>Ga0326727_10007094_pt1 | contig 30031 bp, 22 predicted proteins | sample MB2enrmetagenome_FD_207643 | JGI IMG/M metagenome (GOLD analysis project Ga0326727, IMG submission 207643) | Lab enriched peat soil microbial communities from McLean, Ithaca, NY, United States - MB29MY | ecosystem: Environmental > Terrestrial > Soil > Wetlands > Peat | place: USA: New York... | reverse complement strand
GCCGGGAGCTACAGTCTTGTTCCCTTCGGAGGCCGGTACTTCGCACTGTACTATGGCGGCAACACCCTCTTCAACCACGTCAACGCTCTGGACTCGGCCAGCATGCGGACGCTGCAGAGCGGGGCGGAGGCGGAGGATATATTGTTTTACCCCTGGGGAGATGTGTGGGAGGTGCAGGGCAGCGGTGGCTACAACTTCGCCGGAATGCCCTACCGCGACGTGACGACCACCACCGACCTCACCACCTTTCGCGTCTTTTCGCCCAACATTGGCCGCTGGCACAGCCCCGATCCGTTGGGCGGCGACGTCGCCAATCCCCAGTCGCTCAACCGCTATCCGTATCTGCTTAATAATCCCACAACGCTCACTGACCCGCTGGGGCTCGCGGGCTGCCCACCCGGAGCCATTTCGATCGGCCAGGGACAGTGTGCGGGACCCCCCGTAAACCCACTGTGGCGGGGATTGCAATTGGACCTGTTCGATCTCTTCGAGAGTTGGCGCTGCGACCAGGAAGGTTGCACGGAATACGTCGAGTATAACGGGATGGCTCTGGCCAGGCTGCTCGCCACCAGGCAGCAGGGCGGCCCGGGCCCAAGCAACGCAGCGCCAACGCCGCGACAGGCTGCCACCCAATATTGCCAGCAGCATCGACAACTATCGTTCAACATACCGTTCACCAGCATTCCCGTGACAGTCAGCTTGAGCGCCACTGCCTTCCTAAACTTCAGCACGACGAACGATGTAAGCCTCACGTTTCCACCGTCAGCCGGTGTGAGCGTGGACGTAACAGTCGGTGCGCCAAACGGCCCGAACATTCCTGTGCAGGTCGGGGTGGGGAAGAACGCGAGCGTTGGAACATTTCTCACGCCTAACGGCCCTAGTGGCTTTAGTTTCAGCGTCCCCCTAGTCGCACCCGTGGGGAGCCCCGTCACCATATCGCCAACTGTTGGGAACGCTTGCGGGTGGAAGGCGGGTGGAGGGTAACGATGCGACTGCTTGGCTCTTGTGATGTACGCCCCGGAGCACCGGGAACGAGAATGTTCCGAGCTTGGCGGTATTGGGCAAGAAACGTGCGCGGGTGGCCTCTCGTTGCGGTCGCCGTAGCAACGTTCTTCCTCGTGCTGGGAGGACTCCTAGTTGCGCTAACCAGGACCGTGCCCTGGGGATCGGTGCTCCTGATTGCCACTGGGCTTGCGGTGCCACTGGCTCTATTTCCGGGAAAGGTGGCCGCCCTTTACCCGTACGCGGTTGAACTTGACGAGGGGAAAGGCTTGCGGTTTTATTCCGCCTTGGGTGACATCTACTTGCCTATCGAGCAGGTGAAGGGGGTGCGGTGGTCGTGGGTGTACGGCGGGTGGGTTGTCGCCCTGAAGAGACGGTATGGTCTGCTCGGGGGATTCCTTATACACTTCGCTTGGGGCGGGCAAGGGCGCGAGCTAGCCCGAGCAATCGAGCAGGAGCTCGCCCGCAAGGGAGGACCTTGAGCTTCGGCCCTCCTATCAATATTTCGGTTCCGACCAACAACGTACGCGGCGTGTCGAACGCGGGTGGCGCATCTATAATGTCGTCGGCTTTGTCAAGCACATATCCTTGCACACTACCACCTCCGCGCGCTGGGGGCGGGGTCAAGGGCGCCGCAGGCATTCATCGTCGCTGCCCCAGAGTCGAGCTTGTGGTGACGGTGGGGTCGTCATGGAAAGCACATCAAACGGCCGTCTCATGTACCGGCACAACGGCAAAACCTCAGGTCGTCCCAAGGGTTTCTCGCTCCTCGAGATGATGATGGTCATCACGGTGATCCTCATCGTGGCTTCCATTGCCACTCCCATCTACATGACCTGCGCGGTACGGGCGCGTGAGGCCGTCCTCGCCGACCACCTCTTCACCCTGCGCGCCTTGATTGACCGCTTCACCCTCGATAATGGCCGCGCTCCCTCACAGCTCGACGAGTTGGTCGAAAAAGGCTATCTGGGGAGAATCCCAACTGATCCCTTCACCGGCTCGAACGAGACTTGGCAGGAGACAAAGGAAGACGCGCCCCTCTCACCCAAGCAAACGTCGTTGGGGATTGTGGACGTGCACAGCGGCTCGAACGCGCTTTCACTCGAAGGCACCCCCTACAGCAGTTGGTAATTCAGGAGTCAGAAGCCAGGAGTCAGAAGCGCGGACCACAAAACCCGGAGGTCCGCGCTGCCCGCTTTTCCCTCTTGACAAGAGGCTAGAAGCATGGTAGCCTATGCCGGTTGACCCATGGAAAGCGCCGGCAGAGAGCGCGGGAAGGAGGTTCGAAAGCGGCCCCCAGGGGGCGCAAAACAGCAAGGAAATGCAAAAAAGATACTAAATAGAGGGAACGAACCCAACAAGTCCTTTAGAATCAATAAAAGTCGCAAAAAACGAACTCAAAACGAACTCAATTTTGAGTGCAAAAATGCGCGGATTTAAGCGAAAAAGTGGGTTTTAGGCGGCACGTTTCACGTGACCCGCGGCCTTTCAGTAGAAGTCGCAAGAGCAGGTGTCAGGTGCTAGGGGTTCAACGGGGGTTCAGGAGTCCATACTCGGGACACAGAATGAAAGAGCCGAAGACAGAGGTCAGGAGATAGAAGGAAGAGCATGTGCTTTCGGCCTTCCGCTTTCTGCCTTCTAGTTTTTCGAGGCGCACTGCATTGCCTTCAGGCTTGCCTCGTTTTCATGCAACACCTGCGAGGCCCGTGCGCGAGACCAGTTCCAGACGCGCCAGTCAGACGCCTGGAGGTTCGCCCAACGTTTCAGGACGCCGGATGCCACGGTGCAGCGGTCCTGGGGGTTTAGATTCGGGAGGGCCGCCACAAGTTCCGGCACGGCGTCGGCGCTGAGCCGGGTTGCATAACGAGCATCAAAAGAGCGCCCTGCTTTGGCGCGCGCGAGGTTGGTGCGAGCAATGAGCGCGTCCGGATTGAGGGCCTGCAGGACAATGATCAGTAAGAAACCCGCCACCATCGCTCCGAAGGCAAAACGCTCGCGGCGCCCGCTCAAAACGGTGATTGCGAACCAGAGGAACACCACGGCAAGCCAGCCCATAAACGCGGTTGGATACAAGCGCTGCTCGGTGAGGCCATATTCAGCTTGGTAGAGGCGCATGCGTTGGAATGCAGAAGCCATAATCACAAACAGCAGGAGGATTTGGACGCCTGCCAGAACCCTGAAAACTCGCTCACCCTTAGGGCCACTCCGGGCAATCAGCCAATGCATGAGGAGGAGAAGCGGGAGCAGCAGCGCCGCCACGGCCACTAGCTCAAAGAAGCCGCCACGCGCGTATTCCGAGTAGGTTAGGCCAGTTGTCGCCTGGACCAGTGCGGAGCCGCCAAAGAAGTATCGGACCTGCACGAGTACGAAGGCAAGGAAAAGAAGGTCGAGCGCACCCAGCGCTACGGCAACCTCGATTATGCCCATGGACACGCAAGGGAGGCGTTTCTCCTTTATAACTGATACCTCCTTGCCCCACAGCATGCCGCGCAGGTATCCACCGACACACCAGGCGAAGAAGGCGGCCACAAAGAAGTGGGTAAATACCCGCTGGAAGTTTACGTGGAAGGTTTTCCTGACGATGTTGTCGAACACCGCGTCCGCCCCCATGAACAGCCCGCCAAATATGAGTAGGAAGGGAAGAGCGATAAGAACCCCGCGCGCCACCGCCATCCCCCGTTGCGACCACCGACCACCGAGCAGCTTCTTCCACTCGGCCTCCCCGAATAGGACGGGCAGCAATCCAAAGGCAGCGTTGAACGCGGCAACAGCCGCTCCCAAGGCGTGCTCGACAAGCCCGGCAGAACGAATCCGGCCCCCTTGTGCCCGCAAGATCACCAGGGAAAGCGCTGTGAGGGCCGCCAAAAGGCTCAGTATTTTCAATGCAGGGGAATCGTGCCAAGCGAGCCCAAGGGCGGAAAGCGCCACCACGACGAGCAACCACTGACCGCCGCCGGAAAGAGTTTCTTTCCTCCAGCGGGCGTGAAAGGTGATGGCTGCGCAAAGCGCCGCCATCCAGATCAGAAGATTGAGACCCCAGGGCATAGCCCGCAGCAGTGAATCGGCGAGTATGCCCATAACCAGCGCCGTTCCAAGTACGCTTAGTTCCAACCGCGCCTTGCTCAACATCGTCAGCCGGTGCTCCTCCAATTGTCGATTTTCGATTGTCGATTGACGATTGAAAAAGCGCTGCGGCACACTGCCCCCCTGTCAATCGCCAATCATCAATCGGCGATCACTGCGGTCTCCGGAACGCGCCCGAAACGGCGATGGCGGGAACGGAACTCGCGGACTGCAGCCTCGAGGTCGGCGGCTTCAAAGTCCGGCCACATCCGGTCCGTGAAGACGAGTTCCGCGTAAGCGCACTCCCACAACATGAAGTCGCTCAAGCGTTGCTCGCCACCGGTGCGAATGAGGAGGTCAAGATCGGGGACCGGCGTCCCGTAGTGATTGACCCCGGCAAGCAAGCGCGTAAACTGGGCCGGCGTGGCTACTTCGCAGTTGCCCAGGGATCGCGCGGCACAGAAAATGGCGTTGCGGGCCGAATAATCAATCGCCAGGCGCAGGTGCAACTGCCGGCCTTCCTGCGTTGCGGCTTCGGCAGCTTCAATAGCGGCGAGCAGCGTGGGCTCAAGTCGATCGCGCCGCCCGATGACGCTGGCCCTGATTCCCGCGTCCACCCACTCTGCGACCGATGAGCGCAGGAACTCTTCAAAAATGTCCATCAGTTCCCGGACTTCACACGAGGGACGTTGCCAGTTGTCCGAGGAAAAGGCGTGCAGCGTCAGGGTACCGATCCCCAGGGCGGGAGCAGCCGCCACCGTGCGGCGAACAGCTTCCACGCCCTCGTAGTGTCCCGCGCTGCGCGGCAGGCCTCGAGCGGCTGCCCAACGCCCGCTTCCGTCCATGATAATGGCCGCATGAATCGAGTGGCCAGTGTCGCCGCCCGCATTGGCGACTGCACGCGGCGAGTCAAGTGAAGAGTAGCGGGCCAAGCGATCGGGAGCATCGGGCAACTTTGCCATCAACCTCACCTGCCTTCCAAAGGACTTTACGATGCAAAGCACCAGAACAAAAAAATTTGGCCCGCCGGTTACCGCGGGCGCATGGATTGGATCAGCGCTTCCATGTGATCCAGGTAGCGCTCGAGCGCCCGCTGGCCTGTTATCGTGACCCGGTACACGGTCTTGGGCAGCCGGCCTTCGAAATATTTCTCGCAGATGATGTACTCCGCTTCCTCCAGCTTGCGCGCGTGCACGCTCAGATTGCCATCGGTTGTCTTCAGCAATTTCTTGAGCTCGTTGAAGCTGAGCGATTCGTTCACCGCCAAGGCGCTCACGATGCCGAGCCGAATGCGTTCGTGGATCAGGCGATCCAGTTCGGGCGGCGCGCCCAACGCCGCCTGCCGATGCAATCGCTGCACAGCCCGCGCCGGTCGCCTCGCGCCTGCAACACGCGCCGTGGCGCTTGAAATCTGTCTAGCCACCGTGCCTCCTTGCAATAATCGTCCCGAAAACGATGTGCAGCCCGCCGAAACCCGCAGCCATGATCAAGTTTGCCCACGCAGCGGGGCAGAACAGGGCTAGAATTCCCGCGAACATGAAACACAGACCCATGATGGGGACGACCTTTACGGAAAACGCCCCTGCCGTCACCACCCCGGCCCCGTAAAGCAGGAGCCAAAGGCCGGGCAGCAGGTTAAACACACCTGCGTGGTAAATCACAATGCTGAGCACTGCAGCCGCCAGCATGGGGGGAGACAGGCCCAGTACAGCCTTCCGGCCAGGCCTGGAGAGCAGGGGCGCCTGCACCTTCCGCGCCTTCCAAAAAATAGCTGACGCGCCCACCGCAAAAGCGCACAAGGCTTCGAACCCCCACACCCCAACCCACCACTCCACTTGCGGGCGGAGCGAGGCAACCACGGCGGCAGCCAAGGCCGTGATCCCTATCGTCACCCCGCCCCAACCCGGAACGGCGGTGAACGAAGCCGCGCTTTCCATGGTCTCACGGATGAACCGTAGATCGTCCATGGCGTGCGTTGACATGGGCGCAGGCCTGGAACGTCGTGCGCGAACTGGACCCGGACATGCCATGCAAGACCTTATACAGGACGTTCCAACTCATGTCAAGTACTTTGTGATGCAAAGTTAATGGCTCAAACCCCAACGAGGCATTTCTCAAAGCCGGAAAATATCATGCTTACCACCATCCATTTCTATGGTAATGTGTAAGAGAAGGTGTTACCAGGTAGCACCGAATTTGCATGAGAACACGCCAAACTATCACGATTTCACTCCCACCCGAAATGGCGGAGCAGGTTGAGAGCGCCATGAAAGCGGAGCATCGGACGCGCTCCGAACTCGTTCGCGAAGCGCTCCGCACCTACTTCTCAATTCGCTTCCTCCCCCAAGAGAGCCCCACATCTTCCGAGCTTCGTGCCATTCGCCGTGGTGAGGCCGCCTACCGGCGGGGAGATTACATAACCCTCGATGAATATTTCCGCGAGTTGGACCGTCGTCCTCGCCGGGCCCGCAAGAAGGGCTCTTAAACGCATCGCCGCTCACGATCGGGAGCGCATTCATGCGGCATTGGCGGGAATAGTAGTAGATCCTTTTCGAGGCGACATCAAATACCTTAAGGGGCAGAAGGACACGCTCCGTCGCCGCGTTGGCGACTGGCGAATCTTCTTCCGGCTCGTACAGCAACGGAAGCACGTTGTCGTCTCAGCCATCGAGCGCCGAATCTCCACAACCTTCTGACAATTAAAGGGTCTTCATCTACGACGTTCATTAGATACGGAACTTCATCTGCCGGCGGAAGGTGGGTTGCCCAAAAATGCGAAGGGGACTTCTCGCGAAGCCCCCAAGCCATAATTCTCTACCGCGGGCCCCCGAGCGCGGGCACGCCTGTCCTTTTCAGGTGCTGGTCAAAGAAATCCGAAGCCGCGTGATAGGCCGCCAGCCAAGTGCGCTGCCGCAAGAAAAAGTGAATCTCGTCCGGAAAGACGAGCTGTTGGAATTCCACACCCTGTTTTCGCAACGCCTCCACCAGGCGGACCATCTCCGTGAAGGGAACGTTGCGGTCATCATCCCCCTGGACCAGCAGCACCGGCGAACGCCACGTCTTGACGGAGGCCAGCGGCGAAGACTCCCACGCCAGGCGTGCCGCGTCAGGCCGTGCGGCGGGATCGTAGGAGGGAATCCAGTTCTGGATTTCGAGGTTCCAGTCGTGCACGCCGTGTAGGTCAACCCCGCAGGCGAATAGCTCGGAAGCTCGGGCCAAGCCGAGGGCCGTCAAATATCCGCCGTAAGAACCGCCCCACAGGCCAATGTGATTCGGATCCACCTCGGGCCGCGCGCGCAGGTAGAGGCCGGCGCCGTCGACATCGTTAAACTCGCTCGCCCCGCTAGGCCCGTAGTCGAGCGCCTCGCGAAAGTCCAGCCCATAGCCGATGCCGCTGCGGTAGTTGACCGATAGCACCACGTAACCGCGGCTGGCGAGAAACTGGTTAAAGGCATAGGCGTTGTGATAGTAGCCCATGTAATGCCAGCCAAGGAGCATCTGGCGCTGTGAACCGCCGTGAAAGAAGACTACGGCCGGGCGCCGCTGCCCGGAGGCCTCCTGCTTAGGCAGAAAAAGCTGCGCGTGGATGCGCAACCCGTCAGCGGCGGGAAAGATCACTTGTTGCGGGATGACGAGATCAGCAGCAGGAAAGTCGGCGGGAAGCGTTTCGGGAGCGAGGTCGCGAATTTCGACCGAGTGAGCCAGAATTGCCGGCCGAGCTGGGCGTTGGGCGTCTGAATGGAGCAGGGCCACGGTGGCGCCGTCGCTTACTATCACCGGCGACCACTCGATTCCTTCACCCCTGGTCAGGGCAGTGAGGTGGTCACCCGTGATCGGCTCGCGCCACAGGTGGCGGCGGTCGATGTCATCCTGGTTCGAAGCGAAAATCAACTGGCGGTGATCGGGACTGAGGGAAACGAACTCCACTTCGAAATCTCCGGGCGTGAGGAGCTTTGCCGTGCCGCCCGCAACGGGAACGGAATAAAGATGAGTCCAACCGTCGCGCTCCCAAGGAAAGACCAAGTTGTCGCCGGCGCCCCAGAAGATCTGATGCTCGGCCACAATCTCGCGAAAGACACTGCCGCGGCCCGTACCGGCGCGCCAAACTTCGTGACCCTGACCGGTGGCAGCGTCGGCCACGCGGATCGACCACGGCTGGCCGGTGCGTTTGGGCTCGAAGATAAGGTCGTCGCGTGAAGCTGGAAGGCGCAGGAAGGCGACCTGCTTGCTGTCCGGCGACCAGACAGGCTCGGAATCCTGGTCAACGCTCGCATCGAGATACAGCAGGCTCTTGCCCCCCACGTCGTACACCCCCACAAAGCTGTGATCCCCACGGCGGCTGACGAAAGCGAGGCGCGAACCGTCGGGCGACCAACGGAGCGAATTGCCCTTGCCCTTCTCGTGGATCAATTGTTCGGGCTTGGCGCCTTCCGCCAGCTTGACCAGCCACACCTGGTCTTTGAAAATGTAAGCAACACTGTCGCCCTTCGGAGAAACCGCCGGAGAATGGCCCTCGGCGAGCTTGCGCGGTGAGCCACCGTCGACTGAGACAATCCAGACGTCTTGTTCGACACCCTCGGCTGCGCTCGCCGGGTTAGGGTAGCCGCCGCCGGTCTCGAAGTCGCCCCCGCGAACGTAGAGTATCGCCCGGCCGTCAGGAGTCCAGGTGAGCTCCGCGATCTCCTGACCGTCGTCCTGGGTGTACCGCGTGAGCTGCCGTGACACATAGCCTCCGCCGCCGCCGGACTCGGCCATCCAGATGTTGCGAACACCGCGCGCATCGAACACCCAAGCCACCCTACCCCCCGAAAGCGAAGCCACGAGCTCCGTTGGGAAGGGCGAGCTCATCACTTGTTCGAGCGTGAAGGCGCCTCGCGCGGCAGGGATGGCCCCGAGGACGAAAAGCATAAAGACAGCGATCTGCAATCTTCTACCAGGAAGTATGAACACGATTGTTCCTCCTTGTGTACCGGCCGTGGCCGCATGCGCCAAACGTTCCCTGTAATCTGTTCCCTATTCCCTGTTCCCTTTTCCCTAACCCGCGGCGTCCGTGGCCGCGTGGCCCAAATGCTACTGGACCTCGTCTGGAAAGTAAATGGCGGCGGCTTTCGGGCCAGGGTCGCATCAAAGTCCCCGAAAGGTAACATACCAAAGCGGCTCTGCCGCCCTCCCCCGATCCGTCCAGGGTGAAACGGGGTTAATGAAGGTGAGGACGTGCTCGAGTTTGCTCTCGCGAAAATATACGTCCGTTCTCAGGCTGCGACACTATATCTCTTGACACGAGGCTAGTGTTCTGGTAAGCTCTTCGGCCAGAATGACTAAGAACGCCAAACCGAGGGGATTCAATGGCAATGACGATAGGCTACTGCAAGGGGTTGAGGGACCCAGGATGCCAAAAAGATGTTAAAATAGAGGGAACGAACTCAATGATTTATTGTGAATAAAGGACTTAGCATAGTTCGTTTTGCAAAAACGAACTGTTCTTGGAGTGAGAAAAGCGTGCCTTTTGGGCAAAGAAGCGCCCCATTTCGACCTTCGCCGGGGCCATTTTAAGCCTTCTGCGTACTACCTAAGGAGATTAAGATTGCCTAGTTCGAGGCTAGGAAGGGTTTTGGAGGGCGGTCCGCCAAATGGCGGACTGCCGCTTTTGGGTGTCGAGCTTGCCCGCGTTTCACCGCTCCCAGTACCGCTCTCCTGTGCACGGCCAGCAAGCTGGCCTGGGTGAAAGCGGCAGCCCGCCGCGGCGGGCTGCACTCCAGAACGCTTCGCCCACTTTCGCGCACATCGCTGCGGTGGCGGCGCAGGCTCTGCTATACTGCGGTGGTGATTTGATTCTTGGGCGTGGCGGGGCTGCTTTGCGGGATTCCCACAGCTCCACCCGCCACGTCGAAAGGGGTCTTTGTCGTGCCTCCAGTTCGCCTGACCACGATGGTCAAAGCGGCGGGTTGAGCGGCCAAGTTGAGTCCAAGTATTTTGGACTCCGTGCTGGCCAAGCTGCCGAAACAATCCGATCCAAATGTCCTGGTGGGCTTCGACACCAATGACGACGCGGGAGTGTATCAACTCGCGCCCGATTTGGCGCTGGTTCAGACCGTGGATTTCTTTACGCCCATCGTGGACGATCCCTACATCTTCGGCCAAATCGCAGCGGCCAACGCGCTGAGCGACGTTTACGCCATGGGTGGCCGACCCATTTCCGCGCTCTCCATCGTGGGATTCCCCAACAGAGAAGAGGGTATCGAGATATTGGAGAGAATCCTCGAAGGCGGGCACGCCAAAATGCAAGAGGCTGGCTGCGCAGTGATCGGCGGCCATTCCATCGGCGACGAGGAGATCAAGTTCGGTTATGCGGTGACCGGCCTCGTCAACCCGCAACGCATTCTCATCAATTGTGCGGCGCGGCCGGGCGACCAACTGATCTTGACCAAGCGCCTGGGCACCGGAATCATCAGCACGGCGCTGAAGCAAGGACAGGCCAGCGTGGCGGCGGTGAATGCGGCAAGCGAATCCATGTGCGCGCTGAATCGCGCTGCAAGCGAAGTCGCCCTGCAATTCGACGTACATTCGGCCACTGATATCACGGGCTTCGGCTTGCTGGGCCACGCCCGGGAGATGGCCGTGGGAAGCAAGGTAAGCCTGGTGATTGACTCCACTAAGGTTGAATTCCTGCCGGGGGCGTTGGAGTATTCGCAGCGTGGCTTTCTGCCCGGCGGCCTAAAAAGGAATATGGACTTCATTGGAAGTTGCGTCGAGTTCGCGAGCCGCGTTCCGGAAGAGGTCAGGAACCTGCTGTTCGACCCTCAGACCTCGGGAGGATTACTGCTTTCCGTGGCTGCCCAGGACTCTCCTAAGCTCGTCGCGGCCCTCCGGGCTCTGCCAACCCCCGTGCGAGTTATTGGCGAAGTCATCGAAAAAACACATCCGCTCATTCTGGTTCGGTAGGCTGCGAAAGGAAATGATGCGGCATGATGAAGATGGACCAAGCTGAAACGCCAGAGGAGATCGAGGAGGTAAGGCGACTGCTGCGCGAGTACGAAGCTTCCCTCGGAGTCAGCCTATGCTTTCAGGGTTTTGAGAGGGAGTTGGCAGAGCTTCCAGGAGAATACGCGCCGCCCGGGGGTAGATTGTGGATGGCGCTCGAGGCAGACCAAGCCGTCGGCTGCGTAGCTCTGAGGAGAGTCGATGATGAGACCTGCGAAATGAAGCGGCTTTATTTGCGGCCGAGGTTTCGAGGAAGAGGCGCAGGGAGAGAGCTGGCCGTGGCCATCATCGGCGAAGCGCGGAAGATCGGCTACAAAAAGATGCGCTTGGATACGCTTGCCGAGATGCGCGAGGCCAGGACGCTCTATGAATCACTGGGCTTCAAGCGTATGGAGCCCTATTATCACAATCCAATTCAGGGCGCGATTTTTATGGAATTGGCACTTTAGCTGGAACCGTACCGGAAATGGCCCTTTCGGCAACGTTGCGCGCTTCTGAGACACGGGTTAAGATGGCTGCCATGAAGAAGCAAATATCAAGTCAATTGATCCTCGCCGTTTCAATCCTGATCATCGGCGGCGGTCTGGCAGGGGGCGAATACCTGCTGGTGAAGTGGTATCCAGGCCACCAGCAGCGGGTCCGCGAGGAGACCCTGAAGCAGCGCCCCTACCACAACGATTCGCTCGGAATTGATATTCAAATCGCGGAAGGACTCTACGGGAACACCGAGACTTTCCCGGGCGGGGTGAAGATCAGCCGCTCCAAGTTTTGGAGCATTGGCCCTTCGCTCTCCATCACCTCACAGCCCAACCCCGACCAGACCTGGGAGTTTTCTCCAGAGGTTCTGGCGAAATGGGAGTCAAGAGGCGTGACCGAAGACCTTCCGCTCTATCATCTCGAGCATACGAAGATCAACAATCGTGACGCGATGCTGATTCGTCAGTTCAGGGGCCGCTTCATGCTCTTGACTGCGAGAATCATCTCCCGAGACCGGATCATCGAGGCCAATTGCTCCCCCGGAGCGGAAGATGAGGTTCTCTACATGGAGGCGTGCGACGAGACGTTGCGCACAATAAAAGTGGCCGGGGCTGAGCCGCCTCCCCCCTCTACACCCGGAGTTGTCGAGCTCTCACCGGCTGCAACGGTCAAGTGATACGCTTGGCATTGCTTTCTGACCCAGGTACCGCCTGCTGTCTACGGAGAGCAAGCATGCAAGAGTGGGAAATTGTGGAAGGCAGCCTCGCTTCCGCTCGAGGCTTTCGCGGGGCGGCTATAGCGGCAGGAATCAAGAGGACGCGGGGCGGGCTTGACTTGGCCTTGATCCTCTGCGACGCGCCCGCCACCTCGGCAGCCGGCCTGTTTACCACCAACCTGGTGCAGGCGGCGCCGGTACTCCTCTCACAGCAGAACCTTGCGGAAAGCCACGGGCGCTGCCGCGCGGTGCTGGTGAACTCCGGCAATGCCAACGCCTGCACGGGGCGCAAGGGCATGCAAACGGCGCGGGAGAGCGCGCGCGCGGCGGCCAAGCTGTTGAGTCTCCAACCCGCGCAGGTCTTGGTGGCCTCCACGGGCGTCATCGGGGTGCCGCTCGAGCTCGGCCTGGTCACGAGTCAACTTCCCGCCCTCGTCGAGAGCCTTTCCATTGAAAACGCCGCGGCGGTCGCGCGCGCCATCATGACCACCGACACGTTCCCCAAGTCGTGCGTCGTCCGCTCGGAGGTGGGCGGAAAACCCGTGTACCTGGCGGGAGTCGCCAAGGGCGCCGGGATGATCCATCCGCGCCTGGCCACCCTCCTTTCCTTTCTCACCACGGATGCGCTCATCGGCCCGCACACACTCCAGAACTTGCTGCGGGCGGCCGTGCAAGTCTCTTTCAATCGTGTCACCGTGGATGGAGATACCTCCACGAATGATACCGTGGTGGCCTTGGCAAGCGGCGTCTCCGCCGTCGGCGTGCGCCCCGGCAATACAAGCTGGGCGTGGTTCCTCGAGGGACTTACGCAACTCTGCCAGACCCTGGCCAAGATGATAGCCAGGGACGGAGAGGGGGCAAAGAAACTGGTCATCGTCGAGGTGCAAGGGGCCAGAAGACCTTCCGAGGCAGAACGGATCGCGCGCGCCATCGCGAACTCACCGCTGGTCAAAACCGCCCTCGCCGGAAGCGATCCCAACTGGGGCCGCATCATTTGCGCGGCGGGTTATTCCGGCGCACTCTTCGACCCCAACAAAGTGGATATCCGCGTCAACGACCTGCTGCTGTGCCAGGACGGGGTGGATGCAGGCTTCGACGAGGCCTCCGCGCGTAAGGAGCTTGACGGGAAGGAATTGACCCTCCGGCTCGACCTCCACCAGGGCAGAGCCTCTGCCCATATCTGGACCTGCGACCTGACACACGACTACATCACCATTAACGCCTCGTATCGAACCTGAAAGGATCTCATGTCAGGAATTATTGGTTACATCGGAAACAAACGCGTCGTGCCCGTTTTGTTGGAAGGATTGCAGCGGCTGCAATACCGCGGCTACGACTCGGCGGGCATTGCGGTGATTCAGGGCCACAACCTCGAGGTGCGGCGTGCCACGGGCAAACTGCACAACCTTGAAGAAGTGGTCCGTCTGAATCCGGTGGACGGAACTTACGGCGTGGGGCACACTCGCTGGGCCACCCACGGCGCCCCCACGGAAGAGAACGCCCATCCCCACCGCGATTGTAAGGGGACGGTGGTCGTGGTTCACAACGGAATCATCGAAAACTACCTGGAGCTGAAGAAGGAGCTGGTAGCCGAGGGGCACAAGTTCGCCACGGAAGTTGATACGGAGGTCATTGCTCACCTGGTGGAGAAATACCTGGAGGGCAACTCCGGGGCGGCAGGGGCCGCAAACTCGAACAATCTCGAGGAAGCCGTGCGCGCCGCCGTGCGCCGGCTCCGGGGCGTCTTTGCGCTGGCGATTATCTCCACCCGCGACCCCAACAAGATTATCGCGGTGCGCCAAGGGCCGCCGGTAGTCATCGGCCTGGGCAAAGATGAATACTTCGTGGCCAGTGACGTTCCCGCCATCCTCTATCACACCCGCGATCTTTTCTTTCTCGCCGACCACGACCTGGCCGTGCTGACACCCAACGGCGTGAAGCTGAGCGGCTTTGACGGCCACCCCGTCTCACGCCGCGTTCAGCACATCACCTGGGATCCCATCCTGGCCGAAAAAGGCGGCTTCAAGCACTTCACCATCAAGGAAATCTACGAGCAACCGCGCGCCGTTCGCGACACCGCGCTGGGCCGATTCTCGCTTGAAACCGGCCAGGTGTTTCTGGACGAGATGGAAATTCGCGAGGAGGAATTCCGCTCCTTCCGCGACGTAAAAATTGTCGCCGCGGGGACCTCCCGCCACGCGGGCCTGGCGGGCAAAATTATGATCGAGCGGGTGGCTCGTGTTCCCGTGGAAGTGGACTACGCCTCGGAGTTCCGGTACCGCGATCCCCTGGTGGACTCGCAAACCCTGACCGTGCTCATCACTCAATCCGGCGAGACGGCAGACACCATCGCAGCGCAACGCGAGGCACGGGCCAAGGGCTCGAAGACGCTCGCCATCTGCAACGTGCTGGGAAGCATGGTTTCACGCGAAGCGCATGGCACGATTTACACCCACGCGGGCCCGGAGATTGGTGTGGGCTCGACCAAGACGTTCACCGCACAGTTGACCGCTCTCTACCTTTTCGCGCTCTACCTGGCACAGGTGCGCGGCCTGCTCTCCTTTGAAGATAGCAAGTCCTGGCTGAAGGCCTTGGCCGCCCTGCCGAACCAACTGGAGTCCGTCCTTCAGAGGGACGATGAGATTGCAGAGCTGGCCCAACACTTCTACAGGTCTTCGGATTTTCTTTTTCTCGGCCGTGGCGTGCACTTCCCCGTGGCTTTGGAAGGCGCGCTCAAGATGAAGAAGGTTTCCTACATTCACGCCGAAGCCTATCCGGCAGGAGAGATGAAGCACGGCCCCATCGCTCTCATCTCCGACGGGCTGCCGGTGGTGGTGATTGCCACCTGCAACTGGGACTCGTCCTTTTCCCGGCAGCGCTACGAGCGGACCCTCTCCAACATTAAGGAGGCCAAGGCGCGCGGCGCCACCATCATCGCCCTGGTGACCGAAGGCGACAGGGAAGTGCGCGCCATGGCGGACCATCTGGTCGTTCTGCCTCACACCAGCGGGACGCTCTCGACTATATTGGAATCTATCCCCCTCCAACTCCTCGCTTACCACATCGGCGTGCTGCGCGGTTGCGACGTGGACCAGCCCAGAAACCTGGCGAAGTCGGTGACGGTGGAATGAAACTCGTCTATTCAGATCGTTATGACTTAAACCTCGGGAGCCACGTGTTCCCGTCCATCAAGTATCGTCTGGTCAAAGAAAAGCTGCTGCGCGAGCATGTCGCCGAGCCGGGAGATTTCGTCGAGCCTCCCCCAGCCTCGGATGACGACATTGCCTTGGTCCACCACCGCGAATACTTGCGCAAGCTCCAAACCGGCAAGCTCTCCTACCTGGAGGTGCTGCGGTTGGAGATCCCCTATTCCCCCGAGCTGGTCCGGGCCGTTTGGCTTTGCGCTGGCGGGTCGATTCTGGCCGGGCGTCTGGCGCTCGAGGATGGAGTGTGCGTCAATGTGGGCGGCGGCTTTCACCACGCTTACCCTGACCACGGCGAGGGTTTCTGCGTGTTGAATGATTTTGCCGTGGCTATTCGCCGCCTGCAAAAAGATAAGACCATCGAGCAAGCCATGACCGTCGATTGCGACGTCCACCAGGGCAACGGCACGGCGGCAATCTTTGGCGGCGATCACACCGTCTTCACTCTCTCGATACACCAGATGAACAATTATCCCTACCCAAAACCGCCCAGCTCGCTCGATATCAACCTGCTCGACGGCGTTGAGGATGAAGAGTACTTGCGCGAACTTGCCCAAGGACTGGACCGCGCGCTGGCGGAATTCAGGCCCGACCTGATCTTCTACGTCGCCGGCGCCGATCCCTACCGCGACGATCAACTTGGTGGGTTGAAACTCTCCCTCGAAGGCCTCGAAAAGCGTGACCGCCTAGTCTTTGAGAAGGCAAGCGGGAAGAATATACCGGTCGCGGTCACCCTGGCGGGCGGCTACGCTCGGCAACTCGAGGACACGATTCAAATCCACTCCAACACCATCCGCGTGGCCAAAGAGTTTACGAAGTAGCGCAGACTTCGTGCTTTTCGAAGCCTGCGGCTTCTCCCGCTGCGAATCGTCTCTGGAGGGGGGCAGCTTGCTGCCGCTTTTCTCTGGCGAGCTTGCTCGCCGGTCCGAGTCCCACGCCGCAGGGCACGGCCAGCAAGCTGGCCTGGACGAAAGCGGCAGCAAGCTGCCGCACTCCAGAGCGTCTCACGTTCAGCTATGCTCCAATGTTGATGAGGTGGGTATTGAGTGAGCCGGTCCGATAGCCCTCAAGATCCAGCGTGACGAAGGCGAATCCCAGATGCTTGAAGATCTCAACAAACCGCTGTGCCATCTCCGGGTTCAAGGCGCGCGGTAGCTCTTCCGGAGCGATTTCAAGCCTTACCAGGTTATCGTGATGGCGAACGCGGAACTGCCGGAAGCCCAGCGCGCGTAAAGCCTCCTCGCCCTTTTCCACAATCGCCAAACGTTCCGGCGTGACCTCGATGCCGTAGGCGATGCGCGAGGAGAGGCAGGCGGAAGCGGGGCGATTCCACACCGGCACCTCGGCGCGGCGGGCAAGTTCACGGATATCGGCCTTGGTGAGACCCGCATCGAGCAGCGGCGTCAGAACTTTATGCTCGCGCGCGGCGCGCTGGCCGGGTCGCCAGTCGCCCTGGTCGTCTACGTTAATGCCGTAAGCCACCGCAGCGAAGCCGCGCTGGGCGACGAGTTCATCGAGTTTGTCAAACAGTTCGTCCTTGCAAAAGTAGCAGCGGTCAGGATTGTTGGCGCGATAGGCGGGGTTCGAGAGTTCGTCAGTGGTGATGAATTCGTGCGGCAGCTTGAAGCGCGCCACGACGGCCTGCGCCTCTTGCCGGTCGCGCTCGGAGTAGCTGGCGCTCAGCGCCGTAACGGCCAGCATGCGGTCGCCCAGCGCCTGGTGCGCTGCGTAAGCGAGGTAAGCCGAATCCACCCCGCCCGAATAGGCAACCACCAGCGACGGCACCTCCCGCAGTTGTTCCAGCAGTCTTTGTTCCTTCGCTTCCGGTTCACCCATCTCCATCACCTATATCACAGAATAACGCCAGTAGGCCCAAGACCCAAATACATGGGAGGCGGGGCACAGGCATCATTTGCGAGACTTGCGTGCTTCAAATCGCAGTGGCAGGCTGGCGACCCCCTCACCCGGCCCGTCCCGGCCGAAGAAAACGCCGGCGGCGGGCCACCCCCTCCCCCAAGGGGGAGAGGGAACGCCATACCGCGCCTCACACCTATGCAATTGGATTCCGCCCCTATTGAATCAGTTTCGGCTGCGGGGCTCCGTCGCCGCCATTTTCGCTGCTGACCAGGCAGACCGCAGCGACCTGGTCGCCTTCTTCGAGGTTAATCAGCCTGACACCCTGCGCGGAACGTCCCGATTCGCGAATGGTGCTGGCATCCAGGCGGGTAATCTTGCCCTGCTGGCTGATCAGCATAACCTCCGACTCTTCGCTCACGCTCAACACGCCGACGACCTTGCCATTGCGTTCAACGGTCTTCAGATTAATCACACCCTTGCCAGCGCGGGACTGCAAGCGGTATTCGGTGATGGCCGTCCGCTTGCCGTACCCCTTCTCGCTGACCGAGAGGATCAACTCCTTCTCGCCCACGATCTCCATGCCGACGATGTAGTCGCCTTTCTCCAGGTCCATGGCGTAGACGCCATAAGCCGCACGTCCCATGTCGCGCACGTCGCTCTCCGGGAAACGAATGGCCATGCCTTCATGCGAGGCGAGGAAAATGGTATCGCGCCCGGAGGTCAGCGTGGCGCCGATCAGCGCGTCGCCTTCCTCGACTTTCATGGCGATGATGCCGCGCGAGTTGGGGCTTGAGAATTCCGCCAAGCGCGTCTTCTTGATGATGCCGAGACGCGTCACCAAGGTCACGTACCCTTCCGCAGCATAAGTCTCGCCCTCGATGGTCACGTCCTTGGGCTCGTCCGGCAACTCCCTGACGACCACGACCGCCGCGACTTTCTCTCCCGAAGCAAGGTTGACCAGATTGACGATGTTCTTGCCTTTCCCCGCGGCTCCCACGTCTGGGATTTCATAGACCTTAAGCCAATACATCTTGCCCGTGTTGGTGAAAACCAGGATGTAGCTGTGCGTAGAAGCGATGAAAAGGTGCTCGACGAAATCCTCGTCGCGGGTCTTCATCCCAAGGCGTCCCTTGCCGCCGCGAACTTGCTGGCGGTAAATGCTGAGCGGGGTGCGCTTGAGGTAGCCGGAATGCGAGACGGTGATGACCACGTCCTCGATGGCGATCAGATCCTCGAGCTTGATTTCCGCCTGCTCCTCGATAATCTCCGTTCGCCGCAGGTCTCCGTAGTCCTTCTGGATTTCCCTCAACTCATTCACAATGACTTTCTTCAGCGCCTTTTCGCTGGCCAGTATTTCCTGGTACTCCGCAATCTTCTTCTGAAGGTCGTCATATTCCTGTTGGATTTTCTCGCGCTCCAGGGCCGTCAGGCGCTGCAACTGTAACTCGAGAATGGCCTGAGCCTGCCGCTCCGTGAACTCGAATCGGGCGATCAAACCCTGGCGCGCTTCCGGCGGCGTCTTGGAGGCGCGAATCAGCCTGATGATGGCATCCAGGTGTTGAAGCGCCTTGAGGAAACCTTCCAGGATGTGGGCGCGCTCCTGGGCCTTGCGTAGATCATAAGCGGTGCGCCGCCGGACCACGTTGACGCGGTGGTCAATGAAAAGCTGGAGGGCTTCGATGAGCGGCAGGATCCGCGGTTGGCCGTTTACAATGGCCAGCATAATCATGCCGAAGTTTTCCTGGAGTTGGGTATGTTTGAAGAGGTTGTTCAGGATAACTTCCGGCTGTTGTTCGCCCCTCTTTAATTCGACGACAATGCGCATGCCGTCGCGATCGGACTCGTCGCGAACGTCGCTGATGCCCTCGATCTTCTTCTCTTGAACAAGCTGCGCAATGCGTTCGATCACTTTCGACTTGTTCACCTGATAGGGTATTTCCGTGATGACGATCTGTTGCTTTTCTTTGGTGGGCCGCTCGATGGCCGCCTTGGCGCGCATCGTGAACTGGCCGCGGCCTGTCTCATAGGCTGATTTGATTCCGCTTTTGCCGTAAAGGTAAGCACCCGTCGGAAAATCCGGACCCGGAACGAGCGAGAGCACTTCGTCAATGGAAGCGTTGGGCTTGTTGATAAGGAGGATGGTTGCCTCGATGATTTCCGTCAGGTTATGCGGAGGGATCTTGGTCGCCATGCCGACGGCGATCCCATCCGAGCCGCTGGTCAAGAGATTGGGGATGCGGGTAGGGAGGACCGTGGGCTCTTCCGTGGACTCGTCAAAATTGGGGATGAAGTCCACCGTCTCCTTTTCGATGTCCGCCAGCATCTCTTCGGCGATGCGCGCCAAGCGGCACTCGGTATACCGGTAGGCCGCTGGGGGATCGCCATCCACCGAACCGAAATTGCCCTGCCCGTCGATGAGGAGGTAGCGCATGTTGAAGTCTTGCGCCATGCGCACCAGGGTGTCGTAAACCGCCGCGTCGCCGTGGGGGTGGTATTTCTTGATAACTTCGCCGACCACGCCGGCGCACTTGATGTAGCGCTTGTCGGAGGTGTTCCCCTCTTTGTACATGGCGTAAAGAATTCGCCGATGCACCGGCTTGAGCCCGTCGCGCACGTCCGGCAGCGCCCGCCCGATGATGACGCTCATCGCGTAGTCGAGATACGACTTGCGCATCTCGTCTTCGATGTTGACGGGTATCTCCCGCGCCGGCTTGAATAGTTCTTGATCACCCATAGAGCCAGTTCCTTGCTATCACACTACGGCTTTGGCCGACGTCTGCCCAAGCGGTCGTATCTCGGCGCGCGAATCTTCTTCAGCCAGGCGTGCACGTCTTTCATGTCCTCACGGTCCGCCCACATGCCAAAGGCCGCATGGTCGGCGACCTTACGCGGTTTCCTCGGCTTCCGGGCTGCGCGTCGTCCGCGCCCCCGTTCTGTGACCACCACTTTCGCACTCTCCACAGGCGCCGCTGCTACAAATCCTCTCCATTCTATTGTAACGGATTTCACACGCGGTTGGGGTTGCCGATTGCAAAAAGAGGAGTCAAATATCCAGGTTCTTCACGTCCAGCGCGTTATCTTCGATGAACTGGCGGCGGGGCTCCACGACGTCGCCCATGAGCACGGTGAAGATGGAATCCGCCTCCACATGGTCCTCGACTTTCACCTGGAGCAGCACGCGTTGCTCGGCGTCCATAGTGGTCTGCCAGAGTTGATCCGGATTCATTTCTCCCAAGCCCTTGAAGCGCTGCACGGTGAACGCCTTCTTTCCCAGGGCCATGACGTGTTCGAGGAGTTGCCCGCGGTCCTCGATGGTCAATTGCGTGCCGTTGGTGGCAATGATAAAGGGGGGCTTATCGTAATCGCGCACCCGCCGATAGAGGTCAAGCAGGCGCTTATAGTCGGCGCTTGAGACCAGGTCCCAATCGATGGTTCGCTCGCCAAGCGTCTCGCTGGAAAAGCTCAAGGTGTACAGGTTGTGCTCCTCGTCAAGACGGACGGTTATGGTGAACCCTTCCGCCTTAAGTTCCCTGGCGACCAACTCGAGTTTATCCTTGTTCTCGAGTTCCATCTTCTTGCCCAGTTCGGCTTTCAGCAGGGCATTGATAGGGCGCTCATCGCCAAGCCTTTTCTCGAGCTTATCGAAGAGCTCGACGTATTCGGCCAACGCCATCAGAAAGTTGGTCAGCTCACCACCCTGGAGCTTAGTCTTCTTGCCGTCGCCCACTTCGACGGTGTGGTCTTCCGTGGCCCGGCGCATGATTTCTCGCCGAAACTCCTTCTCGTCCCGGATGTAGCGCAGGGACTTGCCTTTTTTAATCAGGTAAAGCGGCGGCTGGGCAATAAAGACATGACCGCGCTCCACCAATTCCGGCATCTGACGATAGAAGAAGGTAAGCAGCAGAGTGCGGATGTGTGATCCGTCCACGTCCGCGTCAGTCATGATGATGATCTTGGAATAGCGGAGTTTCGTGACGTCGAAGTCATCCTTCCCAATGCCCGTGCCAAGCGCAGTGATGAGGGCGCGGATTTCCTCATGGCCCAGCATCTTGTCGAAGCGCGCTTTTTCAACATTCAGGATTTTTCCTCGCAAGGGCAGGATGGCTTGATAGCGGCGGTCGCGCCCCTGCTTTGCAGAACCGCCCGCCGAATCACCCTCCACCAGGAAGAGTTCACAGCGCTCGGGGTCTCTCTCCTGGCAATCTGCCAACTTCCCGGGAAGTCCGCCGGAATCGAGTGCGCCTTTGCGCCGCGTCAATTCGCGTGCCTTGCGCGCCGCCTCGCGGGCGCGCGAAGCGTCGATCGCTTTAGCACAGACCTTCCGACCCACGGTAGGGTTTTTCTCGAAAGCCTCCATCAACTTCTCGTAAACGAAGCTCGCCACCGTGCTCTGGATGTCGCTGTTGAGCTTCCCTTTGGTCTGGCCTTCGAATTGGGGCTGTGGGAGTTTGACGCTGATCACTGCCACAAGACCTTCGCGCACATCCTCGCCCTGCAGGTTCTCCTTCACATCCTTAAAAAGCCCCTGATTCTGGCCGTATTGATTGATGGCCCGAGTGAGCGCGGAGCGGAAACCTGACAGGTGTGTACCGCCGTCCACGGTGTTGATGTTGTTGGCAAAAGAGAAGACCGTCTCCGCGTAACCGTCGTTGTACTGGAGGGCAAACTCCATGTGGACGTTGTCGCGATCAGCCTCGCCATAAATGGGGGTGGGGTGAAGAACCTCTTTGTTCTTGTTGAGGTGCTTGATGAACTCCGCAATTCCGCCATTGTAATGAAACTCTGCCTGCTTGTTGCTACGTTCGTCCTTGAGCCGGATGGTAAGGCCTTTATTCAGGAAGGAGAGTTCGCGCAGGCGCTGAGCCAGGGTATCGTAGTTGAAGTCAATCGTATCGAGGATCTTGGCGTCCGGGAGGAAAGTAATTTTGGTGCCGCGGCGCTCGGTTTTACCCGCCCTCTTCAAATCTTGGATGGGCTTTCCATGTTCATAGGATTGTTCCCAGGTGTACCCGTCCCGCCATATTTCCAGGTCGAGCCGCTCTGAGAGGGCATTGACAACTGAGACTCCCACGCCATGCAAGCCGCCGGAGACCTTGTAGCTGTTGGTGTCAAACTTACCTCCCGCGTGAAGGACCGTCATCACCACTTCCGCCGCTGAACGCCCTTCCTCCTTGTGCAAATCAACTGGAATGCCGCGCCCGTTGTCGATAACCGTCACGGAGTCATCACTATGGACGACGACATCAATGCGGTCGCAGTAGCCTGCCAGCGCCTCGTCGACTGAATTATCCACCACCTCCCATACAAGGTGGTGTAGACCCATGGCGCCCGTCGACCCTATGTACATCGCCGGCCTCTTGCGCACCGCCTCCAAATCGCCAAGCACCTTAATACTAGCGGCGTCGTAAGCCTGGGCTCCATCAGGTTCTGCCGGCTTTTGCTTGCTCACGTGTTCCACAAACCTCCCGTCTGATTCCAGCCTGTACAAAAAAGCCGGCGGAGAAGGAGTCTCCCCGCCGGCTCCGCTTCACCAAGCTAATCTGACTGCTGACTCCTCTTCAGAATTATTGACCCGTCCTTTCTCCGCCATTCAGAACCCAACGCCACCGACCCGTGTGCCACCCGAAGCCGATAAGAGGGCATTGCACGGCGGTGAGCGGCTAAATCCGCATGGGCATCACTACGTACCGATACCGGTACGGTCCCTCCTCGACAGGCCGCAGTTGGCCGGCGCTCTGCTCGTCCTTTAGCTCAAGCTTGATCTTCTCAGCCTCTCCCAACACGCCAAAGAAATCCAGCAGGTACTGATAGTTGAAGCCAATCTGCATGGGTTCGTCTTGGTAGGACGTATCGAGTACTTCGCGGGCCTCGCCGTACTCCCCGCTCGACGAGGATATTTCCAATTGTCCCTTCTCCAAATGCATCCGCACGGCACGCGAGCGTTCGTCAGCCAGCAAGGCAACCCGACGCACGGCAGCGGAGATTGTTTCCTTGTCAAGTTCCAACACGCGGTTGTTCTCACGGGGAAGGACAGCTTCATAGTTTGGAAATTGCCCCGTCAACATCCTGCAAATCAAGACTCGCTGGCCAAGAGAAAAGAAGAGATGGCTCTCATCCTTTGATATGCTAACTGGCAACTCCCCTTCGCCTTCCGATAGTAGCCTGACAAGCTCGCCCATAGCCTTCTTGGGGATCAGCAGCCTCAACTCATTCTTAAGCCCGGGAACCTCAATGTCCCGCTCAATCAGGGCAAGCCTGTGCCCATCGGTTGCCACCATGGTCGCACTGCCGGGTTTGAGTAACAACAGGCCCCCATTTAAGGTGTACCGGGACTCCTCATTAGAGATTGCAAAGACTGTCTTCTGAATGACAGTCGAGAAAACATTCGCAGGGAGCGTTGCCAAAGCAGGCGGGACAGCCGGCAGCATCGGAAAATTGTCCTTTGCCATTCCGACCAGCTTAAAGGACGAGCGTTCACAGGTAACCTGCACCCAGTGGTTCTCCAATGCCTTGAAGTGAACCTCAGCTTCGGGAAGAGATCGCACAATCTCAAGGAGGCGCTTGGCAGGAATCGTCCCTGAACCGGGGCTCTTAACCTTCGCCGGGCAATGGCAACACACCCCAAGGTCAAGATCGGTAGCGCTAATCCTAAGAACCTGCTCCTCCGCCTCAACCAGTAGATTGGATAGAATCGGAATGGTCGTTTTCTTCTCAACCACTCCCTGAGTGAGTGCCAATTCTTTTAAGAGCTGAGACTTTTCGATGGAGAAATCCATTTTATTGGTGTCCTATTAGAAGAGATTATTCGTAGTAGATGCTGTGGAAGTGTGGAAAAGTGTGGAACAGTTTCCCAAACATCCAGTTACAGATACTTGCCCTGTGCATAGGATTGGCAAAGCTGTGAATTTCGATTCGCTGTCGTGTAGCCGGAAGAGATTCACAAGTTTTCTCATCACGAACGTCATAAGAAAGTCGCTAAGTTGAACTGAGACTATCTCGAAGCTTGTTGAGAAGTCTGTTCAAATCTCTGTCGGACTGGCGTAATTGCGAAATCTTGTTGATAGAGTGCAACACGGTCGTGTGGTGTTTCCCACCGAACTCCCGGCCGATCTGCGGTAGTGAGGCGCTGGTGAGCTCCTTTGCAAGGTACATCGCAACCTGTCGGGGGTAAGAAACGGGGCGGCTGTTATTTTTTGATCTCAATTGCGGGAGCGTCAAACCAAACTCCTGGCAGACGGCACGCTGAATGTTCTCAATCGAGACCCGGCGTTCTCCTAGATCGACAAGACTCTTCAACACCTGCTGCGCCATTGAAACGGAAATCTCGGCGCCGGTCAGAGAGGAATAGGCGATGAGCCGGGTCAGAGCGCCTTCAAGCTCACGCACGCTGGACTTGATCTTGCGCGCGATGAGGTCGCTGACCTCGTCGGGTAGAGTAAGCGCTTGCTCTTCGCATTTCTTGGCCAGAATAGCCCTCTTGGTCTCAAGATCAGGAGGTTGCAGATCAGCCGTGAGACCCCAAGCGAAGCGGGAGCGCAACCTCTCTTCCAAGCCAGGGATTTCATTCGGAGGACAGTCGCACGAAATCATCACCTGCTTCTGCGCCTCATAGAGGGTATTGAAAGTATGGAAAAACTCTTCCATTGTCCGTTCTTTTCCGGCGATGAACTCGATGTCATCCATGAGGAGCACATCGACGTTTCTATACTTATCCCGGAAGGACACCATGCGGTCATATCGAAGGGAGTTTATAACGTCGTTGGTGAAAGCTTCCGAGGAGACGTAAGCCAACCGCATGTCCTTCCAGTTGTGCTTAATCACGTGGCCAACAGCTTGCATGAGGTGGGTCTTGCCCAACCCGACTCCGCCGTAGAGGAACAGCGGGTTGTAAGCCTTTGCTGGAGCCTGCGCCACGGCGCGGGCCGCCGCGTGAGCGAATTGGTTACAAGAACCGACTACGAATGTGTCAAAGGTATACTTAGGATTGAGTTGGTGGTCGACGGAATCGAAGTCCAGTTTCCTCTGCAAAGGTTTGGCGTCGTTGCCATTAACACTCTTCTTCTCTGCATTCTCCCCGAAAATGTAGTGAATCTCCCTGAAACCCAATTTTAGGTGGTCTAGGGCCTCAGTGACAAGCCCGCCGTAATTCTCCTGAATCCATTCTTGGAACTCATGGTTCGGCACGGACACTACAATGGCTTCGTTTTCTACGTGGCTGAACCGCGTAGGCCTCAACCAGGTCTGGTAGCTTTGCGTGTTGACCTTCGTCTTGAGGTAATTCAGGACTTGCAGCCAAGCATTCATTGAGGTTTCATAGGGGGGTAGGGCGTAAGCTTTGTGAGACTTGCGCCTAGCAGGTTCGGAATCAACCCGTCGAGCAAGCTCGCAATGGAAGGCGTTGCTGGGCCTCCACAAGCACCGAGTCTTGACCCTAGTTTTCCCCCATTATTCGAACCGGAGCGTTCCTAAGAAGGCGCACAAGCTTACCCGAAACGATTCAGCTCACTCCCTCAATATAGCACGAAAAGATGCGCGTGCCAACCGCTCTTGGGCCTCCTTTTTGAAGCGCTGCTACGATGCCTGCACCCTTGCGAACCCGAACTCGATCAGCCACCCAAGTTGGCGAGAAGGAGCACGGTCGTGGAGAATCAGCGGAGGGGTTTTCCTGCTCCGTATGGCCCGCCACCCCAGCCTCCCGCTACTTGAACTCGTGCAGTTTACTTTTGTCTATTCGAGCAGGCGGGCAATCTCGTCTCTGGCGGGAACCCGGAGCTGCCTTACGCGGTCCTTCTCGACCACTTGGATGCCCTCGGCGGCTTGCCTGACCTCGCCGATGATGGCGGCTCTTACACCATGGCGAGTGTAAGCGCGAAGCAGCTTCGGGGCCGAGTTCGCACTTGCCACCACGAGCAATGCGCCCGACGCAATCAATGCAAAGGGATCGAATCCCAGGACTTCGCTGAAACAGCGCGTCTCCTCGAGAATGGGGACCTTATCTTTCCAGATGCGCAGCCCCACGCCGCCGGCCTTTGCGAGTTCGTACAACCCTGAGGTCAGTCCGCCTTCGGTCGGGTCGTGCATGGCGTGGATTTCACCGTGCCGTTGCGCGAGCAATGCGTCCCGGACGACGCTAATCCCGGGACGAAAGAGCAACCGCTCAGCATGGCGCAGAGTTCTAATCGGCAGTTTCCGCGCGAGGGTAAGACGCTTTTCCCTTGCCAGGATGGCCGTGCCCTCGATCGCAATGCCACCCGTGAGCAACACGAGGTCTCCCGGCTGCTGGCTTTCCTTTCGAACAAGCTTCGATTTGGCGACCTCTCCTAGCATCTGACCAACCATAATCGGACGGTCGATGCCACGGGTGATCTCTGTGTGGCCGCCACAGAGTGTCACACCCAGTTCCCGGCAGGCACGAAGCGTCTCCCTAAAGATCTTGCGGACCAGTGGCAAGGTCACGGCCTTTTCAGGAAGCAGCAAAGTCGCCAGGAACCAGAGCGGACGCGCTCCCAGAGTGGCGACATCATTGCCATTAATGTTGACCGCGTACCAACCGAGGCGCTCCGAGGTCAAGGTAATTGGGTCTGTTTTCGCCACAAGGTATTTTGCGCCAAGGTCGATTACGGCGGCATCCTCACCGAAGCGCGGGCCCAGAACGACTCTGGATCGTCTTGACACTCGGCATTGGGCCAATAGAGCCTGGAGAATGCGCGGGGGCAATTTCCCAACTGGAAATCGCTTCATAGTGTGGTGAGTATAACTCTCCTGTAGGACTCGGCGCTAACTTCGTCGCGCGGCAGGACTTGCAAAAAGAGTCCCTGCCGGGGTAATCTCCCCTCTTGCTGTCAGGCGCGAGTAAGCCTCGTCATGCTCACTTCGCTGACTCACCTGCCAGCAGGCGAACGGTTGGTGGAAGTAATGAGGATCAAAAAGGCGACCAAGAGGTACGAAGCATGGCTGGGCGAGCGCCTCACTCTTGTCCAGGCGGACTTGGCGTTGAAGCACTCCCGGATGGTGGAGGCGCCGTTCCCCTTTTTGCGCGCCACATTCTATCGGTGGGCTCAACTGTGGCCGGAAGTGTGTCCGGATCTTGCCAAGGCGCCTCGGACTCTGGCGGTGGGCGATCTTCACGTGGAGAATTTCGGGACGTGGCGCGACGTCGAAGGACGCCTGATCTGGGGCGTGAACGATTTTGACGAGGCCTTTCCGATGGCCTACACCAACGACCTGGTCAGGCTCGCGGTGAGCGCACACCTGGCCATTGCTGCCCGCCATTTGGCGCTGACCACGCCAGCCGTGTGCAAGAGTATTCTGAACGGTTACCACGAAGGTCTCGAAGAAGGGGGCAAGCCATTCGTTCTGGAGGAGAATGACAAGTGGCTGCGCGAAGCTGTCACCGGCGAACTTCGCGACCCCGTTCATTTTTGGGGAAAGATGAATGCCTTACCCACGGTTCGCGGCGAAATCCCCAAGAGTGCCAGGAAAGCGCTCGAGGAATTGTTGCCGGAACGAGGATTGATTTATCGCGTTGCCCATCGGGCGGCGGGCTTGGGCAGCCTTGGGCGGGAACGTTACGTGGCGATCGCAGACTGGGGAGCAGGAAGGGTCGCGCGCGAGGCGAAGGCGACGGTGCCTTCGGCGTGTGTTTGGGCAAATGAAGGTAAAGGCCCGCAGAAGATGTTTTATGAGGATATCATCACCAAAGCGGCGCGGGTTCTTGACCCCTTTGTGCATCTGCGTGGTAGGTGGATCGTGCGCCGGCTGTCCCCCCATTGTTCGCGCATCGAACTGGCCGCCCTGCCTGAGAAGCGAGATGAGCAGCGCTTGCTCCACGCCATGGGTTTCGAGACCGCAAATATCCACCTCGGGAGCAAGGACGCAATCAAGGCCGTTCGGCGCGACCTGGGGAGACGCAAGCCGGACTGGCTGCTCGATGCGGTTCATCGAATGACCAAGGCCGTTCTGAAAGATTGGGAAGAATGGAGGAAGGACTAGAGAAAACTAGAAGGCAGAAACTAGAAATCAGAAACTGGCAAGCGGAGGGTCAGTTTCGAGTTTCCAGTTTCCAGTTTCACTTCATTACTTCAAGACGACAACCGATGCGGTTCAAGCAACGGGCTGGGTGAAACAGGGAGCATACTTGCGAGGGTGAGCCTTTTTCTCGCGGTAGGATCGGGCGAGTTCGAGGTAGATGCCCAAGTCACGGTCGAGGTCGGACTGCGTGCCATCGAAATAGAAATTGCGAATGGGGATGCCGCCGTAGTGCTTGCTGAGCTTGGGATAGATGGCCTCGCTCACAATTCCGTTCATGCACGTGAAGGGACTGATATCGATGACGCCGTCGGCCCCGTGAAGGGCATGATGAGCCGCCCTCCCCACGCTCAGGACCATCTCACCCTGCGCTCCGCAGACCGGCAAATAGGGCCAGGCTAGTTCTATAATCTCCTCGACTTCCGGCTCCTCGTAACCCACAAAGTCCTCATGGAAGGGGGCGATCAAGGCGTGCTCATCGGAATGCTGGATGTAGGAGCGCAAGCGCGCCTTCAACATATCCAGCGAAATGACCCGTCCGCGCAGACGAAGCTTTCGTTCCTGCTCGGTGTTGGTGTAGGCCACCCATTCAGCAATGTGGCTCAGGCAGCACTCGGCCCCATAGCTTTCCAGCTTGCGTATCAAGTCTTCATTGGAGAAGGTATTCAGGCGGCAGAAGATCTCTCCCACCACGCCAATCAGCGGAGTTTCTGAATCGTAGTGGGCCGGGACACGCCGGAACCTCTCGCGCGCCCGGATCATCGACTCCACCAGGGCCAAGAGTTGGCAGTCCATTTCCGCGCAACTTGCTTCCAGTGTTTGGCACAAGTCTTGGAGGGACGCCTGGAAGACGCGGTCCGAGGCGCCTGGGCTTTTCTCATAGGGACGGGTCTTCAGCAAGGCACGGTGGACCGTGTCTGCCGCGACCAGCGCCCGCCAACCAGCCCGCAGGAAGGCGTTGGTGATGTCGCCCAGATCAGCATAGCCATTCTGGCTGGTGGGCGACAGGATCTGGACGTCGCCGTAACCAGCATCGCGCAGGATTTTCTTCAGGAAAGGGGCGTACTGGCCGAAGCGGCACGGGCCCTCGGCGGTAGGCATGAAGAACGCCGCGCGCGCCGGCCTGAAGCCCGGCATTTCGATAACGCGGAGGAAATCGCCCACCGTAACCTTGGCCGGGTAGCACTCGTCGCCGGTCGTGTACTTGCTCCCCAGCTCGCGTGTCCGCTCGTTGGAGGGCGGGGTGGGCTGTGCTTCAATGCCCAGCCAGCGAAAAACTGCCGCGAAGGCCTCGGAACTGCCTTCCGCCATGGTGGGGATGTAAACCGTCTTGCCCGCCAGGGGATGCCCGGCGCTGATGCGACGGCTTACATGACGGTGGTCGAAGAGGCGCATCGCAGAAATCCTTTGCTATCCAGATAGGCTTCGCAGCGGGTGATAAACCCGGCGTCGTTCGAGTGGCCGTCGAACTGGAGCACCAGCGAGGGCTTGCCGGCGGCATCGTCGAGGAACGACTTGATGTAGGAGTCCGGTCCACACTTGAAGTTCGAGATGTAGACCAGGTGCAGGTTGCGGTGGCGGCGAGTCAATTGCGCCGCCGCCAGAATCCGCCGCCCGGAGTTCCAGTACATATTCGCGTTGACCTCGGTGATGTCTTCGAAGTCCAGGGGGAGGAAATCCATGGGCAGAACATTGACGCCATAAA
>Ga0326727_10007093_pt1 | contig 30035 bp, 18 predicted proteins | sample MB2enrmetagenome_FD_207643 | JGI IMG/M metagenome (GOLD analysis project Ga0326727, IMG submission 207643) | Lab enriched peat soil microbial communities from McLean, Ithaca, NY, United States - MB29MY | ecosystem: Environmental > Terrestrial > Soil > Wetlands > Peat | place: USA: New York... | reverse complement strand
GGCGGGGCAAGAAATTCCACAGACAAAAGCGGCAGCTTCGCGGCCGCACTCCAAAGCGCTTCGCGCCTCGGGAAAGTCTGCATCAACGCCAAATGCTGGTTCGAAGGCGTTGCCGAAAACGTCTGGAATTTCCACATCGGCGGCTATCAGGTCTGCGAGAAGTGACTGAAGGACCGCCGCGGCCGGGCGCTTTCCGAAGAAGACATCGCCCACTACCAGAAGATCGTCGTCGCCCTGAAAGAGACGATCCACCTGATGGCCGAAATCGACCAAGTCATCGAATCCCACGGCGGCTGGCCCACCGCCTTCACGAACTGATATGGACTGCGGCCGCGAAGCTGCCGCTTTGGGTCCGTTCCCGACGGAAAGCGGGACACCCATATTTCCGATTTTTTCTCAGGCATATTAACCCTTGCGGCGTCATTCCGCCTGATCTTTCACGTTGCACAAGTGGGGGCGGCCCAAGGGCATCCGCCTGACCTTTCACGTTGCACAAGCAGGGGCGGCCCAAGGGCAGTGGCTGGTGGTTGGTGGCGAGTGGCGGAGAGACAGTCCGGGGTCCGGAGTCCGAAGTCCGGGGTCAAGGCCGGAGGGCGAAAAGGCGGGCAGGGCCGCGTCCGACAATCGCAAATCGGCAATCGGCAATCGAAATTCACGATCAACCGCGCGGCCCACACTATCCCGCTTCGGTTATCGGCAATTTCCAGTGACGAAATGAGTCAATTTCAGGCGGGCAGGGCCGCGTCCGACAATCGCAAATCGGCAATCGGCAATCGAAATTCAGGATCAACCGCGCAGCCCACACTATCCCGCTTCGGTTATCGGCAATTTCCGGTGACGAAATGAGTCAATTTCAGGCGGCAGGGCCGACGCCTGGGCACCCACCTGGGGTACCGCTACGAGAGGCGGTTCGCGACCTGTCCCGATCTGATCGGGAACCGCCCCGACGTGAGGATCCCAGCCGCGCGCACTCCCCCGCATCGCTGATCGACAGTTTTCTGAACCAAATTTGCGTCCCGCGCTCGCCCTCAGGCGGAAGGGGCCCCCGGCGACGGTTACGACGGGCTGAACGGGGTTCACCCCGGGCCGAACGCTCTTCGGCCTTACGCCACGCTGCCCCCGCGGCTCCTGCGACGGCGGGGAAGATGGCGGCACTTGCGACCCACCCCCCGCGTGACATACTCCCCCACATCGCTTATCGACAGTTTCCGGTGAGAAGATGAGCCAATTCAGCGAGCGGCATTGGGGCGAGCGATCGCTCGCCCTAAGGCCGAACGCGGTTCGGACCTACCATGCCGGCGATCGCGGCGCCAGACGCGCCGCGCGGGGCTGAGCCACGTTTTCTCCCTATCGCGCGGCCCACACTACCCCGCATCGTTATCGGCGGTTGGGGTGCAGAGGATGAAGAAATTTGCATGGTAGGTCGTAGGCGGTAGATGGGGAAATACCCAGGAAGCAGTGCTGATTCCTCCTGCGCCTGCTGGAAGTCGCCACCGTGAATCCCAAGCCCTAAACCGCCCCGCCGCCGACCAAGATTATTCCTTCATATTGCTGCACACGTCCGCCGATAAACGAAGCGGGGGAGTGTCGGGGGCACTGCGAGGGGGGGAACGGGTGGGCGGTACTCAGAGCTTGTGCTTCGGGGCCATTACCTCGTCACTCATCACTCTTCACTTGTCACTCGCTGCCGCGCCGGGGCACTGCGAGGGGGCCAAGGACGGGAAACGGGACGCGGGGCTCATGCTCTAACTCGTCATTCGCCACTCGTCACTTGCCACTGCCTTCATCGTGTCCGGCCGATTCCCAAGTGCCGCCCCGCCTATATCTCAATCCTCACCCTTCCAGAATTGGCGGACTTTGTGTCCGCCGAGGGAGCGTGTCGGCAAGAAGAAAGTTTCAGTTGTCCTGCTAACTTATTGAAAACAAATTAGAAGAACGCGCATTGCGTCTAATTCAATGAAAACAAATAAGATACAATAGGTTGTCAACCCTAGTGTTTTGCCTATGACCACGCAATGGCGGGGAGTATCGGAATAACCATAATCGGAGGAGGGCGGCCACGGGGTCAGAAGAGCGCGCTGCGTCACGACGTCATTCCTATTCGGCGGTTGCCCACACTTCCCCGCATCGCTTATCGACAATTTCCGGTGAAAAGGTGAACCCATTTGGTGCAAAGGTTGTCAGTCATTGCTATTCAAGGAACGCCAACCGAAAACCAACACAAGTCGCTTGTTCCTGCTTGAGGGTCCCACCCAGCGTTTAATGAAGTCATGATAATTGGCCGATATATCCGATGTGTCAAAGCCCCGCCCCAACGCGAGACGGTGCTTCGCAGCCATCGTGGCCTGCCTCGCCCTCGCCACGCCTCTGAGATCTCAGCAGTACAGTTTTCGCTACTACGGAACTGAGGAAGGCCTCACCAATCTGGCGGTGAAAGTCCTCTTTCAGGACCGGACCGGCTTTCTGTGGGCGGGAACGGAGAGCGGGGTGTTCCGTTTTGACGGCCAAAGGTTTCAGCGCTACGGGTCGGCGGAGGGTCTGGCCCACGAAGTTGTCCTGAGCCTCGGCGAGGCGCCGGATGGCAGCATGTTGGCAGGATACCGCGGGGGCCTCTATCACCAGGTCGGAGGGCAATTCGAAAAAGTGCCGCTACCGGGTGCTCAAGGAGTTGACAGCTACAGTGGGATACTTTTTGACGGCACGGGGCGAACCTTGATTGCCACGGAGAGTGGTCTGGTGGAGGCCACCAACCCGGACGGAAGCGGCCACTTGGCTCTCCGCCTGCTCACCACGCCCGCCAGCGCAGGCGGACCTGAGGCACGCGGGGTTTTCCTGGAACGGGGGGTGGTGTGGTTCGGTTGCGGCACCAGTTTGTGCCGGATGACCGAGGCGGGAGTAACCGTGTTGGGCCGGGCCGTCGGCCTGCCGGAGGGAAACTGGACGAGTATCCGTCGCGATGGCGCGGGCGATTTGTGGGTGCACGACCTGGTGAAGTTCGCCGTGCTGCGGCAGGGAAGCGCGCGCTTTGATGCCTCGAGTCCAGGGTTTCCGCAAACGGCGGGCGGGTGCCAGATGCAAGTGGACGGCAGAGGCAGATTGCTGGTGCCCACCGTCGCCGGCCTGACCATTTACCAAGGACGCCACTTCCGCACCGTAGGCGGTCGCGAGGGCTTGCGTGGCCCGGCTTATTCCGTGCTACGCGACCGCGAAGGCTCCATATGGTTGGGCATGGCCGGCCATGGATTAGCAAGATGGAGAGGGTACGACGAGTGGGAAGCTTTTACTTCCGAAAGCGGTCTGGCGAGCGACTTGATCTACCAGATCCTGCCTCTGGGCAATGGCACGGTACTCGCCGGTACGGAGGACGGCCTGTTTACGGGACGGAAGAGCGGAGACTGGTGGACTTGGCAAAGAGACACGCGGGTGGGGAGAGTGCCGATCCACTCCATGCAACTGGATGCGGACCAAAGTCTCTGGCTGGGCACCGAGCGCAATGGCGCGGCCCGCATCGACGCGCGCACCGGGCGCACTGAATGGTTCAAGCAGGATCGCGGCTTGGCAGGATTAATCGTTTACTCTCTGGCGCTCGACCGCTCGCAGCGGATATGGGCGGCTACGGAGAACGGTGTTTATGTCGCGCAACTCCCGGAGAAACTCTTCCACCGCGTGGAAGAAGTGCCCTTGGTTCGCTGCTACGCCGTAATCGAGGGGCCCGGCGGGGACATTCTGGTGGGCGCCGCCGCCGGGGTCTTCCGGTTGACGGGAGGCCGCTGGCGGCACATCACCACGGCGGACGGTCTGCGCCACGACGTTGTTTTGGCTGTCGCCGCATCCCGGCCCAACGAATTCTGGGTGGGTTATTGGTACTCCGGCAGCGTGACGCGTGTCCAAGTAGAGAGTGAACGTCTCTCCATGACGCACTACGGCAGCGAACTGGGGCTGCGTGGGGAAATGACTTACGTCCTTGGCTTCGATGCGCGCGGCCAATTGTGGGCAGGAACTGATCAAGGCGTGCGCGTCTTCAACGGAGACCGCTGGGATCAATACGACCATAATGACGGCTTGATCTGGGACGATTGCGATCTGGAAGGGTTTGCGGCGGAGCCCGACGGCACGGTGTGGATCGGCACCAGCGGCGGCTTGGCGCGTTTCACTCCCAGCCCTCTAACACCTCAGGGGCGCTCACCTGCCGTCATCTTCACCCAACTGACCCTGGGGAAGAAACTCGTCGAGAAGGATCGCTACATTTCGACGAGCTATACCTCCAATTCTCTGACGGCGCGTTACTCGGCGCTCACTTTTGCCCGCGAAAGCTCCAGGGTTTTCCGCTATCGGCTGCAACCGCTCTTTGCGGACTGGCGGGAAACTTCGCAGCAGGAGCTACAATTCCCTGGGTTGCCCCCCGATGATTATCGGCTGGAGGTGCAAGCCCGCGACGCTTGGGGCCCGTGGAGCAACCAGCCGGCGGTATTTGCCTTCAAAATCCGACCGCCTTGGTGGCGCACGTGGTGGATCCTGAGCTTGTTGGGCTTGACGCCGCCCGTCATCGTGCTCCTGCTCCTGCGCCAACGGCACCTTCGGCAAAAGCAGATTCAGCAGGCGCTTGAGGAGGCCGTCGCGGCGCGCACGAAAGAACTCGCGCAGGAAAAGGCCCACGTCGAGCAGGAAAAGGCGCGCGCGGAACAGGAGACGTTGCGCGCCGACGCCGCCAACCGGGCCAAGAGCGAGTTTCTGGCGAACATGAGTCACGAGATTCGCACTCCCATGAATGGCGTCTTGGGAATGACCGATCTCCTCCTGGGAACGGATTTGGACTCCGAACAGCGCGAATATGCCGGGATGGTCAGGGCCTCCGCCGAGTCACTGCTCATCGTCATCAACGACATCCTGGATTTCTCCAAGATTGAGGTCGGCAAGCTCGAACTGGAAACCCTGGAATTCAACCTGCGCGGCAGCATCGAGCCCACTCTGAAAACGCTGGCCCTGCGCACCTACCGGAAAGGCCTGGAGCTGAACTGCTCCATCGAGCCTGATGTGCCCGAAGCTCTGGCGGGTGACCCCAGCCGCTTGCGACAGATTCTGGTTAACCTGCTCGGCAATTCCCTGAAATTTACCGAAAGAGGAGAAATCAACCTGCGGGTGAAACGGGAGTCGATGAAGGAAGAGCCCATGAGTCTTCACTTCAGCGTCGAGGACACCGGCATCGGCATCCCCGCCGAGCAGCAGCCGCGCATCTTCGAGGCCTTCACCCAGGTTGATGGCTCCACGGCCCGGCGTTTTGGCGGTACGGGTTTGGGACTGAGCATCTGTCGCCAACTCGTAGAGATAACGGGAGGCCGCATCTGGGTGGAAAGTGTGGCCGGCCAAGGCAGCACTTTCCATTTCACGGCCCGTTTCGGCATTTCCAAGGCCGCCGGGCCTCCACTGCCCGTGGAGAAGACCCAACTGAAAGGCATGCGAGCCTTGGTGGTGGATGACAATCAGACAAATCGCTGCATTCTCGAACGCCTGCTCATCACTTGGGATATGAAGCCGACGCTGGTCGACAATGGCGAGCAGGCACTCGAAATCTTGTCTCAGGCACTCGAAGCCCAACAGCCGTTCCCACTGGTGCTCACCGATGACGATATGCCGGAAATGGACGGATTCCAGCTCGCGCGGGAAATCCGCAAGAACCCGAAGTTATCCGGCGCTACGGTCATGATGCTGGCCTCCGGTGGGCAGCGCGGCGACGCGGCACGTTGCCGTGAACTGGGACTGGCGGGCTATCTCAGCAAGCCGGTCGGCCAAGCTGAACTGCTGGATGCCTTGCTGAGAGTGACGGGCTCGAAACGCTCTGGGGAAAAGCCGGCCTTGGTGACCCGCCATTCGCTGCGCGAGGAAAGGAAGCCCCTTCGCATCCTGCTGGCGGAAGACAATCTCGTGAACCAGCAACTCGCCTCGCGCGTGTTGGAGAAGCACGGTCACCACGTGGTCACCACCGCGAATGGGCGCGAGGCACTGGAGCGTCTTGAAAACGAAAGCTTCGACTTGGTCCTCATGGACGTCCAGATGCCGGAGATGGACGGCTTCGAGGCGACGGCAACGATTCGCAAGAAGGAAGTGGCGACGGGAGCCCACCTCCCCATCGTGGCCATGACCGCCCACGCCATGCAGGGTGACAAGGAGCGCTGCTTGGCGGCGGGCATGGACGGCTATCTCCCCAAACCCATCAGCGTCAAGGAACTTCTCGCTGTCCTTCAGGCGGTACTGGATCGGCCCAAGTTGGCTCCCGAGAACCCCGTTCTTGTCAACCGATGACCAACGCCGGTCGGGGATAATTTGAACTTTCGCCCCCGCGGTTTTGGTTTGCATTGTGGATATTCCACCAATCCCCGATAATAAGTGGGAAAAGCCAATCACAACCATAGTAACTTATTTATTTTCAATAACTTAACAAATATTTGTTTTTCCACTTGTTTGTTTTCAATAACTTACAAGACAGGCCCTCACCCACAACATCTAGTCCCCAATCAATCGCTCCTCGAAGGTTTGCTGGCCCAGCCGTTGAAGCCAGAGGATGCGAAACCAGTGCGGACCAAAAGGCGAGTTCAGGCTGGCCGTTTTCCGGACGCCTTTGCCCGCCGCCCATGGGCAAGGATTTGAAATCGAGAGCCGCAGTCTTTAGGAGGCGCAGGAGGAGGCGCAGGTTCGCGCCACTCTTGAAAGGGGTGATACAATCCGGAGCACGGGGGGTGGCAATGGAAATTTCGGTCAAAAGGCCCGTGTCGCGAAGCACTCTTTCGCCAGTGGGTTTGTCACGAGGGTGGCAAGTGCTATGTCTCGCCTGCTACCTTCTCATGGCCGCCCCGGCCCAGGCCACGACGCCTTTGTTCCAATCGTCTTTCCACAAGCCCAACCAGGATTGGACCGCCGTGCGTGGTTCCGCCGCCGCCGACTCTTCCGTTACGCGCGAGAACACCCCCTCCCTCCGCGTCGAGCGCGAAAGCGGCGCCGAAGACGCCTGCATCCGCCTTGCGCCCGTGGCTCTTACCCTCGGCAAGCGTTATGAGCTCAGTGGCTGGGTGCGCACGGAATCCCTGGAAGTCCGCGATCTGGACCGCTCCCCCATAGCCTCCGGCGCGACGCTCACGATGGCCTCCATGCCTTTTGACGTTCACGCCGCTTCGGTGGGCGGCTCCGAGGGGTGGACTCACCTCGTCCTGCGCTTTGTGGCCAGCCGCACGCGCGACGAAGTCCTTTTGACGGTCGGCAACGGCGGCTCGTTCCGTGGGAGGGCGTGGTTCGAAGGCATTCAGCTTGATGAAGTTTCATCCGGCGACGACTGGCCGGCCCGCGACGCCGTGCAGACGTTTGGCCCCGCCTATCGCTACCCCGCCGCCGGCTGGATCTATCTCCACATTGAGGGGCAACCCTACGAACGCGGCTATCAGCATGGCCATCTGATGGCCCGCGAGATTCCCGAGTATCTTGGGCGTTGTGCCGCCAATCTGGGCGGCAAGGAGCACTGGGGGAACTATCGTACGTCCGCCAATGCCCTCTTCCTGCGCGGTTTCGACCATGAAATTCTCGAGGAGATGCGCGGCATTGCCGACGGCGCCTCTGATGCCGGCGCCCGCTGGCAGGACCGCCGCATCGACCTGATGGACATCGTGGTGGTCAACACCACGGTGGAGTTGGGCGAGCTTGCCTCCGCCGTCTCCACCACCCCCACGGGCCTCGAGGGCCACGCTTTTGACAAGCCTCCCTACGCCGGCCCCAAGCGCGATTCCGCCGTCGACCATTGCAGCGCCTTTGCTGCCACCGGCCCCGCCACGCGCGACGGCAAGATGGTGATTGGGCACACCACCTGGTGGTCGTTGACGCTCGGCGAGCAGACCAACGTCTGGCTCGACATCCAGCCGGCCTCCGGCCATCGCGTGCTCATTCAAAGTTACCCCGGCGGCATCGAGAGCGGCACGGACTGGTATCAAAACGATGCGGGGGTGGTCCTGACGGAGACCACCATTGACCAAACGCCCTTCAACATTCAAGGCACCCCGGTGGCCTTCCGCGCCCGCATGGCCATACAGTATGGCGGCAACATTGATGAGGTGGTTCGCTACCTCGGCACGCGCAACAACGGCCTGTACACCAATGAGTGGATCATGGGCGACGCCAAGACCAATGAAATCGCCATCTACGATCTCGGCACCAACCACACGCGCCTGTGGCGGAGCTCGAAGAACGAGTGGTTTGGCGACACGCCCGGTTTCTACTGGGGTGACAACAACGCCAAGGACCTCACCGTTCGCCTGGAGAACTACCCCGATCCGCAGGGTGATCCTGACTATATTCCCTACGTCCCCGGCCCGCGCGACCTCGCCTGGCAGGATCTCTACCGCCAGTATCGCGGCCAGATCGACGAGCAGTTTGGATTTCTCGCTTTCCGCACGGCGCCGCTGGTCAGCGATGGCGCCATGGACGCCAAGGTCGCGACCTCCGACATGGCATCCCATCTGATGGTATGGGGCGCCATCGGCAAGCCCAACCAGCGCGAGCGCCTGCCCAACAAGGGTGACTACGCGAAGAATGACGGCCTTTATCCCTCGGGATATTACCTGTTTCAGGCAGAGCCTTCGGAAGCATTACGCACCGCCATCGCGCAAAACGAAAAGGCCCGGCTGGCGGCGTCCCTGGACTTGCCCGCTAGCAAGACTATTGAAATCTCCGACCCCCCATCCTATGCCGACCGCCTGTGGAAAGGGTGGATCCTGCCCGCCTCCGATGCGGACACGTGGTTTGTGGCGGGCTCGGCCGAGTACTGTGACGTGCTTCGGTCCAAAGACCCGGAAGAGGCGATGAACGCCCAACGCACCATGTGGCGCGGCCTGGAACTGAGCCCTGATACTCCTTTAAATCATTTTCGCCGGGAGCGCGCGAAGGGAGTTTTGTTTCTCGATTCCCTGCGCCACAAGCTGGGTGACGACGCTTTTTTCAAGCTGATGAGCGACTATTTCGTCGCCCACACTACGCAAACGGTAACCGCGCAGTCATTTCTCGACAAAGCCGGCGTCAGCCTCGATCCGATTGACCCGCCTGAGGGCCCCGCCTATTTCACCAGCGACATCTGGCAACGCCTGGCCTCCGCCGTGATCGTCTACGGCACCCTTCGCGATGCCGGAGCGAACCGCTACGCAGCCGAACAAATGCAGAGCCGTTTCCTGGATGGCTACGAAAGCCGCGTGGCGATCTACAAAGACTTCGAAGCTGGGGACGATGTGCTCCGCCACCACGATGTGGTCTTTGTAGGACGCCCGGAAGCCAACTCCGCGCTCGCCCTCTGGTCCACACAACTCGGCCTGGATTATCAGGCCGCCGCCTTCCGGATCGATGGCCAGGTCCACGCCTCGGAACGCGAAGGATTAATCCTGGCCGCGAAAAACCCGTTGGATCCCGCGCACATGGTCCTCATCGTGGCCGGCAACGACGCCCTTAGCACGGTAAAGTCTCAAAAGGCGGACCTGCCCGCCGACGAATACCTAATCCTTCGCGACGGCGACGAACCCCTCAAGGGCTTCATCCGCCATAACTCCACGCCGCCCGCCCCCGGCCATCCCTAGATCGAAACTCGAAATTGGAAATTCGAAATTGGAAACTCGAAATTCGAAACTCGCCCCGATTGTCGAAGTTGAGCTCTTTTTGAGTGGGAGAACGGCACCCTTTTCGGGGCCCAAACATCATCCTGCGCGCGGTGATGTCTAGGATGCGATAATGCGGCCCGCTTCCAGGGTTTTCTAAAGAGAGAGCATCCGCCAGCGGCCGTGTAGCGGGTGTGGTATGATCATCGTGGAGGCTGAATTTGAAGACAAAAGTGCATCCCGCACGGCGCCCAAATCGCAAGCGCGCCGCTCCCGCCAACGGTCGGGCCGACACCATCGCGGGCAAGACAATTCAAGAACTGGCCCGGGAGCGTGGTGCAAAGCCATTCGACCCGAACGCGTTCGCCCGCATCGTGCCGCCCGACGAGGACATCGGCGCATTCGTCGATGAGATCTATCGCGCCCGGACGTAACATCCTTTGATCAGCGACCCGCTAAACATCATCCTGCTCGACACGGACGCCTTCTCCTCCGTGCCCCTGGTTTCAAACAACTTCGCGCATTTCGAGCGCGTGCCTGGACTTATTCTGATATCCGAGGCTCCGAGATGATTGTAACCAACAACGTGCCCGACTTCCGCCGCGCCCAACTTCGATTTCCCGGCCTGCGCACGGTGTCGCCGCACGAATTTCTTAAGGAGCTTGCATGAGCACCCTCACCATCCGTTTGCCAGAGGTGAAACACGCACGCCTGCGCCGGCTGGCCCATAGCCGGCGGATCAGTATGAATAAACTGATCGACGAGTTGGCGGCCGTGGCCCTCGCCCAACACGACGCCGAGCTGAGGTTTCACGCTCTCGCCGCCAGAGGGTCTGCCGCAAGAGGACTCACCCTGTTGGATAAGCTCGACCAAAAGTTCCCCCGGCGAGTGAAGCGCTAGAGTGCATTCATGATTAAGCTTTCGCGCATTCTCCTTGCTCTCATTCCGGTAGCATATTCTTTGGCTTTTAGTCAGGGTTACGTTGCCCCAACCGATTCGCCGGACTCCTTTGACAGGCCGCTGAAAAAGCAAGTGGTGGATTTCGGCCCGTCTGCCAACTCCTTCGGAGGGAAGGTTCGACTTAAGTTGACCTGTTATTCTTACCCGGCCTTCATGGTCAAAGAATATGACGTCGGAGAGCCGGTCCCTGCGTGGCAGGCGATTGTTCCCGCCAGGAAGGGAGCGGTTCCGGTGTGTACCAGGAATGCTGCCGTGGGGGAATGGCGTATCGATTTAGGAGAGGGGGCTGGATTTTTTAAGGGAGCCAAGGGGAATCTGGTGTTCATTGACTCTTTTGAAGGCGACAATGGTGGGTGGCCATTTCTCGTCTACGATATAAGAACCGAAAAAGAGATTTTTGATGACTCAGCCCGGGAATCAATGATTTGGGACAAGAAGGTTGAGGATGCCCCCTTCGACCGGATGCGCTTTGGCACAGCACAGGATGGACGGCTTTACTTGCGATATCTTCGCGTTTACGAGTTGGACTGTAACCTCAATCTCGAAAAAACCTCCTGTTGGGAAAAGGCCAGAAAGATTCTGGGGCTGAAAAGTGCTCAGATGCCGGTTTGTAGCGGCTACGAAGGCATCGCGAGCTCGTGGGTTTCAGTAATCGCATATCCCGTGGAAGTTTTCCTTTTCCCGCAGCCAACCATCAATCCCATCGCCGGCCGCGTCAAGTGCTGGCCAGGCAACTAACCGAACTTTCGCAGGTGCGCACTTGTTTGCGTGAAAGTTGATCTCTCCTTCAGAGTATCCCTCTATCCGTCAGTGCTGTGTTTTCTGAAAGGCGTTGTAGTGCCGACCTACCCTCTTCACAAGCCCTAACGGAACCTGTCAGGATGCGCGCTGACGATGTTTCTGCACAGCAAAAGGCGCATCAAGGACGGCAAGGAGCACCGCTATTGGAGCGTGGTGGAGAACCGGCGGGGGGAAACGGTCAGGAGGGTGTCAGGGACCCTTTTGGGATTGAGGCCATTATCTGGCGAAGAGTTTTTCCACCGTCTTCATGGGGAGATACATCCGGTTCCGTGCGTCGGGGAAAGAGAGAAATCCATACTGGGAGTAAAACCGCCGGGCGTTTTCGTCTTTGACCTCAACAATGACCGCCAGCGACGCGACGGTTCCAACGTTGTCGAACGCCCGCTTCAGCGCATCCAAGAGGAGCAATTCTCCAATGCGTTGTCCGCGGAACGCGACGTCCCGGGCCAGGCGTCCGATCAGCGTGGCGGGCAATTGAGGATAGCGCGGCCACTTGAGCTTCTTGATGACTTCCTCGGGGAGGTCGTCCGCGAGAATGACGGTGGAGGAGAGCGTGTAATAGCCCGCGATACGATTTTCAGGGGTCAACAAGACAAAGGGGGCGGCGGCACGTTTGCGCGCGTCCTGGCCTGCTTGTTCGCGCAGGTAGCGGTCCAGCGGTTCAACGCCACACGAAAAAGCCGCCCGGTCGTGGTCGCCGAGCGGCTCGATGCGAAAGGTGGTTGGGGAAGGACTCACCGTTTTCCCATCACCCGCTCATAGTACCGGGCGGCGTTTCGCAAGCGCCGGTTGGGCGGAGGAGGATTCAAGAGCGAAGCAACGAAGGCTTTGCGGTCGCGCCGGCTTAAATCGATCAGTTCCCGTTCGCGAATGACCCGCCGGGCAGATTCCACCGCGCTGGCCACGATAAAATCTGTCAAGCTTCGCCCTTCCAGGTTGGCGGCTTCCTGGCACAAGGCTTTCGTTTCCGCATTGACCCGCGCCTCAAGCCGCTCCACCTTGTGCATTGCGGTTGTTGCCATAACAACTTCCTCCCTTATCAAAAACCACCTTCCCATCGTACGGCAATTGGCCGTACATTGCAAGTAGGGGCGGTTCGCGAACCGCCCCTACGTTTCGTCGCGGCCCCCTCCGTCGACGACGGCAGGCAAGAGGGCATCCATGTCGGCGGCGGTGCCGTCGGCGCAATTAGCGAACAGTCGCTTAAGCTCGACGTTGGGTTCATCGGGACGCTGGCGCCTGTCCCCTTCGCCTTCACCGCGAAATTCCGATAATTTGTGCGCGCCTCAGCTACAATTGCATCGCATCGGATTGGGGGCCTCAAGTAAATGTTCTCAACTTAGTCATGGGTGAAGATCACCAGCTTTGCCGCGCTTTTGGGCTTGCTGGCGGCAATACCGGCGGCGGGACAATTCGTGCAGGACCCACCGCCCGAACTCTCATTTCTTACAACCATTCTCAAAGTCAGAAAGAACATTCCCTACGAGGTGTGGGGGGAAGTGAAGTTCCCGCCCTACGGGGAGGGGGTGACCAGACAGGGCAAGCATTGGGTCATCATAGCCGAAACTGCGCACGGCACCGATCCGCTGACGGAATGGAACAAGGTCAAGCCGGCATTCCTGCAGAACGGCTGGACCCTAGTCAAAGAAATTCGGGCGGGCGCATTTGTGGAGACACTGCAATACGCGAAGAACGGCGTGCAGGCGTGGGCGAACGTGGACCCCAGCGGCCAGCCGAATATTATTTTGAACGTGATCGAAGTCACTCCGCTGCCCTTCACTTTTACGCTTGCCGCGCCGGCTGCGACTCCGGAGAAAATCGCGACCGATAAGGGAGACTTTCCCTATCTGGCGCCGCTGCCCGGATCGAAATTTCATAACGGCGGCTGGGACAACACTCCTTATCGGGTGCGACCGCGAGGCGCCGACCAGGCGGAAATGGTGGCGAACGGAACGCTGTATCGCAACTACGATTTCCCCGAGATTTCGAACGTGCTGCTAACCACGGCGTATCGCGACGCGCTCACCAAAGGCGGCTGGGTGATCGTGCAGGAATTCGGGAACAGCGTCATTTGGGCGCACTACGCGCAAAACGGCCGGAACATCTGGGCCATGGTAGGGCCGAACGGCCCCGGCATGTACACCCTCAACGTGGCAGACGCGGGATTGGTGGACCTGGGGGCAAACCTGGCGAAGGCGTGCCACGTCGCGCTCTACGGCGTGTTGTTCGACTTCAACAAGTCCACCTTGCAGCCGGCTTCCGACGCGGTGCTGCAACCGGTGGCGAAGCTGATGGCGGCGGATAAGACGCTGAAGCTGGAGGTGCAGGGCCACACGGATAACGTGGGCAACGACGCGTATAACCAAACGCTTTCGGAAGCGCGCGCCAAGGCGGTGGTGGCGTGGCTCACCGAGCATGGCGTCGCGGCGGACCGGCTCACGGCCAAGGGCTACGGCAAGATCAAACCCATCGCCGACAATGGCAGCGACGATGGGCGCGCCAAGAATCGCCGGGTCGAGATCGCCGACCCTCGATGCTCGCCTAAAGGCAATTAGCGGGTGGCTCACAAGTAAGCGTATTTTACGTTCCGGCGCGGCTTTTCATCTCACGCTAGAGGGAGGGCTTACACGCATTATGAAAGGGCGCCCCTGGTCGTGTAGGGTTAGGTTGTGGAAAGCCACCTTACACGAAGGAGGAGCACCCTTATGAACAACGACAAGTATATCGCATTGGATGTTCATCAAGCGACGACGGTGACGTCGGTGCAGAACGCCGCGGGGCGGGAGCTGGACGGCAGCATTATCGCCACCAAGGCGCAACCGATCCTGAGTTACCTGGAAGGATTTTCCGGTCCCTTACATGTGGCCTTTGAAGAAGGAACGTACGCAGCCTGGCTGTACGATTTATTGGAGGGGCGAGTGGCGGAGCGGCTGGTTTGCGATCCGCGTCACAATGCCCTGCTGAAGGAAGGGAGCAAGACCGACCGCAACGACGCGCGCAAGCTGGCGGATCTGCTGCGCACGGGGATGCTGCGTCCGGTCTATCACGGCAGTCGCAGCCTGCGGCCCTTGCTGGAGTTGGCGCACAGCTATGAGGCGCTGGCGAAGGACACGACGCGCGCCATGAACCGCATCAAGGCGCTGTACCACAGCCACAGCATCGACTGTCCCGGCCGCGGGGTGTATACGCAGAAGCAGCGGGCGAGCTGGCTGGAGAAGCTGCCGGCGGGGGCGACGCGCTTGCGCGCCGAACTGCTGCACCAACAACTCGACCATACGCGGAGCCTACGACGCCAGGCGCGGCGGGCGCTGTTGGAGGAGAGTCACAAGCACCTGATCAGCGCGCGCCTGCGCGAGATCCCCGGCCTGGGACCGCTGCGTGTGGCCCGGCTGATCGCTCGCATGCAGACCCCTCACCGCTTCCGCACCCGGCGCAATTTCTGGACCTACGTGGGGCTGGGACTGGTCACCTTCGACAGCGGCGAGTATCGCCTGGTCAAGGGGCGGGTCGTCCGCCGCGCCCGGCCGGTGAAGATTCGCGGACTCAACCGCAACCACCAGCCGGAACTGAAAGAGATCTTCAAGTCGGCGGCGCTGACCGCGATCCGGCAGCCTGGCCCCTTTAAGGATTATTACGACCCGCGCTTGCAGCAGGGACGCGATCCTGAAATGTTGCGCCTGAGCGTGGCCCGCAAGCTGGCGGCCCTGGTCCTCAGCCTTTGGAAGAAAGGAGGGCGCTATCAAGCTGAAGCGGTGAAGCAAGCTTAGTGCCGGGAAACTCCTCGCTCGGCCGGAAAGAGTTTTTCCCCGGCGAGCCGACAGGAAGGGTTCCGGCGCTCGGGTCGGAGAAGTTCGCAAAGGAACTTCTTCCACGAGGGTGTGCATCTAGGAAAAGGTTAGGCGGGGTTTTCCCCAGCGCGGGCCCGCCTCCTCTGACACGCTATGCCCCCTCGCATGACCTCAAAAAGCCCTAGGCTTAAAGCCTCTGATAGAACCATGGTCGGCATCACCCGACCCTCAAAGCTTGCTCCAGCTCCGAACCCCTTTCGCCTCGCGCGCGCCTATGAAAAAAAACCGGCCGAACCCGTGCATGCAAAATGGTCGAGATCATCGCAGGGGGCTGGAGGCCAAGAAGAACAAAACTCTCCAGCCAGCGGAGAGGAATTTTCACTTGACATCCCCTTTCATAGAACCCTTTCCTCTCACCCTTTCTCCCTTTTGTGTACAATTTGCGGTGACGTATGTCTATGGACGGGCTCACATCTCGAATGCTTTGGTACCTGGGTCGCTATCGGTGCTTGCGCAAAGACTTTCCCGGGGCCATCCGATGTTTCAAGCGCATCATTGCTCTTCGCCCCGACTCCTTGGGACCACGTGTTCTGTTGGCCGCTTGTTGCCTGGAATTGGAGAGATATGATGCGGCCCTTCGCGCCCTCGACGAAACGCTCCAGATACAACCCGACCACGCCACCGCCCATGCTTATCGGGGAATCGTGTGTATGCGTCTGGAGCGATACCGGGAGGCCAGGGAGGAATTCACCCGGGCGCTGCGCATCAATCCGCGCCTCGGGCCCGTGGATGGCTGGAAGGATTGGCTGGGACAAGCTAACGGCGCAATGGGGAATTGGCAGGAGGCCATCCAGTGTTTCGAAGAAGCCATCCGGCTCCGGCCATCGGGGCGCCGGTACAGCCTTCTTGCCTCTGCTCATCGGGCGCTGGGCAATCAGCAGGAAGCTCTGGCGGCCAGCCAGCGCGCCATCCGGCTGAAGGCTCACGATGCCGACGCGGAGTTTCAGGTGGCGTGCGACTGCTACGATCGCGGCCGCCACAAGGAAGCGTTGAAGCACTTCCGGGAAGCGGCACGGATGAATCCCAGGAACGCCCAGGCTCGCGTTTGGGAAGGGATGGTTCTTTACGCGCTGGGACGCACGGAAGAAAGCCTTGCCGCGTGTCAGCAGGCCATCGAACTCAACCCGGAAAGCCCGCAATCATTCTTCACTTTGGGCCTTGGCTATGCCCGGCTGAATCGGCTTCCCGAGGCACTGGAAGCCTATAAGAAGGCCGTGGCCCTGGACCCCGGCTACTTCAATGCCCAAAGCAATCTGGGTATGACCTACGCGGAACTGGGCCAATTTGCGGAGGCAGTCGGACCGTTCGAAACTGCTTCCCGCCTGAAACCGCGGGAGGTGGGTCCGCACTTCGGCCTTTCCGGCGCTTACGTGGGAATGAATCGATTTGAGGATTCGATCCGCGAATGCCGGAAGATTATTGAGCTTGCACCGCAAGACGGCTTTGCTTACGGGTGTCTGGCGTCGGCGCAGATGAAGCTGGAGCGGTACGAGGACGCAGTGGAATCATTCCAGAAAGCCGTCCGGCTCTCGCCGGGTGAAGCGGATGCTTACTGGAACATGGGCCAGGTGCTCTGCTTGCTTGGCCGGCACACGGAGGCCCTGGAAGCGGCCCGGAAAGCTTTGGCCGTCCAGCCACGCTCGGCGGATGCGCACGGCGTGATGGGATTAGCCCATCTCGGCCTTGGCGAAATCGACGAAGCCATTCGGGAGTATGAAAGAGCACTGGAGATCAATCCGGACCATTTGGAATCCACGCTGACCCTCGCCCACGCCTACCTCGAACGGGGCCAATATGCGGAGGCGCTTGAACGAGTCCGAAAGCTCCCTGAGCCCATCGCCGACCTCCCTGACGTCCGTCATTTGTTGGGATTGATTCATGCCAAACTTGGACATCCAGAGGGGTAGCCACGGTCAGTGATTTTCTGACCGTGGGTACTTCCCTTCCTGCCTAATTTAGATCGATTACGTGAAACGGCCGATGGAGTATCGCGCCTGAGAAAAGACCACGGTCAGGACGGCGCTGACCGTGGCTACCCGCTCCGGCGGTATGGAGCTGGCTATTCCACCCGCATTAACAACATCCTGCGCGCGGTGATGTCCAGGGCACGGTAGCGCGCGGGATGGCAGCATATACGGGGAGAAAAGGTGGGAGAAAAGGTCAGAAGGAGAAAAGGTGCAGGTACCCTTTTCCACCACCTTTTCCACCGTGGTATGGCAAGTGAGGGGGCGCTTCGCCACACCGACGTTACTGTTCGCTGAACGCAACCACCACCCAACGGCCAGCGTGCTTTTCTACGTCAAAGCGGTAGTTTGATCCCGCCATTTCGGCGTGTTCCTTGCCTTCCCCGGTACGGGTCACTTGAAGGTCCTCGGCAAAATATTGCGAGTCCACATCGCGGACCAAGCGGCGCGCCACATCATCAGAAGAGCAGTAGGCGATGACGGCCAGAGGTCGGCGGAGGGGAACAGGTACCTTTTCTCTGGAAGAATGCACTGATAGGATGGTGTCAAGGGTCGGGTAAAGGGAATGGAGGGGCGGAAATGGTACCTGACCTTTCTCCCTGCACCTTTCTCCCCCCCCGCCGCTACAGACTGGCAACGGGCAGCCCAACCAACCCGCCCATGGTTGCGATCATCCCATGAATCGGTCGCATTGCTGCGCCCATCGGCCCATGACCTGATCCGGCCATGGTGCTAGAATAAGCGCCGCTTCCAGGAGGCCTGGCGTGATCAAGTCTTCATTCATCCTCCTGCTTTTTCTTGCCTCTTCGGTGGAGTTTGCCCAAATACCCGTGGGAGCGTCGTCCGATCAGGGTTCGGTGCGGGGTGTAGTGGTCAGCACCACCGGCGAGACCCTCGAGAAGGCGACGGTATCCCTCTGTGAGGCGCAGACCCTGGAGGGCTGCTCGGAAGCCACCACCGATCGCGCGGGCCAGTTTTCGTTCTCGCACATACCCGGAGGCCGATACCATCTGGCCGCTTCCCGTGTTGGTTATGTTGACCAGCATTCTGACCGGAACACTCTGAACGCCGGCGGCGCCGTCGTCGATCTCACTCACGGCGAGGCCGTCGATGATGTCTCCATCCGCATGATGCCTGCCGCCGTGATCAGCGGGTACGTCAACGATGAAGACCGCCGGCCGATGGCGGGCGCGTTGGTGGCGGAACTCCACTATGCTTACGTGAGGAGCGTTCGACAACTCCAGGTGGGCGCCGTCACTCGAACCAATGACCTTGGTGAGTTCCGCCTGTGGGGGCTCGGTCCCGGCGCTCACTACGTGCTGGCGGAGTACGTTCCGCCGCCGCCAACGCGAATCCGCAACGCGGTCGGTTATCGGCCCACCTTCTACCCGGGAGTTCTCGAGCCCGCGGACGCCACCCCCATCCAGCTTCGCGCCGGTGAGGAAAGCAACGGCATCGGGATCGAATTGGCTTCGTATTACACCGTGCGGGTACGGGGGCGGGTTTCGCCGGATGATCCTGCGGTGAAGGTATTCCTGGTCCGCCGCGATACCGCAGCGGTGAACAATCTGGTTCAACCCGTTTCCACCCGCTTGCGGCACGGTGAGTATGAGTTCTCCAGTGTGGTTCCGGGCTCTTACTATGTTTACGCGAAGACCGACGGGGGCGATTTGGGGCAGAGAAAAGGGCTGATGGTGGCCGACAACGATATCGAGGACTGCGATTTATGGCTCAGTAAACTTCCCGTCATCGCCGGAACTTTGAACCTCGTAGCATTGAATACCTATTTCTTCTCACGGCACCTTCGACCGCCCGAACCTGTTTGGGAAGTTACGTTGTCGCCGCGCGTCGCCCTCCTGGGCCCAGGCCGCCCTGTCTCCGCCTGGGTAGATGGCTCCGGTCAGTTCAGTCTTTCCGGCATCGATCCCGGAGAATACGTGATCGACGTTAATGGCCTGCCGGAAAACTGTTTCCTTCAGTCGGCAAGCATTGATCGTAACGAGCTTCCGGGAAGAATCTGGAACACGGACCTGTATTGGTTCCCGAGGTGGCTTGACCTGCGGGGGAGTTGTAGCGGCGCTACGGTGGAGGGCGTGGTCAACAAGGATCAGCAGCCTTACAGCGGGGCTGCCGTCACGCTGGTGCCTGCCCAGCCGCGAGGCCCCCATACCGTGTTCAAGGCGACCACGAGCGACCAGAACGGGCACTATGTAATTAACGGAATTCCTTCCGGCAGCTATACGGTGTTTGCCTGGGAAAGCCTTGACTCGAACCTGTCCACGCTTATGGATTTACTCTACTCAAGCCAGGAGAGCCGGGGTTTCGACCTCGCACCAAACGCGCACAAGACGTTGGACCTGGATTTGATACGGAGCAAAGAGCCCTGATGTTCACCAGTTTAAGAAACCGCTGGCCCTTCTTCCTGCTGCTCGCCTGCTCGGTGGAGTTCGCGCAAATGCCCGGGCCGCGGACGCACGATCTGTGTTCGGTGCGGGGTGTGGTGGTCAGCGCCGATGGCAGTGAGCCACTGCGCAAGGCCACCGTCACCCTTTGCGACGCCTCCAACCCCCAGGAATGTTCCGGAGCGGTCACCGATGTTATGGGACAGTTTGAGATCACGGGCGTCGATGCGGGGCGGTACATCCTCACCGCGGCTTGCAATGGTTACGTGGAACAGCCGTATGGGCAACGGTCCGTAAACGGCGCCGGCGTGGTGCTGCGTCTCGCTGCCGGGCAGAGTTTGTCCGGCCTCACCATCAAGCTTCTGCCGGGCGCGGTGATCACCGGCAATGTTTATGACGAGGCGGGACTGCCCATGGCGGGCGTGCTGGTGGCCGAACTCCGGCCGGTCTACAACTGGGGCGAGCGCCAGTTGCGCGTGGGCGCCGTGGCCTCCACCAACGATCTCGGCGAATACCGCATCTGGGGGCTGAATCCCGGGCCACACTTTGTCCTGGCGGAACCCACGCCACCCCCCATAGGCGTTCGCACTGACCTGCATTACCTGCCCACTTTCCATCCGGGAGAATTGGACGCCGCGCACGCTGCGCCCGTAGTGGCGCGGTTGAGCGATCAGCTTTCCGGCATCGTCATCAACATGCAGCCGGCCCGGGGCGTGGGTGTAAGTGGCCGCCTTTATGGCGGCGGGCAGAACCCGCAGGTCTTCCTGCTGCAGCGCGATATTTCCGCCATCGGGGACCTGGTTCCGCCCCTCCCGGCGCGCGTGCAATACAACGCATTCGAATTTGCCAACGTCGCTCCCGGCGCGTACTACCTCTACGCCACGGCGGAGGACAGCCGCGGCGGCCGCATGCTGGCGCGCCAGCCGCTGCAAGTGGCCGCCACCGGATTCACTCGGTTTGACCTGACGCTCCAGCGCCTGACCGAACTTACCGGAAACGTCATCGTGGAGGGCGCCCAAAAGGTGGATACCCGTTGGGAAGTCAGCTTCGTGCCACGCAATGGGCGGATGGTTCTGGATGAACTGCCCCGCACGCGCACCGGCCCGGGCGGCGACTTCACCCTGCACGCCTTCTCCCCCGGCGACTACTTGATTCGCGTGGAGAATCTTCCGGATGACTGGTATCTGAAGGCCGCGCGCCTGGATGGTTCCGACGTTCTGGGCTCCGGCTGGAGCACCGAGGTTTTCCCCTATCCCCAACACCTGGACTTGCTGGTCAGCCCCCACGGCGCGACCGTGGATGGCTACGTGACTCGAGGTCAGAAGCCGTGCCCCGGCGCCACCGTGGTCCTGGTCCCCAATCCGCCCCGCCGCGGCGAACAACAACTCTATAAGGCAACCTCCACCGACGACGACGGCCGCTTCCTGATCCAGGGCGCGGCGCCGGGAGATTACAAGCTCTTCGCTTGGGAAAGCGTCGAGGACGCCGCCTACCGCAATGCCGAATTCCTCGAGCCCTTCGAGACACGCGGCCAGGGAACCCACCTTCAGGAACGCTCCCATGCCTCCGTGAATCTGGATCTGATCCCCACCACCGATGCGGTGCCGTAAAGACTTAAGGAACCACAGAGACACTGAGGAGGAAAGGGTCAGTCAGAGGAAAGGCGTGTCAGAGGAATCCGAGGAATCCGGGCACCATATTTCCTATTTATTCTCAGGCATATTGAGCCTTCCGCCATCATTCCGCTTGACCTTCCACGTTGCCGGGCGTACTACTCGCAGGTTGAATGGGTAAGGTTGGGGGACCGTGCTGCGGATTCGCGGCCCTACGCCGACCGTACATTGGGGGCGTAGCGCCGCCCTTTAGGGCGGCACTTCCCGTCCTCGGCAATCATGATTGGCAAGTCTGACCGTATCATGGAAGTGCCGGGCTGAAGCCCGGCGCTACGAGGATCCGACTGGCGCGGGTGCTGAGGCTCCATGAGGCTCAAAACATGAGCCAGAATCATGAACGACGCTCTCCAAATAATAGGAAATGTCGTGTCCCGGTTTTCCCAGCCGGGGTTGAATACAGCGCAGGATGGACCCGCTAAACATTAGGGACAACATCTTTTCTTCGCTCGTGGTTGATCGAGCGGCCTTTTGGGGTGAGCGAAGCTAGCCACAGCCAGAACTTGCAGGTATCCGTTGGGAGGAGACGACATCGTGAAAACGAACGATTCAACTCGCCGTGAATTTCTTAAAGAATCAACTGTGGGAGCTGCACTGGCAGCCTTTTCGGCTTTCGAACTGGGTAAGGCCACCTCTGGCGAAGAAGGTATTGAGCTTGCACGGGGAGGGGAACCGCAGGCGTCCATCGTCATAGGCGAAGAGAATCGTCCGTTTTATCGCTGGCTGGCAGAAGAGTTACAAAGGCACGTGCGGCAGATTTCCGGTGCCGAGCTTCCGATTGAAAGTGCCGGCGGCGACTCGTCAAAAAAGGCGCAAATTGTCATCGGAGGGCCGCAGGTTAACGAACGCGTCGCAGACGCTCAGAGACGGAAACTGGTGGACTTCACCGGGCTGAAAGGGGACGGGTTTCTGTTACAACAAATGACGCTGCAAGAAAAACCCACGCTGGTTGTGGGAGGCAACAGTGAAGCTTCGACGATGTACTCGGTTTACGAACTCATCGAGCGACTCGGGGTGGTTTTTCAAATTACCGGGGATATCATTCCGGACCGCAAGGATCCCCTCATCGTGCCACCGCTGCAGGTGAGGATGGAGCCAGCCTTGAAGTATCGCGGGCTGCACATTCGTCAGTTTGTATTGCCTTGGATGGGGGTAGACGATTTTCGCGGCCTGCTGGATCAGATGGCCAAGATGAAGTGCAATTATCTCGAGTTTTTCTGGTACGTGGGTGGGCCGTGGGTTGAGTATTCCTATAAGGGCGAAAAGAAGCTTATCGGTGACGTCTACACCAGGGAATCGGGCTACCTTACCTGGCGGGCCAATACTGCGACGTTTGAAGTTAAGGACGTCGAGATAGGGCGGGAACACTTTGCAGGACTAAAGCGGGCGTGCGCGCCGGAGTTCCAGGAAGTCGAGACGCCGGCGGATGCGTACCAGGTGGCGCGTGATGTGCTCCATCAAATCATTGAGCATGCCCACCAACGCAGGATCCAGGTGTGGCTGGGTATGGGTGACTGCCCGTGGGTTTGCCCCACACTTGCCTCTACAGGGGTTGGCCAACATGCGAGTGCACTCTTTGGAGTTGCGGTTTCTCCCGGCGATCCTCGAGGACTGGAAATCTGGCAGACCAAAGTAAATGCCGCGATCGAATCCTACCCCGAAGCGGATGGCTTCTGGGTCTGGTTGGCGGAATCCTATCTCGATAGTTCGGATGCGGCAACGACGGAGTTCCTCAGACGGTATGATCAGTACCGCAACTTGATTCCGAATCTCGAAGAAATCCACAAGATGGGATATGACCTTCCTACGACAGAAGGAGAAATCCAGTCCGACGTTGCCCTTCTTCACTATGGGACCGAACTTGCCAGGAGCGTCAGACTCCAGCATCCTGCGGTCCACTTTGGTATTGCGGTTTTGGGACGGGCATATTTGTTTCCGGCCATGGACAGCCTCATCCCGAAAGGTGTCGCCTTTTCCAGCATGGAATCTTCCGCGGTGTGGAATCGTAGCTCGAAAGTGCCCATGCACTTATTTGGGAATCTCGGAGACCGCGAAACATTCCTCATCCCACGGCTCGATGATGATGGCACGGAGTTTGGGATGCAGTTCAATGTCGGGCTTTACCACCACGACGAGGTATTCGAGGAGAGCGTCAGGCACGGCGTCGCCGGAGTAATCCCTCAGACCGGAATGTTACGGGGGGTCGAGCAAAACGCGAAATTTCTTACGGAAGGGGCTTGGAAGCCCTCCCTTGCTCCCGTCGAATTTTATCAAGAGTACTCTGCCAGAATTTTCGGCCGTAGTGCCGCGGCGACGATTGAGAAGGCATTCAATACCCTCGAAGCCTTTGAAAAGTCCTTGGGATGGGGGGGACTCGGGAATTTTCATAACTATGCAGACACGCAAGACATTTCGATGCTGAAAAGATTTGGCTCGCAAGCGAACTTGTTTGAAGGTCCAATGTTCCCTCGTTGGAATGTGCGGGAAAAAGCAGAGTCACCCTGGATCCAGGATTGCAATGACCGTCGTAGCCGTTATCTTCACAGCATCGAGATGTTGCGTGAGAGCCTGGACTATCTTCAGTGCGCGCGGAAAGAGACGTTACCGGGCGCGCAAAAAGAACTTGAATACCTGATGTTCAGAGTTGAGAGTTATACATCCCACTTACAGATGATCTGTGCGCTCCTCTCGTTTTATATTGCTTATGATAACGCCTTCCGCGCTAAATACCGGCACGACTTTGAAAACATGCTCGGCCAGTTCGACGTTTGTGAGTCGCAGTTCTCGCAGGTGCGCGAACTGGTGAGAAAAACCGCTTTGCAGGTTGCCGGCGGGGCTTGCCATCCCAATGATGTCTATATTCTCTTCCGTTACAACGTGCGCCTGGTATTACCGATTAATGAGTTCAGTAAAGTTGTTGCGAATGTCGTTAATTTCCACCGCGGCAGGCCGTACTGGGAAAAAGTCAATTGGGATGTTATCGCCCCCAGGAACTGGATGAATGTTTGAGGAGAGGGAGGGGGGAATGGTTTCCGTGCCCTCCCAACTATTTCCCCAATCATCTTTCGTGCTGTGTTATACTGTAAGTGACTTTGGCGCCGTCCGTTTGCTTGAGAAGATTTCGAGTTGTCGTCTGCTCCCTGCCTAATTGACTCCATCCAAATGTCCGAGAGCCCCGTCGAAGCAATGGGCTGACGACTTGGCTACGTGTCCGCTCCGCCTTTGCGGTGCGGCAACTTCAGGAGAATAAAAGTATGAAAAATGTATTTGTCGGGAACATGAGTTTTGAAGCTACGGAAAGCGGGCTACGCTCGATCTTCGAACCCTTCGGAGAGATCACGCGGGTCAATTTGATCACGGACCGGGATACCGGCCGGCCTCGCGGCTTCGGTTTCGTGGAAATGTCGAATGACGAGGAAGCGGCCAAAGCGATTACGGCGTTGAATGGAACCCAGATGGACGGCCGCGCCTTGAACGTGAACGAAGCAAAGCCCAAGGCGTCGGGGAGCGGACCACGGGGTGGCGGGGGATTCTCCCGCGATCGCGATAATTACCGCGGGCGGTAGATGTGCGGGTATCGGCACATGTGACTTGGATCGGGTCAGGGGCTCGTGCTTTCCGAATGCCACGGGTCCCTTTGCCCGGCAAGACACTGCACCTTGAGATGTAACTGACCCGGCTTCTGCCCGGGGAGCATGCGGGCAGGCATTGGAAGTTGTACTCGCCGGTGGCGCCGACATGGTTTTTTCATGTCGGTGCTTTTTTTGTCGCGAGCGTGTTCGCGGGTTGGCGCAGGCCGGCGCCTCGACTGCTCATGATGGCTTGCCAGGAGTTCTTGTATGGGTTCTATTCCCGGGCAGCGCCGGAAGCCCTGCGTTTGTTGAGCGAATACCCCACCGAGTTCGCGAGCCTGGTTGCAACCCTGAACAGGGACAGCCGCGCCAAGGTTTGGAACTTCGCCTATTATTTGCTAAGGAAAAACCGCGAGGTCGGGTGGTGTGATGCACCGCTGACCGGATCGAGCGCCGACCTTCAGCTCGGCGCTATGTGTCTTTCATTGACCTTCGGGAAAAGAACAGAGAACGAGCGGTCCGTTTGCTCGTCACTCTTCCCTCATCACTGTTCTCGACTTTTCGCTCGACTGTCAGCAATGGCCTCCTTACAATAACAAGTTCATGCTGAGAGCGAAGCTCACCACCCAGCGCCTGATCCTCTACACCCTGATGGGTGCGGGGTTGGCAGCGTCGGGTTATCTCGCGGGTTGTCATCGCGGGGCGGCCACGCGCCCGGTAACCAAGCAAGTGGTGGTGCTGGGCTTTGACGGCGCCGACCCCAAGTTTGCTTCCCAATGGATGGCGGAGGGCAAGCTTCCCAATCTTGCCCGGCTGGCGCGCGAAGGCACGTTCAAACCCCTGGGAACCACCAACCCGCCGGAGTCGCCCGTGGCCTGGGCGTCGTTCGCGACGGGGCTCAATCCGGGGGGCACGGGAATCTTCGACTTCCTGAAGCGCGACCCGGAAACTTACCTGCCGGAATTGTCGCTGGTCTCACGCGAACGGCCCAAGTTTCTGTGGGGCTTGATTCCCATCAAAGCGCCGAAGGTGACGAACGAGCGCAGTGGCGTCCCCTTTTACAAAGCGGTGGCCGACGCCGGCTACAAAACCACCATCATTCGCATGCCGCTGGAGTTTCCCCCCACGACAATTCCGGGAGGAAAATTGTGGTCGGGGCTGGGCGTCCCTGACCTCCGCGCGACGTGGGGAACCTTCTTCTATTTCAGCTCCGACCTGACGCCGTGGGACACGGGCGATACGGAGTTTGGCGGCAAGCTGGTGCGGCTGGAGCTGCGAGGCAATCACGCGGCCACCACCATCGAAGGCCCCGTGGACCCCACCAGCGACAAGTTCGCGCGCCTGTCCGTCCCCATCGATTTCAAAACCTCGCCCGACGGCAAGACGGTAACCTTGACTCTCCAAGGCCACACCGCTACGCTCGGCGAGCGGCAATGGAGCGACTGGTTCCACGCCCGGTTCCGCGTGACGCCCTTTCTCTCCCTGAGCTCGATTTGCCGCTTCTACATTTTGCAGGCGTCGCCGGATTTGCGTGTGTACATGTCGCCTTTAAACCTGGACCCGGAAGATTCACCCCTGCCCATTTCCTCGCCGCCCGGTTACGCCGGGGAATTGGCGAAGAAGCACGGCTTGATGAAGACCCTGGGCTGGTGGCACGACACCTGGGCGCTCAACGAAGAGCGCATTGACGAGGGCGTGTTCCTGGAGGATTGCTGGCGCACCATGCAGCAGGAGCGGGAAATCCTGCTGGATGAGTTGAAGAACGATCCGCCCACTTTGCTGGTGTCGGTTTTCACCGCCACTGACAGCGTCAGCCACATGTTCTACCGCTTGATCGACCCGCAGCATCCGCGCTACGACGCCGACCTGGCCGCGAAATACGGCAATGCCATCGAACTTACTTACGAGCGCATGGACGCCATCGTGGGCGACGTGATGCGCACCATGAGGCCCGACGGCACGCTGATCGTCGTCTCCGATCACGGCTTCCATTCCTGGCGCAAGGGTTTCAACACCAACACCTGGCTGGTGCAGAATGGCTTCATGACGCTCAAGAATCCCGGCGCGACAGAAAAGCAGTACAACCTTGACAACCTCTTTGGCCAGGGAAGCTTTTTCCCCAACACCGATTGGAGCCGGACACAGGCCTATGCGCTGGGCTTGGGCCAGCTATACCTGAACCTGCGCGGGCGCGAGAAATACGGAATCGTCAGCCCCGGCCCCGATGCGCAGCGGATTCTTGAGGACCTGCGACAGAAGTTGCTGGCCCTCGAAGACCCGGACACCCATGAGAAGGTGATTGAAAACGTCTACCTGGGCACCGAGATTTTCCACGGAGCGCGCAGCAGCGAGGCGCCCGACATCCAGATGAGCTTTCGCGATGGCTATCGCACCTCGTGGCAGACCTCGCTGGGAGCGGTTCCGGCGGGCGTCATCGTGGCCAATATGAAAAAGTGGAGCGGCGATCACTGCGCGTCCGACCCCAGTGACACGCAGGGAATCTTCTTTTCCAACCGGCAATTCCCCGCTCCGCCCTCGATTCTGGATATTTCTCCGACGGTGTTGAGCCTGCTGGGCGTGGCCCCGCCCGGCGCGCTGGATGGGCACGCGCTCAGTCCACAGTAGCGAAGGGATGCGGCTGATATCATTCCGAGTGGATCATTGCGGGAAGTAGAACTACCATCATTGTGTATTTTTTGGCGGGCCTGGCGGCGGCACAATGTGCAAAATATCTCCGTCTCCAAGGGCTCTTTCCAATCTCGGAAAGAAGAAACCTATAAAGACGGCTGCAATGGCGCCAATTACAAAGCCGGCAGGAGGACCCCCAAATCCTATAACCACGAATAATGCATTTCGACGAAGGCCCAATAAATCGGCGACAATAAAGGCAAAGGGGTAGCCGCAAATGGCAATCAGGACGCCCTCTAATCGGCCGGGTCGCGGTATTCGGAGGGACTCTCCACATAGCGGACATGGAAAGCTACCGCGGCGAATGAATACCCTGGGTACCTCGCGCGCACAGACAGGGCACTTGGGGTTTCGCAGTTGTAGTCTCACGGCCTCGTCCTCCCGTGATGAAAAACGAAGGTCAGATTCGAGAATACGGTCGAAGGGCGTGGAGGCCCTCAGGATGGTCGGACGGTTCAGTTCTCCACCTAAGCCAGACGACCACCGCGACCATTCCCAGCCAGCCTATGTCGCGAACCGCAGCGGCAATGCCTTATTCGGAGGTTCGCGGCAAATCCCCACCCCGGCCGACGTGATTCTGGATGAACTCCTCAACTTCCGCCAGGCTGGCATACGGAACCAGCGTGCAGTTCGGGTGGGTATTCCCGGTTATGAGAAATGATATCTTATCTCGAACATTGAGACTATAGAATAGTATTGCCTTCCTAGTGCTCCCACCAAGGAGGTAGCCCACCTCGAAGCCCAGTCCAAAGGAAGAACCGGAAACCTCGGCGATGAACATGTCACACTGCCGAAGCCACGCCATATCGCGCTGGTAGACCGCCTGCGGGCCCAGCAAGCGGTCAGCAGCGCGGGCACCATCGTTCACCAGGTGGCGGGTCAGCACTTCGTGACCCAGGTCCTCCAGTTTTTGCACCATGCTTCGGGCGGTTTCCACAGTCGAGCGGTCGCCCGCCACGGTGAAGCCAAAATAGATTTTCATGGATGATTCTCGTTCCTATCGAAATCGCCGCGTCGGCAGCGTAGCAGCGCGGGCTTGCAAGGATGAACCCGGATTTTCACCTGGCCATTCTAACACGGTGTGCCGCACCACCCGCACCCGCCGCGCCTGCCTTGACGCCCCCTGCCTTTTCCCCTACAGTTATTCCTTTGTAAACTTATGCCCGCGCCTCAGGCTCAGGAAGATCCGTTATCCGTGCAGGTGATTTTCGTGCCACGCAAACGTCTGATTCCCGCCCTTGCAATTCTCGCCGCCCTGTTGGCGCTGCCGGCCTACGCCCTCACGCCGGCGGCCGGGCGCAATGGCATGGTGGCGTCCAGCGAGCCGCTGGCCAGCCAGGCCGGCGTGGAAGTCCTGCAGGCGGGCGGCAACGCCGTGGACGCCGCCGTGGCGGTGGGGTTCGCGCTGGCGGTCACCTTTCCGCAAGCGGGAAACCTCGGCGGCGGCGGTTTCATGCTGATTCGCATGGCCAACGGTGACGCCATCGTGGTGGATTACCGCGAGCAAGCCCCCGCCGCGTCCGCGCGGGAGATGTACCAGGACGCGCAAGGCAATGTGATTCCCCATGCCAGCACCGTGGGAGCCCGCGCCGCGGGAGTTCCCGGCACGGTGCGGGGCCTGGCGTTGGCGGAAGAGAAGTACGGCCACCTGGGGCTCGCGCGCGTGATGGCTCCGGCCATTCGCCTGGCGCGGAATGGTTTCCCCGTTAGCTATTTGCTTGCCGACAGGTTTCGCGGCGAACGCGCCCTCTTGCAGAAGTTTGACGGCTCGCGACACATCTTCCTGCACGACGGGAATCTCTACGAGCCCGGCGCGACCTTCCGCCAGCCTGACCTGGCCCGCACGCTCACCGCCATCGCCAGGCGTGGTCCGCAGGCCTTTTATTCGGGCGCGGTTGCCAGGGCCTTTGTCGCGACCATGCGAAAATACCACGGGGTCATCACGAGCGATGATCTGGAGGGATACCAGGCCAAGCTGCGCCCGCCGCTGGTGGGCCATTTCCGTGGCTTCGATATTATGACCGTCCCTCCGCCCAGCGCCGGCGGCACGATGCTGATCGAAATGCTGAACGTGCTTGAGCCGCTCGATCTGGGCACGGCGAATTCCTTCGGATCAATTCATCTGCTGGCGGAAACCATGCGCCGCGCTTACGCCGACCGTGCTTCCTATATGGGCGATGCGGATTTTGCCACCGTGCCGGTTGCCGGCCTCACCTCACCCCGCTACGCCGCCCAGTTGCGCGAAGAGATTCTGGGCGCGCGCCCCGATGCCCCGATTCGGCCCGGCGATCCGCAGGTTTTTGAGTCCGGCGCCACCACGCACTTTTCTGTGGTCGATGCGCAGGGCGACGCGGTGTCAAACACCTACACCCTGAACGCCTGGTTCGGTTCCGGTGTGACCGTGGAAGGCGCGGGATTCCTGCTCAACAATGAGATGGACGACTTCACCTCAAAACCCGGCTCGCCCAACCTGTTCGGGCTGGTGCAGGGTGAAGCCAACGCCATCGCTC
>Ga0326727_10007092_pt1 | contig 30039 bp, 19 predicted proteins | sample MB2enrmetagenome_FD_207643 | JGI IMG/M metagenome (GOLD analysis project Ga0326727, IMG submission 207643) | Lab enriched peat soil microbial communities from McLean, Ithaca, NY, United States - MB29MY | ecosystem: Environmental > Terrestrial > Soil > Wetlands > Peat | place: USA: New York... | reverse complement strand
GTTTTCAGATCGCGGGTTCGCTGCGCATGCTGCAAGACCGAGGGGGAGATCCGCACCTGAAGGAGACGGTCATGACGCACGGGCCCCTGCAAGCTGCGACGGACCGGAATATCTATGAATGGCAGGCGTTGTGGTGCGAGCTGTACCTGGAAAGCGTTCAACTGCTGGCCATGGCGCAGGTGGAGCTGAGGGCCGCCGAAGCCGCCATGAAGAACTTCGACGATAAGATGAAGGCGCTCTCCTCGGGGGGTGGCATGGGTGCGCTCGGCGCCGCACAAATGAAGAAGGACCGCGATTTTCAGTGGCTCGACCGAGCGCGCGCCCCGGGCGGAGGCAGCGAAAGAGCGGTGTTGGACCCGGTGGGCTACGCGCGGGATCAGGCGAACGCCATACAGGACTTGTCGGATCGCCTGGGCGAGAACTGCGAGGCCGCCATGAGCGACGACGTCTACCGCCCCGACTTCATTCAGCACCGCTTGGGCAGTCTGTAGCCGATGCCTGCGCTGCCGCACCCCTCTCCGCGGGCATTTTGTTCCAGCCGCAACGGGCTTGTTCGTTCCTCCCAAGCTGCTTCGCATCCGTGCCGCAGCTTGTAGACGGCCCCTGCCGCGAATTCCGTCTTGCGTTTCCCACAAAGATTGGGGTCGGTTGTCGATTTCGCTTCACAAATGGTGCAATTTCTGGCCTATACTGCTTCTAGCAGTGAGGCTTCCACCCCGATGGTGGCTGTCTCCCCGTCACTCCCATGGCTACGCAACTTTCCCAGAAGCGCGCCTCCGACCCGCCTCCGGCGATCCCCAACCGGCTGTACTTCAAGATTGGAGATGTGGCCGAGATCTGCGGCCTCGAGACCTATGTACTGAGGTTTTGGGAGACGCAGTTTCCCCAGCTCAAACCCAACAAGAGCGGAACCGGCCAGCGTCTTTACCGCCGCCGCGACGTGGAACTGGTTCTGGAGATCAAGCGGCTGGCCCACGCCGAGGGGTACACGCTAGCCGGCGCCCGCCAGGCCCTTGAAAAGGCACACTGGCGCCCCGCGCTTCAGCCGCCGGCTCCCCAGCGCGATCTGTATTCAGTTCCCGAGCCCGATGCGCAACTCGATTCCCAGTCCAGCCTGCCGCTGCTCGCCGCCGACTCCGCGCAGCAGCGTCTGGATGAGGTTGCCTCGGCTATCGGCCACGCTCGCGCCGAACTGCGTGAGATCGCGAGTCAGTTGGCCTTGCCGGTACCGCGGCCGGCTCGCCGCCGCGCCCGGCTTGTCGCGGTTCCGCGCCCCTCGGACTCTCTCTTCCCGGCGTAGGCTGGCCGCGGAAGAGGGGATGACCGGCAAAAAGCACGAAAAGCGCGCCCCAGATCGCCCTCCTGACCGCGCTCCGGCGCCCTGCCGTCAGGCTCAGTACAGTCCGCATGCTCGAACCCAAACTGCCGCCCAACCGGTACCCCTCATCCTTTACCGGAGAATAGAACGGATCGGCCCTGCAATTGGGCCACATCGGTGGCAAGGCGCTCCCCGGCTGCGCGCTAAGATGAGTCATGCGCCCGTTCGTTTTTGCCCCGATCGCTGTCGCTCTGCTCTCGCTCTCCGGCTGCGGGTACCACACGCTGGGCGCGGCCACGCATGTGCCGCCCGATGTGCACACGCTCTCGGTGCCGGTCTTTGCCACGCACACCGAGGCCTATCACACCGAGACGGCGATAACCGAGGCAGTGATCCGCGAGTTCGCCGCGCGCACGCGCTTCCGGGTGACGCCGGACGAAGGCGGGGACGCCGACGCGGTGCTGCGGGGAACGATTCTCAAGGAGTCGTTGACGCCGATGACCTACAACGCCTCGACGCAGCAGTCCTCGAGCTTCCTCATCACCATGGTGGTTTCGGTCACGCTCAGCGGCCGCGACGGCAAGGTCCTTTACGAGAACAAGAACTACGTCTTCCGCCAGCAGTACCAGTCCACCATGAATCTGCCCACCTTCCTGGAGGAGGATCCGGCGGCCGTCGAGCGGCTCAGCCGCGAGTTCGCGCGGCAGCTTGTGGCCGATGTGCTGGAAGGGCTGTAGGGGGATTCAAGTAGGACTTTGCCATTCCACAGGTGGGTGCCCCACCCTCGCCGCGTTTTTGCTCTTGCGGCTAGGGTGGGATGGCGGCTGAACTATGGAAGCTCTGGTCAGTCCTCTCGGCAAGGTTGGCATCCCCTCCGGGGCTAAAGCCCGCGTTGATTTTGCAGCATTTGTGGCACGACTGAAGTCGTGCCCTGACACAGCCTGGACTTGTTCAGAGGTTCCCTATAGCGACAGCGAAAGACACTCACGGTCCCACGTGCGGCAATCGCACGTGCGGCGCGGAGACTGTTGCATCTCCGCGCCGCCGAGCCGCCCTGAAGCGGGAATTCTGCTACCAACTGGAGTTGAGGACCAGGTTGTAGGCATTCACGGTGCCGATGCCGGTGGCAAAATCCCAGCCGGTTCCGGTCTTGTAGGCCGGAGTGTAGCTGGTGTTCGAGGTGGAGAGCACGCCGTTCTTCCCGGAGGGCAGGTAGCAGTTGTGGCTGCCGGTGCAGTTGATGTCCATATCGCCCTGGGTCACGTCGTAGAAGACGCAGCTTGAGGCCACGGCATTGCCATCGCTGGAGTTGCAGGCCGCGCTGCCGCCGGTTCCGTACTCGGCCGCGGCGATCTTGTAGTAGATGGGGTTGGGATTGCCCTGGCGGCCCCACTTCTGGTTGACCAGAGCTTGCATGCCGGCCAGGATGGGCGAGGCGAAGCTGGTGCCGCCCGCGCCGGCCCAGCCGCTGGGAGCGCCCGTGCAGGCAGCGCCTCCGCCGGCCGTGTCGGAGTAGCAGAAGATGTAGTAGTGGCCCCAGACGCCGTTGGCGGCAAAGAGCGAGACGTCGGGAAGGTCGCGCACGCCGTCGCTCGGCACGCCCACGAGCGATTGCCAGGAGGGTTTGGCGTAGCCTTTGCAGGTTCCGCTCACCACTCCCGAGGTCGAGGCCGACCCGGTGGCGCAGCCGCTGGGCCCGCCGCTGCCCGAGGCGGTGGTCAGGAAGTACTCCTTGCCGTAGGAACTGTTGCAGAAGCCGCTTGAGCCGTAGGTCGTCGAGTAGCCCTCTATCGACGCGATCAGGGCGCTGGCGCAGGAGTCGTTCCAGGGAATCTCGGGAATGTAGCTCTTGGCCGAGCCGTAGCTGGAGGTATTGGTCGAGTTCCAGTAGTTGGACAACGTCCCGGCGTAGGCGTCGCCGAAGTCGGTTCCGCCCACGGCCACGTTGTAAGGCGTCGAGGCGAAACCGCTGACCCCGATGCCGTGCGTGGATTTGCTTTCGTCGGCATCGCAACTGGCAGCGCCCTCGTCGCCGGAGGAGACAAAGACGGAAACGCCTTCCGCAACCGCCTGCTCGTAGGTGGTGTTGTACGCTGCGTTGGCGGCGGCGCCGTTTTCAGCCTCGCACTCGCCATAGCTGATGCTCACCACTGCCGGCGGCGTGGAACTGGCATTGAGCAGGTTCTCCAGGGCAATCAAGCCGCCGAAGGTGGTCCGGGTATCCGCGCAGGAGGCTAGTTCGATGGCGGCGTTGGGGGCGGCCGCGGAGGCGTACTCGGCGTCCAGGATGGCTTCTCCGTCGTTGCCCACCACAACGCCGGGATTGGAGCAGTTGTTGCTCCCGCTCTTGGGCGCGGGATGAACCTGCGTGAACGAGCCGGAGGTGTATCCGGAGAGGCCGAAGGTCTTGCGGAAGGTGGTCCAGTCGGCCGTGGAATATACATTGGTGTCTTCAATCACCACGATGGTCTGGCCGGCGCCGGTGTAGCCCGCGGCGAAGAGGGGATTGAGGTTGTAAATGGTGGCCAGATCCGCCGGAGTGACGGCGTAGTAGGTGTCGCCGCTGGCGGTAAAGGTGTAGTCGGGCCGGGGCTTGCGCATGGGCCGGGGCGTGAAGTCGTGCAGCGAGACCACGCCGGCCACCACCGGCGCCAGCGCCGCCGGGATCTTTGGATCGCTGGCATTGGCGATGTGCCGCACGCCGGTGACCTCATAGCCGTGGATCTCAGCGCTGAAAGCCTCCCGCACCGCGGCCGCCGTCCCGGAGAAGTCGATCACCATGCCGTTCGGGTAAACGGCGTTGACGGTCAGCCCGTGCGACTGGAGCCAGCCGGTGACCTGATCGATGTCGGCCTGCGCCACGCCGTAGTTCGAGCCAAGCTGCGCGGCAGTGAGCCACTGGTGATAGTTGGGGGAACTCTTGTCGGAGAGGCTTGCCGTGTAGGCATCGAGAGCCGCCTGCTGCTCCGGGGCGCGCTGGAGCAGCAGCAGCATGTGATCCAGCGCCAGGCCATCGTCCACCGGACCCAGGTCGTTGGCAGCGGTGGCTTCAGGACGCGTATTGCCCGCCAGGGTGACCCGGACAGCATCGTCGATGGCGGCGGCGATGCGCGGTTTGGGAGGGGCGCCGGTCTCGGCGGCGGCGGAAAGCACAAGACTGGAAGCAAGGGCGAACAGGGATGCGGAAGACAATATCCGGCGCAAATGGCTCATTGCACTTCTCCTTCAGACAGGGGGACTGCCCAAGGGCGGGAACCGCGCTCTATTACGGCGTTGAAAGCACCCCGTGCTTGCCGGCGAGAGGGGGGTGGAGACGGCTCACCGTCATGAGTTGGAACCCAGTTTAACCAAGGCTTGGAGCCGGTGACAAGGGAAATCGCGGCTGAATGCCCCGATTCCTTTCCCCGGAATGTTGCGTGGGTCCAATGCTCTTATGGGATAACCTGTTCCGCCCGCCGATCGGTCGACCCCTCGCGTGAATCGGCAAGGCCGGCTCAAACGCCATCGGACAGATGCTTCGGGAGCGCATTCGGCTGCGGGGCGCTCCGCGGCACGCGCGAGGCGGGCAAAAGACTTTGCCGTGGATTGCCGACGGAACATCGCCGCCAACACCCCGGGATGGTCCCCCGCTTCCCCTCCTATGCGGATGCCAGAACCGGTTCCTCGGAATAAGCCGCCGAGGGACTGGCGACCGCGTCCCCGGTCAAACTCAGCAGAGACTCGATCACGTCCGCGGCGCCGTAGGATTCGCGGCCCGGAGCCAGGAACCGGGCCACGGTATTCAGGTCGTCGCCCACGGTAACCAGCGGCGGCTCGACAGCACCGTCCTTGCGAATCTGCGCATGGCCGATGTTCGACATCAGCGCATTGCACAGGCACTTTCTGCCCACCGTATCCTCGATCTTGCCGCCCTTGGAGAGATAAACGGCCACCGGCTCAGCCGAGCAGCGGTAGCCGATATTGCCGCTCGGCGCGACGTAAGGCTCCCTCAGATAGCCCAGATCGCAGACCCGCTTGCGCTCAGCGGCCACCTCCGGATCGGAGTAGCTGCCGTCCAGTTGCGCCACTTTGAATGGAAATCCCGTCGGCGAAGCCAGCGGATCGGTAAACACCTCGCCGGTGCCGGTCATCGCATGGGCCAGCAGCCGATTCTTCAGGTCGGGACGCAGACCGGATTCCCGGCTGAACGCAAAGGCCGTTCCCACCTGGACGCCCGCCGCGCCCTGTTCGAGCGCTTCGCGCACCTTCTCCGCGCTCCCGTATCCGCCCGCCAGCCAGAACGGGACGCCCAGCGCCACCAAATCCTGAATGCTGACCCGATCCCGCTCGCCGTAGACTGGTTCTCCGGCCACATTGAGCTGGAGCTTGCCGCGAGGCGGAGCATTGTGCCCGCCTGCCGTCGGCCCTTCGATCACCAGTCCGTCCACGCGCCCGCTAGCCCGCCTCAGCATGGTGCTGGCCAGGGTGTTGGACGAGACGATGGCTAGGAACCGCGGCCGATGAAGCAGCGGAAGCGGCCCCTCGGCAAACTCGGCTGGATCGAGATGCATCTGCGTATCCTGACCCGGCACGGCTCCCGTCACCGCCAGCTTGTACTCCGCCGGCTGATGCAACGCAAAGGCGTCCAGCACGCCGGGAATGTGCAGCGGAATCCCCGCGCCCATCAGCACATAACCCACGCCGGCCAGCATGGCCCCGTAGATGGACGAAAGGTGCGGCATCTGCACCTTCTCAAGGAAGTTGATCCCCACCGGATTCCTGTGGCCTTCGCGGGCCAGAAAAACCTCGACGAAGTTGCTCACCATGCACAGCTCGACCAGCCTGGGAGAATCCTTCCGCTGGTGCATGGGCACAGCGGGATACGGCGCTCCGCTGGGCTTGCCGCCGGGAACGAAGTACTCCTGCCAGATGCGCCTGGCCATCTCGGGAAAGGGAAACGCATCCAGTCCGCGGCGCATGTCGCCGCCCTGGTCGCCATCGGCGAGCCGGCGCACAAACACCTGATCGAGCGCCGTGCCGGAAACCACACCGAGTTGGCCGAGTTTTGAAACCGCCTGGGCCAGGCGCCAATTCGATACGCCGACGCCCATCCCGCCCTGAATGATCTTTGGAAACTGCATCATCACTGGATTCTTTCACAATTCCGGAAAATCCCGGAGTTTTTCTGGCAGAATAGGCGGATTGCGGCAACAGAACTGAGCAATTTTGCTCAAAACGGACGAAAGTAGCATTCGTTTTCAGCCGTTGGGAACGATTCCGGCAGCTAGGGCGGTTCCGGGAATTCCGTACATCCGGGCCGATCCCGCGGATGGCTCGGCGTTCGACGGCTTGTCCGCCGACCGGTTCATTCTCGATTCCGCCGCGATGGCCCCCAAACGCAACGGCGGCCTGAGCGCATTGCCCAGGCCGTCGCCGGTGATCTGTGGGTATTGGACTAAGGCCATCGCGCTGCCGCGATTGCCCAAGCAATTTCACTTCCGCATTCTCGCCTCTCCGCGACCGCTGGCAGGACGAAACCCGCTAAGGCGGGCTCCCTGGCGACTGGCTGCGTCGCACAAACGGATGAATCGCCATCTGGCGCATCGGATCGAGGGCTGCATTGCAGGTGAAAGTGCAGTCGCGTCCTGTGCGTTTTGAATCCTCTCCGCCGGAGCAACCTTGGGGCAGGGGGCGCGATGCCCTAGGCCTCAGTCACCTCACGTACGTACAACCTCAAAGAGTTTCTCTGCATCTTCTGGATCGACCTCCTTTCCCGTGTGCAGCTAATGTAACTCTCCATTCACGCTGCGTCAACAGGAGTCTTTGCCCGCATCGAATCTTTCTCAGCCGCTGTTCCCCACCCCGCAATACCGCGCCCCAACCCCGATTCCCTACGCCCTACTCCCTACTCCCTACTCCCTACTCCCTATTCCCTATCCCCTAGCCCCTGTTCTTACCAGCTATGCAGCCACTCCTCATCCCGTCCGATCCGCACCGGGACCTGGAACAACTCGCTCAGCCGGGCCTCGGTCAGCAGTTCCTGGCGCGGCCCGTCGCCCACAATCCGCCCGGCGCGCATCAGGATCACGCGCTCGATCTCGGGCAGAATATCGCCCAGATGATGCGTCACCAGCACCAGCCCCGTTCCCTCCCGGGCCAGCCGCCGCAGCGTCTCGCGCAGCTCCCTCTGCGCCGCCAGGTCCAGCGCGTTCGAGGGCTCGTCCAGCAGCAGTTGCCGGGGCCGATGGACGAGCGCCCGGGCAATGAGAATGCGCCGCTTCTCCCCGGCGGACATTTCGCCCACCAGGCGCTCCGCCAGATCGAGCGCCTCCATCCGCTCCAGGGCCTCCACGGCCCGCTCCCTCATCTCGGCGGTTACGTGCAGATTGGGCCACAGCGTGGAGGCCGAGAAGAACCCCGCGATCACCGCGTCGAGGCCCGTGGTCACGGCCGTCCGCTCGCCCGGCAGCTCACCCAGCAGCCCGGCCGCCACCACGCCGAAGCAGCGGCGCAACTGGGTCAGATCCCACCGCTCCCGGCCGAAGATCCGCACCGCCATCCCCGGCTGGACGATGGGATAGATCTGGCAGGTCATGGCCAGAATCAGCGTGGACTTGCCGCATCCGTTCGGCCCCAGGATCGCCACGTGCTCCCCGGCGCGAACGGTCAGGTTGATCTCGTGCAGCACCACCCGCTCACCGCGCGCCACATTCACCCGCCGCAGCTCAAGGAACTGGCCTTCTTCGGCAATCTCGCTCGCTTGCGCAACGTTCTCCGCCATCCCACCCCCATCCACCTGCTAGATTAAATGGGTTGACTTCCATGCCCATGACCGACACTGACTCCTCCGGCGTCTCCCAGTTCCCGATCCCCCGGGGCTTCCGCTTTGGCGCAACCAAGGCCGGATTGAAGAAGAGCGGCCGCGCCGACTTTGCTCTCATCGTGACCGATGCGCCGGCCAGTGCCGCCGCCGCCTTCACCGCCAACCTGGTGCTCGCCGCGCCCATCCTCATCGACAAAGAGAACCTGCGCGCCACGGGCAGCCGCGTCCGCGTGGCCGCCATCAACGCCGGCAACGCCAACTGCGCCGCGGGAGAAGCCGGCCTGGCCGCCGCCCGCGCCACCTGCGCCGCCGCCGGCCAGCTCTTTCACTGCCCGCCCGAAGAGGTCTTTCCCTCCTCCACCGGCATCATCGGCGTTCCGCTGCCCGCCGAAAAGCTGATCGCCGCTTTGCCGGCTCTGGCCGCGTCGCTGGGCTCGGAGTTCGACCACTTTCAGCAGGCGGCGCAAGCCATCCTGACCACCGACACTGTCGAAAAAACCGCTTTCGTTCGCCTGGAAATCGACGGGAAGGAAGTCCGCATCGCAGGCTTCTGCAAGGGCGCCGGCATGATTCACCCGCAGCTCGTTCCCCACGCCACCATGCTGGTCTACGTGCTCACCGACGCCGCCGTCGAGCCCGCCGCGCTGGACGGCTACCTTCGCCAGGCCGTCGAGGTCAGCTTCAATCGCATCTCCGTCGATGGCGATACGTCCACCAACGATACCGTTCTGCTGCTCGCCTCCGGCGCCAGCGGCATCTCCATCGGCGCGGATTGCGCCCCCTTCGCCGCCGCCCTGACCGAAGTCTGCGCTTCGCTGGCCCGCCAGGTGGTCGCCGACGGCGAAGGCGTCTCCCATGTCGTGGAGTTGCGCATCGAAGGCGCGGCCAGCGACGCCGACGCTCTCAGAGTCGCCAAGGCCATCGCCCACTCTCCGCTGGTCAAGACCGCCTGGGCCGGCTGCGATCCCAACTGGGGACGCCTGGCCGCCGCCATCGGCTACTCCGGCGCGCGAATCGATCCCGATCGCATCGACATTCAGTTTGGAGATTTGCCCATCTGCCGCGACGGCGGCCGCGCCCCGGAGTACGACGAGGCCGCCGCGCACGCCTACATCTCGCAGCGGGAGTTTTCCATCGCCATCCAGCTCCATCAGGGCACGGGCGCCTGCGTCTTCTGGACCACCGACCTCACCCACGAGTACATCCACATCAACGCCGACTACTCCAGCTAACCTGGATCCAGTTTGTCCCCAGCCGCGCGAGGCTCTATACTCATCTCCCGTAAGCTGCCCGTCGGACCGCCGTTCACCGCGCCGTCACCCGGGCCAGGAGCAAGCCTTATGGCTGCAACTTCCACGATCTCCGAGTCCGACCTCGAAATCGACAACGGCAGCTTCGATTCCGCCGCCTTCGCCGCCAGCGCCCTCGCCAGCTGGCAGGCGCTGGCCGCGGTCATCGACCACACCCTGCTCAAGCCCGACGCCACGCGCCAGCAGGTCGAGAATCTCTGCGCCGAAGCCGTCCGCTACCGCTTTGCCTGCGCCATGGTCAACCCGGCGTGGACCTCGACCGCGGTCGCCGTCCTCGCCGGCACGGGCATTCCCGTGGGCGCGGTCATCGGTTTTCCCCTGGGCGCGTCGCTGGTCTCGACCCTGCGCCAGGAGGCAGCCGCTCTCACCCGCCTGGGCGCGCGCGAACTGGACATGGTCCTCCCCATCGGCCAGCTCAAGAGCGGCAATTACCCCGCCGTCCATCACACCATCCACGCCGCCGCCGCGGCCGCCCATCACCACGGCGCGCTGCTCAAGGTCATCTTGGAGACGGCTCTGCTCACCATACCGGAGAAGCTCCGCGCGGCCGAGATCGCCATCCAGGCCGGCGCCGACTTCCTCAAGACCTCCACCGGATTCGCTTCCGGCGGCGCAACCCCGGCAGATGTAGCGCTGCTTCGCGGCGTGGCCGGCGCCCGCTGCGGCGTCAAGGCATCCGGTGGCATCCGCACCCTCGCCCAGGTCCGCGCTTTGCTTGAAGCCGGAGCCAACCGCATCGGCGCATCGGCCTCGGTGGCCATCGTCCGCGAACTGGGAGCGGAGTGAGGGGCGAGGGAATAGGGAGTAGGGAATACGAATGAGCCCTTGCAAAATTGCCTTCAGGCTATAGGTTGTGTCAGGGCACGACTTCAGTCGTGCCGCAAATGGCGAATTTGGATTCCGGCTTTAGCCGCTGCGGAATTGCAAATTACTGAAAACAAAACTGCAGGGGCTAAAGCCCAACATGATCTCGTCGCTCTTTCGGCACGACTGAAGTCGTGCCCTGACACTTTTTGCATTCTCAATGGAATTCTGCAAAAGGCTCGAATGGATCGTTTTGCGGCGAGCACGGCCCGCTCGCGGGCGCTTCGCCAAATAGCGCCGGAATCACGGTCATTCGACCCTCCCGTTTGACCCTGCCCGCGCGTCTAACTAGACTTGCAGGCAGGGTTCCTCATGACGTTTGGCGCATTTCGATCGATGGCCGTTTGTTCGGCCGCTGCACTGTGTCTGTTGGCGGGCATGGCGCCCGCCAGGGCCCGGGCGCAATCCTCCGCCAGCAGTTCCAGCACGAATCAGAGTTCGTCTTCGCAACCAATGCCGCAGGAGAAGGCGCCGACGCTGGTCGATCCGGCCGGGCCGACCGTTTCGCTGATCAGTTCGGAGCCGGTCTTCGTGATGGCCGCGGCGCTGAATGCCTGCGGCTACGACGAGGGCCTGGACGAGAGCGCGCCGGTGCGCAGACGGGTTCGCGACGAGATCGACCAGGCGCTGAGGAAGAGCGAGGACGCGCGCGACAAGAGAGACAAGGTCTGCCTCTTCATCGCCCAGCACCGCATGACGGGGACCGAGCGGGACGTCTCGCAGTACATTTCGCTGTCGCTTTATTTGACTCCCCCGCCGGAGATGGAGATATCGGACGATTTGACGGAGATGCCGCCCGACTCGACGCAGGTGGCGGAGATTGTGCCGCTGCTCAAGGACTTTGTGGCGGCGGTGGACCTGCACGGGATCTGGCTGGCGCTGCACCACATCTACGACGAAGAGGCCGACCGGCTCCACGATCCGCTGTCGAAGATGATTGTGGGAACCAATCTCTATCTCAAGATGCCGGCCTCGACCTACGAAGGGCGGCGGTTTCTGGTGGTGATCGAGCCGCAGTTCTCGCCGCGGACGGTGAATGCCCGCATCTATGGAACGGACTACGTGGTGGTGGTTTCTCCGGTGAACGGGAAGATCCGCATGAACGACGTGCGCCACACCTACCTGCATTACCTGATCGAGCCGCTGCTGTTCTCTCGCGCCAGCGCCATCGACCGCTCGGTGCCGATTCTGAAGGAGATACGGGATGCGCCGCTGGAGTTTCGCTACCGCTCCGACACGGTGGCGCTGACCATCGAGTGCCTGATCAAGGCCATCGAGGCGCGGACCATGGATACCGGCATTCCGGAGTACAGGATTCCGCCCGGCATTGACCGGTCGGAGCTGCCGCGCTATGAGCATGAACGGCAGGTCTACCAGCAGAAGGTGGATGCCGTCCGCTGGGCCACGGTGCGCCACGATATGACCCAGGGATTCGTGCTGACCCAATACTTCTACGAGCAACTGTTGAACTTTGAGAAGGATCCAGCCAGCCTGAAAGACACCATCGGCGAGATGGTTTACAGCATGGACGTGAGCGTGCAGGTGCATCGCGCCCGCGATATCGAGTTTGACAAGGAGGCGGACGGTGAGGTGCTGGGGCGCAGCAAGCCGCGCAAGCTGACGGGACTGGATTTGGCCGAGGCGCGGCTGGCCAGCGGGGACGTGGCCACGGCCAGCGCCCTGGCGCGCCAGGCGCTCGCGGCGCAAACCGATACGCTGGAATCGGTGGCTCAAGGCGCGCGCGCCAACTTCATCCTGGCTCGGGCGGCCGTCCTGAGCGGCCATCCCGACGATGCGATCGACCGCTTCCAGAAGACGCTGGCCACCAGCAAGGAGCCGCGGCTGCTGGCCTGGTCGCACATCTACCTGGGCCGGATGCTGGACCTGGACTGCAAACGCGACCAGGCGGTTGCCGAGTACACGGCGGCGCTGGCGGCGCGCGACGGGCAGCAGGATACGCGGCTGGCCGCCGAGCGAGGAGTGAAGGCGGCTTATGCCGTCAGGGGCCACAGCTGCGACGAGGATGCGGACGACGACTCGCCCTCGGACGGCGAGGGCAAGCCGGCCGGCGGCCAGCCGCAAGCCGCGAAGCCCGCGGGCGGCGCCGCGGGGCAGACCGGAACCAAGAAGCCGCAGTGATCCGGCGCATGTGCCATCGGGTTTCTGTGCGACGTTTGGCAAGTCAGGAGAATTCAGACCGATCGAGGCGCGAGTGGAAGTGGTTCTGGCCGATCTGGAAGCGGCGCTCGGGCATGGCTTTGCCAGGCCGGAGTTGCTGGTGCGCGCGCTGACTCATCGTTCGCTGGCCAACGAACTGGCGGCCAACGGACAGGCGCGTGAGAGCGGGCGCGAGGCGGCCGCCGGCGCGGCGGACAATGAGCGATTGGAGTTCCTGGGCGACGCGGTGCTGGGACTGGTGGTGGCCGAAGCGCTGTTTCTGTCGCATCCGGAGTGGCACGAGGGCGAACTGACCAGGGTTCGCGCCCAGTTGGTGAGCCGGCAGCACATGGCGGAGGTGGCCGCGGCGATCGATCTGGGAAGCCATCTGCGCGTGAGCCGGGGCGAGGACCGCGGCGGCCTTAGACGCAGAAGCACTGTGCTCTCGAATTGCATGGAGGCGGTAATGGCCGCGGTCTTCCTCGACGGCGGGCTGGAGCCGGTGAGAGTATTTGCCCGCCGCTGGGTGATGGGAGAGACAGCCGAGCAGTTGGCCGAGGAGCTGCGTTCTGGGGCCGCGCTGGGCAACTACAAGTCGGCGCTCCAGGAACAACTGCAGGCGGCGCGGACCGGAACGCCGGTCTACCGGCTCAAGAGTGAAAGCGGTCCCGGCCACAGGAAGCGCTTTCTGGTCGAAGTCCGGCTCAAGGCGGAAGAGGGCGAGCCGGGCAAGCCGCTGGCTCGCGGCATGGGAAGCACCAAGAAGCAGGCGGAGCAGGATGCGGCGCGGCGGGCGTTGAGCCGTCTGGCGGCGGCCGCGGCCAAATCCGACGCCCTGGCGGCCGGCGCGGAAGAGAAGGAGCAGGCGCAGCCATGAGCACCTCCGGGCAACTTGGCCAAGCTGGACAGGAGCAAGGCCCATACCCCGGCTCATCCGGGCAGCGGCTGGCGCAGCTGAGGCTCCATCTGCCCACCGTGCCGGAGGCATTCGCCACGCTGATGTCGCTGGTGGTGGTGGTGCTGTTTCTGAACGCCTTCGTGCTCCAACCCTACCTCATTCCCTCCGTGAGCATGGAGCGCACCCTGCTGGTGGGAGATTTTCTGCTGGTGAACAAGCAGATTTATGCGCCCGCCGGCCGCCTGAGCCGGTGGCTGCTGCCCTATCGCGAGGTGGCGCGCGGAGATATAGTCGTCTTCCACCATCCCAAGCATCCGTTCTTGATCAAGCGGGTGGTGGGAGTTCCCGGCGACCGGCTGCGCATCGAGGATGGGAGGGTGATGGTGAACGGTTTGCCCCTGAACGAACCCTATGCGGCCTTCGAGCCCGCCCCACCCAATCCCTTCCGCGACGACTTCCCCGCCAAGGTGTATACCGATCCCACGGTCGATCCAGCGTGGTGGAGGCAGATGCGGAGCCTAACCCGCGACGGCGAACTGGTGGTTCCCGCAGGTGAGTATTTCGTACTCGGCGACAACCGCAATCATAGCGACGATTCCCGTTTCTGGGGGTTGGTGCCGCGGGAGGCGATCGTGGCCCGGCCCCTGGTCATCTACTTCTCGGTTGCCCGCCCCTCCGCCACCGATGTGCAGCAGGCCGCGGATGATAGACTCGGACACGACAGGCAACTCTCGGAGAAGCTCATGGGATTCGCGCGCTGGAAGCGCATCTTCCTTGTGGTTCGCTAGAAGATAGTGGTCGGTGAACAGTATTCAGTGGTCAGTAAGGCCCTGGATCGCTGATTACTGACAACTGACCACTGACAACTGACTACTGACAAAGAGCAACAGGATGACGAAGAAAAGGACATCGCCGCCCGAGACCCAGCCCGCTCCCGTTCCAACGGAGGACCGGGTGGAAGAGACGCCTTATGAGGCGCTCGCCAGCATTTGCTCGGTGATGGTGGTGGGCCTGTTCATCCTCACCTTTCTGGGGCAGAACTATGTCATTCCCTCGGGATCGATGGAGAGCACGCTGCTGGTGGGCGACCACCTGCTGGTGGACCGCATTACGCTGGCTCCGCCGGCCAGGTGGATGCCGCTGGTTCACTATCGCGAGCCCCGGCGCGGCGACATTGTTGTTTTTATCAAGCCTGCGGCGGATGAAGTAAACGGAAGACCCGAGTACCTGACGCTGGTGAAGCGGCTGGTCGGCGTGCCCGGCGACCATATTCATCTGCGCGACGGCATCGTGATTCTCAACGGCGTGGCCCAGGACCCACCAAAGGAGGGAGAGATCTCTCCATCCTACGATGAGGAGTTTCTCGACGAGTTCCCGTCGATCCCGCCGACGCCGGAGCGCGGCGCAACGGAGGCCTGGAGCGTGGAGTTTCCCAGCCACGTCGAAGATGGAGACCTGGTGGTTCCTCCCGGCATGTACTTCATGATGGGCGATCACCGGCACACCAGCCTCGATTCGCGCTATTGGGGCTTCGTGCCCCGGGAAAACATCGTGGGCCGGCCGCTGTTCAACTACTGGTCGTTCAAGGCCACCGAGGAGCAGTTGGAGCAGACCGGGATCGGCAACACACTCGCCTGGATGGGCCATGTGGCGCTGCATTTTTTCAGCGATACGCGTTGGAATCGGACGCTGCACCGGGTGCGCTGAACTGCAGTTTTCAGCCGTCAGTCGTCAGTTTTCGGTTGAGGCCCCGGCGGTTGACAACTGACAACTGATGGCTGATAACCGACTACCATGAGCAAAGACGCGCAAGGCCGGCGACACAAACGCGGACGGCTGTGGCTGGCCCTGGCGCTGCTGGCGGCTCTCTTGACGGCGCTGATTGTGCCTCCGCTGGTGAGCGTGAACCGCTACAAGAGCGGCATTACGCGCCTGATGGCGGCATCGTTGGGCAGGCCGGTGCGCCTCTCCTCCGTGGAGGTGCGACTGCTGCCGCGACCGGCCTTCGTGCTGACCGACCTGACCGTCGAAGAAGATCCGGCCAATGGCGCGGAGCCGGTCTTGCACGCCAATACGGTCACCGCGTACATCCGCCTGCTCTCCTTGTGGCGGGGGCGGCTGGAGATCGGCGCCATCAGCGTGGACGAGGCCAGCCTGAACCTGGTGCGCACCGGGGATGGCCGCTGGAATCTGGATTCGCTCTTCCGCACCGCGGCGGCGCGCGCCGGGAGCGGGGAAGGCGGGGCTCGATTGGGCGGGGATGGCTCCGGCGGCTCGGAGCGAAGGACTCCGCTGCCCTACCTGGAGGCCTCCAACTCCCGCATCAACATCAAGAACGGCGCGGAGAAGCTGCCCTTTTCGCTGGTCTCGGCCGATATCTCCTTCTGGCAGGAGGAGCCGGGCGGCTGGCGGCTCAGGCTGCGCGGCCAACCGGCCCGCACCGACGTGAGCCTGGACCTGGCAGACACCGGCGAGGTGCGGCTGGAAGCACAGGCGCGCCGGGCGGCGGAACTGCGCCAGATGCCCCTGCGCCTGGACCTCGAGTGGCGGGACGCGCAACTGGGCCAGCTCACGCGGCTGGTGATGGGCTCCGATTTCGGCTGGCGCGGCGACCTAACTGGCGAACTGCATCTGGACGGCACCGCCGATGCGGCCCAGATCAAGACCCGGCTGCGCGCCACGGGCGTTCATCGCGCCGAGTTTGCCCCCGTCACGCCCATGGACTTCGACGCCAACTGCGGCTTCCTTTACCACTTCTCCGAGCGGGCGATCGAAGACCTGGTCTGCTACTCTCCGCTGGGTGATGGCCGCATCCGGTTGGCCGGGGAGATGCCGGGACAGGGCGGTCCGCCGCACTTCTCCGTCGAGCTTGACCGAATTCCGGTGGCGGCCGGCCTCGATGCGCTGCGCACCGTCCGCAGCGGCCTTGGCCCCGGTCTGGAGGCCAGGGGAACGATCAGCGGCAGGATTGCCTACGCGGCTAATCCGCCTGAGGGCAGCGCGCCGGAGAAGGCGGCCGGCGCCACGAAGCCAGACAGGGCGCGCTCCGGCAAGCCGCATCCAGCCGATCAAGGGCCGCTCACCGGCAGCCTGACTGTGGACGGTTTTCAACTGAGCGGGGATGGGCTCAGCACGCCCATCCAGGCGCCCAGGCTGGAGCTGGAGCCGGCGCCGATCAAGCAGGGGCAACCACCGCGTCAGCATCAGCCTGCTATCAAGGCCCAGTCTCCAGCCCCGACCCCGGCCGCGGCGCTTTCGACAACCGTGGCAATTCCCGCCGGCGGGACCACTCCGCTCACGGTCACGGCCCGGCTGACCCTCTCCGGCTACCAGGTGACGATGCGCGGCCAGGCCAGCCTTGCCCGGGCGAGGGAGCTGGCGCGCGTGGCCGCCGTGCCGGACGCCTCAGCGCTGGATGCGCTGGCCGGAGACCCCGTGACCGTGGACCTTAACGCCCAGGGCCCATGGGCGCCGGCCGAGAGGATTCCATTCAGCACCGTTCCACCCGCGGTCGCCGGTACCGGCGCAGCCACGAATCCGGAGAGACCAGCCGGGAATCGAACGGCGGTCCTGCCGCCAGGCGCGGATGAATCCGCCGGTCCCGGCGCCGACAGCCTGAGCGGGACCGTGACGCTGCGCAATGCCAACTGGAGGGCCGATTATCTGGCCAGCCAAGTCGAGATTGCCCAGGCCACGCTGCACGTCGGGAACGGCGAACTCCGCTGGGATCCTGTGGTTTTCTCCTACGGGCCGGTGAAGGGAACGGCCAGCCTGAGTCTGCCCGCAAGCTGCGACGCGATCCCGCCCTGCATGCCGCATTTTCAGGTGCGCTTCGGCGATCTCGACGCAGGCGTCCTGCAAGCGGCATTCCTGGGAGCGCGCGAGCCGGGCACGCTGCTCTCCACGCTGATCGCCCGCCTGCGGCCGTCGTCCGCGCCCGCCTGGCCGCCGCTTGAGGGCACGGTGAATGCCGATTCCCTCATTCTGGGCCCGGTCACGCTGCGGGAGGCCTCCGCGACGCTGCGCGTCCTTCCCTCCGGGGCTGAGATCACCGGTCTCGATGGCGGCCTGCTGGGGGGCCGCGTGCACGGCTCCGGCACACTTCGCGCCGCCGGGACCGGCCAAGGCAAGCCCAGCTATGCGTTGGAGGGCCAGTTCGAGAAGCTCAACCCGGCGGAGGTGGGGCAGTTGCTGGGGTTGCGCTGCTCCGGCGGAACCGTCCTTGGAGACGGCAGGATCGAGGTGTCGGGCTTCACGGACAAGGATCTGGCGGCCTCGGCGAAGGGGACGCTGCGCTTCGAGTGGCGGCATGGGGCGGTGAACGCAACGGCGGGCGGGCGTGGGAGCGATCTAGCCGAATCGTCCGCCGCGCAGCCGGCAGCGACGCCCGTTCCGCCCGCGCTGGCCCGCTTCGATCGCTGGACCGCGGAGGCAGAGATTGCCAAGGGCACGATTACGCTCAAGCGGAACCAGGTGCGGCGCGGAAGCCGCAAGCAGGCGGTGGAAGCCACAGTGACTCTCGCCGACCCGCCCAGGGTGACCTTTGCCGCGCCCAAAGAGGAGCAACCCCAAGGGCGCTGAACTAAACTGAACGGATGGCTTCATCCATTTCTTCTTCTCTCGCGCGGATTCTCTGCAAGGGCATACTCTTCGACATGGACGGCGTTCTGGTTTCTTCGCTGGGCTCGGTGGAGCGCAGTTGGACCAAATGGGCTCAGTTGCGCGGCGTGGACCCCGCCTACGCTCGCTCCATCGCCCACGGGCGCCGGAGCATCGAGACCGTCGCCCGTTTGCGCCCGGACCTGGACCCGGAGGCGGAGAACCGGATCGTCGAGGAGATGGAGGTCGAGGACACGGAGGGGGTCGTTGCGCTGCCCGGCGTGCTGAAGCTGCTGGCCGCGCTGCCCGGAAACCGCTGGACCGTGGTGACCAGCGCCACCGAACGGCTGGCGCGGGTGCGCCTGAAGGCGGGCGGCATTTCCGCGCCGGAGCGCTTTGTAGCCGCCGAGCTGGTAACGCACGGCAAGCCGCATCCACAGCCCTTTCTGGCCGGGGCGGCGCTGCTGGGCTTCGCGCCGGAGGATTGCGTGGTCATTGAAGACGCGGCCTCGGGCGTCAGGGCCGGCCGGGCGGCGGGCTGCACGGTGGTGGCAACGGCTTTTTCGCAGCCGGTCGAAAGCCTCGATGCCGCCAATTACGTGATCGAAGATCTCGCGGGCGTGGAGGTCGAGACTCTTCCCGGCGATGAGGGGCTGGCGCTCAGGCTGACGCCGCTGGCGGGGTAGCCGCTACTCGTTGGCCTCGATGCGCCGGCCGTGCGGGTCCTGCAAGGGGCGCGTGTTGACCCTGAAAATGTTGGCGATGGCGCGCAACTGGTCGCGGCTGACGCTCAGTTCCTGCTCGAAGACGAACCAGCGCACGCCCTCGGTGCAGGGCGGGGTGGTCAGCGAACCCATGTAGGTCCAGTAGCCGCGGTCGGCGGGCAGCAGGCCGCCGGGGTTCACCATCTCCGCGACCTTCTCGCTTGCGCCCGCCTTGGTGGGCAGATGCGGCCAGAGCGTTGCCAGCACGGCGTTGGGGTTGCCCGCGTCCTCGTTGAACCGCACCGCGACCACAGCCAGCTTGCCGTCGGCGCTCCTGTGCAGCAGGTGGACCTCCATATCGGTCAGCTTGCCCTTGACCGCCTCCTCGCTGGGGTGATGGAAGTCGTACTCGAGCAGTTCATAGCGCACGCCGCCGGCCACCATGTAGCTGCCGGGGTCCACGTGAACCGCGACGGTGTGGCCGTCGTTCTCCAGCTTGACCGCCCCGGCGATGTAGTGGAACTCGATGGGCTGGAGCGCCTTGTTCAAGTGGGCGTTGCGAATGTCGAGGGGCGACTGCTCGCGGCCCTTCGAGCAGGCCTTGAAGCTGGGGTCCAGCTTGCCCCAGTTCAGCGAGCCTCGCTTGCCCTCGTAGTCCCAGGGGGTGGTGGTTTGCGCGGCTGATTGCGCAACGGGCACAGCGGCCATACCAAATACAAGAACGGCAAGTGCGGGAAGACGCATCGATTGCTCCTTGAAGAAAAGACGCTTGGACGCCCGGAAGAATTCTAAGTCATCGACGCATGTGCTGGAAAAAGGAATGGGACCCCTCGCGTCTAGGAGTCCCAGCTGTGGAGTTTGAGTGAATCGATTCGGCCAGCGAACCCGGACGGGCTTCCGCTTACTTGGCTGCAACCACTGCGCCGGCCTGTTCGGCCAGGGCGGCAGCTTTGTCAGTGGCCTCCCAGGTGAACTCCGGCTCGGTGCGGCCGAAGTGGCCGTAGGCCGCGGTCTTCTGGTAGATGGGGCGGCGCAGGTTGAGGCTGGCGATGATGCCCCTGGGAGTGAGCGAGAAGTTCTTGCGGACCAGTTCGGTCAGCTTGGTCGCAGAGATCTTGCCGGTGCCGAAGGTGTCGATGAGCACGCTGACCGGCTCGGCCACGCCGATGGCATAGGCCAGCTGGACCTCGACGCGCTCGGCCAGGCCGGCGGCCACGATGTTCTTGGCGATGTGGCGGGCCATATAAGCTGCCGAACGGTCCACCTTGGTCGGGTCCTTGCCGCTGAATGCGCCGCCGCCGTGCCGGCCCATGCCGCCGTAGCTGTCCACGATGATCTTGCGGCCGGTGAGGCCGGTATCGCCCATGGGACCGCCGATGACGAAGCGGCCGGTGGGGTTGATGTGGTACTTGGTGTGCTCGTCGAGCCACGCGGCGGGCAGCACGGCCTGGATCACGTGCTTGAGGATGTCGGCGTGCAGATCGTCGTTCGAGACCGTCTCGGAGTGCTGGCTGCTGATAACCACGGCGTCGATGCGCGCGGGCTTGCCGGCCTCGTCGTACTCGACGGTGATCTGGCTCTTGCCGTCGGGGCGCAGGTAGGGCAGTCTGCCGCTCTTGCGCACCGCGCTCAACTGGCGGCAGAGCTTGTGGGCCAGCGAGATGGGGGCGGGCATCAGCTCGGGAGTTTCATTCGAGGCGTAGCCGAACATCATACCCTGGTCGCCCGCGCCGCCGGTGTCAACGCCCTGGGCAATGTCGCCGGACTGCTTGTTGATGGTGGAGATGACGGCGCAGGTGTTGGAGTCGAAGCCGTAGAGGGCATTGTCGTAGCCGATGGAGGCAACGACGCCGCGGACCAGGGTCTGGAAATCGACGTAGGCCTTGGTGGTGATCTCGCCGGCAATGACCACCAGGCCGGTGGCCGTCAGGGTTTCGGCGGCGACGCGGCTGTAAGGGTCCTGCTCCAAACAGGCGTCGAGAATGGCGTCGGAGATCTGGTCGGCAATCTTGTCGGGATGGCCTTCGGTGACGGATTCAGAGGTAAACAGGAAACGGTCGCTCAACTTAGGATTCCTCCCCATTGAAGGGATTTCGATTGGTTGTCCGGCGCGAAGGCCGCGATCTCCCGGATGAGCCGGCGCGGCGAGGCACGGATTGCTCTCCTCGATCGGCCGTCGTTCCGCATCGGCAAGATACGCCCTCACCGGCAGGCAGCGGCCTGAGGGTGCATAAGCCTATGGTAATCGCGGCAGGCGGCCGGGGGCAAAGACAAGCAGTGAACGGGGACTGCCGGCTGTTCAAGGGCGTCCTGAGACCGGTGAACCGCAGCGCCCGTTCCGGAACGGGTTGTACCCCGGCGACAAAAGCCTAACGCTGGGGACCCAAGTTCCGCGTCGAAGGAGCCGCTGCAGCCGAAGGGCGCGATCCGGGAGGAATGGCAACTGGAGGCGGCGATCAGCCCTTGAACCGGGATAGGACGCGAGCAAACAGGGAATGCGCTGAGGAATAGAGAGCGTGGGCCGCGGCGCGGGCCTGCTCGATGGGCAGCAGGGAGGTCCACCAGCCGACGCGAAGGCCGTAGTAGCGCACGGTGAGAAAGGCCGCCGCGGCGACCGCGGCGAGCAGCAGGATGGCGCCGGCCCAGCGCAGGCGGAACTCGACGGCGTCGCGGCGCTGGATGCGCGCCTTGCCCACATTGGAGGCGAAGGCGGCCCAATCGCGGTCGTCGTCGATCATCTCGCCGGAGGCGGTATAGGCCTTGAGGAAGCGCTCCGTCCAGAGATGCTGGTCAAGGCCCAGCGCTCCGGTGTAACCGCGCACGATGCCCTTGCTCAGGATGCCGCCGGGAAGCAGGCGAAACTTCTCCTGCTCCAGCGCGACCAGGTGGCGCCGGCTGATCTTGGTGATCGCGGTAATCTCTTCCAGCGCAACGCCGCGGGACAGCCGCTCGCTGCGCAGGTCTTCTCCAAAGCTTCTCATCGGCAACCGAAAAGCGGGGAACTACTCTCAAGTTTCCCCTTCTACAATAATCCCGCTTGCGGCTCCCGTCAAAGGGATTCATCGTCTTTTCCCTTTATTTTCATCGGTATGGCACGAATGAGCCGAATTGGGAAATATTGATTAACTACTCACTCTTCGCGCCGGAGGCGGGCGGCCGCTTCGCGGTCTCCTCCTGCCCCGCGTCAACCAGCCTGGACCCTGGTCCGGCGCACCGCTCCGCCAGCCCAGGCTGTTACCCTGAAGGCGGGGGAGTTGCGCGGCGCTCCGGCCACGCGGCTCCGGGGAGCCACGCTCGACCATGAACAAGCTCATCTTTGCCAACCTGCTTCACCGGCCTGTCCGCACCGTCATCAGCGTGCTGGCGGTGGCCATTGAAGTGATCATGATTCTGTCCATCGTGGGCATCTTCATGGGCATGTTGAACGACACCAAGCAGCGCACCAACGGCGTGGGCGCCGACCTGATGCTGCGCCCGTCGAACGCCAGCATGTTCGTCGGCGTGGGCGGCGCGCCCATGCCAATCAAGAACATCGAGGCCATCCGCCGCTTGCCGCACGTGGCCGTGGTTTCTCCAGTGAACGTGAACTTCTCCACAGCGGGCGCCGTCGAGATTCTTTACGGCATCGATTACGCCAGCTTCAACGCCCTCAAGCCGTTCGTCTTTCTGTCGGGCGGGCCATTCCAGGGGCCCTACGATGTCATCATCGACGATGTGCTGGCGCGCACCAAGGGCGGGCTTCACGTGGGCGACACCATCACCGTCTTTAAGCAATCCTTCCGTATCTGCGGCATCGTGGAGGCCGGAAGAGGCGGCCGGAAGCTGTTGCCCATCGAAACCATGGACAACTTGACAGGCGCCGAGGGCAAGGCGTCGGTTTTTTATATCAAGGTCGACGATCCGGCGAACGAAGAGGCCGTCATCCAGGAGATCCACTCCACGCGAGGCCTGGAGGACTATCCCCTGCAGACCATGGAGGATTGGAACTCGCAGATGACTCCGGAACACCTGCCTGGATTCAATCTCGCGCTGGACATTGTCACCGGCATCGCCGTTCTGGTCGGGTTTCTGGTCATCTTCCAGTCGATGTACACGGCGGTACTGGAGCGCACGCGCGAAATCGGCATCCTGAAGTCGATGGGCGCCTCCAAGCTGACCATCGTGGACGTGGTGCTGCGCGAGACCGCGGTGATGGCGGTGGCCGGCGTGCTGCTGGGCATCGCGGGCACCTACGGAGTGAGATTCTTGCTGGTCCATGTCTTCCCCACACAGCACTTCGAGATCACGGGGCTTTGGCTGGCCCGGGGCGCGGCGATCGCCTTTGCCGGAGCGCTGTGCGGGGCGCTGTATCCAGCCTGGCTGGCGGCGCGCAAAGACCCCATCGACGCGCTGGCGTATGAATAGCGCCTGCATGAAGAGAGTTGGCCGAAGGGCAGCTCTGGGCTTTGGCCAGAAGGGCCATTCCTGAGAAGCGGTCCGGGCTCCGCAATCCGTTGAAATCCACCCGCCGGCAAACAGAGGGCGGCAGCCGAAGCCGCCGCCCTTGAAGTGAAACGCCGCTGTTGGGCTAGAAGTCCAGCCGCAGCGTGAGCATCAGTTCGCGCACACTGTAGGCAAAGTTGCTGTTGGCGCTGGTGGCCGCGCCAAACCCGGTCTGCTGGTTGAAGATGGTTCCGGCCCGCGGGTTGTAGGTCAGGGTCGAGCATTCGATCTGCGGCTGCCCAGGGATTTGCCCGAAGGTCTGCCCGTTGGCGGAGCAAGCGCTGGTCAACCCTCCATTGGACGACAGGTTGTACGCGGTTGTGTTCACGCCGGTGATGTTGGGGTGATTGGCCAGATTGAAAAGCTCTCCCATCAACTGCAGGTGGTATGGCTTGTCGTAGGCATTGAACGTGAACTGCTTTTCCAGGCGCATATCCAGAACCAGCGTCCGCGGCTGCTTATAGGAGTCGCGCCCGATGGCGGGAATCCAGTAGTTGGTTCCGGCACCATTCCAACTGGAACCCTCGGCGGAATACGACGGGTAGCCGGTGCCGATGGTGGCCGAATACGGCAGGCCGTTCTGTCCCTGGAATACCGGGTTCAGGCTCCAGTTGTTTGCGATCTGTTTTACCCAGGTGCTTCCCTGGACATTCGGAGAGTTGATGAGCCCCCAGGCGACCAGGCGGTTGGGAACGTTGAACTGGGAGTTCCCGTAGTTGGCGCCCTTGGGGTAGTTGTCGATGTTGTAGGGGTCGAAGACGCCGCTGCTCAGGTTGGTGGTGGTCTCATTCTGGTTAAAGTCCAGCGCATGCGACCAGGTGTAGTTCACATCGTACTGAACCAGTTTCGAGGTCTTGTCCTCCACCTCGGCCACCAGGGCGTTGTAGCTGGAGTTGATGTTGCTGAACAGCTCGTTCACAGCGCCGAAGTTGTTGTTGATGTAGTTGTTGTAGGTGGGCACGGTGAAGAGCCTGCCGTTGGGGAGCGGACCCGCGCCGGTGGGATCCACCACCATGATGACGCTCGAGTTGACGCCATTGGGCGTGGTGGCGGTGGTCACCGTACTTGGATTGGGGTTGAGGTTGATGTTGACCGCATTGGGCAACTCCCGGCCCAATGCGCCCATGTAGCTGAGCTGGAAGACCGTGGCGCGGCCGAATGCCTGCTGCATGGAAACGTCGAACTCATGCACCTCGGGATTGTGGAAGTTCGATGCGAAGAAGTAAGAAGTCGGAGCCGATCCGTTGGCGGTGGGAATGAGGTTTGGAAACAGCGGCGCGCCGGCGGAGTTCGGCTTGACGGTCGCCGAGACGTACTGGCCCAGAGGACTGCCGGTATCCAAGAGGTTGTTCAGCAGCACGCCGTTGGTCACGCGGCCAAAGTACATGCCGTAGCCGAGGCGGAGCGTGGTCTTGCCATCGCCGTAGGGATCCCATGCAATGCCGACGCGCGGGCCCCAGTTGTGCTTGTCGCTGGGGTGGTTGGCAATATTGGCCTGAGCGGCGAGCGACGGGCAGGTTCCGGGGCCGGTGTAGGCGTCGCAGATGCCATTCGAGGAAGCCAGGTAAGGCACGAAGGTCCCGGAAGGCGCGGTCAGCGTGGAATACGGCGCCGGGAGGCTTTCATAGTCGTAACGCAGGCCCAGGTCGAAGGTCAGCCGCGGGGTCAGCTTCCAGTGATCCTCTCCGAAGAATCCGTAATCCATCGTATTGATGGTCCACGCCGGCGGACCGAAGCCCTGCACCATAGTTCCGCAGGGAGCCGTGCCGGTGTAATTCGTGCTGGATGATCCGGGCGCCGTAACGCTGCTGACGCTGTTGCACACGCCCTTGCTGTTTGCGGCGGCATTGGCCTCGTTCAGAATGTCGGCGAAGTAGTTTCCCAGATAACTGTACGTGTAGACGCCGTTGCCCTCGTAAGTGTTGTTCATGAGGTCGTAGTTGTGGATCATGTCCACGCCGAACTTGACGTTGTGGTTGTTCTTCTGCCACGCGGCCGTATCGCCCACCTGCCACTTATGCTCGTCGGGCAGCGCCCAGCGGTAGGAGTAATACGGCGAGCCAAGATAGAAGCCGACCGAGGAGGGGTTGTCGAGCGAGACCTCGGGCACATTGGGCGAAAGGCCGCCGCCGGCCGCGGTAACCCCGTTGAAGCCTTGCAGAAACTGCTTGCTGTAGGCGCTCAGCGGCTGCTGGCCCTCATCGTTCAGCTCGCGGCCGAACTGATAGCGAACTTCGTTGGAGACGTTGTTGGTAATGAAGCTGTCCAGTTTTGTCAGGCCGTAATCCACCTTCACGAAGTCCATGCCGAAGGTGTCGATGGAATAGTCGTTGGTGGCCTGAGTCTGCACGCCGCCCGGCGAATCCCAGCGCAGGCGGTGATAGAGAGCGCTGACGTGATTCTTTCCGTTGACCTGCCAGTCCAGCTTGGGCGTGTTCAGCTCCTCGTAACCCCGGCGGGGAACCGTGCCCAGGTCGGAGAGCAGGTTCACCAGCTGGGTGGAATAGGCCGCCGCGCCGCCCGCATACGTGCTGAAGCCGGCCTGGCCCGCGGCGTTGAGGCGCGCGGCCAATGCGCAGGACTGCTCATCCACCGAATAATATGCGTAAGTGGTGGCGAGGCCGGACATATAGCCGGCGTGAGAGCCGGTGATATTGCATGTGGAACCACTCGGAGGAGTCGCATCCGGGAGGGTAAAGAAGGTGCTGGGCGTGGTTGCCTTGGCGGTGCCGGGGAAGTTGCGGTCATACTGGGCGAAGCCGTAGAACCAGAATAGCTTATCCTTCTTCAGCGCGCCGCCCATGTCGAAACCCCACTCCTTGCGCCAGTCCACCGGCTTGTAAGGAGAGGTGACAAAACTGGGCGAGGCGGCGGTGCCGGCATTGACGGTGTTGGTGGTGAAGGGGTTGATGGCGCCCCAGTCGTTGTCGCGGTCGGAGAAGTAAGCGATCCCGTGCAGGGTGTTGGTGCCGCTCTTCGAAATGGCGTTGATTACGCCTCCGGCGGCGCGCCCGTACTCCGCCGAGTAGACGCCGGTGTTCACCTGGAACTCCTCAACCAGGTACTTGGAGGTCGAGTAACCTTCGCGAGTGCGCCCGCGCTCCTCGGAGTAGTAGGCCTGGTTGTCGTCGGCGCCATCGACCTCGACGTTGTTCAGAATGGGGCTGATGCCGCGGAAGGCGATCAGGCCAAAGCCGTTCGAGTCTCCCACCGCGGCGGGTGTCAGAAGGGTCATATCCGACCAGCGGCCGCCGTTCAAAGGCAGATTCTCGAGAGAGGCCTCCGTCAGAACGGAGCTGATATCGGGCGACTCGAAGTTCAGAATGGGCGCCTCGCCGGTCACTTCCACGCTTGCGGTTGCGCCGGCGGCCAGCAGGTGGGGCGCGACTTCGGTGGTCTCGCCAACCTGTACGATGACGTTGACCTCCTTGAACGCGGCGAATCCAGGCGAATTCACCGTCACGGTATAGACCGCGGCGGGCAACTGCGGGGCCTTGAAGTAGCCGCTGCCATCCGAAGTCAGATGGACCTCGGCGTTGGTTCCATCGTTGTGGATGACGATCGCCGCGTTCGCCACTACAGCGCCGCTGGGATCGAAGACGGTGCCCGCGATGGAGCCTTCGGTGTAGGTCTGCGCGTGCAAGGCAACTGCTCCAGAGCACAGGCCGAGGACGAGAAGCGTCACGCAGAGAATGCCAAAGCGAATTCGATTCTGGGTCATATGGGCTCTCCAAAGGTGCAAATCTGTTGAAAAACCGGGTTAAGAAGGAGGCCGCGCTGCTTTGTGAGTGTCTCCTTCCGTGCGGCGCGCCACCTGGGGGAATTGCCGCATCCTAGCCCTTGGGGGCCGTCCCGCGCAATACAGAAAAGGGGGCATGGATGTGCAAAAGCGGTCAGCTTCCACCCTACATCGACTGCATGAATTCCCTGTGAATACCGCATGCCTTTCTCTTCCGGCCGCGCCCGCGCCGGAGCTGCCGGCGGAGCGTTCGATCCGGCCTGGATGAAGGGACCGGACGGGGAATCGTTCGCCGGATGAAAAATAAACCGTGAAGCGGGCGGAACATTCGCTGGAAGGTTGTGTTTGCCTGGATGAAGGGATCGGCGGATTCCCGGTTCTTTGCACGACGTTCTTGACAGTCCCAGGGCCGTGATGTACTTTTTAAGGGCTTGCAGGGTGCTTTTCAGGAGTCTGCGGGTTTCTTCCCAAGGGCTTGCAGGTCACATCCCCACAACCCAGGAATCGAGAGAGGCATATGGCTCAGGTGCAGAGGTTTTGCGCATTTGGATTCGCCGCAATGGCGGCGATTTTGAGTAGCGGGCTTCAAGCTCAGGCGGGCGACCCGGCGACGCTGATCCAGGACAAGCTGGTCTCTCAGATCAAGCTGACCAAGACCGCCGCCGACCGCTCGGATATCGTTACGGCGGGCGACGTTGTGGTTCTGCATAAGGACGGGCTGATGATGTGCAGCTCGGATTCCTCCTATGCATTTTCCAACACCTACAGCAACGGGGTTCTGTCCGGGAATCTTAAGAACCGCGTGAAGGACGCCGCGAAGTCCTTCGGCTTCGGCCACATTCCCGTGTTTGGGAGCGGTGTCAGCGCCACCGACGCCGCCAACAACGGCTGCACATCGCGGAAGTTCGTGGCCGGGGAAAAGTTCTGGATTACCAGGATTGTCGCACAAAAGGACGGCATTCTGATCGGCACCTACAGCGATCCGTACAACGACGTCCGCTTCTACGGGGAGATCAAGTTCCCGTTCGCCAAGGGTCCGGTTCCAGCGGCGGACGACTTTGCGAGGACCGTTTCAGAGGTCATTACGGTTCAGCCTTCGGACGATCAAGGCGGGCAGGGGGATCAGGGCGGTCAGGCGGCGCAGCCGGCCGCGCCGGCGCCCGCACCCGCGGCTGCTCCGGCTCCGGCGCCGATGCAGGAGATAGCGCCGCCGCCTCCACCGGCCGACGCCCCGACGATCTCTCTGGGCCAGACCAAGGCTCAGGTGACGGCTTCCTTTGGCCAACCGGTGAAGACAGCCAAAGTGGGAGCGAAGGAAATCTACTATTACAAGGACATGAAGGTGACTTTTACCAACGGAAAAGTCAGCGACGTTGAGTAGAGCGCTCGCGCATCCAGGGTGGAGCGCGGGCCGGAAACAGGAATGAGGACACGATGACCATGCAGTTTGTTCGCAAAGCCATGAGATATGGTTCAGCAGCGTTGATTCTTGCCGGACTGCTGGGTGCAGCCAGCCTGGCGAGTGCAGCCGGCAATACAAACAAGCCCGCTCCGGCGGCTCCGAAGCCGGCCGCAAAGGCGCCGGCGCCCGCAAGGCCGTCCGGCGGCGGAGCATCGCACGGACCGTCCGGTGGCGGAGCATCGCACGGACCGACCACTAGCGGGGCGTCGCATACGACCACGACCACGACCCACACCACGACCACCACCAGCCACACGGCGATCACGACCGGCGGGGCGACAACGCATGGGCCGACAACTGCCGGGGCGACCACGCATGGACCGACGACCGGCGGGGCGACCACACACGGGCCAACCACCGGCGGGGCGACCACGCATGGACCCACTACCGCCGGAGCCGCCACACACGGACCGACCACCGCAGGGGCCGCCACACACGGACCAACCACCGCGGGAGCAGCGTCGCATACGACCACCGCCACGATGCACACGACGAGCACCACCACCCGCACCTCGACGACCACCACCCACTCGGTGATTCACAGCGGTCCCGCGCCGCGGGGAGCCAACGAGCACGTTACCCACACCGGCAGCGCGGTTCGCACCCGGCCGGGCGGCAGGGTGAGCGATGTGCACGATGCCCACAGGGGAATGGACGTCCATCACGGACTGGCCGGCGGCCGAAGGGTCTCAATGGAGCGTCACGATGGCAGCCGTGTCTACTCCGAGCGGGGCCGTCCGGGTTACGTGCAGCGCGGCTACCACTACGGTGGTCATGATTTTGCCCGGCGCTCCTACTTCTACCATGGCCATGCATACAACCGGTTCTACATGGGCTATGGGTACCACGGGTTGTTCCTGAATGTCTATGCCCCGGGGTTCTACTTCCATCCGGGTTTCTACGGATGGGCGTATAACCCGTGGGTGGCGCCGATCGCCTTTGGCTGGGGATGGGGCGGCAGCCCATGGTACGGGCGCTACGGCTATTACTTCCAGCCGTATCCGGTGTACCCCTCGGCCGCCTTCTGGCTGACGGACTATATCATCTCGCAGAATCTGCAGGCTGCGTATGCGGCCCAGCAGGAGGCAGGTGAGGCCGCGCCCGCTCCCGAGCAGGCCAGCGGCGGACAGCCGGTGCTGACCCCCGAGGTGAAGCAGATGATCGCCGACGAGGTGAAGGCCCAGTTGGCGCTGGAGAACCAGGAAGCGCAGCAGAACGCGCAAGGAGCGACGCCTGACCCGGCTTCGAGCGGAATTGCGCGCCTGTTGAGCGACGGCCATCCGCATGTCTTCGTGGCCGGCGGCAGCCTGGATGTGACGGATGCCTCCGGAAACGAATGCGTGGTCAGCGACGGCGATGCGCTCCAGCTACAGCAGGCGCCGCCCTCGGACGCAACCACGGCGAACCTGGTGGTTCTCTCCAGCAAGGGCAGGCCGGAGTGCCAGATCTCCCTGACGGTGCAGGTCCAGTTGACGGACCTGCAGGAGATGCAGAACCACATGCGGGAGACCATCGACCAGGGGCTCCAGGATCTGCAGGCCAAGCAGGGCACCGGCGGGTTGCCGGCGGCTCCGCCATCAGCCCAGGGCGATGCGGCTCCGGCCGCATATGCCGCTGCCGCGCCGCCGCCGGAGGCCAACGTGGCCGCCGACATTCAGGGAGCGGACCAGCAGGCCGGGCAGGCGGAGAAGGATGTAACCGCCG
>Ga0326727_10007091_pt1 | contig 30040 bp, 26 predicted proteins | sample MB2enrmetagenome_FD_207643 | JGI IMG/M metagenome (GOLD analysis project Ga0326727, IMG submission 207643) | Lab enriched peat soil microbial communities from McLean, Ithaca, NY, United States - MB29MY | ecosystem: Environmental > Terrestrial > Soil > Wetlands > Peat | place: USA: New York... | reverse complement strand
GTGCCGCTGCTCACCGTGGTGCCGTTGGCGACGCCGCCAGCATACACCACCTCAGACCCGCCGCTCACCGTCGTCGACACCGTGGTGCCGTAAGCCGACTGCACGCCGCCGCTGCTCACCGTGGTCCCGCTCGCCGTGCCGCCGGCCGAGACAAGCTCCGCGCCGCCGCTGCTGACCACCGTGCCGGAATCCGTACCGCCCGTGGATACCGTGGCCGTGCCGCCACCCAGCACCACCGTGTTGCTCGCCGTGCCGCTGGACAGAACCACCTCGCTGCCGCCGCTGCTGAGCGTCGCGGCGACGGTCTTGCCGCCGGACGAAACCGTCACCGTGCCGCTGCTCACCGTCATGCCGCTGGCGACGCCGCCAGCATACACCACCTCAGACCCGCCGCTGCTCACCGTCGTCGACACCGTGGTGCCGTAAGACGACTGCACTCCGCCGCTGCTCACCGTGGTCCCGCTTGCCGTGCCGCCGGCCGACACAATCTCCGCGCCACCGCCGCTGACAACAGTGCCGGAATCCGTACCGGCGGAAGACACCTTAACGGTGCCACTGCTCAGCACCACCGTTCCGCTCGCCGTGCCGCTGGCGAGCACAACCTCACTGCCGCCGCTGCTTACTGTTGTCGATACGGTCCTGCCGCCGGAAGACACCGTCACGCTGCCACTGCTCAGCACGATGGTCCCGCTCGCGGTGCCGCCAGAATACACGATCTCAGAACCGCCGCTGCTCACCGTCGTCGACACCGTCGCGCCGTAATCCGACTGCACGCCGCCGCTGTTCACCACCGTGCTGCTCGCCGTGCCGCCGGAAAAGACAACCGCAGAGCCGCCGCTAAGCGTGGTGGAAACCGTACGGCCACCAGAGGATACGGCTTCGGCGCCACCGCCAAACACCGTGGTCTTGCTGGCAACGCCACCAGAATAAATGTACTGGGCGCCACCGTTGCTGATCACCGTATTGCTGGTAACGCCACTAGGCAGGACATATTCAGCCCCACCAGAACTGATCGCGGCACTGGCAACACCGGTAGAAACTGTGATTCCGGACGATCCGCAAATTACAACGCCGGTGGAAATAGTGCTGCCGCCGGACGAGATCGTCGCACCACTCGCCGTCGCACCAGGAAGTACAATTATGTAGCTTCCGCGCAGCGCCGTAATACCGCTGCCCGTCTGGCCCGAGAAAAGGAATGTCGCGCCACCGCCTGCTACAAGCTCAATCCCTCCGGACTGCGCTGTTGTGCCAAAGGCAATGCCACCGGAATATAGGTACTGGATGCCGCCGCTGCTTACCTTGGCTCCGTAGCTTCGCCCGCCCGCAAAAACACCCTCAATGCCGCCACTGTTCACAATGGTCGCACTGGCAGTCGCGCCGCTGAAGATTTCGTTGAATCCGCCACTATTCACCACAGTGCCGGAAGCTAGGCTGCCTTGGGAATAAACGTACTGATCCCCTTCAAAATTGACAGTCGTGGCTATGGCGATGCCGGCCGCGCCGACAACTTCAATGCCGCCGCTATTCACGGTGTTGTTGGAGGTCGTGCCACCGCTGACAAGAATGCCGTCAACATAAGCGGAGCCGCCACAATAAAGGACACCGCCGCTATACACGGAAGCACCGATGCCGGTACCGCCGCTGAATATCCCTTCCTCACCGCCATTGCCCACAATGCTGCCGCTGGCGATACCGCCCTCGAAGACACCGTCAAAACCGCCGCTGTTCAGCATTGTGCCATAAGCCACGCCAGCGGAATAAATTTCGTCATAACCGCTATTTGTAACGATGACGTTGGAGGTTGAGCCAGAGGCCGTATATTCGCCGCCGCCGCTGACCAGGGTGCCGTAAATCGTGCCGCCGGACGCTACCTCCGCGCCACCGCTGCTCACCACCGTGCCACTGGCCGTACCGCCAGTGTAAACGGTTTCAACGCCACCGTTGGTGACCTTGGTTCCGGTAACGATACCATTGGAAAGAACGTCCACCGCGCCGCCCGAATTGACGGTCAAACCAATCGCGCTGCTCGAATACAGCGTCACCCCGGACAGCGAAACGGCCACGACGCCGGTCGAAACAATCTTGGCGCCCGAACTGATCGTCCCGCTCACCGTGGAGCCCGGAAGTTCAACCAGCGTCGCGCCGCTCAGGACCGTGAGCCCATAGACCGAGCCGCCGGAAACAACCTCCATGCCGCCGCTGCTCACCGTGACATTGCTGGCGCTGCCTCCATAGTTGACGACCTGAACGCCGCCGTTGCTCACCGTGGTGTTGCTGGCCGTGCCGCCGGAATTGACCGTCTCCGCGCCGCCGCTAAGCTGTGTCCCGGAATCTGTACCGCCGGAATATACAACCAGGCTGCCACTGCTCTTGACGATCGTGCCCTTGGCAGTACCGCCGACAGACACGGTTTCGGCGCCGCCGCCAAGCACAACCGTGCCGCTGGTCGTGCCGCTGTAATAAACCCCCTGGGTGCCGCCACTGCTCACCGTATTGTTGGTGGCCGTGCCGCCAGCCATGACGAATTCCACCCCGCCTGGATTAACAGCCGCACCGCTGAGGGACGTCGAGGAAACAAATGATGTGGGATTAACCAACAGCACACCGGTGGAGACAACGCTCCCCCCGCTCGAAACGGTAGAGATCGCCGATCCGCCGGACAACACAACCAGAAAACCGCCGCCGCTCAGCGTCGTGCTGACGGCACTGCCGCCGGAGGCGATGACCTCAACGCCATCGGAGGTGATCCTAGTGCTGCTGGCGACACCGCCGGAAGATATGATCTCCGTACCGCCGCTAATCAGCGTGGACATCGTGCTCCCGCCGACGGACACGATTTGCGTGCCGCCGGCGCTCACCGTGCTCCCGCTGGCCACGCCACCAGAAGAAACGATTTCAGTGCCGCCACTGCTGACCACGGTGCCCGAATCCGTACCGCCGGAAGACACAAACAGGGTGCCTCCACTTCTTACAATACTGGCACTGGCGGCACCGCCGGAAGCAACCGTCTCGCTACCGCCTGCGCTCAGGGTCGCGGAAACCGTCTCGCCGCTGGAAGATACAGTTTCAGCGCCGCCGCTGAGCACGATCGTGTCGCTCGCAACACCGCCGGAAAGAACGCTCTGTTCGCCGCCATCGCTAATCGTCGTACCTTTGGCGGTCGCACCCGAGAATACAGTCTCCTCCCCTCCTGAACTCACCACCGTGCCGGAATCCGTGCCCCCGGAAGACACAAAGAGATTGCCGTTGCTAAGTACGGTTGTGCCGCTGGCAGTCCCACCAGACGACACGAACTCGATACCGCCGATGCTTACCGTCGTGCCGCCGCTGCTTACCACCGTGGAGCTTATCGTCGTGGAGACGGTCTTGCCCCCGCCCAAAACTGTCTCGACCCCGTTACCGAGGACAATTGTACCGGAAGCGACACCGCCGGAGGAAACGACCTGGGTACCGGCGCTACTGATCGTGACACCAGACACCGTACCACCGGAGAGCACGTTCTGCGTGCCGCCGCTGCTGATTGTTGCGCCAACCGCGAGACCGGCGACGGAAACATACTCGGCACCGCCACTGCTGACCACGGTGCCGCAATCCGTCCCGCCGGAAGACACAAACAAAGTGCCGCCACTGTGGACAGTGGTGCCGCTGGCAACACCTCCGAAAGCCACATACTCTGCCCCAAGGATCAGGGTTGTGGCGACGGCCCGGCCGCCAGAAACATATTGCACACCGCCGCTGAGCACGGTTGTGCCGCTGGCGGCGCCACCGGAATAGACGACCTGCGTACCGTCATCTGTCACGGTATTGCTGACGGCAGAGCCGCCTGAGAGAACATATTCAGTCCCGCCGCTGCTCACTGTCGCGCCGCTGACGACACTCGACGAGATGACCGAGCCGGGATTACTCAGCAGCACCCCAGTGGAAACAACGTTCCCACCGCTTGAAACCGTCGCACTGACCGACGCGCCGGGCAGAACCAGCAGATTGCCGCCGCTGGAGACGACAGTGCCGCTGGCCACGCCACCGGAGGAGACAACCTCAAGCCCACCCGATGCAATCCTCGCGGCACTGGCCGAGGCTCCGGACGATACGTCCTCCACACCACCATTGCTGACCACGGCGCTGACGGTGCTGCCCCCGGACGCAACAGTTTCCGTGCCACCTCGCACCGTCGTGGCGCTGGCGGCAGCGCCGGAAGATACAGTTTCGGCGGCGCCGCTGCTCAAAACCGCACCGGACGCCACACCGCCGGAAGAAATAAACAAGCTGCCGCCGCTAAGGACAGTCGTGCCGCTGGCCGCGCCGTTAGCGTACACTACTTCACTGCCGCCACTGCTGAGCGTCGTGGAGACCGTCGTGCCGGAAGAAACGTATTGCGCGCCGCCGGCGAGCACGGCAACGCGGCTGGTGACGCCGCCGGAATATACAACCTGGGAACCGCCGCTCAGCGTGGTGCCGCTGGCAACACCGCCAGCGGACACATTCTCTGTCCCCCCGGCACCCACAAGCGAACCAGATTCCACGCCGCCAGACGATACGGACAGGCTGCCGCTGCTAAGCACAACGGCGCCGCTGGCAGCGCCGCCAGCGTAGACGGTCTCAGAACCGCCGCTGCTCACCGTTGTCGACACCGCGGTACCATAATCAACCTGCAAGCCACCGGCGCTCAACACCGTCCGGACAGCCGTGCCACCGGAGGACACAACCTCCGAACCGCCACTGCTCACCACCGAGCCGGAGTCCACCGCACCGCTGGACACCTTGGCAACACCGCCACTGAGTACCACTGTGCCGTCGGCAACACCGCCGGAATAGACAACCGCAGAACCGCCACTGTTCACCGTTGTGGACAGAGTCGTGCCGTAATCAGACTGCACGCCGCCGCTGCTCACCACCGTGCCGCCCGCCGTGCCGCCCGCCGACACAATCTCAGTGCCGCCACTGCTTACCACCGTGCCGGAATCCGTGCCGCCGGAAGCCACCGTGGCCGTGCCGCCGCTCTGCACCACGGTACTGCTCGCCGTGCCGCTGGCTGAAACAATCTCGTTGCCGCCTTTGCTTAACGTGGCGCTGACCGTATTGCCCCCAGAAGACACGACCACACTGCCGCCGCTGCTTACCGTCGTGCTGCTGGCCGTGCCGCCGGAGTAGACATACTCAACCGTATTGGAACCGACTGTCAGCCCGCTGGTGACACTCGCATACCAAGTGCTGGTTGCTCCGCTTTGGACTAGTATACTACCTGAAGACGCCAAGACACGACCGCCCTGTTAGAATTGGCGCCTCATGCCGTGCTAACGGCAGGTACAGCGCATTGCCCCTGTCACCTGCCCAGAATTACAGGCATTACTTATTATAAACAATTGTTTTTTCCAGCTCACGCCAGATGTGATCGCCGTCGAAGGCGAACCCCCGGCCATGCCCCGCCCTGCGCACCGGCACAAAACGGGGCAAAACAGAAAATGGCTTATTTACAAATCACTAGCAGAGTAGACGCTCGACAAAGCTTTCGAACAACATTTCTTTATTGTTCGCACATTGGAAAAAATTCCAAAAAACCACTTCCCGGCAGCGGCTATTCTCACTACTCCGTTAACATTTTGCAATTCCTGACCGTGGAATCTCCGGCCAGGGCTTGCTTCATCGTCATGAACTAATGATTACAAAGACAATAAGTCATCTCCACTGACCTTTGCCCTGCCTGGTGCGCTTGGGAGCTCCTTTATTGCCAGCACCACAAAAAATCTTAAAACTTTAAAAAGGCACTTTGAAGCGCCCGAATCGCCTTGACAAAACTGACAAAAGCGTCCTGCAATACCAAAAACTTCCACAAATACAAACAAATTTTGGCGGAAGAGGTGGGATTCGAACCCACGGTGGGCGTAAACCCACGGCGGTTTTCAAGACCGCTGCCTTAAACCACTCGGCCACCCTTCCGTGCGGGCTGTATCCTTTCCCGCACCTGCCTTACGAGGTCAAGCGCACGCCGAGCCGGCCGGCGAGGTCCTGGATGAACTGCCACGCCACGCGCCCCGAGCGCCCGCCGCGCGTGACCGACCATTCCACCGCGGCGGCATGCAGCTCCTCCGTACCGATTGGCAGGTTGTAGGCCCGCGCATAGCCCTCCACCATGGCGAAGAATACCTCCTGCCCGCTGTTATGAAAGCCTAGCCAGAGGCCAAAACGGTCGGAGAGCGAGACCTTTTCCTCGATCGCCTCGCCCGGATTGATGGCGGTGGAGCGCTCGTTCTCGATCATGTCGCGTGGCATCAGATGCCGGCGATTCGAGGTCGCGTAGAACAGCACGTTTTCCGGCCGCCCCTCAATGCCGCCGTCCAGCACCGATTTCAGGGCCTTGTAGTCGGCATCCTCACGCTCAAAGGAAAGGTCGTCACACAGGATCAAGCAGCGGCGCGGCCCGCCCCGCAGCAGGTTCAGCAGCTCGGGCAGCGTGCGGATATCCTCGCGGTGGATTTCCACCAGCGCCAGCGCGCCCGGCGATTCGCGGTTCACCTCGGCATGCGCCGCCTTTACCAGCGAGGACTTGCCCATGCCCCGCGCCCCCCAGAGCATGGCGTTGTTGGCCGGCAGCCCGGCGGCAAAGCGGCGGGTGTTCTCCAGCAATATCGCCTTCTGCTGCGCGATCCCCTGCAGCAGCCCAATGGCCACCCGCGCCACCTGGGGCACCGGTGCCAACACGCCGCGCTCCGGGTGCCACACAAAGGCATCCGCCCCGGCCAAGTCCGGCATGGCAGGCGGCTTTGGCGCCAGGCGTTCCAGCGCCTCGGCGATCCGGCGGAGCAAAGTCTCGTCCATTCTAGGTTTCCCCTGTTGACTGCATCGCCGCGCAACCTATGGTCCGCGCGACTTCACGGCAACCACGGAGCCCACATGTTCATCACCCCCGCATATGCGCAAACTGCCGCCCCCGCCGGCGCCTCCACCTTCGTCACCATCGTGCAGTGGGCGCCCATCCTGCTCATGGCGGGGGTGTTCTACTTCCTGCTGATCATGCCGCAGCAGAAGCAGCAGAAGCAGCTCAAGGCCAAGCTCGCCGCGCTCAAGCGCGGGGACAAGGTGGTTACCTCCGGCGGCATCGTCGGCACGGTGAAGAAGGCGGCCGAGGGCGCCGAGGAGATCGATGTTGAAATTGCCCCGAACGTGACGGTGAGCATCGTGCGCTCCACCATCAGCAGCGTCGTCGCCGCCAAGGCTTGAGGAAAAAAATGAGCGTCCACCGGCTTGGTGGACGCTTTTTCTTTTTTAGAAACGCCGGGCGGTGGTGTAGCGCGCTACGTCGATGAGCGCCGTGCGCATCTCGCTCTCGGGGAAGCCGTCCAGCGCGGCGCAGGCGGAGTCGATGAACTTTTCAGCCCGGGCGATGGTCCGCGCAGTGGCGTCGTACTTCTTGATCAGCTCCAGCGCCGCCTGCAAGTCGGCCTCGGTCTGCTCGCCCTGCTCGATGGTCCGCGTCCAGAAGGACTTTTCCTCGCCCTGCGCCGCGGCGATCGCCACCAGCACCGGATAGGTCAGCTTGCCCTCGCGGAAATCGTCGCCCACCGTCTTGCCCAGCTCGGCCTGCACGGCGGAGTAGTCCAGCGCGTCATCCACCAGCTGGAAGGCCATGCCCAGATCCATGCCAAAGCGGTGCAGGGCCGCGCATTGCTCGGCCGGACAGTTGGCGATCACCCCGCCCACCTCGCAGGCCGCCGCGAACAGCGCGGCGGTCTTGCCGCGGATCACCTCGAAATACTTTTCTTCGGTGGTGGAGAGGTCGTTCTGCGTGGTCAGCTGCAGCACCTCGCCCTCGGCGATGGTGGCGGCGGCGGCACAGAGAATGCGCAGCACCTCCAGCGAACCGTCCTCGACCATCAGCTGGAAGGCGCGGGCAAAAAGAAAATCCCCGACCAGCACCGAGGCCTTGTTGCCGAACACCGCATTGGCGCTGGCGTAACCCCGGCGAAGGACGGACTCGTCCACGACGTCGTCATGCAGCAGCGTGGCGGTATGGATGAACTCAACGCAGGCTGCGAGGCTAATCTGGCGCTCGCCCTCGTAGCCGCAGAGCTTCGCCGTGGCGAGGGTGAGCAGCGGTCGCAGCCGCTTGCCGCCCGCCGCCACGAGATGCGCCGCCAGCTGCGGAATCAGGGCCACAGGGCTCTCCATCCGGGCCAGGATGGCCTGGTTTGTGGCGTGCATTTCTGGCGCCAACAGCGCCGTCAGCCGTCCCAGAGCATCATTTGTCACCGGCGTCGAACCATCCAATTTTTAGCGCCCTAAACTGTATCGCGAATTTGAGATACCACCATATCCAGCCGGTTTTAAGAGAGGTCAAGTTTACAGGTATGGATGAAATCAGCACAGGAGGGTTGCTCGGCGGACGCCTCGTCTACCGCCAGTTGCGCGGCGGGCACCGCAGCGGCTTCGAGCCTGTGCTGCTTGCCGCCACCGTGCCGGCACGGCCCGGGGAGCGTGTGCTGGAGGCCGGAACCGGCGCGGGCGCAGCCCTGCTATGTTTGGGGGCACGTGTGCCAGAGATCGCTGGCATCGGTGTGGAACGCGACCCGGCATTGGCCAGCCTCGCCAGCGAGAATTTCGCCGCGAACAAGTTTCATCGAATCTCCGCAATTCAGGCGGATGCTACCGCCCTGCCCTTCGCGGCGGACACATTCAACCACGTTCTGGCAAACCCGCCCTGGTTCGGGTCGCGCGACACGCCCTCGCCGGATGCCCGGCGGGCCTTGGCGCACCGGGCCGAGGCTGGGCTGCTGCAAGACTGGATCGCGGAGCTGGCACGGGTGCTGCGGGGCCGTGGCAGCATCAGCCTGATCCTTCCCGCCTCCAGCTTCGCCGAGGCCGCCGCCGCGCTGAGGGCACGGCATTGCGGCGGCATCACCCTCATCCCGCTCTGGCCCCGCGCCGGCATGGCGGCGAAGATGATCATCCTCACAGCCCGCAAGCACAGTAAAAGCCCGGATGCGGTACACCCGGGCCTGATGCTGCACGACGAGACCGGGATCACCCCGGTGGCCGAGGCGGTGCTGCGCGGCGGCGCAGCGCTAGCCTAGCTGAGTGCCAGCAGGGTGGCCAGCGGGTCTTCCAGCTCGTTGATATTAGAGGCAAAGTAAATTTTTTGCCGTGGCGGCTCGCCAGGATTTTGCACGGGCTCGGACGCCACGGTCAGCGTCCCGTCCCACATGATGCGCAAATTGAAGGGGCGCGAAACCGGCCCTTCGGAGATCTCCCATTCCTGCCGGTTTTCGTCCGCGGCCGTGTCTGGGGCAGTTGGCCTGAGAACGGCCTCATCCGGCGCGTCAACCTCATGCTGCCGCGCGAGCGCACGCTTCGCCGCCGCGGCGGCCCGGTCCTCCAGATCGTAGCCCTTGCCGCCCGGCGGCAACAGCAGAAGCACTTTGTCCTGACTGAAGCCCTGCAGCGCCTCGTTCAGCCATGCCCATTCGGCTGAGGACAGGTATTCCTCCTCGCGGAAAGCGGCGGGGATCTGCGGCATATCGAAGGTACTGCGCACCTCCACCTGCCAAGCAAGCTTTTCCGCGAGCAGGGTGCGGATCAACTCGGGCATTTCCTTCAAGTTTGAGCGATAGGCCATCAGGTTGTAGCGAATGCGAGGCGCCCCAGCCGTCGCGGCGAACACCTCCAGAAGTTGGCCCCAGTTCTCCATGAAGATGGGGAAACGCGCCCCCTTGCGCATCTTCTCGTAAACCGGCGGGTCGAGGCTCTCCAGCGATACGTTGATATGGCTCATGCCGGAATTGGCCAGCGCCTCGAAGTAGGATCGAGGCTGGCGCTTGGCGAGGTTGGTCGTGAAGAACAGCTTGTGCCGGTATTCGCGCGGCACCATCCCGATGAACTCAGTCAGGCGCGGATGCAGCGCCGCCTCATGCAGGCAGGAAAGCCAGAAATTCCCATCGGTGACGAACGGGATCAACCGCAGGGCGGAGCGGAATGTCTCCTCGCTCATCGCATAGGTTTTCTTCGTGTCCGCGTAGTCGTACACGCAGAACGGACAACGCAGATTGCAGTTATTGACAATGTCCATCGCGACGTAATGGATCGGCTCAAACCGGCTGCTGAGCTGCGGGGAGAATTCCAGAACGTGCGCGGCACCACAGACGCGCACGAACACCCGGTCACGCTCGGCCTCGGAAAGCTCGGCGCCGAACAGCAAGAAGAAGCTATAGGCACCGTCTCCCACGCCGATCTGGCGGAGGACGTCGCTGGGCTGATCGGCGGTGACATGCGCAAGCACGGTCTCACCGCCGGCCTCGTCCGGCAACACCACCTCAATAGCGACACGCCGGGCCGCATCAGAAAGATCGCGGACCCAGCCGGTGACATGGCGCACGCTCCGTTCATCGACAAAGCCCTGAAACGGCCCGCCTGCCCCGGGCGGATCGATCCGCAGCGCCGGCGCCTGTTCCAGCCGATGTTCCGAACCCGCCGGGCGCACGAACACGCTGTCACGCTCCACCGCGCTTAACGGCGCCGGAAATAAGGCCGTGAAGGCATATCGCCCGTCGCCCACCCCCACCTGCACCAGCACGTCGCTGTGTGCGTCGGCGACGCCGAATGCCAACACGCGCTCACCCGCTTCGCCGGGCAAGACAACCTCATAGGCAAGACGGCGGGATGCGTCATTCAGGTCGCGCAGCCACCCCTTCACATGGTGAGTGCTGCGTTCGTCGATATAGCCCTGGTAATGGGGGGTCTGGGTTGTCATCGCATCCATGACGCCGACACTAAACAATGCGCCGCAGCCGCACAATCAGCCCGCAACCCTGCCCGCGTCAGCTTGACCCCACTAGGCGTTGGCCCGATACCGCTGCGCGCATGCAGACGAACTAAGACGCTCCCCAGGCAAAGCTGGAGTCGCTGGAAGCGGGGAGGTTCCTCGCCGCCAGCGCGCTTCTGTTCTCGCGTCTCCCTGCTCACCCCAGCCCTGGCCTTCGCCGCCGCCCTGGCGTCTACGCCATCTGCACTGCCGCCGTGTTTCTTATCGACCAGCCCCCGCAGCGCCTGCCTCGCCGCCTGCCCATCTAACACCGATTCGCCATGATCAGGCGGCTTGACGCCCTGCCCTGCCCGCCCCACTTTACGAACATAAGGTGAACAAAATCTCCACCCCGAAAAATGACTCGTGGCAAGTCACTACGCTGGAAAAAATCTTCACAAGCTCGATGTAGTAGTGATTGCGCGATGCCCTGACTATATGTTGTTATGTCCCTCGCTTTAGAAACTGGGAGCCAGCAGATGAACATGATGACTAAACCTGAGGCTGCGCTGCTCAATGAAGACATCGTGCAGATGCGTGGCCGCCATCCGGTTCAGGTCGACCGCTCCCGCGATGCGCTGCTGACCGATTTCGGCCGAGCCACGCTCGATGACCGCTATCTGCTGCCCGGCGAGGGCTATCAGGATCTCTTCGCCCGCGTCGCCTCCTATTATGGCGACGACGCCGCTCACGCCCAGCGTCTTTACGATTACATCTCCAAAATGTGGTTCATGCCGGCCACGCCCGTGCTCTCCAATGGCGGCACGGATCGCGGCCTGCCTATCTCCTGCTTCCTGAACGAAGCCACCGACAGCCTGGACGGCATCGTCGGGCTGTGGAACGAAAATGTCTGGCTCGCCTCCAAGGGTGGCGGCATCGGCTCCTACTGGGGCAATCTGCGTTCCATCGGCGAGAAGGTCAAAGGCGCCGGCAAGACCTCCGGCATTATTCCGTTTATCCGCGTCATGGACTCTCTCACCCTCGCCATCTCCCAAGGTGACCTGCGGCGAGGCTCGGCGGCAGTTTACCTGCCCGTCTGCCATCCGGAGATCGAGGAATTCGTCGAAATCCGCCGCCCCACCGGCGGCGACCCAAACCGCAAGGCGCTCAACCTGCACCATGGCGTGCTGCTCTCCGACGAGTTCATGCGCGCCGTCGGGGCCGATGAGCAGTGGATTCTGAAGTCGCCCAAGGATGGCAGCCATGTGCGCTCCATCTCGGCGCGCGCTTTGTGGGTTCGCATCCTCACCGCCCGCATCGAAACCGGCGAGCCGTACCTCATCTTCTCCGACCATGTGAACAACGCGCGCCCCGAGCAGCACAAGCTGGCCGGGCTGGAAGTGAAGACCTCGAACCTGTGCGCCGAGATCACCCTGCCCACCGGCATCGACCAGTACGGCAAGCAGCGGACCGCGGTGTGCTGCCTCTCCTCGCTGAACCTGGAAACCTGGTTCGAGTGGCACAAGGATGAGCACTTCATCGAGGACGTGATGCGCTTCCTCGACAACGTGCTGCAGGACTTCATCAACAAGGCCCCGGACTCCATGGAGCGCGCCAAATACGCCGCCTATCGCGAGCGTTCCGTCGGCCTCGGCGTGATGGGCTTCCACTCCTTCCTGCAAGAGCAGAACGTGCCGTTCGAGAGCGTGATGGCGAAGGTGTGGAACACCAAGATGTTCAAGCATATCCGCGCCGGAGCGGATGCCGCGTCCAAGAAGCTGGCGGCCGAGCGCGGCGCCTGCCCGGATGCGGCCGATTATGGCATCGAGGAGCGTTTCAGCCACAAGATCGCCATCGCCCCCACCGCCTCCATCTCGATCATCGCCGGCAACACCTCGCCGGGCATCGAGCCGATCGCGGCCAACGTGTTCCTGCAGAAGACGCTCTCCGGCAGCTTCTCCGTGCGCAACCGGCCGCTGCAGAAAGTGCTTGAGAAATACGGCAAGGATGACGAGGAGACCTGGAGCTCCATCACCACCACCAAGGGCTCGGTGCAGCATCTGGACTTCCTGACCCAGCATGAGAAGGATGTGTACAAGACCGCCTTCGAGCTGGATCAGCGCTGGATCATCGAGCATGCGGCCGACCGCGCGCCCTATATCTGCCAGAGCCAGTCGATCAACCTCTTCCTGCCGGCCAATGTGAATAAGCGGGACCTGCACCAGATCCACTATCAGGCCTGGAAGAAGGGGGTGAAGTCGCTGTATTATTGCCGTTCGCTCTCCATCCAGCGCGCGGACAATGTCTCCGAGAAGAGGGAGAAGGCGTCCATGCTCACCCAAGCGGTGGCGAACGATGCGGACAAGCCCCTGCCGGTGGCAGCCAGCAGCAGCAATTACGAAGAGTGCCTGGCCTGCCAGTGAGTCAGGGCTTCACGCCCTGAACACCCGCCCGGGGTTGCAACGCCTCGGGCTTCCAGTCATTCGTGCAGGGCAGAAACATGGCCCAGACTTTGAAAGCGTTTCTTATGAGCGGACAGATCACCCCCCCTGGCGGCACCAAAGGGGAGCAGAAATTCGACCTGCTGACCGAAAACCCGGTCTACAAGCCGTTTCGCTACCCCTGGGCATACGAGGCGTGGCTGACCCAGCAGCGCGTGCATTGGCTGCCGGAGGAAGTGCCGCTGGCCGACGACGTGAAGGACTGGCACAAGAACCTGACCGAGGCCGAGCACAACCTGCTCACCCAGATTTTCCGCTTCTTCACCCAGGCGGATGTCGAGGTGAACAACTGCTACATGAAGCAGTATTCCCGCGTGTTCAAACCGACTGAAGTGCTGATGATGCTGTCGGCCTTCTCGAACATCGAGACGGTCCATATCGCCGCCTACTCCCACCTGCTCGACACGGTGGGCATGCCGGAGGTCGAGTACACCGCCTTCCTCAAGTATAAGGAGATGAAGGACAAGTACGACTACATGCACGGCTTCTCGGTGGATAATAAACACGAGATCGCCAAGACGCTCGCCGCTTTCGGTGCCTTCACCGAGGGGCTGCAGCTCTTCGCCTCCTTTGCCATCCTGCTGAACTTCCCGCGCTTCAACAAGATGAAGGGCATGGGCCAGATCATCACCTGGTCGGTGCGCGACGAATCCCTGCACTGCGAGTCGATCATCAAGCTGTTCCGCACCTTCGTGGGCGAGAATCCGGAGATCTGGACCGAGGAGCTGCGCCGCGAAATCTACCTCACCTGCGCCACCATCGTGGATCACGAGGACGCGTTTATCAACCTTGCCTTCGAGCTTGGCCCGGTGGAAGGCCTCACCGCCGATGAGGTGAAGCGCTATATCCGCTACATCGCCGACCGGCGCCTCGCCCAGCTTGGGCTGAACCCACTCTTCCATGTCGAGAAAAACCCGCTTCCCTGGCTGGACGAGATGCTGAACGCGGTCGAGCACGCGAACTTCTTCGAGAACCGCTCCACCGAGTACAGCAAGGCCTCCACGACCGGAAGCTGGGAGGACGCCTTCGCCGATTTCGATAACGGCGAGCCTCTGCCCTCCGTGTCCACCTGACCCCCGTCAGCAAAACTCTACCTGCAGTGGAGCTTTGCTGTATCAGTGGGTTAGGCCCAACATCCGACCTCGCCACCGAAATTTAGTAATATTTGTTGACAACCGGCCTGTTAAGCACCTTCAAATGCATGCAATACAACTGGAAAGCGATTATCGCCGCTCCGGGTTCAGACTAGACTGTAAAATGACATGACAGGCGTGACAGACTCAGAAGACGATACCGACCTCTCGGCCCGCGGACAAAGTGCTGCGCCCCGTTATAGCCGTCGACTTTCGGACAAGATCCTGATTGCCTTCCACCATGCCTGCGATCAGGGCGACTACGAAATCGCCGAGCAGTTGTTGCGCATTCTGGAGACCATGCTGACCCGCCGGACCGTGCCGCCCGACGCCAACCGCCGCAAGAGCATCGAGAGCTTGGTGGCGGCGCATGAGCGCCTGTGGCACCTGCGCCATCCGGAAAGACAGTACGGCTGAGCGGCTCAGCCCATTACGTATTTCTGGAATGTCTCGTCGCCATCGACGTGAAATTCCATGCCGGCCCACTGGTCATACTGGTCGTACCATAGGCTCAGGTGCAACTTGCCGGTGATGTCGAAACGCTGAGCCAGCAACTTCCCCCCCTCTGCCGTCGGCAAATAATTCCATCCAGGCGAGTTGACGATGGCGGGGTAATGCCTCCCAGTCTCCACGTTCAGGATCATTGCGTTCATCATCGCCTTGTTCCAGTAGGTCATCGGTAGCATCGGCTGCTGATCGGTATAGTCATAGTTGCCCGCCCTGGTGCTCTGTATGGCGTAGCCGCCCGGAATCGGCTGTGCATGCACGTCCAGCGGCGTGCCGTTGTGGTTCACATGGCTGTCCAGTGTATGGAACGCGCCGCCGGACCAGCACTCCACCGCCTGCGCCGTGTAGCGGAACAGCGAGATCCCGGCCAGGGTGACAACCAGCGCGACGTTGATCTCCACCCGCAGGTCATCGCCGCTGCGGGTGAACGAGACATGGTGCTCGCCGATGGGAGAGCCGTCGCGTAGAACCTTGAACGCGATCTGGCCACTCGGCGGCACGGGCAGATCATCCGCACAGGCAGGGTTTGCCAACGCCAATGCCCCGGCCCCGGCCAAAAATCGCCGTCTGTCCATCGCCAAGCTCTCCCTTCGCCTGTTCCATTCCATTACATTCTGGCCGCAGATAGGGGCGACACGCGCCGCGCGCCATGGCACTATAATGCCATGCACCAGCTGATTCTACTCCGCCACGCCAAAGCCGAACCACAGGGCAGCGCCCCTGACCACGAACGCAAGCTCACCGATGCGGGGCGCGAGGCCGCCGGCAGGATCGGCCGGGCCATGCGCAAGGCGGGGCTCGCGCCGGATGTTGTGCTGGTCTCCACCGCCACCCGCACGCAGGAGACGCTGGAGGCGCTGGAGAAGGCGAATGTGTGGGATGAATGGCCGAACATCGATTCCCTTCCCCAGCTTTACATGGCCACCGCCAGCCAACTGCGGGACATGCTTCACGGCCTGTCCGAGAGCGTGCGCAGCGCGCTCGTCATCGGCCACAACCCAGGTCTGCATGAACTGGCCCTCAGCTTGGCCGGACCAGTGCGTTCCCGCCCGGAACTGAAGCGCATCGAGGACGGCTTCCCCACTTCGGCAATGGCGGAATTCCTTGTTTCAACGTCGTGGCGGCGCCTCGCCCCCGGGGGCACGGCATTGCAGCGCTTCATCGTGCCAAAGGACCTCGCCTAGGCCGTTCCGCATGGCTGCGCCGTCGCTTGCGCCTCCCCCGCGCCTTTACAGGCGGCGGAGGATTTAATAACGCTGTCCGCGTCTACCCGGGCCGGGAGATCAGCAATCCTGGCATATGATTACCCAAACAGAAGGTGAATCCGCATGGCTCAAACCGCATCCAGCAAGCAGGTCGGCACGGCAACGCTGACCTATGGCGAAAAGACCGCCTCCCTGCCGGTTCTCGGCGGTACGCTCGGCACCGATTGCGTTGACGTTCGCAAACTCCAGAGCGAGCTCGACCTCTTCACGTTCGACCCGAGCTATGGCGCCACTGCCTCCTGTGAAAGCTCCATCACCTATATCGATGGCGATGAGGGCATCCTTCTGCACCGCGGCTACCCGATCGACCAGCTGGCCGAGCAGTCGACCTTCCTGGAAGTCGCCTACCTGCTCCTGAACGGCGAGCTGCCGAAGAAGGATGAGTTGGAGAAGTTCTCCAACGGTGTTACCCGCCACACCATGCTGCATGAGCAGATCCGCCGCTTCTGGGACGGCTTCCGCCGCGATGCCCACCCGATGGCGATGCTCTGCTCCGTCGTAGGCGCCATGTCCGCCTTCTATCCGGACAGCATCGACATCCACGATCCGAAGCAGCGCGAGATTTCCGCCTTCCGCATGATCGCCAAGATCCCGACGATCACCGCCTGGGCGCACAAGTACAATGCCGGCCAGCCCTTCGTGTATCCGCGCAACGAGCTGAGCTATGCCGAGAACTTCCTGTATATGTTCCACGCCGTGCCGGCTGAGGATTACAAGCCGAACCCGATCCTGACCCGTGCGATGGACCGCATCCTGATCCTGCACGCGGACCACGAGCAGAATGCCTCCACCTCCACGGTGCGTCTGGCCGGCTCCACTGGCGCCAACCCGTTTGCCTGCATCGCCGCTGGTATCGCCTCGCTGTGGGGCCCTGCCCATGGCGGCGCCAACGAGGCCGTGTTGAAGATGCTGGCCGAGATCGGCCACATGGATAACATCCCCGAGTTCATTCGCCAGGTGAAGGACAAGAACAGCAACGTCAAGCTGATGGGCTTTGGCCACCGGGTGTACAAGAACTACGACCCGCGCGCGAAGATCATGCAGAAGACCTGCTATGAGGTGCTGGGCGAGCTTGGCATCAAGGACGAGCCGATGCTCGACCTCGCCATGGAACTGGAGAAGATCGCGCTGGAGGACGAGTATTTCGTCTCCCGCAAGCTCTACCCGAACGTGGATTTCTACTCGGGCATCATCCTGAAGGCGATGGGCTTCCCCACCCAGATGTTCACGCCGATCTTTGCGCTCGCCCGCACCGTCGGCTGGATCAGCCAGTGGAAGGAAATGATCGAGGATCCCACCAACCGCATCAGCCGTCCGCGCCAGATTTATACCGGCGCGCCGACCCGCGACTACGTGCCGCTCAACCAGCGCGCCTAATTCGCAAGCTTGCGGACATACCGGCCAGGGGGCTTCCCCCTGGCCTTTTTTGTTTTAGCATCAGCGTATGACCAGTTTGCCCCACGGCCCCTGGCGCAACCTGATTATCGGGTTGGTGTATATGCTCACCGTTACGGCGGTGGCGACGTGCGCCTATATGCTTGCCGGCTGGAACTGGAGCGACGCGTTCTACTTCGTCATCATCACCATATTCACGGTAGGCTATGACGAACTGCATCCGATTGTTACACCGGAACTGCGCGCGATCACCATTGGCACCATCATATTCGGCTGCACCGGTGTCATTTTCCTCACCGGTGCGCTGGTGCAAGCCTTCACCTACACGCAAATTCAGCAATTGCTGGGAAACAAGCGGATGAAAACGCAAATCGACAAGATGACCGGCCACGTGATCATCTGCGGCTATGGCCGGATCGGCGAAGCCCTGGCCGAGGAGCTGAGGGCCGGTTGCAGTGAATTCGTCATCGTCGATCTCGACGAATCCCGCCTGGCCCAGGCGGCGGCGCACGGCTTTCCCACCGTGGTGGGCGATGCGACGACCGAGGCCGTGCTGATCGAGGTCGGCGTGCATCGGGCGCGGGCTTTGGCCACCGTGGTGCCGAACGACGCGGTGAACGTGTTCATCACCCTCACGGCGCGGAGCCTGAACAAGGAGCTGGAGATTATCGCCCGCGGCGTGTCCCCCAGCACCAAGGGCAAGCTGCTGCATGCCGGAGCAAGCGCCGTGGTCGAGCCCACGCATATCGGGGCCGAGCGCATCGCCCAGCTGATCCTGTACCCCCGCACCTCGCGCATCACCGAAGGCACGCAGCGCATGCGCGCTCTTGCCGCCGGGCTGCATGGTTTAGGGCTAGCACTGGACGTGATGGCGGTGCCGCCGGAGAGCACGCTGGCGGGAGCGACCATCGAGGCCGCGGAACGCGAGGCCAGAGGCGCCATGTTCATCATCGCCATCAACCGCAAGGATGGCGAGACCCTGACCCGCCCCGACATCTCCACCGTGATCGAACCCGGCGACGGCGTGGTAATGATCACCCGCGCCAGCCGCAACACGCCTCAGCACGGCTAGCCTCCGAGTAACGCGCCGCCGCACAATGCGTTTGCATGACTGCAGAACTGAAGCGCAGAGCACCAAAGGCGACCCTATTTTGATCCCGCCTCTTGAATCGAAAATATACGATCTATATATCGCATATTAACGATGCAAACGACAGCTCCTTCTAGCTTCGACGACGCGATGAAAGCGCTCGCCAACCCGGTACGGCGGAAGATTCTAGCCGGGCTGAAGGACCCGGCGCGGCATTTCCCCGGCCAGGAATACCCTTACGCGCTCGGGGTGTGCGCCCAGCGTATCGAGGCTGTTTGCGGCCTGTCGCAATCCACCGTCTCGGCGCATCTCGCTGTGCTGCACCAGGCCGGGCTGCTTACAAGTCAGAAAATCGGTCAGTGGGTCTTCTACCAGCGCGACGAGGCGGCCATCGCTGATTTTCTGAAATATTTAGGCCAAAACCTCTAGGAGCTTTCCATGCCCACCCTGTTCGACCCCATTCAGATCGGCGACCTCACTCTGCCCAACCGCATCATCATGGCGCCTCTCACCCGCTGCCGCGCCAGCGCTGGCCGCGTGCCCAACGCCATGATGGCCGAGTATTACGCACAGCGCGCCGCGGCGGGACTCATCATCTCGGAGGCCACCGCCGTCACCCCCATGGGCGTGGGCTACCCGGACACCCCTGGCCTGTGGAGCCAGGAACAGGTGGAGGGCTGGAAGCTCGTCACCAGCGCCGTGCATGAGGCTGGCGGGCGTATCTTCGCCCAGCTCTGGCATGTTGGCCGCATCTCCGCACCGCTCTACCTGAACGGCGAGCTGCCGGTGAGCGCCTCCGCCATCGCCGCCGAGGGGCATGTCAGCCAGGTGCGCCCGCAACAGGACTACGTTACCCCCCGCGCCCTGGAACTCTCCGAGATCCCCGGTGTCATCGAGGCCTACCGCAAAGCGGCGATGAACGCGCAGATGGCCGGGTTCGACGGTGTGGAGGTGCATGCCGCCAATGGCTACCTACTCGACCAGTTTTTGCAGGACTCCACCAACAAGCGCGAGGACGAATATGGCGGTTCCATTGCCAACCGCGCCCGACTGCTGCTGGAGGTAACTGATGCCGCCGCCTCCGTTTGGGGCCCGGAATTGGTGGGCGTCCACCTCTCCCCGCGCGGGGATGTCCACTCCATGGGCGACTCCAACCCGCTCGCCACCTTCTCCTACGTGGCGCGGGAGCTGGGCGAGCGAGGCATCGCCTTCATCTGCACCCGTGAGCACAAGGGCGAAGATTGGATCACCCCGCAACTGAAGAAGGCGTTCGGCGGCGTCCTCATCGCCAACGAGGGCTTCACCCTCGAATCGGCGCAGCAGGTTCTGGATGCCGGCGAGGCGGATGCCGTCGCCTGGGGCAAGGCCTTCATCGCCAACCCGGACCTCGTCACCCGCTTGGCCAAGAAGGCCGCGCTAAACGAGCTGGTCCCCGAGACGATCTATTCCCCCGGGCCCAAGGGCTACACCGACTACCCGGCCCTGGAGGCCGTGGAGGCCTGAAGCCTCGGGCTGAACGGCATTTTGGTAAATTTTTAAGCCCCCAGAGCGCGATGACTCCAGGAGCTACCCGGAAAGTGGGCAGCTCCTGGAGTTTGAATCGCACCCTGTCACTTTAAAGTTGTGGAGCGGGATGCAGATTTTGATCGATCACGGATGTGATTCGATGAAAAATCATCCCGATCCAGGCGTTCGGAATGGCGTCTGGGGGCGCTTCCATGCACGCCAGCCATGGCGCTTGGCCGCCTAGGTTGGTATAGACCGCTTCCATTAAATTTCCGAAGGTACCCGATCCATGGCCCGGCGCCGCCAGCTCTATGAAGGCAAAGCAAAAATCCTGTTTGAGGGCCCCGAGCCCGGCACCCTCGTGCAGTACTTCAAGGATGACGCAACCGCGTTCAACGCCCAGAAGAAGGGCACGATCACCGGGAAGGGCGTGCTGAACAACCGCATCAGCGAGTTCCTGATGACGAAGCTGGGCGAGATCAACATCCCCACGCACTTCATCCGCCGCCTGAACATGCGCGAGCAGCTCATTAAAGAGGTTGAGATCATCCCCATCGAGGTGGTGGTGCGCAACATCGCCGCCGGCAGCATCGCGCAGCGCCTTGGCATCCCAGAGGGCACCCGCCTGCCACGCTCGATCGTGGAATATTACTACAAGAACGACCAGCTGGGCGACCCGATGGTGGCTGAAGAGCATATCACCGCCTTCGGCTGGGCCACCCCGCCGGACATGGACGATATCGTCCACCTCACCTTGCGCATCAACGACTTCCTCACCGGCCTGTTCCTGGGCGTCGGCATCACACTGGTGGACTTCAAGCTGGAATTCGGCCGGCTGTACGAGAACGAGGAGATGCGAATCATCCTGGCCGACGAGATCAGCCCGGATAATTGCCGCCTCTGGGATGCGAAGACCAACGAGAAGATGGACAAGGACCGCTTCCGCCGCGACCTCGGAAAGATCGAGGAAGCCTATCAGGAAGTCGCCCGCCGCCTCGGCATCCTGCCGGAAGCTGGCGCACGGGACATGAAGGGCCCGGAGACGATGCAGTAACGCCCCCGGCGTCATTGCGAGCGCAGCGAAGCAATCCATCTGTTTTGAGGTTACCATGAAAGCCATCGTTACCGTCATGCTGAAGAACGGCGTGCTGGACCCCCAGGGCAAGGCCATCAGCCATGCGCTGCACAATCTCGGCTTCCCCCAGGTGGGCGAGGTGCGCATGGGCAAGATCATCGAGCTGGAACTGACCGAGACCGATGCTGGCTTGGCCAAGGCCGCCGCCGAGGACATGGCACGCAAGCTGCTGGCCAATACCGTGATCGAAAGCTTCAAGGTCGAGATCGCAGGTTAAACGCACGGAGTCCCCATGAAAGCCGCCATTCTGCACTTCCCCGGCATCAACCGGGAACGCGATATGATCCTCGCCGTGCGCCAGAGCTTCGGCCGCGAGCCGCAACTCGTCTGGCATAAGGAGACGGAACTGCCCGATGTGGATCTCGTCATCCTGCCGGGCGGGTTCTCCTTCGGCGACTATCTGCGCTGCGGCGCCATGGCGGCGCAAAGCCCCATCCTGCGCGCGGTGAAGGAGCACGCGGCCAAAGGCGGCTACGTGCTTGGCGTGTGCAACGGCTTCCAAATCCTCGCCGAGGCCGGGCTGCTCCCCGGCGCGCTGCTGCGCAATGCCGGGCTGCGCTTTCTCTCCATGGATACGATGCTGCGCGTCGAGCGCGCCGACACCGTTTTCACCAAAGGCTGGGAGAAGGGCGCGGTGTTCCGCGCGCCGATGGCGCATGGCGACGGCAACTACACCGCCGATAACGCCACGCTCGACCGGCTTGAGGGTGAGAATCTGGTCGCCTTCCGCTACGCCGATGGCAACCGCAACGGCTCTGCGCGGGACATTGCCGGAATTTTTGCTCCCAATCTGCGCGTGCTCGGGCTGATGCCGCACCCGGAAAACCTCGTCGACCCGCTGATGGGCGGCACCGACGGCAAACCCCTCTTCGACGCACTGGCCGCCGCATGACACAAGTAAACGCCGATCTCGCCAAATCCTTCGGGCTCAATGCCGAGGAATACGCGAAAGTCCTGGAGATCATGGGCCGCACGCCCAGCCTGACCGAGCTGGGCATCTTCTCAGTCATGTGGTCGGAGCATTGCTCCTACAAATCCTCCCGCGTGTGGCTGAAAGAGCTGCCCACCAAAGCCCCCTGGGTCATCCACGGGCCGGGCGAGAATGCCGGTGTCATCGATATCGGCGAGGGTCTGGCGGCCATCTTCAAAATGGAGTCGCACAACCACCCGAGCTTCATCGAGCCTTACCAAGGCGCTGCCACCGGCGTGGGCGGCATCCTGCGCGACGTCTTCACCATGGGCGCGCGCCCCGTCGCCAACCTCAACGCCCTGCGCTTCGGCGACCCGAAACTGCCCGTAACCAAGCGCGTGGTGGATGGCGTGGTGCGCGGCATTGGCGGCTATGGCAATTGCGTCGGCGTGCCCACCGTGGGCGGCGAGGTGAATTTCCACCCGGCCTATAATGGCAACCCGCTGGTCAACGCCATGACCGTCGGCATCGCCCGCCAGGACAAGATCTTCCTCTCCGCCGCGGCGGGCGTGGGCAATCCTGTGGTGTATGTCGGCTCCAAGACGGGCCGCGACGGCATCCATGGCGCGACCATGGCGAGCACCGAGTTCGACGCCTCCTCGGAGGAAAAGCGCCCGACCGTGCAGGTCGGCGACCCGTTCACCGAGAAACTACTCATCGAAGCCTGCCTGGAGCTGATGCAGACGGACGCCATCGTCGCCATCCAGGACATGGGCGCCGCCGGGCTCACCTCCTCCTCCGTCGAAATGGCGGGCAAGGGCGGTGTCGGCATCGAGCTGAACCTCGACGACGTGCCGCAGCGCGAAACCGGCATGACCGCCTATGAGATGATGCTCTCCGAAAGCCAGGAGCGCATGCTGCTGGTGCTCAAGCCCGAGCGTAGCGAGATGGCCCGCGCCATCATCGAGAAATGGGACCTCGACTACGCCATCATCGGCCATATCACCGATACCGGCCGCATCGTGGTCAAGCACAAGGGCGTGATGGAGGCGGACATCCCGCTCGCCCCGCTGGCCGAGGCCGCCCCGCTCTACCGCCGCCCGACCGCCGAAACGCCGAAGCCGGCACCACTCGGCGCCGTGGATACCAGCGCGCCGCTCGACGAGGTGCTGCTGAAGCTGATCGCCAGCCCGGACCTCTGCTCCCGCCGCTGGATCTTCGACCAGTATGACTCCACTGTGGGTGGCCAGACGGTGAAGCGCCCGGCCCAGGCCGATGCCGCCATCGTCAAGCTGGAAGACACCAAGCGCGCTTTGGCCATCACGACCGATTGCACGCCCCGCTATTGCGTGGCGGACCCGGAGCAGGGCGGCGCCCAAGCCGTGGCCGAGGCTTGGCGCAACATAACCGCCACCGGCGCACTGCCGCTGGCCGTTACCGACAACATGAATTTCGGCAACCCCGAGAAACCCGAGATCATGGGCCAGTTCGCCTGCGCCATCAAAGGCATGGCGGCAGCCTGCAAGGCGCTGGACTTCCCGGTCGTCTCCGGCAATGTCTCGCTCTACAACGAGACGGAAGGCCGCCCCATCCTGCCCACCCCGGCCATCGGCGCTGTCGGTGTGCTGGAGGATGCGGCTCAGGCCGTGGGCTACGGGATCACCGCCGGGCTGGAGCTGGTGCTCGTCGGCGAGTCCAAGGGCGAACTCGGCCGCTCCCTGTACCTGCGTGAAATCCTTGGCCGCGAGGATGGCGCCCCGCCGGTGGTGGACCTCGCCGCCGAGCGCAAGAACGGCGACTTCGTCCGGGCCCAGATCCTGGCCGGCCGCGTTGCCGCTTGCCACGACGCCTCCGACGGCGGCACGCTGGTCGCCGTGGCGGAAATGGCGCTGGCGGGCAATGCCGGCGCGGAGCTGACCGCGCAGGGCGGCGCGGAATTCTGGTTCGGCGAGGACCAGGCCCGCTACGTTCTGGCCGTGCGCGATGCTGCCGCGCTGCTGGCCGCAGCACGGGAAGCTGGTATTCCGGCACAGCGTATTGGACATACCTTGGCGACGGATAAATTGACTCTGCCTGATGGTGTTGCCATATCTTTGCCACAGTTGCGGAACGCCCATGAGGGGTTCTTTCCGCATTGGTTCGCCTGAAAACGGGATCGCAGACATGGCTATGCAAGCGGGAGAGATTGAGGCTCTGATCAAAGCCGCGTTTCCGGATGCCAAGATCACGATCGAGGATCTGGCCGGTGACAACGACCATTACGCGGCGAACGTCGTGTCTGAGGCATTTCGGGGCGTGCCCCGGGTGCGCCAGCACCAGATGGTGTACGCCGCGCTGCAAGGCCGCATGGGCGGCGAACTTCACGCCTTGGCGCTGCAAACCTCAGCGCCCGATTAAGGGATTCTAGAAGCTTATGGACAACCCTATTTTTGTTGAAATTCAGAACCATGTTGACGGTTCTGAGGTAATGCTCTTCATGAAGGGCACGCCGCTCTTCCCGCAATGCGGCTTCTCCGCCCGCGTGGTACAGATCCTCAAGCACGCTGGCGTGCCGTTTGGCTCGGTGAACGTGCTGGAAAACCCGGAGATCCGCGAGGGCATCAAGGCGTTCTCCAACTGGCCGACCATTCCGCAGCTCTTCATCAAGGGCGAGTTCATCGGCGGCTGCGACATCGTGACTGAAATGTTCCAGACGGGCGAATTGCAGGCCCTGCTCAGCGAAAAAGGCATCCAGCAAAACGCAGCCTGACCGCGCTCCTCCTCCGGTGATCGTTTTCGTCACCGATGAATTGCCCAGGCCCGGCGCCGCCGGGCATCTGGCGTTGAATCACGCGATCATCGACTGGCTGCGGCAGGAAGGCTTCGCCGTCACCATCCTGCTCACCGGCTCCAGGCTGGCCTGGCCGGTGCAGCGTTACACCGAGGCCCGGGTGATGGGCGCGCATGTCGCACAGCTTGGCGCGTATCTCGGCGCTCTCTCGCCCGCCGCTGCATTGGGCATCACCCTGCGCGCATTGTTGCGGCGCCTGCCCCCGCGGCTCGCCGCCCGGCTCCGGCGGGCCCGGTACGATGCTGATGCGGTGCTCGGCAGCTTCCCCAGCCCGTCAGATTTACGCTGGTGCGCCCGCGCCATCGAGCGCCTGAAGCCCGGGGCCGTGCTGATCGATACGGTATTCCGCGCCCCCCTGCTGACCGAGCCGGAACTGACCGGGGTAAACAGCATCGTCGTTACCCACGATGTGTTTCACCGCCGCGCCCTGGCGCTTTCCGCCGCCGGCTACCACGTGCTGCCGGAGAATTTTTCCCGCATCCGGGAAGCATCCCTGCTCGGGCGGGCCCGATCCATCGCCGCCATCCAGCCCGAGGAGGCGGAAGAGCTGCGGGCCATGTGCCCGGCGCGCAATATTTTCACCGCCCCCATGCCCGCCCTGCCCTGCCCGCGCCGGCCAGAGCTGGAGCGCATCCCTGGCCGGCTGATCTTCGTCGGCAGCAATTCCTTGCCGAACCTAGACGGGCTGCGCTGGTTCTTCTCCGAGATCTGGCCGCCATTGCTGTCCGAGGGGCTGACGCTGGACCTGGTGGGCGATTGCGGCCCGGCTCTCACCCGCCTGCCCCGGGGCGTGAAGGTGTTGGGCCGCGTCCCTTCCCTTGCCCCGTTATTGCACCGCGCGTCGCTGGCCATCTCGCCGCTGCGCGCCGGCTCCGGGCTCAAGATCAAGCTGCTCGATTACGCCCGCCATGGGCTCTACACCATCGCCACGCCGCCGAGTCTGCAGGGGTTCTACCTGGACGCCGACTCTCCCTTCATCATGGCTGGCAGCGCCAACATGTTCGTGCAGGCGGTGCTGCGGCATATCGCCTCCCCGCCGCAGCCGGGTGCTGCGCTCTCCTATGTCACCCAGCATTACGGCGTGAAGGCCAGCTTCGCTGGGCTGCGCGCTGCCCTTACCCCGGGCTCGGCTCCGGAGACGCAGGATGATTTGCGCTCACTCAAGCTCTGACGTTCGAGCGCCACAAAAGCGTCATTCAAAGTTAACCTCGCCGCAACAGATTTCCACCATCACATTCTTTAACAGGCCTCATGACAATCGACTAACGATTTGTTAATCCGGCAGTTAAATCGAGTACCAGAGAGGCTATAAGTGACCAAACGATATGTCTTCCGCGGCAAACTGCGGAATCGCAAGCCGGCGCGCGCCATTGTTCTTGGCCTGGCAGCCAGCGTTGCCCTCGCGCCCGCCGCGATCCCGCAAAGCCTGCCTCACAGCTTGGCCAACGCCTCTATCAATCCCGACCGGGGCTCCGCTTTCCCCACCGACACCACCACCAGTTCCAGCGGCCCGAGGATGTCCCGCCTCCTCAACGCGACCGCGCCACGGCGTTTCTGAGCCACAACGCCCACGTAAACCAAAGAGGAAAACACGGCGCCGGGTAACTCGGCGCCTTTTTCATGGCTGGAAAACAGCCTCTCATCCGTCCCCTTATCGGCTCACCCGGCGAAACTTTGCCTAAATATATAAAAAATCCATTTCCACTCCGTTAACCGTCGCAACGCAGTGTCAGCTGCATGACCTTCCAGGCATGCTATGATAGAGTTTAACTTTCCCATTCTTAAAGACCCGGCTTCACAACAATCTTTGCGCGAACTGCGTCAGCGTACCGCCAGGCGCGAAGTCACGGAGCGCCGGAGAATGACCCAGCGCCTGCGCGAGGCTTTGGCGACCGAGGGCTTCGCCCTGCATTACCAGCCGATCATCACCCTGAGCAGCGGCTTCGCCCGGGGGGCCGAAACCCTGCTCCGGTTGCGCCATTCCCGCCGCGGCTTCATCCCCGCCCAGCATTTCATGCCGGTTGCCGAGCGGTCGGACATCATCACCAGCATCGCCGGCTGGGTGCTGAACGAGGGGTGCTGGCACGCCGCCAAATGGCCCGCGCATTTCTCCATCGCCTTTGCGCTATCACTGCCGCATCTGCGAAGCGGTCAAATTGTCCGCCAACTGCTCGAGGCGCTGAACCAGTATGGAGTCGCGCCTGCGCGTCTGGAACTGGAGATTACCGAACCCGCGCTGCTGGACGGCAATGACGACACCGTTTTCGCACTGAAAGCGCTGCAAGGCCTGGGCGTGCGGCTGGCGCTGAACAATTTTGGCACCTGCCATGCCTCCTTGAGCGCACTCAAGCGCCTGCCCTTCTCCACGCTCCGGCTCGACCGTTCCCTGGTGCAGAACCTGGAAGAAGACTCGGGCAACGCCATCGTGCGCGCCGCCGTCGAGGCCGGCCACGCCCTGGGCCAGACGGTGCTGGCCGACGGCGTGGAAAACGAGACACAGTACCAACTGCTCATGGAACTTGGCGCCGATGAGGGCCAGGGGCCGTTTTTCGGCCAGCCCGTAGGGCCGGAGGAAATGGCCGCGATGTTCGCCCATGGCTGAGCAGCTTTGAACATCGCGGGCAATCGGGCATAAGCCTTGCGTTATGACCACAGATCCAGCCGAACAGGCGATCCTTGCCACGCTCGCCGCCCGCGGGCCGAACAAATCCATCTGCCCCACCGAGGCCGCTCGCACCCTGGCCGGCAACCCGGCGGACGATAGCTGGCGCAAATCGCTGGCCCCGGTAAAGCTGGCGGCGCAGCGCCTGGCCCGCGCCGGGCGCATCGAAATCCTGCGCAAGGGCAAGCCGATCAGCCCGGATGTGCTGCATGGCGTGCTCCGCCTGCGCCTGAAGCAGGAGGACGAATAATGGGCGAGCGGCTCACCAATTTCATTACCGGCTTCGCCGAGGCCTGGAGCCTCGCCAAACCCTATTTCTCGTCCGAGGAACGCTGGGTCGCATTTTTCCTCCTCGGCGCCATCATCGCCCTCAACCTTATCATGGTTGGGCTGAATGTGGTGCTTACCTACTGGCAGAACCTGTTTTTCAACGCCATTCAAACCTATGATGCCACTGCCGCCTGGCATCTCCTGTTCCTGCCGCTCATCTTCGCCCAGGGCCACTTGGCCATGGCTGGGCTGATGGAACTGCTCGTCATCTACATTGTCATCGCGGTGTACGCCTTCTACCTCAACCAGATGCTGCAAATAAAATGGCGGCAATGGCTGACGACGCATTACGTCGAAAACTGGCTCACCGACCGCGCCTACTACACAATCAGCCTTAGCCATAATCCCGGCGCCGTCATCGACAACCCGGACCAGCGTATCTCCGAGGATCTGCGCGATTACACCGCGACAACGCTCTCGCTGGGGCTGGACTTCATCTCCAACGTCGTCACGCTGTTCAGCTTCGTCTTCGTCCTCTACGCCATCTCTGGCTCCATCACGCTGCTGGGGATAACCTTCCACGGCTATATGGTCTGGGTGGCGCTGCTCTACTCAATCTTCGGCACGATCATAACGCAGCTTATCGGCCGTAAGCTTGTACCACTCTCCTTCAACCAGCAGCGCCTGGAGGCAAATTTCCGCTACGGCCTCGTACGCGTGCGCGATAATCCAGAAGCCATTGCCCTCTCCCGAGGCGAAAGCGATGAGCAGTTCACGCTGCGCGAACGTTTCCAGGCGGTGCGGGATAATTTCTGGGCGATCATGCGCCGGACCAAACTGCTGAACTTCTTCACCATCGGCTTCACGCAAGTCGCTAATTACTTCCCGTTCATTGCCGCCATGCCGCAATATTTCGCGCATAAAATCACGCTGGGCGGCCTGACGCAGATCAGCAGCGTCTTTCCGCAGGTACAAGGCGCGCTTTCCTGGTTCGTCAACTCCTACCAGGACCTGGTAACTTGGCGTGCCACCGTCTCACGTTTGTACGGCTTCCGTGAGGCGATGGAAGCCGCACGTGCCGCTGCAGCGAACGGGCCACGCCTGGGCGAGCCGGGTGAGGCCCTCAAACTGGCCAACCTCACCCTTACTTTGCCCGATGGCCGCAGGCTGCTGGACCACACCAGCCTCACCTTGCCGCCAGGCGAAAAGATCGTCGTCACCGGCCCCTCCGGTTCAGGCAAATCCACGCTGTTCCGGGCCATCGCCGGTATCTGGCCCTTCGGGTATGGGCAGATCACCCCGCCTTCTGGCAGCCTCATGTTCCTGCCGCAAAAGCCCTATTTCCCGCTCGGCAGCCTGAAGCGCAGCATCACCTACCCCGCGCCGGAAACCGCGATCACGGACGAAGCGGCGCGTGATGCGCTTGCCGCCCTGGGTCTCGGCCACCTCGCACCGCACCTGAATGACACCGGGAACTGGGGTCTGCAGCTTTCCGGCGGCGAACAGCAGCGCCTGGCCCTGGCCCGCGCACTTGTCGCGGCGCCGGACTGGCTGTTCCTCGACGAAGCGACCTCCGCGCTCGACCCGGCGCTTTCCACCGAGGTGCAGGCCACGCTGGCCGCGCGCCTGCCGCGCACCACCATCGTCGCCATCAGCCATCACGAGATGACCGCCCCCCGACGGCTGCATCTGGCGGATGGCGTACTGGCAGCGGCCGCCGAAGCGATGGCCTAACGGGAGAGCCTGATCCCCACCATCCGGCTGGCAATACGCTGCCGGATGGCCTCCAGCTCCGGCCCTGACGTGCAAAGCGGCGCGCAGCTCTCCGCCTCGCGCCGCGCCTGCATGGCTTCAGGCAGGGCGATCACCGGCTCATCCGTATTGTCGAACACGCCCCGGTGCCCGGTATCGAGGAAGCTCTCCACCGGAGCCGCCTCAGCAAAGATGACACCATGGCGCGGCAGTTCGAGGTGGTAATAATACGCCCGGTGTCATTAACTGACACATGCCCAAAGACGTGTTCCGATTGAAGTGATGTGGTCGGGCTGAGCAGTGAACCAACGCCATGCATCGCAGCAGGCATCGACGATATCCTCGTAGGTTT
>Ga0326727_10007089_pt1 | contig 30047 bp, 23 predicted proteins | sample MB2enrmetagenome_FD_207643 | JGI IMG/M metagenome (GOLD analysis project Ga0326727, IMG submission 207643) | Lab enriched peat soil microbial communities from McLean, Ithaca, NY, United States - MB29MY | ecosystem: Environmental > Terrestrial > Soil > Wetlands > Peat | place: USA: New York... | reverse complement strand
CCACAGGGGACAACAGCAAACTCCGTCATTTCTTGAAGAGGAGTTGCTGCCGCCGTGGTGACTCTTCAGTTCCCGTTGCATTCCGAACGGATGTCGGCCAATCGGAAACTATCCCGAAACGGGGTTCGAGGAAATAGGTCCCGCCTTGTCGCCTACCGTTTACTAATCGTCGAAGACACGCCAGGCCGGCACTTGGCCGACTAAACGGCCTAACCGCCGAGGTGCGCGGGGCATTGCTGGCCACTGGTTAAAGGCCCATCACCTGGTGCCCCGGCCGATCAATCTGGATTTCCGAAAGCAGCCGGGGAAGCAGTTCGTAGCCGGCGCGTCCCAGAAAATACGCTCCGCCCACCCGGCGCTCCTGCAAGTCCTTTTGCGGCATGAGAAAGCGGGCGAGCGCCTGCGCGTGCCGTTGGAGCAACTCGGAACGCCCCAAGCCGGCGCGGTTCACTTTCCCACGCAGCCGATCCATCTGATATTGGATCTTCTCCTGCGCATGGTGCAGCGCCTCGAGCAACGTAGGATCAAGCCGCTCGATGTCGCCACGAAGACGGGCGAGCACGCTGGCCATGTCTTGTTGCACTTGGTCGAAACGGTCCGACCAGCCCTCGGCAAGGCCCACCGCGGCGATTTTCCCGCTAAGGTGCTCCTCGCCAAGCCAAACGTCCTCGACGCTCAAACGGTATTTGTCCAACAATCTTTGGATGCGATGGTCCACCAGGGTGAACGCGGCTCGAGGGAAAAACACGGGCTCTGGACGCCCGAAGGTCTCGTATAAGACCTGCGCCTGAGCGAGGTAGGCCAGCTCGGATGGACCTGCGACGTAAGCAATGGTGGGCAGCAGGGTGTCCTGAACTATCGGGCGCAGCAAGGCGTTCGGTGTAAAGGCCAAGGGGTCGTCGGAGAGTTCGCGCCGCAATTCTTCGATGCGCGTTGCAGGTGTTCCCTCGACCGAGAACTCGCCGTCGTGCTGTCCAATAGGCAACCGATTCCCTTCCCTGGTAACGAATACCAGCGTCGAATCCTCCGTCACCTTCACCTGAGCATGATAGCCGCTCCGAATCAATGACTGAGAGCGTTGCAGTAGTTTCGACCGCAGGTCTGGCGCCCGCTCGAGGGCTTGCGCGTAAACCGCCGCGCTAAGCTGGTGAACGGCCGGGTCGAGGGGGTTGAGAAATATCACTCCCCAACGACTGAGCAGGCGGGCCATGAATCCCCCAAAAGCTTCAACCCAAGTGGCCCCAGGCGTGTAGGTCTCGCGCAGATCCTGCAAAAGGGCGTCGCGCGGCGGCCCGGGAGGAAGACAGGCTTCGAGTTGCGCAAGGGCCTGGGTGGATTCGGCGGTCAGGCGCACAGTGCCCACCGGCGACCGCGGGCTGGGCGAATCGCCGTGGTCAGTTAGGGGAATGAGATTGTACTCGTCATCGAGCGTGGCCACCTCCGCGACTTCTGCCAGGTCGTGGTCCTCGGTGGCAAACCAGAAAACAGGCACCACCGGTATGCCCCGCTCCGTGAGGTAGTTGGCGAGCCTGACGGTAGTCAAAGCCTTGAAAATGGTGAAGGCTGGCCCGCTAAACAAGCCCACCTGCTGGCCCGTGACCACGGCGAAGCATCCGGTCTGGGTGAATCTCTGCAAGTTCTCAAACGTGGCTGCGCCGCAACCAAAAGCCTTGTTCTGGCGCATGAGGATGGCGCACACCTCAGCGCGCTTCCCTTCGAAGCTGGGAAGCCGCGACGCAACAGCCTCATAACTTGAAAACAGGTACGGGGAATAGTTGTAGAAGCCTGAAACCTTATCAAATTGGTAGAGGTAGTCGAGAAAAAGCGCACTGGAGTGGGGAACTTGACGGTAAGAAATAGATGCGCTTGTCATGGGAATAGTGAATTATATAGTAAATAGTGAATTATAAACTTTTAAAATCGCACTGCGTGGCTAAAACCCGGCCAAGCTACCAGTTCTTTGTGCTTTCTGCCCACTGCCTTCTGTTCTTCCCCAGCCCCTAGCCCTAGCCCCACGGCCTTCAGTACTCGAGGCCCGCTCGAGCTTCTTTGAGCGCTTCTGCCACCTGTTTGCGTGCTGCCGGCCCCAGCGGCGCCAACGGGGCACGCGGGAAGCCTCCAGCATAGCCACTGAGGTCCAGCGCCGCCTTGATGCCGGGAACGCCAAAAGGCAGGTTAATCTTCCGGGCAAGCGGGAGCAGCCGCGCCTGGAATTCCAACGCCAGCTTTCTCTTTCTTTGCATGAATGCCTGGTACAGCCCCACGCATAGCTCCGGAGCAAAACTCGCCTGGGCCAGCACGGCGCCTACGGCTCCAGCGCGCAAGGATTCATACAGAATTGCCACCGACCCAACCAGTACTCGAAAAGCGGGCCGCACTCGCCGCAAAACCGCTCGCACAAACTGCAAATCCCCCGAGCTTTCTTTCAACGCCACCACGTTAGGGATTCGCGAAAGCCTGCCAATGGTGGAAGGCTCGAGGTGAAGCCCGGTGAATTGCGGGATCGAGTAGATGATGACGGGCCGATTTACTTGGCTCGCGACAGCCCGATAATGCCTCTCCAGCGCATCAGCATCCATCTTGGATTTGTAATAGTTGGGGGTGATGACCAATAGGGCGTCAGCGCCGCGCGCTACCGCTTCCCGGCCGAGACGTATCGTCGCATCAGTGCTCTCCAGGCCGACGCCTGCTATCACGATTTCAGGCGGGCAAACCAGATCCCGCGCCAATTCCACCAGCCGCAGCCGCTCACCTTCCGTCAGGTAAGGAGCTTCACCCGAGGAGCCCGCCACCAGCACCCCAGCCAATCCTATTCCTGTAAGCCTCTGCAAATTTTCACGGAATAATCCTTCGTCTAATTCCCCGCGCCGGTTGAATGGTGTTACCAGCGGAGGAAAGATTCCTTTAAGGTTTTGAATAATCTCTTTGCGTGTCATGATCTTTTTCCATCCACCGGGATTTGATTTTTCCACACCTTAAAAGCCTTTCCGCACGACAGGGCGGCGGAGCCGCAGATTACTGCCTGCTGCCCACTGCCGGCTGCCCACTGCCTACTGTCTTCTTCGAGCCGTTTTGATGCAGCTCTTGCAAACTTGCCACCCACACTTGCCCCTTCCGCAATTCCCGAATCCCAGCGATCACCGCCCCCGCAGCGGAAAGAGTCGTAATACACGTCACGCCGTGTTGGACTGCGGCGCGGCGAATCACCCGATCGTCCTGGTGTGAAGAGCGGCCCAACGGCGTGTTGATGATCAGATCAATGGCGGCGCTCTTGACGAGGTCCACAATGCTCGGCCGTCTTTCTGCCACCTTGAATACTCTCTCCACCGGAATGCCGCTGGCCCGCAACGCCTGAGACGTGCCCAGCGTGGCCACCAGCTTGAATCCCAGTTCCACTAGCTCTCGCGCAATCGGGATGACCAGCGGCTTGTCATGATCGTTCACCGAAATGAAGATGCGTCCGGAAGTTGGGATGCGGTTCCGCGTGGCAAGCTGGGCCTTGGCAAACGCGAGACCAAAAGAGTCTGCTACACCCATGACCTCGCCGGTGGACTTCATCTCGGGGCCGAGGATGGTGTCCGCTCCGGGAAGCTTCTGGAAGGGAAACACAGGAGATTTTACGAACGAGTGGCGCACCGGCAATTCCGCCTCGAGACCGAAGCACGCCAGTTTGCTGCCCACCATCAGCCGCGCGGCAATCTTCGCCAGTGGCACGCCGGTGGCCTTGCTGACGTAAGGAACGGTCCTGGAGGCCCGGGGATTAACTTCCAGGACGTAAACCTGGCCATTCTGAATGGCATACTGAATGTTCATCAGCCCGACCACTTTCAATTCTTTGGCCAGCTTTACCGTGTACTCACACAGCGCGCGATGTTGCCGCTCGCCGATGCTCACCGCCGGGAGAACGCAGGAACTGTCTCCGGAGTGAATGCCAGCCTCCTCGATGTGCTGCATAATGCCCGCGATGACCACGTCCGTCCCGTCCGCTAAGGCGTCCACATCCACCTCCGTAGCGTTTTCCAGGAAGTGGTCCACCAGGATTGGAAACGCCCGTTGCAGCTCTTCTGCGCGGCGCACGTAATCGCGCAGCATGGCCTCGTCGTATACGATCACCATGGCGCGCCCGCCTAGCACGTACGAAGGGCGCAGCAGGACTGGATATCCGATTTCGCGCGCGATCGCCACGGCCTCCTCGGCATTCATGGCAGCCCCATTTCGAGGCTGGAGGATATTCAGGTCGGCGAGCAGCTTCCCGAAGTGCTTGCGGTCCTCCGCCAGATCGATGGACTCCGGCGAGGTGCCAATGATGGGCACGCCGGCGGCCTTAAGGGGGTGCGCCAAGTTGAGCGGCGTTTGCCCGCCAAATTGCACGATGACGCCCTCGGGTTTTTCCTCATCCACAATGGCCATCACGTCTTCAAACGTGAGGGGCTCGAAGTAGAGGCGGTCCGACGTGTCGTAGTCGGTCGAGACGGTCTCGGGATTGCAATTCACCATGATCGTCTCGAACCCTTCCTCTTTGAGCGCGTAGGCGGCGTGGACGCAGCAATAATCGAATTCAATTCCCTGCCCGATACGATTGGGGCCGCTGCCCAGGATCATGATCTTCCGCCGCTCAGTAGGTTCGGCCTCGTCCTCATCTTCATAAGTGGAGTAGAGATAGGGGGTGAAGGATTCGAACTCGGCAGCGCACGTGTCCACGCGCTTGAATACGGGACGAACGCCCAGTGCGAGACGCCGCGTGCGAACGGCTTCCGCCGAACTGCCCCACACTTCCGCCAGGTGCTCGTCCGAAATTCCATGACGCTTGGCCTCACGCAGCACGGAACCCGGCGCGCTCTCGAGATCGAATCGCTTCAACTCTCCTAGTAGGCCCACGATCTGTTCGAGCTGATTCAAAAACCATGGGTCGATGCGCGTGATTTCCGCCAAGCCCTCGACGCTGTAACCCGCTTGCAAGGCGAAGAGCAAGTGCCAGAGGCGCTCGGGGTGGGGGACGGTCAAGCGGCGTTCCAGCTCCGCCGGGTCGTCAGGGGGGGTAGGCGATTTTCTGCCTGTCTCGAGCGAGCGCATGCCTTTCAGCAGCGCTTCTTTGAACGTGCGGCCAATGGCCATCACCTCGCCCACGGACTTCATTTGGGGGCCCAGGGTGTGGTCGGAGTCGGGGAACTTTTCCTGCGCCCACTTGGGAATCTTCACCACCACGTAGTCGATGGTCGGCTCGAAGCAGGAGGGCGTCTTCTGCGTGATGTCGTTGGGAATCTCATCCAGACTGTAGCCTACCGCCAGGCGGGCGGCGATCTTGGCGATGGGAAAGCCGGTGGCTTTCGAGGCCAGCGCGGAGCTGCGCGACACGCGGGGGTTCATTTCAATCACCACCATGCGTCCCGAGTGCGGATCTACAGCAAACTGGATGTTCGAGCCGCCCGTCTCCACGCCTACGGCGCGGATCACCTTGAAGGCCGCGTCGCGCATGATCTGGTATTCCTTGTCGGTGAGCGTCTGCGCGGGCGCTACGGTGATGGAATCCCCCGTGTGTATGCCCATCGGGTCGAAGTTCTCGATGGAGCAGACCACCACCGCATTGTCCGCATGGTCGCGCATCACCTCGAGCTCGAACTCCTTCCACCCCACCACCGACTCCTCGACCAGCGCCTCGTGCACCGGGCTGATCTCCAAACCATTCCTCACCGTTTCCGTCAGCTCTTCCCGGTTGTAGGCCATGCCCGCCCCAGTTCCGCCGAGCGTGAAAGAAGGTCGAATGATGAGTGGGAATCCCACTTGGCGAGAAAAGCTGAGCGCCGCGTCGACGTTGTTCACCAGGACGCTCCTGGGCACGTCCAGCCCCACGCGCTGCATGGCATCTTTGAACCACAGACGATCCTCGGCCATCTTGATGGCGTTGAGCGAGGCGCCAATGAGTTGCACGTTGTGTTCTTCCAGGATGCCGCTCTCTGCCAGCTCGACGGAAAGGTTCAGAGCCGTCTGGCCCCCCACGGTCGGCAGGAGCGCGTCTGGCCGCTCCCGCGCGATGATCGCCGTAAGATACTCGCGGGTGAGCGGCTCAACATATGTGCGGTCGGCGAATTCGGGATCGGTCATGATGGTGGCGGGGTTGGAATTCACCAACACCACTTCATAACCTTCCGCCTTCAGCGCCTTGCACGCCTGCGTGCCCGAATAGTCGAACTCGCACGCCTGGCCAATGATGATGGGGCCGGAACCGATGATTAGAATTTTGTGAAGGTCAGCTCTTTTCGGCATGTGCTGGTTGCGCCGCGCTCCCGGAATTTTCCTCTAACAACGAGTCTCCGATTTTGTCCACGGATAACCTCTCCGCGGCTACCGTAACCGCGGGGTATTCAAAGGGAACACCCACAAACTCGCACAACGTGTGGCATATGAGATGTGCCGCCTTTATCGCCTCTGGCAGCACGCTCTTTATCCTGCCCAGTTGCGTACGTGCGAGGCTCTCTTCCACGTTCAGAACTAGCACATTGTCCAGGGTCCTCCGAGTGCTAGCTTCCAACCTGAATCTTCGCTGTCGTTCTAGGGTCGACGCGTAGTCGGCCAGGTTCGACAAGATGGAGTCGGCCTGCTGAAAGAAGCCCACCAATCCAAGGACGCACTCCACTGGCAACCCCCCTATATTGCTGGCATTACCGCGATAGACGGGAAACTGGTTAGGGCCAATTGAGGCGAACCGCGGGAGCGCGTCCTTAGCCACGTCTTTCCCCATTAGTAATTCTCGCGGTTGGCGAAGGTACGTGGCGTAAAAACCGTCAATTTCGAATAGTAGCGCAGTCGCGACAGCTTTCGTCTCGCTTTCCTGATCTTCTAAGCGTCTGGTTCGATCTTCCTCAATCTGGATCATTACCGCGAGAAAGGCAATGAGACCGACAAAGAGAACTACTATGGCGTCGTTGGACAAGCCGCTCTTCCAAACAAACCCTCCCCAGTAAAGCCGTAGAACGCCGGCGATGCCAAGCAAGAGCACAGCGAGGGCGATCACCCTCCACATTCTCGTCATGATAGAGTGCCTTCGATCGGCTCGTCGTGAGATTCACCACAAACGCACTTCGGCGTCGGCAGTTCGTGCTGCGAGCCTAACGACAGCAGCCAAGCCTTCATCGCCTCGTGCGGGATGTAGTGTCCCGCTTCCATTTCCGCGAACCCGCGCCGGATAGACTCGAGTCGCAACTGCTCTTCGTGGATGTTCATTCCCTGTTCTTTGTGCTCCCCACTCTTGAACCGTAGCCCTCTCCCCCTTGGGGGAGAGGGTTGGAGAATCCCCAGGCGCTTTTACCCTTTAACCTTTAGCCTTTACCCTCCACAATTCACTATTTACTACTCACCATTCACTATTTCCTGAACTCCGCCATCATGTTTGCGAACCTATCGAAGAGGTATGCCGAATCGTGCGGGCCGGGCGAGGCCTCGGGGTGATACTGCACGCTGAAAAGCGGCAAAGACTTGTGCCGCAGCCCCTCGAGCGTCTGGTCGTTCAAGTTCATATGGGTTAAAGCAACTTCGCTGGAGTTGAGCGAGTCCGGGTCGACCGCGAAGCCGTGATTCTGTGCCGTGATTTCCACCTTCCGGGTTTCCAAGTTCATGACAGGTTGATTGCCGCCGTGGTGCCCGAACTTGAGCTTGTAGGTCTTCCCCCCGAGCGCCAGACCAATGATCTGGTGGCCGAGGCAAATCCCGAATACGGGCACCTTGCCCATGAAACCCCGGACGGCCTGCGCGGCGTACTCGAGAGGCTCAGGGTCGCCCGGCCCGTTAGAAAGGAAGACCCCGTCGGGCTTCAAATTCAGAACTTCTTCAGCCGTAGTCGTGGCAGGCACAACGGAGACGCGGCACCCTACATCCACCAGCTTACGCAGGATGTTCTGCTTGATTCCGTAATCGTAAGCCACCACGTGGAAACGGGCCTGCCGCTCCATTTGTTTACTTTTCGCGAAGATGTCCCGCGTCGGTTCCGTCCACTGGTACCGCCAGAGCGTAGTGACCCGGCTAGCCAAATCGAGCCCCACCATACTCGGAAGCGCTTTGGCCTTGGCCACCAAGCCGGCCTCATCGAAATCCACGGTGGAAAGCACGCCGCGCTTTGAGCCATGCTGGCGCAAATGCCGCACCAAGGCGCGCGTGTCGATGTTGGAAATCACTGGGAGGCCGTATTCCGCAAGGAAATCGGCTGTTTCCTCAACCGAGCGCCAGTTGCTGGCAAGCTCGGACAGTTCGCGCACCACCAGACCCTCCGCGTAGGGCCGCGCGGATTCTGAGTCCAGCGGGTTTACCCCATAATTCCCAATGTGAGGATAAGTCAGAATAACGATTTGACCGGCGTAGGAGGGGTCGGTCAGGATTTCCTGATAGCCGGAAAGCGAGGTGTTAAAGACTACCTCGCCAAAACGTTCGCCCGAGGCGCCGTAGCCATGCCCCCGAAATATCTTCCCGTCCTCTAAGGCAAGAATCGCATCCATAAGAAGTCAACAGTCAACAGTCGACAGTCGACAGTTTACAGTTCCGTGTCATTCCGAGCGAAGCGAGGAATCTCGCTCTGATCCTTTCTCCCAACCTATACCCCACCTTGAGCTTCGATCCATCTCCAAGCAGAGCGGGATTCCTCGCTTCGCTCGGAATGACGACGCAGTGCAACGGACAACTGACCACTGAGAACGGTCGGTTGTTCATTCCAGCGGCCCAAACTCGCTGAAAGGCCAATAGACGAATACAGCTTTCCCGTAAATGTACTTGCGATCGACGGTCCCCCAAACCCTGGAATCGTTGGAAGAATCCCGGTGGTCCCCCAGCACGTAGTAGTGATCCGGCTCGACGTGAACGGGCGGGGAGCTCTGATGATCCAGGTGATAGGCCGGCAGGTAGGGTTCCGCTAGCGCGACTCCGTTCACCAGCGCCCGACCATCCTGAATGCTCACCCACTCCCCGGGCAACCCTATGACGCGTTTGATGTAAGACTTTGACGGGTCCAGAGGATACCAAAAGACGACGATGTCGCCCCTTTGGATGGGCTCAAAGCGGTAGACGAACTTGTTAATGAAAATCCGCTCGTGGTTCTCGAGCCGTGGCATCATGCTGGTTCCCTCCACCTGCACCGGTTGGTAGAGGAAAACAATGACAATGAAGGCCAAAAGGATGGAAAGGATGAGGTCCCGCAACCAGTAGCGCGTCTCGAAAAATCGGCGTCGCGGGCTTTGTTGCTTTTCCCGTTCGTCGCTGACTTGCGCTGAGGGTAGCTCTTGTCGCAGCATCGGCTCCTTTCCGATTCTATACCACATTAGTGACGAGGAGCAATTTTGGATTTTAGATTTTGGATTTGGATTCGGGATTCTGGTGCGGGCCTCAGTAGACCCCAATCGCCAGTCCCCACGTGCAGTCCCCAATCCCGATTCTTCTGATCCCCACGGCCTGTTCTAAGAATCTAAAATCACCAAGTCCCCAGCCCCTGTTCGTAGAATCCAAAATCTAAAATCCAAAATTTGTTAGAATTCCCGCTGTGTACGCGCTCATTATCCCCGCGCTTAATGAGGCCGAATCGATCGGCTTGGTTCTGAATCGGCTCCCGAAGGGGCTGTTTTCGCAGATTATCGTTGTCGACAACGGCAGTGATGACGGAACATCGGAGGTGGCGGAGGCAGCGGGGGCGGAGGTGGTGCGAGAGCCGCGCCGGGGTTATGGGCAAGCTTGCCAGGCGGGGCTGGCGCATCTGGCGCCCAACGTGCACGCCGTGGCCTTTATGGACGCGGACCTTTCGGATGATCCCGCTGACCTCGAGCGGCTTGTTCGCCTCTTCGCCGACGGCGAATGGGACATGATCATCGGCTCGCGAGTCCTCGGCAGGCCGGAACGCGGCGCCTTGACCCCACTGCAACGCTTCGGAAACTGGTTGACGACTCTCCTCATCCGCAAAATCTGGCATGTCTCCTTTACCGACCTCGGCCCCATGCGCATTCTCAGCCGCCAGGCGCTTCTTCGGCTGGACCTCCAAGATCGTGATTTCGGTTGGAACGTGGAGATGCAGGCCAAGGCTGCACGCCTCAAATTGCGCGTGACCGAGGTGCCCGTGAAATGCTTCCGGCGGCGGCTGGGAAAGTCCAAGATCTCCGGAAGCGTTCGGGGCAGCCTGCGTGCGGGTGCCAAGATCCTCTTGACGGTCTATCGCTCTTGGCGCGCTGGACGGTAGGGGGACCGCTTAGCGTCCCCCGTCGGTTTCGTCCTTCATCGCCTTGGGTAGGGCAAGCCCTACCCCTACGCACCTATCGGAAGACGTCTTTTTTAACCCTTTCGGACGTGCGGCGCTCCAAGGGTTCATTTTCCACGTGCACCGCAGAGGTCAGTATTTCGAACACCCGTCGCTGCTCCCTTGACAAACGCGTGGGGGTGACCACATAGACCGATACGTATAGATCTCCTTGCCTTCGCCCGTCCACGCTGGGCATTCCATGGTCTCGCAAGCGGAACACCGTTCCGTTTTGAGTTCCCTCGGGGACCCTGAGCCTTTCCTGGCCCTTGAGCGTGGGGACCTTTATTTCCGCGCCCAGAGTCGCCTGGGTGATAGAGATGGGGATGGTGTAGTAAAGGTCGTTGCCCTGGCGGTCAAAATAAGGATGCTCGCGGATTCGCAAAACAACGTAAAGGTCCCCGTGCGTCCCCCCCATCTCGCCCGCTTCACCCTCGCCGCTTACGCGCAGGCGTGTTCCTTCCTCGACGCCTGCTGGAATCTTGAGACCCAGAACTTTTTCCTCTTGAACTCGCCCCTTTCCCACGCAAGCCCGGCAAGCCTCGCGTATCACCTGCCCCATCCCCTGGCAATGCGGGCAGGTGCGCGAAATGGCGAAAAAGCCTTGTTGGTGTCGAATCTGGCCCCGCCCGCCGCACCCCGGGCAAGCGACCGGCTCACTGCCTTGCTTCGCCCCGCTGCCATGGCATTCGCGGCAAGTTTCCGAGCGCGGAATCTTGATCTTCGTTTCCAGGCCTCGCGCTGCTTCTTCCAGAGAAATCTCCAGGTCGTATCGTAGGTCAGAGCCGCGGGTGCTGCGGCGGCGCTGGCGAGGACCCCGGCCAAATCCTCCGAGACCAAAAAAGTCCCCAAATAGATCCTCGAAGTCCGAGAAAATAGTCGAGGAAAAGTCGGGACTCCAGCCGCCCATGGGACCCACGCCGACGTGCCCGAACTGGTCGTAGGCAGCCCGTTTCTGCGAGTCCGCAAGCACGCTGTAAGCTTCGGTGATTTCCTTGAATTTTTCTTCTGCTTCCTCTTTGTTATCGGGATTGCGGTCAGGATGGTACTGCATGGCGAGCTTACGGTAGGCGCTCTTGACGGCTTGTTCAGACGCCTGCCGGTGAATACCCAAAACTTCGTAATAGTCTCGCTTGTTATTCAACACTCAACCCCGCGGAACCCATTTCTTATGCAATCCGCTCGCTCAGTCGACCTTCACAATTCCTTCCGTCGCCTGCGATCTCCCTCCCTTGGCCTTCACTGCCACTTTGACGATGGCAGGACGAAGCAGGCGGCGCCTCAGCATATAGCCCCGCTGCAATTCCTCTACGATCTCTTGGTCACGCCGGCCCGCGTCCTCAACCATCTCGACGGCCTGATGGTAATGCGGGTCAAATAACTGCCCGACTGTTTCTATCGGCTCCAAACCCGCCCGCGCCAGCACCTCGGATAACTGCCGGTAGATCAATTCCATTCCCTGGTAGAAAGTTTCAGGGACCCCCGGAGCGCGCTGCTTCAAGGCTCGTTCGAAACCGTCCAAAACCGGGAGCAAGTCCCGGACTAGGGCCTCGGTGGCGAACTGGCGAAACTCTTCCTTTTCCCGCTGAGCGCGTTTGCGGAAATTCTCCAGCTCCGCCTGTTTGCGCAGCAAGCGCTCATAAAGCTCCGCCATTTCCTCTTTCAGCTTCTCGTTAGCCGGCGATGTTTCAAGGCTGACTGCGCCCGGCGCGCCTGCGGCTGTGTCTTCACTTACAGGCACGCCGTTCTCCTTCAGATCAGATGTGCAGGATGGCCTTCGAGCTTCGGGCAGGGGTTTGGCAAGTTGTTCTTTTTCGTTCTCCATGACCTTCCGATTGTATACCTTTTGTTGCTGGGTGCATCGAGCAATCACTCATTACTGTCATTCAGTTGGCGCTGAGCAGCCGGCTACAAACGTGGGCGATAAAGTCCACCGTGCTGATGGCACGGTCGTACTCCATACGCATCGGGCCGACGACTCCCAGCGCTCCCACGGTGCGATCGCCGTAGTGGAGCGGCGCAACCACGAGGGTACAATTGTGCATCCGACCTTCAGAATTCTCGCGCCCAATCAGAATTCGGACTCCGGTGTCCCGCGTGTTGAGGCAGGTGCTCAATATCTTCACCAGTTTGGCCTTTTCCTCGAAGGTCTCCAAGAGTTCCTTGATCTTGCAGATATCGTCGAACTCCACATGGTCGAGCATTTTCGCTGTGCCGTCCACGAACAGAGAGCCGGGAGCTTCATTGATGAAGGCGCTCCACATGAAGAGCGTGGCAACATTATTGAGCAGGCGGTCGGCAAGGATTTTCTCTTCTTCCATACGCTTGAATATTTCCAGCCGAATGGCCCCCAGCGACCAGCCGCGAAACTCCGCATTGAGGAAATCCGCCGTCCGCTCCAGTTCTTGCTGCGAGAGACTCTCCTCCAGGCGAATGACCTTGCTCTCCACCAAATCCGGTTTGGAGACGATCGCCACCAAGATGCGGCGCTCCGGGAGCAGCACGAACTTGATGTGCTCGAGCACCTTCTCTTCGAGCGCCGGGGCCAGCGCCAGTCCCACATTGTGCGAGACTTCGGAAAGAATACGTGAGGCGCTGGACATCATGCTGTCCAGGGCCCCGCTTTCTGCCCGCAGCCGCTCGTGAATGTACTCTTGGGTAGCTGGAGCCAGCCGCCAGAAATTCGCCGTACTGTCCACATAGTAGCGATAGGCCTTGTCCGTAGGCACGCGGCCGGCGGAAATGTGCGGCTGTGACAGGTATCCCTGCAACTCCAGGTTGGCCATCACGTTGCGAATGGTCGCGGAACTTGGGGCCTCCGGCAACTTTTCCGCCAAGGTTTTCGAGCCCACCGCTGTGCCCGTCTCAATAAACTGGCGCACCAAGGCCACCAGGATTTCCCGCTCGCGTCTTGGGAGTTCTCCGCGGTCTCTCATTTCGAACCTAACCCACAAGGCCTCAAATGATTAGAGCCTACTATCCTCCACTTTCTATTTTAATGGGGTTGGCCGAAACTGTCAAGAAAGCGAGGTCTAACACCTTGTAGGGGTAGGCCTTGGCCTACCCGCCAGCGAGGGCCCCCACCACGAGAAAAGGTTCGGCGCCCGTCGCCACGGCAGCGGGCAGTGGTGAATCCGGAGACTCGAGTGACACATCCTGCTCGCAGGCAAAGAACCGGATGAAAGGCCGGCGCTCATGCGTGACGTGGTCGCGGATGGTCCCGCGCAAGACCGGATAGCGCGCCTCGAGCGCGTCCAGGACCGAGCGCTGCGTGGCCACGCCCTTGAGTTCCAACTCCACCTCATTGTCGATGTGGGCCAGCGTCCGCAGATGGAACGGCAAAATTACGCGAATCACGATGTGCCTCTCTTTTCGCCTTCGACAGAAAGCACAGCGTACGGGCGCTTCGCGAAGCTGAGCCGTCCGAGATAGCTGCTCACGCCAATGCTGAGAGCGGCTCTGCCGCCCCGTCTTGCGGAAAGCCTCCGGCTTTCCGGAAATTGCCGGCCCCCACCTCTTCTCCGCGCAGGCTGGAAGGCTCAGCCTTCCAGCCTGCGCGGAGAAGGTAATTCCGAAGGCGCTTCCTTAGGAAAGGCGAAGCCTTTCCGCAAGGCAGGCGGCAGAGCCGCGGGTCTTCCCTGGGGGTACAAGCGACTCGCGAAGCTCCCTTACCGCTCATTTGAGAGTCTGTACTTCCACCGAAAGCACGGGCGGAAGATCCCGGACGATGGGGGCCCAATTGTCTCCGGCGTCGGGCGAGGCGTACACCTGCCCGCCGGTGGTGCCGAAATAGACTCCACATTCATCAAGCGAGTCTACGGCCATCGCGTCCCGCAGCACGTTCACATAGCAATGGCGTTCCGGCAGACCCTTGGCGAGTTCCTCCCATTCGTTGCCGCCCTTGCGGCTGCGATACACGCGCAGCTTCCCATCCAAGGGGAAGTGCTCCGAATCGCTCTTGATGGGCACCACGTAGATGGTCTCCGGCTCGTGCGCGTGCACGTCGATGGCGAACCCAAAATCGGTCGGCAGATTCCCGCTGACCTCGCGCCAGGAATCACCCGCATCGTCGCTGCGCATGACATCCCAGTGCTTCTGCATGAAGAGCACGCCCGGACGGGTGCGATTCATCGCAATGTGGTGAACACAGTGGCCGACCTCGGCATCCTCGTCCGGGAGGTATTTTGATCTGAGCCCGCGGTTGATCGGTTTCCAAGTCCTTCCGCCATCGTCGGTGCGAAAGGCGCCCGCCGCCGAAATGGCGATGTAAATCCGGCCGGGGTCGCTCGAATCCAGAATGATGGTGTGCAGGCACATCCCTCCGGCCCCGGGCTGCCACTTGGGCCCTGTGCCGTGGCCGCGCAGCCCGGCAAGTTCCTGCCAACTCCTCCCACCGTCGGTCGAGCGAAATAGAGCCGCGTCCTCCACCCCGGCGTAGACCGTGTCCGGGTCAGTCAGCGACGGTTCGAGATGCCAGACGCGTTTGAACACCCACGGGCGCTGCGTGCCGTCGTAAAACTGGTGCGTGGTGAGGGGCGCGCCAGTTTCCGGAGAAATGTCATAGACGAATCTGTTGCTCTCGCCACGCGGGAAACCCTCTGGGGAAGTCGTCACTCCACCTCCCGGAGCCTCCCACGTCCTGCCGCCGTCGTTCGAGCGCTGGATCACCTGGCCAGACCACGAACTCGTCTGCGACGCATACAGCCGGTTCGGGTCAGCAGGCGAGCCTTTCATGTGGTAGATCTCCCATCCGGCAAACTCCGGCCCTCTGATGACCCACTTTTCGCGCTTGCCGTCCGACTCCAAAATAAATGCCCCCTTGCGTGTCCCAACCAGTACTCGCACTTTGCTCATTTTCGCTCCTCTCCAACGATTCGTTTCCGACGATCTAGCGGCGGTCTGTGGCCGCCGGTCCTTCCTAAGTGCAGCCCCTATGGCCGTCCCACCGTAGCGGGAGCAACCATCCGCCAGCCGGCGAACCCTCCCTACAACTCCAGCCTACCGACAGACGCCCGCTCTCGGCTTGCGGGATGCCGGGAGATCAAACTATGCAGATGATTAAGCCCCTAGTGTTTCGTAGCCTGTCTACCCGACTATTATATCCTCGCCGGTCCCCATATGTCGCGAAAAAATACGCGCCTGCCGTAGGGGTACGGCTTGCCCTACCCTCGTTTATGAGCCACTCGCCAAAACTCAAGAGACAGGTGGCCCTCCCCCTACAGAGTCTGTGTGAAAACCCCAGTTTGCGTGTCATTCCGGGGAGCCGCAGGCGACGAGGAATCTCGCACTGCCTTGAAAACACTCAGAGCGAGATTCCACTCCGTCGGCTGACGGATCGGAATGACAGCATAGGCAGGCCTATCACACAAATTCTACAGGCGCCCCTACACTCTTGTGACTTCAGTCCTGTGACGCACCGCGATCAGGCTTTGCCTCTGAAGGCACGAGATTCCCCCAGAAGTCCCGGCCGCCGTTGTTCTCGATAAACTTTCCCGTGCCGCGCGCGGGCGATCCCGGCAAAAGGCGGTACCCTGCAAGGGTCAACCGCCCAAACCCTGCTGTGCCTGGCGCGGCAAGCTGGGGGTCGCTCGTTAGGCCGCGCGGATCATCAGGCGGAGCGACATTGCCGTAATAAACGTTGGAATCAAAGACATTGTCTTTGCTCTGCCCAAAACCAGGCGCAGTGACGTAGGCTCCGTCTGAGGTCCGTGAAGTTCCGTAAGAGAACTGCCCGCTTCCCTTAACGTAAAAGATATTGTTGTAGAGATAGGTTCCGTTCGCCCATCCGTGCCAATCCCAGTGCAGCAAAAGATCCACTTTGTACTCTAGTCCTACGAAGATCGTGTTGTTGTAAATCAGACTATTCTTCACCGGACCGGCAATATTGATGCCGCGCGTACGATCGTTCTCGCTGATGTTGTAGCGCACGATCGTGCCGACGTTCCCCGCGCTCACTTCGGGCTTCTGGCTGCCATCGTCGCAAATTAGCAGAAAGCCGCCATCGTTATCATGGCTATAGTTGTATTGGATCACAGTGTTTTTGCTGTTCCAATCGGAATCGAACCCTTCGCCGTCACGCTGCCCTTTCGTGCCATAGGCTTCGTTGAACTGGATCTGCGTGTTGTCGGCGCTCCAGGGCCAGATGGCGGCATTGTAGCCTTCAGATCTTTGGTTGGCATGCCCCACGATGTTGTGCTCCACCACGGCGCCGTCTGTCGCCACCACCACGATACCGTCTCCACCGATGTCGTTTAGCACATTCGCCCGCACTGCCACCCCCAGGCTCGGGTACCACTTCGATCGCTGCCAGCGATCTGACCAGCCGAAGATCCCGCTGCGATCCACGTGGTAGATCTGGTTGTTCTCGATGCGCAGATCCACAAAGCGGCTCGCCTTCTGTGTGCCCTGGCAGGTGTAGTTTATTCCACCGTTGAGCTTTTCTTTGTCTATGCCATTGACGTCATGAATAGTCAGCGAGCGCACATAGACGTGATGCGCCTCTCCGTAGTCTTGCAGCGCCAAGTGCACGCCACGCCGAAGCGCGGGAGTAACAGCGGCATTTGTTATCTCGAGGTTCTGGATTTCCCAGTATTCCTGGTTCTTGAGCAAAACAGCGTCTTCCACTCGCCCGTCACCGTGAATCACCGGCAGAACACCGCCGCCGTACATATCCACTGTGATGGGAGAGCCCTCAGCACCCGAGCCTTTAGGCCACAGTTGTCCGCTCCACGCCGACCCCGACCGCAGCAGGATGTGGTCCCCGGGATGAAATAGGGTGGCGTTGACCTTATCCAGAGACTTCCAGGCCATGGCGGGGGAAGTCCCGGTGTTCGCGTCATTACCCTGGCGGGAATCCACGTAGAAGGTTTGGCCCTGCGGCAACGTGCTCCCGCTGGGAGTGTTTTGCGGCTTCCCAGTTGCCAGAAACTGGCTTATGAAAACGAGGATTAGCAGAGCAAAAGGGACGCCCAGTTGCCAGTACAGCCCTGTCCCTTGGGGATGATCGTTACCCATGTCTGCGGCTGGGCACCAGCGGTGCCGAAGTTGGAAGCACAGCCCTCTCCCTTGGGGGAGAGGGTGTCCCGCGACGGCGCTTTCTCCAGTCGTCGCGGGACGGGTGAGGGGTTATTTCCGTGCTCACCATCTAGAACGAGAATCGAACGGCGAATTGGCCCATTCTCGGGTTGCTGTTGACTCCCGTAACCTGGGCAAAAGTTGGAGTTCCAATCGTGGTTCCGACGCCGGCACAACCGTTAATTGCGTAAGTATGACGGTTGAACAGGTTATAGAACTCCGCCCGGAACTGCAATCCGAAGCGGCCATCTGCGCCCATCGTGAAGTTCTTCAGAAGGCTGGCATCCTCACCGGGAGTCCCTGGGCAGCGCAATGCCCCGTTCACCGGCGGCCCACTACCGAGTTGCAGAGGAGCCGTACTGGTGTTACTCGGGATGGGCGAACTGGCAACGTTCTGCGGAATGTAGAAGGCGGGAGGCGGACTTGGGTTAGAGGCATTCGGGGCTTGATAAAACTTGGGATTAAAGTGCCCAAGGTATCCCTTCAAGTTCCAGTTGGGATAGAAATTTCCCCACAGCGGGTAATAGATATTATTCACGCCAATGGACATGGGCTGCCCGGTGTCGTAGAGAACCAGCCCGCCCAAGGTCCAGCCCCCCGCCACGGCATTCAGGTAGCGGTTTGGCGTGGGGAGCCAGTGTTGCCCCCTTCCGAACGGCAGTTGCCAGAGCGCATAACCCTTCACGATATTCTCTTGGTCAAAGCCGCTCAGGGCGTGGGTAGCCTGGTTGAGGTTGGCAAAGTCCTGCACCGGGGTATAGGCGGCGTTACCGATATCCTGCTCGACGGTGTAGGTGTCGCGTTCCTGACGAGACAGTGTGTAGTTCAGGTCAGCGGTCAGGCCTCGCCCGGTACGTTTTACAAGGTCAATCACCATGGAATCGTAGTAGCTCTTGGCCAAGGGCAGGCCGACGTAGGCGAGATCATAATAGTACCAGGTCGAGGACGACCAATTGGCGATTTGCGGCATGGGGGCTATAGCCGCCAAGGCGGGGCCGTAGAAGTATCCGTTTTGCGTGTACGGACAGTTAATGCCCACGTATCCAGGGACGGGCGCGCCCTTGGCTGTGCAGTAGATGTAGTCGTTGTAAGGGTTTATTCCGGGATTGGCGTTGACGGTGTTCAAAAACGTAGAGCTTGAGGGCTCATCCCACGCCAAGGCCGAGTCCGGCAGGTGATGGCCCCGATTGCCTATGTAGGCCACTTCCAACCTCATATTGGGAGTCACCTCGAATTGCGCGCCGATGTTGAACACATCGTTAAAGCCTCCCATCAGCGCATCCGGGCTAACGAAAGTGAGAGCGCCGGCGGAGTACGGGGGGATGGTCGCCGGGTTGACGTTCTTGTTGCCGGGCTGGAAGGCGCCGGGGTATCCGCTATCCCAATCAAAGGGTGTGTTCACCGCGTTAATCCCCTGGAAGCCAGGAGCGAAACTGTTCGGAATTCCCCAGAAGAACGGCGTGGTGGCCGGCAAGAAAATGAGCCCGAAGGAGCCGCGGAAGACCCATTTCTTCCACGGGGCATAGGCAAAACCGATCTGAGGTCCAAAGTCGTTCCAGTACTCATTCTTGTCGAAGCTGCCGCCCCCGCCGTTCAAGTAAGTGAGCGTCCCCGGAACACCCAGAGTGGGATCAATTGCGTTCACGTCGAAGTTCGCCCAGTGCCCATACTTTTCATGGTAACGAAAGACGTACTGCCAGCGAAGCCCCAGGTCCAGAGTCAGCTTGGGAGTCACCTTGTAGCGGTCCTGAGCAAAGAAGGACACCATCTTCTGTCGGCCGTATAAATCGTAGGGGGTAGTTTCGCTGGCCGTAGCTACGTCGCCCAGCAAGTAGCTGGCAAAGCCAAATCCGGTCACTCCCGGGTACGCTCCGGAACCGGTCGTGTTGGGATCGAAGTTGAAACTCAGGGCACCGGAGCCGAGGTGACTGTTCACTTGGTAGGCGCGGAATTCGCCACCGAAAGTGAAGGAGTGGCGTCCCTTGATCCAGGTGAGGATGTCACCGGCGACCGTATTCGTGCCGAAGAAATACCCCTGCCAGGTGTTTCCTATGTATTCTTCGCCGTAACCATTGATAGCGGAGCCGAAGGAGATTGACGGGAAGTTATCGGCCCCAGTATTGCCAAACCCCAGTTGCGAATTCCAATTGGTTCCCGTCAGGATAGGCACGCTTCCATTCCATTCCCAGTTGTAAGTCAGGTTTGCCACGTTCAGGAAATTCGAGGAAAAAGGATGCGATTCGCTCACGCGCCATTCCTCGCTCTTCACCACCTGCACGCGCCCTTCGGAGAGCGGACCGCCATCGGTTGTGCCGCCTTCCCAAACACCTCCCGAATCCAGCTTGGTGACGGGCAGGTTGTTCATGACCAAGGATCCCGAGAGGCGATCGTTGCTGGAGATATTGTGGTCAAGCTTGATGACCCCCCGATTCGGCGTCTGCGCAGGGCCGCCATTCAGTGGAAAGCGCTCGTTGTCGTTTATCACTCCCGCTTGGGGAGCGTAGTCCTTCGCGAAAATGGCATTAATCTTCTGGGAAACGGAGCTAAACATGCCCGTGGGAATCTGGTTCCCCACAAATACGGCCCCGGGATCGGCGGGATTGAATATCGCGCCCTGGTAAATGGGATTGCCATGCGTGTCGGTCCCGAGCACGTCACTCGTATTCAATAAGGCGCTGAAGTTGCCTTGCAGGAACTGTGAAGTCGGGACAGACACCGAGTAGCCGCCCAGCCGGAAGTCGGTTTGCGTATAGCGCTCGAAGGCGCCAAAGAAGAAGGTTTTGTTCTTGATAATCGGGCCGCCCACGCTGCCTCCGTAATCCCACCTGCGGTCCCGCCCCTTGGGAATACCTTGGCTGTTATTCGTCCAGGTGTTGGCGTCCAGCACTTCGTTGGTGCCGTATACAAAAGAGGTGCCGTGTAGTCCGTTGGTTCCGGATTTGATGGTGAAGTTCACCACACCACCGCTGGTGATGGCATCCTGAGCATCCAGGCCGCTTGTCTGAACTTGCAATTCTTCCACCGCCTCCATGCTCGGCCCCGTTTCCATCGAGTCACCGGGGATGTTGGCCGTGGCCGTAGTGCCGTCTATGGTGTAATCCTTGGCGAAATACTGCCCCCCGTTAATGACCGCACCATAGGGACTGCTGTAGGGTGAATAGCCCGGGGTAATGGCGACGGCGAAGTCTTCCACAAACCGCCCGCCGCTGTAAATGCTCAAGGGCAAGTCAGTAACGACTTTGGCGTTCATGTTCGTCCCCACGGTGGGTTCCTCTTTCTCGATCACCGGCGCGTTCGCGGTTACCTCGACGGACTGGGTAGTCGAACCGACTTGAAGCTGGATGTTGATTTGAGCGACCTGGGTCGATATAAGAGTTATATCCCGCTGCTCGAAGCTCTCGAAACCGCTCTTGCGGCAGCTCAATGTGTAGCGGCCTGGGAACAGATTCCTGAGCGAGTAAATCCCCACGCTATTGCTGACGTCGTTCGTGACCACACCCGTGTCCACGTTTGTGGCCGCCACTTCTGCCCCCGGTACAACCCCACCGGTCGGGTCCGTCACCTCCCCGGCGATGGTCGCGCGATTGGCTTGCGCGAAAACGGCCGCCACAAAGATTAACTCAGAGAGACACACCAAACTGATTGCTTTACGCATTGTCCTCTCCTCCGCTTCACAGAAGATATGCGGCGCACCCAAGCGAAAGGCGCGCAGGATTTAGTCTGCTCGTTGATTGAAAGGCCCAAGAAAAACGCAAATCAGCGCATCGTGCAAGAGCAACAATGCGTTGAAATAAGGTTATACAGCGACTCTTAAATGCTAAGTCTGCCCTAACAGGATGTCAAGGCGTATCTCAGCCGAGGCCCAGCACCGTCCGGTGCAGGGCGGCGCGGGGCAGGCCTTCGCCCGCCAAAGAACCATGGACGTTCAGGGCGCGCGGCCCGCCACGGCCCGCAGGCGAGTGAGGGGACCGACGTGAAGAATCATCCCTCTCCCTTGGAGTCTGTGTGATAGCCCTGCCTACACTGTCATTCCGAGCGGAGCGAGGAATCTCGCTCTGAGTATTTTCAAGGCAGTGCAAGATTCCTCGTCGCCTGCGGCTCCTCGGAATGACACGCAAACCAGGGTTATCACACAGACTCCCTTGGGGAGAAGGTGTTACGGTCCGGCGCTTTCATCAGCCGGAACGTGACGGGTGAGGGGTCGCTGCTGCCCAAGGGAGGGGGCAGTTCATGCGCCGATTTCCACCCCATGCCCAAGCGGTTTCTCAGTATCCCACGGCGTAAAGGTGTCCTTCTAGAATCACCTTTTCTTTTTCCGCCGACGAGCAGCGGATGAGAAGAGGTTTTCCCGGCACAAAGTTGGCATGCTTGATTTCGCCCGCGCCCCAGGAGAGGCCGCTCCAGATCTTCTTGTCGTAATGAATCTCCACGGGAACTTCCTTGCCCTCCTGTTCGGCGTATATCTTCAGCACCTTTCCCACAGGTGTTCCGTTCGGGGGCCCTCCGGGCCAACTGCGCATGATGGCGCCCTCGGAGTCGCGTTGCTGAAAAATGATGCGAACATCGCCCGCCTGTGGGGCAGTCACGGTTGCTTCGATAGTGTTGGCGGGTAGCGCTTCGAACGTTGCCGGAATAGGCGCGATGGAACGCGGGATAATCACGTCCTCCTGAATTCCGAGTTCGTAAGCGGGTTTTGCGTAGCGTCCATAGCCCACGGCCGCAAGCTGGCCCGGACCGAGCCGGATTCGGTTGCCATGGACGACCGGAATATACCCCGCGTCGCGGAAAATCAATCGGCCATCGCGCAGCGGGTCCTGAATGCGCGTCAGGAGCGGCAACGTGATTTCTGCAAAGGACTGCGCCGGATTGACCACCGTGTAGATGGCGCCTTCAGCATCCAGGGAGCCAAACCCGTACGGCTGCACATCCCCCGGAATGCCCCCGAAGGTTTTTGTCCTGCCCGTTGCCTGCATCTCCTCGTAGATGCGCTGCACGCGCGCGAACCACCGGGCGTCGGTGTCCTGGAGAAATTCGAGATTGCCGTGAATGGTGTTCACCCAACCCCCACGAGCCACCATAAGCAGCAGCATGCCCTTCCAGGCGTTGGTTTTGCGGTAATAGATCGTTCCCGTGTTCCCGATCATGAAGCTGGTGGAATCAATGCGTTCCAGCGGGACAAAGCTCTCCTGATAACGGCGCACCATGTGATCGCTGTAAATGTCCGCAGACCGCCAGAAGTTCACCTCAGGCACGTCGGAAGGCCGCGGATCGCCCGAGTAGAGAGAGTCGAACACCCCCAACCAGCGAAGATCGACAGTGTTGCGGAAGGGAAAAGGCCCGGCGGTCGATTCGACGTCCCCTCCAAATCCATTAAAGGCCACAAGAACCACGTCCGGATTCTTCCGGCGGAAGGCCTGCAGTGCATCGCGGAAGGCCTGCTCGTTGTGCGCGCGGATTTGCTCCGGGGTTTGCGTTTTCTCCGCCGCCGGAGTCGCCGCGTTGAAATCGACAAAATCAAACTTGAACATTCGAATGCCGCGGTCGTACCAATACTGGAGAACGTCCATGAAGTCCGGGAGGAAGCCGCCTTCGCAGAAGGACATGGAGCCGCCCTTGTCATTCAGCGAGTCGCGCCACGCTGGGGCGGCATTTATTTTTACTAGGGTGTTGGTGCTAAACCACAGTCCGGGCCGAATTCCATTGGCCCGGCAGGCGGCGATCCAACGTTCGGGCCCGTGCGGCCAGTTCGGTTTGCGCCACGTGCGATATCCTCCGTCCGGGGCGAACCAGAAGGCATCCATCATGTAGTAGTCAAAATGCACTCCGAGCTTCCCCAGCCGCACGATTTGATTTAGTTCCCGCATGGCCAGCTCTTCAGTCAGCGGGATGTTGTCGGAGAGCTCGTCGTAAGCCGACCAATTGTTGTAAACCCAGACGGGGTCGCGAAGGAGCGGCGCGCCGAGTAGCGAGGCATCCCAAGCCTGCCGCGTCGAGTTCGGGGCAGCTTGTGGTCCCGCCGCCAAAGCTGCGCCGCCGCAAATCGCCAGCGCTGCCAGGAGAAATAAACCTCTCCGCATTGTGCTTTCCCTCCTAGTCCGCGTGATCAGGTCCATATCCCAGCCCTCTCCCCCTTGAGGGAGTCCGATTTCTGGACCCCGATGGGGTCCATCGGACCCCAGAAATCGCGGAGAGTAGCGTCTCCCCTCTCAGAAAAAACGAGACCCTGGAATCTCTCAGCAATTCTACGATTATATCTGCAGGCCGTCGAGAAACTCTGGGGCCTCTCCCAGTGGGCAGAGCTTGGGGCACATCTTTTGCTAAACATCAGGCATTGACGCATATTCGGCCCCAATAGGGCAACGGACCTTGCCAGCCGCAGACCGGCGACAGCAAGTAGCCCACGGCTTGAGAAGGTATGAAAAAACCACGATGTAGGGGCGGCCCTTGTGGCCGCCCGCGGCCCGCCGCCCGAAGGCTTTAAGCCGCAGGGCGGGCAACCATCCGCCAGCCGACGGATTGCCCCTACAACATCTTACCAGAGCGCGATTTTTTCACACCTTATGAGAACCTGGGAATTAATAAGTCGATGGAGAAACCTGTTTCACGCTAAGGCGCAAAGAACGCAAAGGTCGCAAAGCAAAGAGCAGCGAGTTTGCCCCGACACACTCGAACTAGCTGCTTGTGGTAGAGTATTTCCCCTTCCCTGTCTGACGGAGGACGAATTTGCGAAAGAACGTATTCGATGTTGTGGGACTCGGATTGAACGCCACGGACACGGTCCTCATGGTGCGCGACTACCCTGCCCTGGGAGGAAAGGAGCGGGTTTTATCCTCGTCGATGCACGCCGGCGGACAAGTGGCCACGGCGCTGGTCACATGCCAGCGGCTGGGACTGCGCACCCGCTACATCGGCAAGGTGGGAGATGACGAGGGAGGCAAGATTCAGCTTGCCAGCTTGAAACGCGCGGGAGTAGACGTGCGATATACGCGCGTTGTTCCCGCCACACCGAATCAATTCGGCCACATCCTGGTGGACCAGTCCACGGGGGAGCGCACGGTCTTCTGGGACCGCCATCCTCGCCTGGCCCTTAGCCCACAGGAGTTGGCCCAAACCGCTATCACCTCCGCCCGCGTTCTGCTCCTGGATGGCTGCGACGTCGAGGCATGCCTGAGGGCCGCGCGCTGGGCCAGGCGCGCCCGCGTCCTCGTGGTCGCCGATCTGGATACTGTCTACAAGAAGGTCGAAAGTCTTTTCCCTTACATCGACTGCTTGATTGCCTCGACCAAGTTTCTTCCCACCCTGACCGGCCAGGCAGACCCCTTCCGAGTCCTCGCCTACATGGCCAGCGAGCACAAGATGAAAGCTCCCGGCATGACTCTGGGCCGCGACGGGGCGTTAGTTTACCAGGCAGGGCGATTCCACTATTCACCGGGATTCGTGGTCGAAACCGTGGATACTACAGGCGCGGGAGACGTCTTCCACGGCGGCTTCATTTACGGGCTGCTGGCGGGATGGCAGATCCCGAGGATTCTGGATTTTGCCAATGCCATGGCGGCGCTCAATTGCACCGCCCTGGGCGCGCGGGGGGCAATCAAAACTCAAGCTGAGGCGGAAAAACTCATGGCCACCGGCGCTCGCCACGTGAACCCAGCCTACGCTCGAGGACCAGTAGGTAGAAGGCAGTAGGCAGTAGGCAGTAGGCAGTAGGCAGTAGGCAGTAGGCAGTAGGCAGTAGGCAGTAGGCAGTAGGCAGTAGGCAGTAGGCAGTAGGCAGTAGGCAGTAGGCAGTAGGCTGGTATTGGCTGTCCTTTCGAGTGGTCATGGGCCTGGGGCTCACCCGTAGAAATCAAAGTCAAGCCTTCGTCACCCCCGCTCAGGTGGGGGGTCAATTTGGATTCCCGCTTTCGCGGGAATGACGTGACTTTCGAGAGAGGGCCGCGAGCGATCTTGCCCTGTTCCCCGCCGCCGGTGGTGTTCTTCTCCGTACACACCTGCCCACCTGCGCCTAAACCTCACTCATGCCGCAGCGGGTTTCGACCGATATAGCTCCAGAGGTGCTTAATGCCGGAACTAGTCACGGGAAGGGGCGTTGACCACGCACACCGGGCGGCTCCTCAAGGCAAGATCCTCCTGGTGGATGAAGACACCACGGACTTGCAGCTTTACACCGAACTGCTCCAGGGCCAGGGGCACAAAGTGGATTCCTGCACGACCTACCTTGAAGGCGCCGAACGGCTGGAACGTGAGTGGTACGATTTGATTATCCTGAGCCAGGGAGGGCGAAGCTTCGAGGGGCAGCCTCTGCTCGAGCGCGCCATCGAACTCGATCGGCGGCGGCCTGTCCTGGTGCTGACGCGCGCCGTGGACATCCACAGTTATCTTGATGTGATGTACCTGGGAGCGCACGATTACGTGGAAAAGCCTTCCCCCCCTTGGGAAATCCTCAAGACGGTGGCGAATTGCCTTTGGCCACGTATTGGCTCAGCGTAGGCAAGCTGCTAGTCGGGATTTCTCGCCAGACTCTTCTACTTTTACTCGGGGCTGGAAGGGCGGGGCTTTCCCGCCCGTAGAGCGGCTTCTCCACTTTTTCTAGGGAGATAATCACGAGAGCCCTGCAGCGGCGGGGCTAAAGCCCCGCCCTTCCAGCCCTCGATAGAAACCCGGCTAGCCTGCCATTCCAACTCAACATGGGCTTGTGATCCGCCCTCAGAGAGGAAAAGCGTCCCTGCCGTCACCCCCCCGTGTAGGTGGGGGTCCGCATCAGTTCGGAAGGAAATGGATTCCCGCACACTTGCCCAAATTATTATGTTCGATCAGATGAACGATGCCCTGCGCACTGGCGTCGGATGCTAAGCTGCGCGCCACTAGACCCCTGGTTTCTCTGGGCGCATCAAGGGGAAAAGGATGACGTCGCGTATGGAGCGCGAGTTGGTGAGCAGCATGGCGAGGCGATCGATGCCGATGCCTTCACCGCCGGTAGGCGGCAAGCCGTAACTAAGGGCCCGGATATAGTCCTCGTCGATCGCGTGGGCCGTCAGGTCGCCCTTCTCGCGGAGAAGTTGTTGATACTCGAAGCGGTCGCGCTGTTCGGCGGGGTCGTTGAGTTCGCTGAAGGCGTTAGCTATCTCCATGCCGGCGATGTAAAGCTCGAAGCGCTCAACGAAATTGGGGTCTTCAGGCTTCTGTTTGGCAAGCGGGGAGACTTCGAGCGGGTAATCCAGGATGAACGTCGGCTGGATCAACTGGCTTTCCGCCACGTGCTCGAACAGCTCAGCGAGCGCCATACCCGGAGACGCACCCTCAAGCAGGGTCACGGGCTCGTATCCTTGGCAAGAGTCGCTGCCGGCCCAGCGGTTGAAAGCCCCGACCCATTTGAAGATCGCCTTAGGCTCTGCCAGATCTTCCAATGATGGCCCCTCCCCTGCCGTATCCGGCCAGAACTTGCCCACGGCCTCTTTCATGGTCAAATGCTGGAATTCGGCGAAGGAAATATGATGTTCGCCGTAGTCGAACTCGACACTTCCCAGCACGGCTAGCGCCGCGTGGCGCAGCATTCTTTGGGTCAAGGCCATCATATCGCGATAGTCGGCGTAAGCCTGGTAGAACTCCAGCATTGTAAACTCGGGATTGTGCTGGGTGGAAATCCCCTCGTTGCGGAAATTCCGGTTGATTTCGTAAACGCGGTCGAGACCCCCCACGGTGAGCCGTTTTAGGTAAAGCTCAGGGGCGATACGGAGGTAAAGGTTCAAGTCCAAAGCGTTGTGGTGAGTAATGAAGGGCCGCGCCATGGCGCCGCCTGCCAGCGGCTGCATCATGGGGGTTTCCACCTCGAGGTAGCCTTCACTTTCCAGGAATTCCCTGAGAGCCCGAATCAGCCGGCCGCGACGTTCAAAAGTCCTGCGGGATTCCTCATTCACCATGAGGTCCAGATAGCGCTGGCGGTACCGGATCTCCACATCAGTGAGGCCATGCCATTTTTCCGGCAAAGGCAACAAGGCTTTGGCCAGAAACTGTAGTTGCTCGGCGTGGATAGTAAGCTCACCGGTCTTGGTGCGGAAGAGGTAACCGGCCACGCCCACGAGGTCGCCGATGTCGAGCAGCTTGAAAAGCTCGAAGTCGCGCTCGCCCACCGCGTCCAAACGCACATAGAATTGCAAGCGCTCGCCGCCCCCCGCCAAATGCGCAAAACCGGCTTTCCCGTGGGGGCGGATCGTCATGACTCGCCCTGGGACCCGTACCGAAATCCTCTGGGCGCTCAACTCCTCGGTTGAAGAGGAGGAGTAGGCGCTCAGAACCTGTGGGATGGTGTGGGTGAGGTCATAACGGCGCGGGTACAGCTCCAAACCCAATTCGGCGAGGGTTTGGAGCTTCTTTCGTCTTTGCAGTATGAGGTCGCGAAGCTCGGTTGTGGACACGAAGAAGACCCGCCGGCAGACCACAGAATGTAGTTACCGATGAAAGCAGCAATTATAGGGTCGCGGCGGAGGGGGTGTCAACAAGGGTACCACACAGTTTTGCACGTTACCTAGGTACCTTGCTCTGCCGACTTCCAATTTTCTATACTGAACACTATGCATTGGATAGTGGGGGTCCTGATACTGGTCGCCGTAGGTTTTCTGCTGCGACGTGTGCTTTGGGCTAATTTACCCCAGCAGCGCGCGCCCTCAGGTCTGCCGCCTTTGGGATCAGAGCCCCGGGCCGTCTACGACGGGTTTGCCCCGGAAATTGAGGCGAGGATTGCCATGCTCGGCATTTCGCTCAACGACGCGTTTGAAGAGCGCGACGCTGGCCGCCAAGACATGGCTTGGCGCATGGTCCACCTTTCCGCCTCCGAGTGGTACGGCATGGAGAAGATCATTACAGGGCTCCTGAACACCCTGACCAAGCACCTGCCGGAGGCCCAGTTCGTGGTCACACCGCGCAGCATCCACGCCCGCCGCTTTCTCTCCAAACCCATGGTTGACTATGTGCGCATGCATGAACTTCTGGACCAATTGGTTTTCAGTTCCCAGCGCCGCTATCAACTTCAACTTCGCCTGCTGCGCCGGGCCGCGGAAATCGTGACGGGAGAGTTCCGCCGCACCTACCGCCTGGCCGAGCGGTTCGACGACGCCTCTGCGGAAGCCTGGGGCCAGATTGATCTTGACTTCCATGACTTTGACCTCATCGCCAAAGAGGCGGTGCTCGCTTTTCGCGCTTTACTAGCCTCCCTTCCTCCCTCCGCCCTGCCCAAACTTACACTCGACCTCAACGCCCTTCTGCGCGCAAGGGTCCGGGCGCGTTCGCTGCCTGTCGAGCGCTAAGATATGTGGGGGGAGGGCTTACCGTCACCTTGTCGCGTTTTCCAAAAAGGGTAGGGCAAGCCCTACCCCACAGCGACTAGCCGCTGAAGACTTCAGCCATCCGGATCCATTCCTGGTCCACCAGCTTCAGTTTGGTCATCGCTTCGAGCAAGGGCATGGAAGTGATCTTATTGCCCTTCAAGCAGACCATATGGCCGAGCTTGCCTTCCTCGATCAAATCCACGGCTTTGACCCCGTAGCGCATGCCCAGCACGCGGTCAAAAGCCGTGGGCGAACCGCCGCGCTGGAGGTGGCCCAGCACCACCGAGCGGGTTTCGAAGCCGGTTTGCTTTTCAATGAGTTTTGCCAGGCGCTCACCGATGCCCCCCAGCAAAACGTGCCCAAACTGGTCGAGTGGCTTATCTTTGGTCACGAGTGTGTCTTGGCCCTTAAGCTGGAACCCCTCCGAGGCGGCGATGATGGAGAACTTCTTACCACGGGCATGTCGCCGCTGGATGACCTGGCAGATTTCCTCGAGGGTCTTCGACTCCTCGGGAATCAAAATGCAGTCTGCCCCGCCAGCCAGACCGGAGAACATGGCAATCCATCCCGCGTGGCGCCCCATCACTTCGACGACCATCACGCGGTGGTGCGATTCCGCCGTGGTATGCAAGCGGTCAATCGCCTCCGTAGCAATTGAAACCGCCGTGTCGAGCCCGAAGGTCTGGTCTGTGCCTTCCACATCATTGTCGATGGTCTTGGGAACGCCGACGACTTTCACGTTTTCATTGACGAGTTGCCGGGCCACGCCTAGCGTATCCTCGCCTCCCACCGCAATGAGATAGTCGATTCCCATGGCTTTGAGGTTAGCCAGCAAGGTTTTCTTGTCCTCTTCCTTCTTCAGCGGGTTGGTTCGAGAGGTGCCAAGGATTGTGCCGCCGCGCGGCAGGATCCCGGAAATGGAATCCAAGGTAAGCGGCTCTGCGTCAGCCTTCAGCATTCCCCGCCAGCCATCCTTTATGCCCAAAACCTTGTATCCGAGCTGCTCACCGCGTCGGACCACCGCCCGGATTACCGCGTTGAGTCCGGGACAATCGCCCCCTCCGGTAAGAATCCCGATGGTGCCTTTAGAATTATTTGCCATATTGAGTGTCAACTCCCTGAATGATCAGAATAGATATACTGCCCCGCAGACTAGGCCGCTGTTCCGAAGAAATCTGTGCCGGAACAATCCGCCTGCGCCGCTGCAGACACTTTAATTTAGCAAGAAACATCCAAGGAGGCAATTCAGTTGAAGCGATGGAATTGCCCTGGTACATCGTATCCCCCCTGTGGAGTTGAGATGTTTGAGCGAGAGGAGGAGAAGAGAGATGGCTGCCTTGGTGGGGGGGGACCAAGGCAGCCGCGGGCTGGCGTAAAATCGGCGT
>Ga0326727_10007088_pt1 | contig 30048 bp, 20 predicted proteins | sample MB2enrmetagenome_FD_207643 | JGI IMG/M metagenome (GOLD analysis project Ga0326727, IMG submission 207643) | Lab enriched peat soil microbial communities from McLean, Ithaca, NY, United States - MB29MY | ecosystem: Environmental > Terrestrial > Soil > Wetlands > Peat | place: USA: New York... | reverse complement strand
TGCTGCTGCCCAAAATAGTTCCCATGTCTGTCTCCTGTGGAAATGAATAACTGTTCGCCCGCTGGCCATGTAATAATTGCTTTGATGGTGGCGATTATATATTGATTCCCGAAATTCTGCATCCGTGTAAAAATGGCTGAAACCCAATTCATCGCGTAATCGTATGTGTTAGGGTATGTGCTGATAATTTCTAAAGGAGGAATTCGCATGAGATCTTGTGCGCTTGCGGTGGGACTGTTGCTGGTAGTTGCGGGTTTGGCTTTCGGAGCGGATATCGACGGGAAATGGACCGGTTCAATCGCCGGCCCGGACGGTGGACAGGGATTTCCGGTGAGTTACACCTTCAAGGCGGAAGGGACAACGCTGACGGGCACCTCGCTGGGCCCGGACAACGGCCAGATCCCGATCAAGGACGGAAAGATCGATGGCAACAACATTTCCTTTTCGATCTCCTTCGATATGGGCGGCCAGGATATGAAGATGGACTTTAAGGGCGTGCTTTCGGGCGATCAGATCAAAATGTCCTTTGACATGATGGGGACTCCCTCGGAATTCGTTGTAAAGCGAGCCAAGTAGATTCAACCGCGGATTTGCGCGGATCTACGCGGATCGCATCCGCGCAAATCCGCGGTTCATTCGAATGCTCGAATTTTCCCCGCGAAACTGCTACAATCCCGCCCTTCGATGACGACGACCAAACACCATAATTACGACGAAGACAAAATCAAATCGCTCTCGTCCCTGGAACATATCCGCAAGCGAACCGGGATGTACATCGGCCGTGTCGGCGACGGAGCCGATTACGACGACGGCATCTATATCCTGCTGAAGGAGATCGTGGATAACGCCGTCGACGAATTTATCATGGGTTATGGCGAGCGTGTCGCCATCAACCTCGAGGGCCCCCGGGTCACGGTGCGGGACTTCGGCCGCGGCATCCCGCTAGGCAAAGTCGTCGAGTGCGTCTCGCGCATCAACACGGGCGCAAAGTACAGCGATGAAGTCTTCCAGTTCAGCGTGGGGTTGAACGGCATTGGGACCAAGGCGGTCAACGCGCTGTCGAGCAATTTCGAGGTGCGCAGTTACCGCGGCGGCGACTTTGCGGGAGCGATTTTCGAAAAAGGAAGGCTCCTCAAAGAACCGAGAGGGAAAAAACCGGACGAGCCGGACGGTACCTTCGTCAGCTTCGAACCGGACCCTGAGATTTTCGGCGCCGCTGCTTTCGCCCCGGAGCATGTGGAACGCAGAATTCGCCTCTATTCCTTTTTAAACGCCGGGCTGCGCATCGAGTACAACGGCCAGATCTTCCTCTCCCGCAACGGACTGCTCGATTTGCTGCGGGACGAAGTCGGGGACGAGGCTCTGTACCCGCCCCTCTACTACCACTCGAAAACTCTCGAGCTTGCCGTCACCCATACGCAGCGCTTCGAGGAAACCTTTCTGTCGTTCGTCAACGGTCAATACACCACCGACGGCGGCACGCATCTGAGCGCATTCCGCGAGGGCCTAGTCAAGGGCTTCAATGAATTTTCGAAGGGTAAGTTCGAAGGGGACGACATACGGGAAGGAATGGTGGGCGCGATCGCCGTCCGGTTGCAGGAACCGGTATTCGAATCGCAAACCAAGAACAAGCTCGGCAACACGGAACTGCGCGGGGAGTGGGTCGCCCGGGTGCGCGAAATCGTCGCCGACCTTCTGCACCGGAACCCGAAAGCGGCTGAGATCGCCCTGGTCAAAATCGAAGAGACGGTCAAACTGCGCCGCGAGCTGCAGTCCATCAAGAAGATGGCGCGCGAGCGGGCGCGCGCGACGTCGCTGCGCGTTCCCCAGCTCAAGGACTGCAAGGTCCACTACAACAAGCGCACGGGCCACGGCTCCGAATCGATGATCTTCATTACGGAAGGCCAATCCGCCGCCGGATCGATCGTCAGCTGCCGCGACGTGAGTTGCCAGGCGATCTTCACCATGCGCGGCAAGCCGCTGAATGTTTGCGATCTGCAGCGCGACGTGATGTACAAAAACGAGGAGCTCTACAACCTGATGCGCAGCCTCGACATCGAAGACACACCCGAGCGCGTGCGCTACCGCAGGATTATTCTCGCCACCGACGCGGACGTCGACGGGCTGCATATCCGTAATTTGCTCCTCACATTTTTCCTGCGGTTTTTTGAGCCGATCGTGCACGATGGCTTCGTGCACATCCTCGAGACTCCTCTCTTCCGCGTGCGCAACCCGAAAAAGACGAATTACTGCTATTCCGAGGAGGAGCGGGATTCGGCGCTGAAGGACCTGCGCGGGGCCGAGGTGACGCGTTTCAAAGGGCTGGGCGAAATCTCCCCGTCGGAATTCAAGCGCTTTATCGGTCCGGAGATGCGCCTGACGCCGGTGCGTCTCGCGAACCGGCACAGTGTACCGGCGATTCTGGGATTTTACATGGGGCGCAACACGCCCGAACGACGCCAGTACATCATGAACTCCCTGGTGGTCGAACCGGAGTGATCCGCGCGAATCCGCGGTAAATAAATGACTGAAGGCCAGAAGGAATTATTCGAGGATATTGAACGGGAAGCCACTCCTGACTCTCCGGCCAGCGGACTGGGCGCAACCGGGGACGGTCCGCTCAAGCAGCTGATGGACCAGAACTTTCTCCAGTATGCCGCCTACGTCATCCGCGACCGCGCCATTCCGGATCTCGATGACGGGCTGAAGCCTGTCCAGCGCCGAATCCTGTTCTCGCTGCATCAGAACGACGACGGGAAATTCATCAAAGTCGCCAACATCGTCGGGTACTGCATGCAGTTCCACCCGCACGGGGACGCTTCCATCGGCGAGGCGCTGGTCGCGCTGGCCAACCGCCGGTACTTCATCGAACGGCAGGGCAACTTCGGCAACCTCCTGACAGGAGATCCGCCCGCTGCCGCGCGATACATCGAGTGCCGCCTCACCGATCTGGCGCGGACCGAGATCTTCAACGACGATCTGACCGATTTTGTCCCGACTTACGATGGGCGCCGCGAGGAGCCGGTCACGCTTCCGGCAAAGGTCCCTCTGCTGCTGATGCTCGGCGCGGAAGGAATCGCGGTCGGCATTTCCACCCGCATCCTGCCCCATAATTTTGCGGAGTTGCTCGAAGCCCAAATTGCGATTCTCGGACGGAAGCCGTTCAGCGTCCTGCCCGATTTCCCGCAGGGCGGGCTGATGGATGCACAATCCTATAAAAACGGCCAGGGGCATGTCCTGATCCGGGCGCGCATCGAAAAAAAAGACGACCGCACGCTGGTGATTCGCGAAATCCCTGTCGGCACAACCACCGACTCCCTGACCGCTTCGATCGAGGACGCCGCTCGCAAGGGAAAGATCAAGATCAAAAGCATCGACGATTTCACCGCGGAACAGGCCGAAATCGAACTTCACCTCCCGCCGGAGCAGGACCTCGACCGGGCGACCGAGGCGCTTTATGCCTTTACGCAGTGCCAGGTGCAGATCGCTAGCCGCATCGTCGTTATTCGAAACAACAAGCCGGTCGAGATGGACGTTCCCGCGATCCTGCGTTACAACACGTCGCGTCTGGTGGGCATCCTCCGGCGCGAACTGCAGCGCAAGCGCCGCAGGCTGCTCGAGGAGGTCCACCATAAGACCCTCGTGCGCCTTTTCGTTGAGAACCGCATCTACAAAACCATCGAGTCCTGCGAATCGACCCCGGCGATGCAGGACGCGGTACTCGCCGGGTTAATGCCATACCGCGCGGAACTGCAGCGGGACATAACGCGCGACGATGTAGACAGCCTCCTGGGGATCGCGATCCGCCGCATCTCGCTTCTCGACCTGGAGAAGAACCGGAAAGAGATCGAAGGTTTGCAGCAGGAGCTGGCCGAGGTGGAGGAGAACCTGGCCGGGATCGTGCCGTACGCTGTCCGCTATCTGCGCAGCATTCTGCGAAAACACGGCGCCGAGTACCCGCGCCTAACACAGCTCGCCACGTTTGGGGAAATTTCGGAGCGCGAACTTACGGCCAACGAGCTGGCGATCAACTACGATCGCGGGAAAGGATACATCGGGCACAAGATTGCCGGCGAACCACTGATCTCGTGCTCTCCGCTGGACAGACTTCTGCTGGTCTGGAAGGATGGCCGGTGCAAGGTGGTTGCGCCACCCGAAAAAATGTTTGTGGACACGACCTTGGTCTACACCGAGATTCTCGATCGCGCTCGAGTGATGACGGCCGTCTACGAACTGGATTTCTTCACGTACTACAAGAAGTTTACGGTGGGCGGGCTGCTGACAAACCGAGAGTCGCGCATCGCGCCGAAAGGGGCGAACCTGCGGTTTTTCTCCGACGAAGACCCGACGGTGCTTTATGTGCGGTATGCCGCCGACCCACGCATCAAGATCCGACAGCAGAGATATGCCGTAGAGCGCCAGCCGGTGCGCGGGCGGGATGTGAAGGGGCTGGTGCTGACGGCCAACATGATCGAGTACATCGGCGCGGAGAAGGCGGCCGATTGGGACGACGCCCTGACCGGCCCTCCCGGAAAATTCATCGAAAATTAACCGATGATTTGCTCGATTTCCCGCGGTTATTTCTCTTCCATTTTGGTTGCAGTTTCCGCGGCCTGAAACCCGATGCGGCTGTGAGTGCCGTCACAGAATGGTTTCGTCACCGAACCTCCACATCGGCAAAGCGAGAAGCTGGCCTTCCCCGCCAAGTCATAACTGTTGCCCTCGGCGTCAACAAGTTCGACCATCCCTGCAGGAGCTTCCACACGGTACGCCCCGTTTCTTCGAACAGTGATCTTTACCTGCGCCATTCACATCTCCGATCCGTGGGGATAATAAATTTTCAACCCGTTCATTGATTTTACCTTATATTGGCGCCATGCAAAATCATCGCTACGCCTGGTTTGTTGCTATCGTCCTGATGCTTTGCTACATGCTCTCGTTTCTGGACCGGCAAATCCTCAGTCTGCTGGTGCCGCAGATCAAAGCGGATCTTCGGATCAGTGACACGTGGGTCGGCGTGCTGCAGGGGCTTCCCTTCGCTCTCTTTTACGCAGCCCTGGGGCTGCCGCTGGGACGCATCGCCGATTTCACCAATCGGCGGAACCTGATCGCCATCTGCGTAACTTTTTGGAGCTTCTTTACGGCGGCATGCGCCGGAGCCAGGAACTTCAGCTTCCTGTTCCTCACGCGCATGGGTGTGGGGGTTGGCGAAGCCGGTTTAAACCCGTCGGCTTTCTCGATCCTGTCGGACTACTTCTCCAAAGAGAGGCTCGGCGCGGCTTTAAGCGTCTTTTACATCGGGAACCTGCTTGGCTCGAGCCTGGCACTGATGGTCGGCGGGACTGTCGTTCAGGCAGTCACGGTGCGGCCTGAAACCACCCTGCCGCTTTTGGGAACGATTGCATCCTGGCGTCTCACCTTCCTGATTCTCGGCTTGCCCGGCCTTGTTTTTGCAACGCTTGTATTCACGGTGAAAGAACCGCTGCGAAAGAACCTGGCGCATGCATCGGGCGGGAACGCCAGGATGAACCTCAGGGAGACACTTCGGGAAGTGGGCTATCGATGGCAATCGGTGGCCGGCATATCGGTGGGATTTGTATTCCAAGCCACGTGCAATTATGCATTTTCGAACTGGGTTCCGGCCTATTTCCAGCGCGTCCACGGCTGGAGTATCGGAGCAACGGGCCGGGGGCTCGGATCTGTCATTCTCCCCTTCGGCTGTGCCGGCCTGTTCCTCGGTGGGTATTTGAGCGAGCGCTGGCAACGGCGAGGCATTGTGGATGGGCCGGTCCGGGTCGCAATCCCCAGTGCCATCGGGATTGTTCTCTTTTTCGTGCCTGCGATGCTGATGCCCACCGCGGCGTGGTCGCTAACTCTGATCGCTCCGGGATTTTTCTTTCTGGCGTTGCCGATGGGAACGAGCGTCGCGGCTTTACAGGTGATATTCCCAAATCAGATGCGCGCCCAGGTCGGCGCCCTGTACCTGTTCATCCTGAACCTTGGCGGATATTCGCTGGGCTCGCTTGTGCCTCCGGTGTTCACCGATTACCTGTTTAAAAAACCCGTGATGGTCGGCGCCTCAATCGCACTGACAATGACCATCGCCGGGATATGCATGTTGATCATCTTTTCGATGACCTTGCGCCCCTACCGCGCCGACTATCGGCGGATGAATCTTAATTAACCGCGGATCTCCGCGGATAAATCCGCGATATACGCTTGCGTAATTACAATGGTTGAGATAGAAAAGCTGTTCGGTTTTGATATCAGGGGAGCTTTATGTATTCGTTCGATCCTACCGATGAACAGAAAATAGTCGTGAGCGCTGCCAAGAAGCTGGCCGTAAAGGAGTTCCGTAGCCGGATGCGCGATGCGGACGAAAAGAGCGAGCCGGCGCCGGAGTGGATGCAGGCGGGATGGGAACTGGGACTGCTGCCGGCCAGCATATCCGAGGAGTACGGCGGATTTGGCGAGCATTCGGCGCTGACATGGGTTCTTGCGGCGGAGGAACTTGCGTGGGGAGATCTCAGCGCCACGCTTGTCCTGGCTTCTCCGAATCTGGTCGCCCTTCCGGTTCTGTTTTGCGGCTCTGCGGAGCAGAAGGAGCAGATCCTGCGCCTCTTTTGCAGCGATTCGTACGCCTACGGATCCGCGGCTCTCATGGAGCCTCAATTCGGCTTCGATCCTAATGCCCCGAAGGCATCCGCGACAGAGAAGGGTGGGAAATATGTTCTGTCCGGCACTAAATTCAACGTGCCGTTCGCGGTCGAGTCCGAGTGGATGCTGGTCTATGCTTCACTCGAAGGACAATGCCAGGGATTCCTGGTACCAAAGGGGACTCCTGGCCTGAACGTCAAAGAACGCGATCAGAACATGGGGATGAACGCCTTCCCTCTGTATACGGTGGAACTGCGCGATTGCGAAATCCCGGCCGCGCTCCGCCTCGGGGGCGAAGCCGGGTGCGACTTTCAACTTCTGCTGAATTCATCCCGCGTGGCGCTGTCCGCAATGGCAGTTGGAGTCGCCCGCTCCGCTTACGAATTCGCATTGGATTATGCCAAACACAGGAAGGCTTTTGGCGAAGCCATCGCTCAACGTCAGTCGATCGCGTTCATGCTCGCGGAGATGATTACGGATATCGACGCGGCCCGCCTGCTGGTCTGGGAAGCCGCCTGGCGGCTGGACCACAAGAAGGACACCACGCATGAAGCCTGCCTGGCCATGAACTTTGCCGGCGACATGGCGCTCATGGTCGCGGACCGCGCCCTCCAGATCCTCGGAGGATACGGATACGTGCGGGATTACCCGGTGGAACTCTGGCTGCGCAACGCGCGCGGATTTGCGGTCATGGAAGGAATCGCCATCGTGTAATTAGGAGAGACAGTGCATGATCAGCTTTGAGAATTCGCAAAGAATAAAAGACCAGCAGGAATATGCGGAGTCTATCGCCCGTGACGTGATCCGGCCGCAAGCGCGCTACTTCGACGAGCACGAACACGAAGAGCCGTGGGAATATGCAAAATTCATCTGGGATACGGCACGCAAGAAGCTGGAGAGCTTGAACCCCTCGGCCGTGGTTCCGGACGAACCTTTTATGCTGCAGATCCACATGATCGAAATGATCTCCTGGGGGGATGCCGGATTTTTCATGTGCCTCCCGTGGCCGGCGCTTGGGGGGAACGCCATCCAGTCCACCGGAACCGAAGAACAGAAGGAGAAGTTAGTCAATAAATTCCAGGGAAGCAAACCCACCTGGACCTGCATGGCATTAACCGAAGCGCACTGCGGATCCGACTCCTCCGCGATCCGCACTCGCGCCGTGCGAGACGGCGACAGCTGGGTTCTGAACGGCGAAAAGCTGTTTGTCACCAGCGCAAGGAAGGCGATGGTCGATTCGAACGGAGTCATGGTCGTGTGGGCCACGATAGAACCCTCCGCCGGACGCGCAGGGATCAGACCGTTCATGGTGGAATCCGGGACGCCCGGGGTGAGAATAACGAAGTTGGAAAAGAAGCTGGGCTATCGGTCCAGCGACACCGCCGTCGTTATTCTGGAGGACTGCCGGGTCCCGCTCGAAAACCTTCTTGGAGGGCACGACGGCAAGGGATTCAAAGGGGCGATGACGACCTTCGATTCGGCGCGCCCTGCAGCCGCAGCCAACGGGATCGGGATAGCCCGGGCGACCCTGGATTTTCTGAAGGAGCAGCTTGCGGCTCAAGGGATCAAAATCCGATACGGCATTCCGCGCCATCTCCTCACTGCCATTGAACGGGACGTTATCGACATGGAAGCGCAGTTGCGGGCCGCCTGGCTGCTGGTCGTAAGGGCCGGGTGGATGGTGGATCATCACATGCGCAATACGCTGGAATCGTCCATGTCCAAAGTGAAGGCCGGTGACGTCATAACCAGAATCACGCAGAAAGGGATCGAACTTCTGGGCCCCCTGGGATACTCGCGCCGGCTGCTGGTTGAAAAATGGATGCGGGACGGCAAGGTCATCGACCTTTTTGAAGGGACGGGACAGATCAACCGGTTAGTGATAGCCCGGAGAATTTTGGGCTACTCCAACAAGGAACTGAAGTAGGATAACTGATCCAGGATGCAGCTGGAACCGCGCGGATTTTCGCGGGTAAGATTTAATTGCCCTGCGCACGACTGAGGCGTTACCATCAATCCTGCATCGAAAAACTTCTCACTCCGGAGTCGCTCATGGGCACGCCGGTTGTCATCGGACTCAACGCGGTCATTGTGGCTGTCACGGAAGAGACTCCGCGAATCCTGGCCGTCAAGCGCGCGGAGCCTCCCCTGGCCGGCCATTTGAATCCCCAGGAACATGCGCTGCGCGCTGAATCGCCGGATTCAATCCCTGTCGGCCCGTTCGATCCATCCAGCGATCGAACTCTGGAATTGGGACTGCGCCGGTGGGTGCGCGAACAAACGGGGCTGGAACTCGGCTATGTCGAACAACTGTACACCTTCGGCGACCGCAACCGGGATCCGTCGGAAGTGGAAGGCGGCCCCCGTGTGATCTCTGTGGCGTACCTGGCCCTGATCCGGGAGGGAAAACCCTCCGGCAAGGCCGGCGCTCACTGGCGCGAGTGGTATCGGTTTCTCCCATGGGAGGATTGGCGCTCGGGCAGGCCGGACGTGATCGACAAGCATATCGAGCCTGCCCTCGACCGGTGGATTGAAACGGCCCCGGACGTGCGAACGCGGCAGGAAAAGCGGGAGCGATGCGACATCAATTTCGGGTTGCAGGGCGCTCCCTGGGTCCCGGAGCGCGTGCTGGAACGCTATGAGCTGATTTACGAGATCGACCTCGCAAGCGAGGCTTTGCGCGACCGCGGGCCCACACCGACCTTTTCTTCCGAAGAGAGATGGAAAGATCTGGGCCAGCCGATGGCGCTGGATCACCGCCGCATCCTTGCCACAGCACTTGGCCGCCTGCGGGGGAAGCTCAAATACCGACCTGTGGTTTTCGAGCTGCTCCCTTCCGTTTTTACGCTGTTCCAGCTGCAACGGGTTGTGGAAGCCCTCGCCGGCGTTCGCCTGCACAAGCAAAACCTCCGCCGACTCGTGGAAAAGGGGGGACTGGTGGAGGGCACTGCCCGCTTCGATCAGCAGACCGGCGGCAGGCCGGCAGAGCTTTTTCGTTTCCGCAGGGACGTCCTGCGCGAACGCCCTGCACCCGGCGTCGGGCTGCCGGGCATCCGCCAAAGTTAACCACGGGACTTGGGCGGACCGTCGCTTTATTTCCCGGCGGCAAAGGCAGGGCATCAAAGCCAATCGGGAAACAAGGCGACGGTCCGCCTAATCCCATAGCTGTGATACCGGAAGTGAATTTCCAAACGAGGGATACGATGAAATTTCGGGCTTTGACAATTGCGAGAGAGTACGGCAGCGGCGGAGGAGACATCGCGGGTATCATTGCACGCGAACTTGGGTGGCGGCTTCTGGACAAAGACCTGATCACCGAGATCAGCCGTATCGAGAAGGTGCCTGCCAGCGAAATAGCGGCCTTCGATGAAAAGGTCGATCCGTGGATCCACCGGATTACCTGCTCGGTTTGGGGAGTGGGGGCGGACGGGATCTCACCCGTTGCGCCGGTCGACGTATTCGATGCCGCGAAAACGGCGCAAATGGCGAAGCGGGCAATCGAAGAAGCGTACAAGCTGGGGGAATGCGTGATCGTCGGACGAGGATCGCAGTGCGTCCTGAAAAATAGAGAAGATGTGTTCCACGCGTTCATCTATGCCAGCTGGGGCGACAGGGTCCAAAAGATCGGTGCGAGTCTTGGGGCAGGCAAGAATGTTGAGGAGAAAATTCGCGCAATGGATGCAGAGCGCGTGGAATATGTGCGCCGGCACTACAAGGAGAATTGGCTCAATCCTTATCTGTACGACGTCATGATCAATTCGAAAAAACAGTACGAGAAAGTGGCACGGCTGATCATTTCGGCGATGCGGATGGTCCCCGCGGAATAGAAGGATTCACCGCACAGACACAAAGACCGCGAAGAACGCAAAAAATCCCTGGAAATTGTCTTTATGCTCCCAGCAATCTTTGCGTCTCTGCGGTGAATGAAGCCTTAGTTCTTCAGCCACTGATCCAGCCAGCCCAGCACGGTTTCGTGCCATTGCAAGCTGTTCTGGGGTTTCAGCACCCAGTGATTTTCATCCGGAAAATAGAGCAGTTTGGAAGGAATCCCCTTGCGTTGCAACAGGTTGAATGTCGCAATCCCCTGCGAGGCCTCGACCCGGTAATCCTTGCCGCCGTGAACGACGAGCATGGGTGTGCGCCAATTCCGTGCATAACTCAGCGGGCTGTCCCTCCTATACCCGTCAGGATTTTCGTATGCCGGCCCCCCGTGCTCCCATTCAGGAAACCATAGTTCCTCCGTGTTGTAGTAGGCCATGAGTTCGTCGAGATTGCCGTCGTGACAGACCAGGGCCTTAAAACGATCGGTGTGGCCGGCAATCCAATTGACCATGTACCCGCCGAACGAGCCGCCAAGCGCGCCCATGCGCTCCTTGTCGAGAAAAGGATATTTCTTCAGCGCATAATCAAGACCCTTCATGAGGTCTTCATATGGGGCGCCTCCCCAATCCCTATTGATTGCATCGGTGAAGGCCTGGCCATAACCCGTTGAACCGTGGAAGTCGATCATGACGGCCGCATAGCCGGCGCCGGCATAGGCTTGCGGATTCCAGCGGTAGTGAAATTCGTTGCCGAACGATCCTTGCGGTCCGCCGTGAATCAGAAAAGCCACAGGATATTTTTTTGCGGGATCGAAATCGGACGGGTAAACGATGTAGCCGTAGACGGTGTCTCCCTTGGCACCAATGAAAGTGAATTGTTCAGGCTTGCCGAATCTGACCGCAGCCACCTTGGCATCATTCACGTGTGTGATGCGGCGAATATCTTTGCCGCTGCTGTCTGTGGCGTAGAGCTCCGTAGGACCCAGGAGCGAGTGCATGCCGAAAAGAATACCCCCGCCCGGAAGCGCCTGCGGGCTTGCCATGGTTCCCTTCTCGACGACAATGCGCGCTCTGCCGGTCGCGACGTCGAGCGCAAAGATCGAATGCTGTCCCAGATGATCGGCCGTACAGAGGAGTTCCTTCCCATCGGCCGACCACTCCAGTTCTTCGGCAGACCGGTCTCCACGCGGGGATGGATCGGCGCGCAGCACGATCCGCCGTTCCGTTCCATCGCGCCAATCCCTGAGAACAATGTCAAAGCGATCCGACTCATAGCCGGCGCGGCTCATCGCCAGGTACGCGAGTGTCCTGCCGTCCGGGGAAAAAGCCGGCTGTGAATCCGACGCCGGATTCGTCGTAATCTTTTGGGGAGTCGAATAGCCGTCGGCCGGTGCCATGAACAGATCAAAGTTGGTAGACCATGCCTCTTCGCGGCCGACCTCCTTGGCGCTGAACACAATCGTGCGGCTGTCGGGAGCGATGGAAAACTCCTCGCCTCCGCCGAAAGGCTTGCTTGGGCAGTCCGCCGCCATTTCAGGCATGATGTCACGCGCCGGTCCGGATGGAAGCGGAAAGACAAACAGGTGGTTGCGGGTGCCATCCTCCCAGGTATCCCAGTGACGAACAAACAGCCGGTCGTAGATCATGCCGCTCGCTTTGGTTTTTTCCTTTTCGCCCAGGATCTTCTTTGTCTCTTCGGGCGATTTGCCCGGAAGCACGGCCATGGAAAACACCAGGTACTTGCCGTCAGGCGACACTTTGAGTGCGTCCACTCCTATGGGCAAATTCGTGACAGCTCCAGGCCCGTCTCCTTCCGGCGCAAGCCTCCATACCTGCGGAGACCCCGATCGGTTGGAAAGGAAGTACACCGTCTTCCCGTCCGGGCTCCAGCGAGGCTGGGTGTCGTTCTCAAGATCAGTCGTGATCCGGCGTGCGCCGGATCCATCCATGCGCGCCAGATAGAGATCGGACCGCCGACGATTTGCCTCTTGGTCCGTAGCGCTGACTGAAAAGACCACACGGCCGCCGTCCGGCGAGACCTGCCATTCCGAAATGCGGTCCATGGCCAGCATGTCGTGTACCGAAAACGGATGGGTGTCTGCCGTGAAACACGGCATCGCCAAGAATATAAATGGAACCAGTATCGCTGGTGCTGCACGCATTTTTCCTCCTTTGCTGCCAGAGCCGCGTAAACCCGCGATCAAAAAAACAGCTCGGGCTCGCGACGCTGCGAGAGCATCTTTTCGAACTGAGGCAAATAGGCCAGGAATTTGTCGTTCGTGACCTGAATAGCCTGTGAGGGACAGTTTTTCAAACAGCGGTAGCAGAACATGCATTAGAGTAATCCCTGATTCGGCTGTCATTCCGATCCATTGCTTCCCATGGACGATTCCTGCTGCACAGTCTGCACTGGGAGCAGGCTTCGTTCGTAACCAGCCGGGGACTAGAAGGGGAATCGCCGGGGTTTTGAGGATCAAAACCATTCCATGGGAACGGATAATTCCCTTTCAGCTCCAGTTTGCCGGAAACGTCCTCCCTAATGAACCCGGAGCTCCTTCTGCCGAAATCCCCGGCCACCGCCAGGCCGTTCGCATCCGGACGCCCGCTGGCGATTTTGGCGCTGGCGGTGTCCCCGCCGATCAATGCAGCGGCCGATCTCACCGTGAAACCTCGCTCTCGCAGCCGGATCTTTCATTCGGTCAGGGCGTCGTTGTACTCCCGGTTCCCATAGATCACTACGGCTACGGCCGGAGTGGAGTCACCATTCAGCCCCGTGAAGAAATCATCCAGGCACCCGGGCAGTCGGCCCGCGTACACCGGCAATCCGGCAATAACCAGATCAATGTCTCTGAACGGAATGCTCGTCCCTTCGGCAATGGCCAGAACTGTTTCTTGGCTAGTCTCGGTTGGACTGAAGTACACAGCCCACACAACTCCTCCAAGCCTCCCTAATCTCCACGGATCAACCCGCGCGAGGATCCGTGAAGGTCCGCGGTTCACTCAACGGAATTCAACGCCCAGTTCGGCGAACAGGAATGAAAAGACATCCGCCGTGAGCTCGTTGCGCGCCTTCAGCGGACTGCCGATGTGCCCCGTCCCCTTTTCGGCCCGCAGCAGGACCGGCAGGCCTGACGTGCTCGCCGCCTGAAGCGCGGCCGTCATTTTGCGCGAGTGCATCGGGTCCACGCGGGGATCATTCGAGCCGGTCGCGAACAGGACCGCCGGGTAGTGCGTCCCCCGCACGACATGGTGGTAAGGCGAGTAGGCGTAGAGTGCCGCAAATTGCGCCGGATCCTTCACCGTGCCGTACTCGGTTATATTGAACTGGCCGTTTGGCCCGGCTTCGCTCCGCAGCATGTCATAGATTCCGACGCTCGAAACCACGGCACGGAAGAGCTCCGGATGCTGCGTGATCATCGCGCCCATCAGGATCCCGCCGTTGCTGCCGCCCCGGCAGGCTAGGTGCGCAGGCGATGTGTAATGGTTGTCCACCAGCCAGCGCGCGCACGCGTAAAAATCGTCAAACACGTTTTGTTTTTTCGTGAGCTTGCCCCCCTCGTGCCATGCATCGCCGAACTCACCTCCTCCGCGGATGTGCGTTTCGGCATAGATGCCGCCCTGGTCGAGCCACACGCGCAAGGTTGGGGAGAATCCTGGTCTCTGGCTGATTCCATATCCGCCGTAGCCGTAAATAACCGTGGGCGCAGTTCCGTCGAGTCTCGTCCCCTTGCGCATCAGGATCGTGAGCGGCACCCTCGTCCCGTCCTTGGAAGTCGCGGACACGCTTCGCACCTCCATATCGGCGAAGCTCGTGGGAGCTGTCGTGACAAGCGCCGTGGGACCGAGAGCCTTTTGGCCTGGGAAATAAGTCTGCCATTTCGGGGGAGCGCTCCACTGCTCGATGATGAGCGCCGCACCGCCACCGCCGGTCTCAACCGCTTCGTCAACCGTACTCTCATCCGGTATTGGAACCGTCCCTCGCGCCTGCCCCTCGCTGCTGAAAACGCGCACATGGGAGGGGCCGCCCACGATCTCCTCGACATACAGCAGGTCCTCAGACGGCGTGAACCACTCGATGCCGGCCGTTCCTTCAGGAACGATCACGGTGGCATGGTCGAGCGATTTGCCAGGAAGGGCGAACCGCAAAACCTTGCCGTTAGGGGCGTTTTTGCGCGAGAGCAGATAGAGCGCTCGGCGGCCGAATCCGCCGCCGACCACACGATCCTCGAAAGTCGACAGCTGATGAAACGCTCCGTCCGCCTGAGAAGCCAGCCACATCATATGGTCGCCCCCGTCGCCGTTCAACACGTCCGCCAGCACCCACTTCCCGTCCTCAGAGGACTGGAGTTGGATTTCAGCAATCCTCGGGAATTCTTTTCCGATAACGTAACGGTCTGTGTCCGGCGACGTGCCGATTTTGTGGAAATAGATCTGCTGGAAAAAGGAGCGATCCGCCTCGGGCCTTTCCCCCGGAGACGGATAGCGCGTACGCCAGAATCCTGTGCCGTCCGTATTCCAGGCAACGCTGCCGCCAGCGGTCCCGCCGTTCACGCGCGGCACCTCGTCGCCGAGCTTGCGCCCGGTTTGAACTTCCCAGACATAGATGGTGCCCGATTCCGTCCCGCCCTTCGAAAGCGAAACCGCGACCTTGGAGCCGTCGCGCGAAGGCACATAGAAGTCGATCGTGGTCGCGCCGCTCGGGTCCATCGCGTTCGGGTTCACAAGCACCCTTTCGCCCGTGGGCGCGGCGAGCGAACGCATCGCGACGAGAAGACGCTGTTGCTTCGGAGGATCATTCTTGAGCGCGAAATACACGCCGCCCACATGCCGCATGTTGAACCAGGATGGAGAAGGCTGCTGAGTCAGGCTCTCAACCTGCCGCAAGACGGCGGGACGCATCGGCAATCGATCCAGAAAGGATCGAGCGGCCGCGCTCTGCGAATCGCTCCACGCCTGGACGGTGGGATCGTTCCCGTTTTCAAGCCAGCGGTAATCGTCCTGGACCTTCACTTTCCCGTAGCGGTCAGTGACGGGTCGCTTTGGCGCGACTTGCAGGGCCGCCGCCGTAAACGCAACGACTGCAATGAGCAGAGAAGATAAAAGCGAGCGACCCATCTGGACACCTCCTCTTAAGCACCCTATATGGAATTGAGTTTAACCACGAAACACATGAAACACACGGAAAAATGGTTTTAGAAGATCTCCTGTTTTTTCCGCGTTCCGGGGTTAAAAGCGGTTATTGCCAGCCGCCGCCCAGAGCCCTATAGAGGTCGACAATTGAGAGGATTCCTTGCAGGCGCAGCCTTGCGAGCGCGAGTTGCCCCTGAAACAAATTGCGATCCGCATCCAAAACCTGAAGATAGCTGTCCAGTCCTCCTCGGTAGCGCAAACCCGATAAACGAGACGTTTCCGATAGGTCCTGAACCAGCATCTCCTGCTGGCTTAATTGCTCCCTCGTCCGGTCATAGCGTACCAATGCATCGGAGACCTCACGCAAAGCATTGTAGATGGTCTTCTCGTAGGCGATCACCATTTCGCGCATCTCTGCTTCTGAAAGACGCACTCCCGCGCGCACCTGCCCTCCGGTGAACACCGGGACCAGCGCTGAGATGGAAAAATTTTGAGACCGAGCCGGGCCGGTCAGCAGTTCGGAAAGTGCTCGGCTCTGGCCTTCCGCGAAACCCGTCAGCGAGATCTGCGGAAAATAGTACGCCCGGGCAACGCCTATCTGCGCGTTGGCCGCAATTAAAGTCTGTTCCGCCTCCCGAATGTCGGGCCGCCGCTCCAGCAACGATGACGGAAGACCGGGAGGAAGCTCTTCAGGAAAATTGAACTCATTGATTCCTCTCCCCCGCGGAACATCGCCAGGAGCTTTGGCCAGCAGCAGGCTGATGGCGTGTTCGGTTTGCGCGATATCTCCTTCGGTCTGGGCAATCTGCGCAGCGGCGGTATAAAGCAATTCCTCTGCCTGGTGCACATCAAGCCCGGTCGCGGCGCCGCGATCATGACGAAGCCGGACAAGCCGGAGATTATGCTCCGCGATCCGCTTTGTATTGCGGGCGATGTCCAACTCAAGGTCACGCTCGCGAAGCGTGAAGTAGTTCGTCGCCATCTCGCCGATCAGCGAGACGATAATCGCCCGCCGTCCTTCCTCGCTTGCCAGGTATTGCGCTTTCGCCGATTCACTCAGACGGCGTAGCCGTCCCCACAGGTCGAGCTCCCAGGAAAGCAATCCTCCCGCCTGCGCGTAGCTGGCGTCCAGTGAAGTTGTGCCGGGTGCAAGAATCGTGGCACCGACCAGGGATGGCCGGCTGGCTGTCACTTGAGCCCCGGCGGAAATCGCCGGGAACTGTTCGGAATGGGCTATTCCAAAGCGGGCGCGCGCCTCCTGGACTCGCTCGGCCGCCATCGCCAGATCGAAGTTTTGCTTCAGGGCCGTGACAATCAGATCTTTCAGAGTGTCATCGTGGAACAACTCGCTCCATCTCATGTCTGCAACTGATGCATTCGGAGAATCGGGGGGAGCCCCATGAAATTGCCCAGGCAGAGTGACCGCGGGACGACGGTAATTTGGACCGAGCACGCATCCGGCAAGCAGCAAAGGAATCGACCAAATCAGCATTCGGACTTTCATTCGAACAACTCCGTGACAGGCTCCTGGTCGGCCGTCGGCTTGCGTCTGTGTTCGGCCACGCGTTGGATAACCGCATAGAGCACGGGGACGATGAAGATCGCCAGCAGAGTGGCCGCATTCATGCCGCCGAACACCGCAGTTCCAAGAGACCGACGGGAAGCGCCGCCCGCGCCTCTGGCAACCAGCAGCGGCGTGACCCCGAGAATGAAGGCGAACGAGGTCATCAAAATTGGGCGCAATCTCAGACGCGCAGCTTCCAGTGCTGCATCATGGATGGATTTGCCGCTCTCGCGCTTCATTCGTGCAAACTCAACGATCAGAATCGCATTTTTTGCCGCAAGCCCTATCAGGGTGACGATTCCAATCTGCGTATAGATGTCGTAGGGATAGGCCCGCAGCCAGACGGCGAACAAAGCCCCGAAAAGTCCAAGCGGCAGCGCCATCAGAACAGCAAACGGGATCGACCAGCTCTCATACAGTGCAGCCAGGCACAGAAAAACCAGCACTGCGGCGAACCCGAAAATCAAGCCTTCATTCCCCTGAGATTGTTTCTCCTGATAGGTGGTTCCGGTCCACTCGTAAGCATATCCCGTGGGAAGCATCGACTCGGCGACCTCCTCCATGGCTCGGCTGGCCTGCCCGCTGCTGTATCCCGGCGCTGGCCCACCCAGGATTTGAATTGCGCGGTAGCGGTTGTAACGATACATGACATCGGGCCCGGCAGTCGCCCTGACCGCGGCGATAGTTCCGAGCGGGACCATATTCCCGTCGCTGTTCCTGACGTAAAAACGATTGATGTCGCTGGGCTGGCTTCGGAACTCCGGCTGCGCCTGCACTACGACCTGCCAGGTGCGCCCAAACGTGTTGAAGTCGTTGACGTACAATCCCCCGAGAAAAGTCTGTAAGGCCTCATAGGTCTCGGTGACGGGGATCCCCATCGTTTCCACCTTGGCAAGGTCGACATCGATGCTGTAGCTCGGAACATTCGCGCGAAATGTGTTGCTGACATTGGTGAGTTCCGGGCGTTTCCGGGCGGCCTGGACTAGGAGGTCGGCAACTTGAGAGAAATCCTGCATGTTGCCCCCAAGACGATCTTCCAGCATCAACTGAAATCCTCCGGTCACGCTCAATCCTTGAATCGGAGGCATGCCGAAGGCATTGACAGAAGCTTCCGGAACGGTCGAAAACGCGGCGCTCAGGCGTGTCAGTATTGACTGGAGCTGAAGGTCGTCGCTCTGCCGCTCATCCCACGGTCTAAGGCGCGTTACCAAAGTTGCCACATTGGAGGAGTTTGTTCGCGTCGTCATGTCGACTCCGCCCATCGTCATAGTGCCGGCGACCCCAGGAATGAGGGTCACCACGTGCTCGAGTTTGCTTGTTGCCGCATCAGCACGCACCACGGAAGCTCCATCCGGAAGCCGGATTGCGGCCAAAATCGTGCCCTGATCTTCGTCAGGCAAAAATCCGGTCGGCAGGTGATGGAACAGACCGGCGGCACAAATCCAGAAGCAGATCAAACAGAGCAATGCCAATGCCGATTTGCGAATCAGGAAATGGACGCCCATGAGATAGCGGTTTCGGAGCCATTCAAAACCGACATCGAATCCAGAGAAGATGCGGCCAAGGGATCCACGGCTGGTCATTTTCGGGCGCAGGATAAGCGCGCTCAGCGCCGGACTCAGCGAAAGCGCGCTGAAGGCCGACAGAAGGACCGAAATGGCGATCGTCAATGCGAATTGCTTGTAGATCTGGCCGCTGATCCCGCCCACAAACGCGACGGGGATGAAGACTGCGGCCAGGATACAGGCAATGGCGACGACCGGCGCCGAGACCTCTTCCATCGCGCGGATTGCGGCTTGACGCGGCTTCATGCCGTCATCGATATTGCGTTGCGCCGCTTCGACCACGACGATCGCGTCGTCAACGACAATCCCGATCGCCAGTATGAGTCCAAACATGCTGGTGAGGTTGATCGAAAAGCCCAAGGCCGGAAATAACGCGAAAGTTCCGACAATCGCCACCGGGACTGTGAGCAGCGGGATCAGGGTCGCCCGCCAGTTCTGCAGGAAGATGAAGACCACCAGGATAACCAGACCAATGGCTTCGAACAGGGTCAATAGGACTTCGTGAATAGCGGCATGGACGAAAACCGTCGAGTCATAAGGGATAACGTAATCCAGCCCGGAAGGGAAATTTTTCTTGGCCTCCTCCATGAATTTGCGGATCCGTTCAGCGGTGGCTACAGCATTGGCTCCAGGCGAGAGATACACGATCAGGTTACCGGCAGGGAGGCTGTTGACGCGGCTGAAGCCGCTGTAGTTCTGGGCTCCCAACTGCACGTGTCCGATATCCCGAATACGCAGCAGCGATGTGTCCGGCCGGGAGCGCAGGACCACATCTTCAAACTGGCTCGGATCTGCAAGCCGGCCGGGAGCGCTAATCGAGTACTGGAAATCCGTTCCGGCAGGCGCCGGCGGCTGCCCGAAATTCCCGGAAGGGTTTTGCCGGTTTTGAGCCTGAATGGCCGCGCTGACGTCGCTTGCGGTCACGCCGAGTTCGGCCATTCTGTCCGGATTCACCCAGATGCGCATTGAATACACCTGGTTGGAGCTTAAGCGGCATTCCCCCACACCTTCCACGTTCGCGATCTGGCTTAGTAAATTGATCTGAGCGTAGTTCGTAAGAAACAGGGTATCGTAGCGGTTATCGTAGGAAACCAGTCCGACGCTGGTCAGAAATGCGCTGGAGACTTTCTTGACCGTGACCCCCTGCCGCTGCACGTCCGGAGGCAAGCGCGGCATCGCAATGCTCACACGATTCTGCGTCTGCACAACCGCGATGTCGGGATTGGTGCCCAGGCGGAACGTCACCTGAATATTCAGAGTTCCGTCATTGCTGCTGCTTGCGAGGAAGTAGAGCAGGCCGTCGAGTCCAATCAGTTGCTCCTCAATCGGCTGCGTAACCGTCTTTTCCAGGTCCTGTGCGTTGCCTCCCAAATAATTGGCGCTGATCTGGACAACTGGAGGGACAACCTCCGGGTAATTTGCGATCGGCAGGTTGGGGATGGTGACTACTCCCAAGATCACGATAACAATGGCCAACACCATTGCAAACACGGGGTGGTCGATGAAGAATCGTGCCATGGATCACTCTCCGGTCCTTGGCGCAGTTGTTGACGTTTCGGCAGGAATGTAGGGCTGAGGGTTGACGTGAACACCCGGCCTAACCTTTAGCTGACCATCCACAATGACGCGCTCCCCCGGACGCAATCCCTGCTCAATCAGCCACTGTGAACCCAAACGATAACCTGTCGTAACGGCTCGCATCAGCACCTTGTCGTCTGTCCCTACAACGTAGACGGCCTGCATATCTTGCAGTTGCTGCACCGCCCTCTGCGGTACTGTAATGGCGTTCTCACGCTCATCCACCTGGACACGGATTCGACCAAATTGGCCGGGAAGAAGCGTGCGCCTGGGATTCGGGAATCGCGCCTGCAACTCCAGCGTGCCGGTCTTCGGATCAACCTGGTTGAGCGTATCCTCGATCCCTCCTTTGAAAGGGAACTCCGCGCTATCGGCCAGGACGAGAGTCAGGAGAACTCCATCGGCCAACGTCCGCTTGCCTCGTTTCAGCCATGACAGGTACTCCCCCTCGGTGACTTTGAATCGCACCCAGATCGGATCCAGAGGAACAATTGTCGTGAGGGGTTGCGCGGAGTTCGGAGTCACAAGGCCGCCGACCGGAATCAGAGAGTCACCGATCCGGCCGTCGATCGGAGCCTTGATGGTTCCATATTGCAGGTTCAGCTCGGCAGTCCGCAAAGATGCTTTCAGCGCTTCCACTTTTGCGTTCATTGCGTCGATTTGAGTGCGGGTGGAAAGGGCCATCTGATCAACATTGGCGCTGTTGGCGCGCACACTCGCCTCATTGGCTTTCAAAGCGGCGGTTGCCGAGTCAAGGTCTTGCTTGGAGGCGGCGTCCGCCTGCACCAGAGGACTAAGACGTTCGTAATCCTGCTGGGCCTTCAGGAGATTCGCTTCGGCAGAGGCCAGATTCGCCTGCGCCTGCAGAAGCGAGACCTGATGCTGTGCAAATTCAAGTTCCGCTTCGCTCTGGCTCAGGTTGCCGTGCGCCTGTTGCACGACCGCCTCATACGGCCTGAGATCCAGCACATAGAGCGTCTGTCCAGCCCGTACTTCCGAACCTGGCTTAAACAGCCATTGTTCAATATATCCCTCTACCCGGCCTCGCACTTCCACCATGTCGCGCGCGTAGGTCTGAGCGGCAAACTCAGCGAAGATAGGGACATGGGCCAGCCGCGTCTCCACAAAAGTCACCGTCACGGGCAGGTCTGTCTTCACTCCGTTTCTGGATTGCGGGTTATTGCATCCCGCCAGCAGAACGGCGAAAAACGGGAAAGCTGTTGAGCCCGCAAGTTTCAGCCAAATCCGAGCGGTCACTCCCTTTCCCCTTGATAAATAAGTGCGCCCCATATTGTAATTACCTTCCTCCGATTTGGAAATCAGGCACCCGGTTCTTTGCTGTTGGGAGAGTTTCGGGTTTTTGTATGATCATGCAGGAGTTGGACCGGTTTGATCCCGCCTTCACACTAATTAATTTGCAGGTCGTACCGTAATAGGGCCTGAACAATCTCTTTTTAAGGAATAAATTGACGCCAATACCTCGAAAATGGTTTGATCAAGTCTCCGAGAGAGACAGCATGAATCGGCACCGGCCAGACACCTTATCCGACGCTGAATCCTGTTCTATCCTACTCATAGTCAAACTCCCCGTTGACAATACCGCGAACTGAAGCCGTACACAATACGCCCCTTCATCATACGCTGTCGCGTCTGATCTGTTCCGCTATTCCCGGACACCCGGAAATCACAGATTCCCGGAGCCGCCGGTCCGGCCGAAGCCGCTGAAGACTTGATGTCGCACCGAAGGCGCCTTGCAGTGCGGCAGCAAGCTGCCGCTTTGGTTTGGGTGGCGGATGGGTTCACACAAAATCCAAAGTGCCGGCAAGCCTGCGCACTTCCAAAGAAAATTAGCTATGGCGGTATTGGCACTTCGGCCTAAAATGCTATTTCCTGAGCAGGAGAACCTCATGCTATTGCGCAAAATCGCATTCCTGAATGTCATGTTGCTTTTCACGGCTGCGTCGCACGGCGAACAGGGCATGTGGATGCCGCAGCAGATCCCGAAGCTCGCAAGCCAGCTGAAGGCAATCGGCTTCACCGGGGATCCAAAAGCGTTCGCCGACCTGACGGGCCAGCCAATGGGGGCGATTGTCTCCCTTGGCGGGTGCACCGCGTCGTTTGTATCCCCTGACGGCCTGATTGCAACCAATCATCACTGCGTTACCGGAAGCCTGCAATACAATTCCACACCGGAACGGAATCTCCTGGCAGACGGATTCCTTGCCAGAACACCCGAGGAAGAGTTGTCGAACGGCCCAGGCCAGCACGTTTACCTCACAACCTCATTCAAAGACGTAACCGATTTCATCGTGGGGAACATCGACCCTAAAGTGACGGACCGTCAGCGCAAGGATCTCATCGATGCACGGACCAAGGAGCGGATTGCCGCCTGCGAAAAGGGCGGAGCACGTTGCAACGTGGCGTCCTTCTTTTCCGGATTAAAGTATTTTGAAATCGCCCAGTTCGACATTCAGGATGTCCGGCTCGTTTATGTGCCGGCGGATGGCATCGGCGACTTCGGAGGCGAAACCGATAATTGGCGCTGGCCCAGGCATGCCGGCGAATGGAGCTTTGTTCGCGCCTATGTTAGCAAAGACGGCAAGTCCGTCCCCTACTCGAAAGATAACGTGCCGTACAAGCCCAAGCACTGGTTGAAGGTTTCCCCCGAAGGAGCGAAAGACGGAGAGTTGGTATTTGTTGCCGGTTACCCGGGCCGCACCCAGCGCTACCTGACCTATGCCGAAGTCAGGGAGACCGCAGAATGGAGATTCCCGAGAACGATTCGCCAGGCCGAGGAGCAACTGGCGATTCTCGAAAAGCTGACCGCCGGGAACAAGCAGCTGGAAATCAAGGTCGCGAACCGAATCCAGGGCCTGAACAATACTCTGACGGATCAGAAAGGGATAGTGGAAGGACTGGTGAAAGGAGGCGCGCTCGAACAGAAGCTGGCCATGGAAAAAGAGCTCGCAGCCTGGATATCAGCCACTCCCGCCCGAATACAAAAATACGGCGAGGCCCTGCCTGCGTTGAACAGGATCCAGGCCGAAAGCGAAAAGACCAGGGAACGGGATGCCGCGATGTCGAGCCTGTCTTCCGCTTCCAGCTACCTGAACGCTGCGCAATCGATTTATCGGCTTTCCGTGCAGCGCCCCAAGTCCGATCCGGAGCGCGAATCGGGCTATCAGGAGCGCGAGTGGGGCCGCATCCGCGACACCATGGATCGCCTGCAGCGCACCATCGACCCCGTCGTCGACCGTGCCCTTCTCGGCTGGGCTATGGGTCTCGCGGCCGCACTGCCATCGGATCAGCGTATCGAAGCACTGGATCGGTTCGTGGGACTCAGGCCGGGCATGTCGAAAACAGAGGCGGGCAGGGTCATCGATACTTATCTGGACAAAAGTTTGTACCCAAACACCAAATTAGCCGACCGCAATTCCCGTCTTGGTCTTTTGGAAAGGAGCACACCGGAGCTCATGGCGGCACGAGACTCCTTCATCCTCCTCGCAGCGGCCCTTGAACCACTGGCGGAAGAAATCCGCGAGATTGGCAAGGACGTCGCCGGAGCCTCGGCCCGCCTGCACCCGCTTTATATGCAAGCAATGATGGAGAAGGCTGGCGGACTCCTGGCGCCTGATGCCAACGGCACGCTGCGAGTCACTTACGGCCAGGTCAAGGGCGTGGACGCGAGGGACGGTCTCTTCTACAAACCGCACACGGGACTGAAGGGGATCATCGAGAAACAGACCGGAGCGGGAGACTTCAATGCTCCAGCCAAGGAGATAGAAGCGATCCGGAAGGTGCTCACGGGAGAAAAACCGTCTCCCTATTTCGATGCCGCGCTCCACGATGTGCCTGTCAACTTCCTCTCCACGGTTGACACAACCGGCGGGAATTCCGGTTCGCCGACTTTGAACCGAAAGGGAGAACTCGTGGGCCTGTTGTTTGACGGCACCTACGAATCGGTGGCTTCGGATTTCGTGTTTAATCCCGTGACCACCAGATCCATTCACGTCGACAGCCGTTACATGCTGTGGGATATGACGGAGGTGGATGGCGCCGTCAACCTTCTGAAGGAAATGGGCATTGTGAAATAGAAGGTAAATGCGCGGACCCTCGCCCTAATTCCTCGAGCATCCGCGAAAATCCGCGGTTAAGATACCACCATGAATGAAACCGTACTCGACCGGCTGATCCGCTATGTGAAGATTGACACCCAATCCCTTGAAGGCTCCTCCACCTGCCCCAGCACAGAAAAGCAGCTCGAGCTTTCAAAGCTTCTGTCTGATGAATTGAGGCAGGTTGGGCTTGCAGACGCTACCCTGGACCAGTGGGGAATCGTGATGGCTACACTGCCGGGCAACGTGCCCGCAACCCATCCGGCTTTCGGAAAAGTCCCTGCCATCGGTTTTATTGCGCACGTCGACACCTCCCCCTCTGCCAGCGGAGCCAACGTGAAGCCGCAGATTATCTGGTACGCTGGTGGCGATATCGTGCTGCCGGGCGACAATGCTGTCATCATCAAGGAATCCGAAAACCCCGAGCTCGCGGAATATGTCGGCGAGACGATCGTGACAACCGACGGCACGACACTCCTCGGGGCCGACGATAAGGCCGGCATTGCCATTATCATGACTGCGCTTCAAAAGCTTATCGACGAGCCCGACCTGCTCCACGGCGATCTCAAAATCGCATTCACGCCAGACGAGGAAGTCGGGGCCGGCACGATCCACTTCGACATTGAAAAGTTCGGTGCAACAGCCGCCTATACCGTCGATGGCGAGATGCCGGGCGAACTGAACAAAGAGACCTTCAGCGCCGACACCGCGGTGATCACCGTCCACGGCCGCAACATCCACCCCGGCAGGGCAAAGGGAATCATGGTGAACTCCCTTCGTGCCGTGGCCGATATTCTCGCCCGTTTGCCGAAGGATGTCGCGCCGGAGACCACCGAAGGTTATGAGCCATATATCCATCCCTACAGAGTGGAGGGAGAGGAAGACCGGTCGGTAATCAAAATCCTGCTGCGCGACTTTAATACCGGCGGTCTCGCAGAGCTCAAAAGGCGGCTGGAGAAAATCATACGCGACGTGGAACCGCTGCACCCGAAAGCCCGGTTCGAGTTGGAGATCATCGAGTCGTATCGGAACATGCGCGAAAAACTCGAAAAGGACCCGCGCGTTCTCGAGTGTTTATGGGACGCGGCGAAACGCGCCGGAGTAGAACCGAAGTGGGTCCCGATTCGCGGCGGCACCGATGGCTCGAGACTTACCGCCGACGGCCTGCCCACGCCGAATATTTTCACTGGCGGAAAGAATTTTCACGGCAGGACCGAGTGGGTTTCTCTCCGCGGCATGGAATACGCTATCGATACGGTCATCCATCTCGCTCAGATCTGGGTTGAGAAAAGCTCCTAATGAACCGGGAGCTCGATGAAACTATCCTGGTCGCCGGTCTGGTAGATGCGTTGAGTTGCTTTGCGATAATTCCCAGGTTTGGCCCGGAATATGCTCTCGACGTAAGTTTGCGGATTGCGATCATAGAGCGGGAACCAACTCGACTGGATTTGCACCATGATTCGATGTCCCGGGAGAAAAAGGTGCGACGTCGCGGGCAGTACCCATCGATAACGTTCGACCTTCCCTTGCGGAACGGGCGCGGGATTCGTGACATCGTTGCGATAGCGTCCGCGCAGGATATCGGCAGATATCATCAGCTGATATCCGCCAAGTTCAGGCTGAGCTGGAACCTGGTCGGGATAGACGTCGACCAGCTTTACGACAAAATCGGAATCTGTGCCGCTGGTGGAAGCGAACAGGTTCGCAATCGGTTGTCCGCTCAATTCAACGGGCTCGGTCAATATGTCCGATTGAAAGCTCAAAACATCCGCACGGCGCGACAGGCTGCGCTGATCGTCCACCAGCCAATGTCCCCACGTCGATCCCCGGGAGTACACAGGCAATACGGGGCGAGCGGTGTACAAGACGGGCTGCGCGGGGTCGGAAACGTATTCGGCATAAGCCGCCCCATCTGTCGCCGGAGCGTTGAATTCAAGCCGCAGTCCCGGCTTGAGATAAAGCCGCTGCATTTGCCGTTCACAGCCGGATTCACAGCTCAATGGCCAGGCATTGTATCGGTGCCAGGTGTTGGCTCCGGTTTCGTACGCCAGCACGGGCGGCGTATTCGCCTTGGGCGCATCCTCCTTCAGCCGTTCATTTAAAAACGGAAGGAGGATTGTCCGGCGAAAGTAAAGCGCTGTATCTCCGTCGAACTTGAGCGGGCCGAGGAACCTGCCGTCTTCATTGGCTGTTCCGTGAGACCATGGTCCGATCACGAGATAGTTCATGTCGTTGTTTCGATCTTTGGATTCGGTGGCTTCATAAGCGGCAACGGCGCCGTAAATATCCTCCTGGTCCCAGAGGCTGTGAATGTACATGGTTGGAACTTTGAGCGGCTGGCCGGCCAGGATCTTGTCGAGCGCTTGGCCTTGCCAGAATGCGTCGTAGGCCGGATGCTGCAGCAGATTCCTCCAAAAGGGCACCTGGTCTAGTCCCCTGATGTGGCCAAGCTCTCCTGCGGAGCCTGCCTTGAGTGCTTCAACATAGTAGTCATATTTTTGTTGCGGGACGTCCTCTACCGTTGCTGTAGAACCGTTTGAAAGTTCCTGGTCATGAATGAAATCCACCATCAGTTGACGGAATGCACCGTTGTGAAACCAGTCGTCCCCGATCCACGTATCGACCATGGGATTGATAGGAACCGCGGCCTTCAGCGCCGGGTGAGGATTGACAAGCCCCATGAGCACCAGGAATCCATCATAAGAGGTGCCGATCATCCCGACACGACCATTGTTCTCCGGAACATTTTTCAAGAGCCAATCGATCGTATCGTAAGTGTCGGTCGAGTGATCGACGCCGGCAGGATTCAGCGGTCCGCGCAGCGGCAGGTTCATCACGTAATCGCCTCCGGACCGATACTTCCCGCGGACATCCTGGAATACGCGAATATAGTTCGCACCCGCAAAGATGTCGTCGCCCGGAGGCAAAGCAGCTGCGAGCTGCGGGCCTTTTTCGGGGGGTACGCGTTTGGAAGCGTCATAAGGGGTTCGCGTGAGCATTATGGGCATCGGTTCTTTGACACGGGGAATCAGAATAACCGTGAACAGAGTCACGCCATCCCGCATTGGGATCATCTCTTCCCGCCTGTCGAAATCAAAGCCTTTGTTGTTCTCAGCCAGGGTTTCGGCAAGAAGATCGGGATCGTAAGGCGTGTGGATGGCCTGCGCCCGCACCTGCACTCCAACAAGTGCAGCGACTAAAAACGCCAAAACCCACGAGACTTTCCCTTGCTTCATCCGCAAATCCCCCTAAAGCATATCCTGCATGATAGCACGTTGGCCGACTCAAAATGCAAATCGCGGATTTTCGCGGATCCGCGCGAATTAAGGGAAACTCCATCCGTGCGGATCCGCGAAAATCCGCGGTTTCGATTCTTCCTTATTCCTTTGATGTCGATCTGGAAATTCAATAGAGACGGAAAGAAACCTCGATATTGGCGAGCACATCGACCGGTATGCCATCAAGAGTAGCCGGCTTGAATCGCCATTTGTCCGTAATGGTTCTGATGGCTGATTCATCCAGGTCATAGCCTAATCCCCGCAGTACCCTGAGGCTGTCTACCCTGCCATCTTTGCGAATAATACCTTGTAGGATCACAATCCCCTCCGTGCGCACCCGCTTGGCTTGTTCCGTATAGTCCGGCAAAGGCTGCAGCAGTGGTTCCGGCGGCTTTAGTCCGTTGCCAACCAATGGGGGGGCCGAGGTTCTTTCCAATGCTGATGTCCGGGCCGCCTCCGAGGCCACCATGGCTTCCTAGTCCCGCGCCTGGACCAGTCCCCGAGCCGATCCCCGGGCCAGAGGACAAGGTGCCGCTGAACGGGGCCGTGATATCGCCGATCGACATCGAAAGATCCTGCGGAATATCGATCGGCACTTGAACGCTCGGCACTAGGGAGAGCGAATCCTCCAAGGGAACCAGCGGTTCGGGATTTGCCACATCCGGCGGCATCATCTGCAGGCGCTCGCTTTGGGGCAGGCGGCCGAATGCCGCGGGAACCGGCTGACTCTTCCCTCCGCCTCCGCCACCTCCGCTGCCCCCGTCCAAGTCAAAAGGCAAAGTCATCAGGTAGTTAACGAAGACGGTGTCGTCTTTCCTCGGCATGGATGTCTGCGCCTGGTGAACCATCAGAAAGGCCAGGCTCAAGACAGCGGCATGGATAAGCAGCGAGAGCATTCCTGCCTCCATTTTCCGGGTTCGTCCCTGAGCGCGCTCGAGGGCAAGCCCTTCCGGGTCGCAGAAAACCGAAGGCACCAATAGCGGCGTCCGGAAGCCGCTGAAAAGGCCGATGACAATTCCCCGAAGGGCGTGAGAAGGCCTAGAGAGCCCTTTGATTTCAATGTGCGTTTCCTTGCTGTTTCTCGTCATCGGAATATCCCTGCCAATGACAAATGCTGTGTTCGTGGTTCTTATTCGATGGGAGACTGGAGGGGGCAAGGGTTTCATTTAGTTTTTGCTTCTCTTAGCCCTCGAACCACAAAACCCGAAATGAACATTCGAGAAGAACACCGCAACCTCGTGCAATTGTTGGGTTTCGTGGTTAGCTTTTGGAATTCTGGTCAGACGGGGCGTTTAAGCCGTTAGTGAATACAAAATTCCTCTGCGGAGCAAGATTCAATGGCGCACACAATTCATGGATCTGTTTCTTGCGTCTGAAAACGCGTTCTTCCCGGCAGGCAAGCTGCCGCACTCCAAGGCACCGTTTCATTTATTGTATTCGTAGAAGCCTCTGCCCGATTTTCTTCCAAGGTATCCCGCATCGACATATTTCTTCAGCAGCGGGCAGGGCCGGTATTTGGAATCTCCAAACCCTTTATAAAGCACATCCATGATACTCCAGCATGTGTCCAGACCTATCAGGTCGGCTAGCGCCAATGGCCCCATCGGATGATTCATCCCCATCATCATCACATCGTCAATCGCTTTGGCCGTCCCAACCCCTTCAAACAGCGCATAAATAGCCTCGTTAATCATAGGAAGCAGGATCCTGTTCGCGATAAATCCAGGATAGTCATTGCTCTCTACCGGGACCTTGCCGAATTGTCTCGCGAGCTTTTCAGTCATTTCATACGTTGCCTGTGAGGTGGCCAGGCCCCGGATGATTTCCACCAGTTTTATGGCCGGGACCGGATTCATGAAATGCATGCCTATGATTTTTTCGGGCCTTTTTGTACCGGCTGCGATGCGCGTGATCGGGATCGAAGATGTGTTTGTGGCGAGGATAGCCTCGGCGCAACAGATTTCATCCAGTTTTCTGAAAATTCCCCTTTTGACCTCCTCGTTTTCGACCACCGCCTCCACAATGAAAGGCGCGTTCTTCAGCTCTTCGATTTGTGATGTGATCTTTATGCGGCGCAGACATTCCCTTTTCTGATCCAGGGTCAGCTTCTCTTTGGCAACCAGCCTGTCCATGCTTTTGGAGATGCTTTCCAACCCTCTGCGAACCAATTCCTCAGAGATGTCGCACAGGATGACATCAAGATCGCCCGGAAAGACCGCAACTTGGGCGATACCGTTTCCCATCTGGCCTGCCCCTATTACGCCAACAATTTTGAATTCCATTGTCCCCCCATGAGGATCACACGAATAGCCGACGACTGACGATTTGCCGGCGGATTTG
>Ga0326727_10007087_pt1 | contig 30051 bp, 21 predicted proteins | sample MB2enrmetagenome_FD_207643 | JGI IMG/M metagenome (GOLD analysis project Ga0326727, IMG submission 207643) | Lab enriched peat soil microbial communities from McLean, Ithaca, NY, United States - MB29MY | ecosystem: Environmental > Terrestrial > Soil > Wetlands > Peat | place: USA: New York... | reverse complement strand
AACAGCCTGGCCACGCTGTTATGGTTGGCGAAATAACCAAGAAGCAGAAAGCCCTTTTTACCTCGCTCGGTGTTGAGGTCCCTGCCTAGGTATAAAAGCACGGGAATCCAGGTTGAATATGAGGGGCACGCCGATCCGCTCGAGGCTTCCTTCGCGGAGGATGACCGGGCTTCGCGCCTCGATGGCTTCCTCGAGGCGCGCCGAGTTCCGGGCCATGGCCTTCTCGGCATCCTGGGCGGGCTCGGGATAGCTCCCGACGAACCTGAGCTCGGGGCCGGACTTCGCGAAGACGGAGGCGGAGATGAACGGTATGCTGAGCCGGGCCTGTTTGAGCACGGCCGCGATCGTCGAGCCGAGGTCGGGCGAAGCCGACGCCACGAGCTCCGCGGCCCGCATCGACTCGGCGAAATCGAAGCGGCGCTCCGCCTCCTCGAGCTCCATCCTCGAACTATCTTCCGCCCGCCTGCGCTCGGTGACGTCCTCGTCTATGCCGATAGTATAGGGCCATTCTCCTTCCTTCACCCAGACGACGCGGGTGCGCAGCCACCGCCACTGGCCTTGGGCGTCGGAGACGCGGTACTCGGCAGTCGCCCGCGCTTCCTCCTCCCCCAGGCGGAGCGAGGCGAAGGCGTCGCGATCATCGGGATGGACGCGATCCTCGAGACCGTTCCTGCTCGATGCGTCGATGCCCAGGCCTCGCATGACCGCGCTATCGACCAAGTTCCCTTCCGGGCCGTCGACGAAGATGCCCAGCCGTTCAAGGCCCTGTATTAATGCGTCGGTAGTCGGGAGCTTATCAAGCAATATGCGCAGGCTTTTATCGGACATAGTGCGGTCTCGTCCTACTATACCACCCCTTGGCGTCCGAATGTCGCAATTCTCGAATTTCATCGACTTTTATGCTTTTCCTAACCGATGTCGAGAGCGGCGATGCAAGAATCTCCTCCGAGAGCGGGCAAGAGCCGCCGAAACTCGAGGTCTTTATGCAGCACGCATCGCCCAAAGCCGATCTGATAGACCTGCCGGCGAAATTCTTCTTAAATCAAAAAGGAGTCGATTATTGCGTTAGCCGCCGCGTTCCGCTGCGCGATCTGCGCGGTTTCGACGGCGAGAAGAGCCTCGGTTTCGACTGGCCGGGCTGCCGCGCTGAATCGCTCGAGCAAATGGTCGTGGGGAACATGCTGTCGCGCATAGAGCTCGACCGGAGCGAGTTCATCTCCGTGCGGTCGCCTCTCATCGCCATGACGAGGTCGGTCCTCTACGGCTCGGTGATAGCCCGTTTTCGCGTGGAGCTCAAGCGCTGCCTTGTCGCGCAGCCGCGCACCGCCAAGCTCCTCGCGAATCCCTCGGTCGTGATGCTCTTTTCCGATCAGGCCTCGGTGGCGGCGGCTTTGCGATCACGGTCGGCCGCTATACGCGAATTGCGCGCGGAGCTCCGGAAAAGCTGCGAGGGCATGGCCTCCCGTCCCGGCCGCTTCGATGATATGGCCGAGGCGAACCGTCTGTGCATGCGTCTGCTCAACGCGGCCGACGGCGACAGCATGCTCATCCTGTCTTTGGCGCCGAGCGGTTCGATCGGGCCTGCGTCGGAGACGGTCTTGGCATACGCTGGAAGAATGGGCCTGGCCGAGCAGCTCGCGCTCCTCCTCGTAGAGTTCGTACAGATCGCCGAGAAGTCCTACTTCCGGAGCATGGCCGAGCATGACCGCTACGCGCGCTCTCATCCCGAGGAGCTGCAACGCCTCCTCGCCGAGCCAGGATTCCGCTCGAGGCTTATCGACGCGGGCTCGAGGAGGGGAGACACGATGACGCTTCGCGTCTCCTTCGAGGACTCTCGCCGCTCACGGGGCGCGCCGGGCGATATTGAGATCGCCTTGCGGACGAAGGGTCTCATAGGCCGGGACTCCCGCGCGGACCCGGGTACGAAGCGCGGCAAGTCCGTGAAGACGACCGACCTCGAATCGCTGCTCAAGAGCGCCGCGCGGGACGATAGCTACGCGGACCTGAGCCTCGCTTATTACGCTGGCTTCGAGCAGGCTTGCGCCGGCGAGGGCATGGTCTTTTCCTCGAGCGTCGTCCTCGACGAGATGAAGAACGAGACGACCGCGACAATGCGTATCGCCGTGTAGGCTTGACCGCTAAATCCCCGATCCCAGGTAGTACAGGCCGAGCACGGCCATGGTGAGGCAGGTCGAATCGTCGAGCCCTCCGGCCTCGGACGGAATGCCCGAGGCTTTTTCCGCCTCTCTGGCGATCCAGGCCCACGCGCCCAGACGCATGTCCGCGCGGCCAGCGGCCTCGGGGAAGTCCTCGAGCCCGTAGAGCGGGCCGAAGAGCTTCGTCATGAGCATCCTGTGGATGACGAGGCAACAGTCCAGGGCCTCGCGCCCGCGCTCCGCCTCTATCGCCCGGCCGAGCTTGTCGAGCTCCCGCGAAATCCCGGCCTCACCGTCGAGGACAGGCCCCACGCGGAGGCGGAAGGAAGAGAAGAGTGCGAGGCAGCGAGCCTGCCTGCCCGAGTCCTCTCCGGTTATGAACCGGTAGAATTCGCCCGGGTGGCCGAGCATGTTTCCGAGCGCTATGGCGTATTGCCTTTTGAGAGCCGCGTTGCGCGCCTCTACCAGGCGGGGAAAGAGCTCCTGGACGGCTTCCATGACCTCCATTGGAGCCTCTGTCTCCTCGGCCCCGGCAGACTTGGTCACCGCCTCGGCGAGCATAGCGACGACCGAGTGGTCCTCCTCGCCCGAGAGCTCGGTGCGCAGGACCGAGTGCGCCGCCTCGCCGCCTATGCTGCCGAGGGCTTCGGCGCAGGCCGCCCGCAGCTCCGGCGAGCCGACCGCGAGGCAGCGGGCGAGGGCGCTCACCGCCCGCTCGTCGCCTATGTCGCCCAACGCCCGCGCGGCCTCGATCCTGATGGGGCTCGAGGGATCGGAGAGCCTGGACGCGAGCTCGTCTATCGCCTCGCTCGCGCCGATCCTGCCCAGCGCGCGGGCGGCTTCCCTGCGCACCTCGGCCGAGGGATCGTCGAGTCGCTCGATCACCTCGCGGATCACGAGCTCCCCATTTTCGCGATCGATGCGCCTGAGGGCGCGCGCTACGCGGGGGTCGCTCGAATCGCGCGAGAGCGCGCCCAGGGACGCGTAGCTGCGGAACACGCCCGCGGTCGCGAACTGCGTGACGAGTATGGCGACGGGCCGCTCCCGGCCCTCCTTGACCTTGCGCATGGCTACGGCCGCGATGCCCAGGATGAAAATGCAGGCGATCTGCCCGACGTGGAAGCCTTTGAGCTGGAAGCCGCCGATACGCAGGCTGAAGCCCTCGAGGGCCGCGGCGATGAAGCCGCCGCCTATCGCGCCTAGGCCTGAGACGACGCCGACGATCGTGTTGTACCAGCCTATGTAGACGACGCGGCGATCGGGCGGCGCGAGGGTGAGCATGAGCTGGTTCGAGCCTTCCCAGAAGGCGGGGCCGAAGAAGCCGGCGGCCAGGGAGAGGAGAGGCAGGACGATGGCGTAGTCCCGCGGCGTGAGGAATACGTAGCCGAGCGTCGCGAGCCCGACGAGGTAGCCCATGAGCACGACGGGCTTGCGTCCGTAGCGGTCCATGAGGAAACCCCATAGCGGCGCGATGGCCACCCAGGTGAGCTGGGAGATCACTGTCATGATGCCGAGCCACACGTTGGCCGCGCCCACGGCCTCGGGGGAGGTGACGTAGGGCGCCTGGAATGGACCCGCCAGGTTGAGGCCCAGCTGCGCGACGCCTATCGCGAGGGCGTAGCGCAGGAAGTTGTGGTCGCGCAGGGGCGATATAAAGTCGGCTCCCGTGAAGCGCGGCCGAGCGCCCCTGGGCGGCTCGGGTATGCCGATGTGCAGGAGTATGTCCATCACGCCGCCGACCGCCCCGATCCCGAAGATGAGGACGTAGGCCCAGGAGCGCGAGGCGTCGGGGAAAAGATCGAGGAGGACGGAGGCGAGGAAGAACCAGACGACGGTGACGCCCTGGAAGACCGCCGAGCGCTTGAGGAAGAAGCTCGCCCTCGTCGTCTCGGGGATGAGATCGGCCATCCAGGACATCCAGCCCGAGGAGGTGAGGTTCATCGCGCACCAGGAGCCGATCATCGCGATCGATACGAGGAGGGCTGCGGGCTCCCTGCCAGCGCCCTTGGCGAAGATGGCCGCGGAGGCCGCGACTGCGAGCCCGGCCGTTCGGTGGATGAGATGGCCGACCATCCAGAGCGCCTTGCGCCGCGGCAGAAGGGAATAGGCTACTATCGATAGAAGCTGCAGCACGCCCGAAAGCTGCATGCAGCCGATGAGGAGTCCCAGAAGACTGGGCGAGACTCCCAAGTGGTTCAGCATGTAGACGTTGAAGATAGGTTGGTTATTGCAGACCGTGAGGAAGAGAGCGCCCGAACCTCCCGCCACGATGGAGTAGTTCATGGCGCGAGACATCTGGCGCGAGCTCAAAGAGCCCCCCTCGGCCTCCGCCTTCGGAGCGCTCGACATGTAGTTACCATGGCCGCTAATTCGGCCGGAGTCAAGGTGTTATTGCCTCGAGTCGGGATAGACGAAGTGTCTTGATCTCGAAGGGCCGAAAGTCGAGGCTCATCGCGCCTTGTTCGGCGCCGATCGGTCGTCCGCCGCGCTCAAGCATGTCCGTCTCTTGCGCGCGCTCGAACGGTACGTCCGTCTCGATAACGCAACGAGTCGCTGATCCGAGGCTCTCGTAGAGCCGCAGCACGAGGTCGGCCGATCCGTCCTCGGCCGGTTTGACTGTTTCGAGGACGATAGCCGGGTCGTCGACGCGGAAGACGGAACGCTCTCCTGGTAGGTTTCCCTCGCGGACGGCCTCTGCGGCCGGTGGACAGTTGAGCCCGTATCCCTCGCGGACGAGGCCGCTCTCGGCGAGGCTTCCGTTCCATGGGTACAAGGCGTAGACGAATTCCTGGCTTCCGCGGTCGGCCTTCATGTCGGGCACGTAGGCCGACTTCAGCAGGGTCAGGGCGATGCATCCGCCCGAGACGCTCGCGCCGTACTTGCAGTCGTTGAGGACCGCGACGCCCCTCCGGCTCTCGGCGAGCGCGACCCAGCGCTGGTGGCAGCTCTCGTAGCGATCGGCGTCGAATTTCCTCGTCTTGTGATTAGGCCGCCTGACGTAACCGAACTGGATCTCGTGAAGCGCCTCCTCCGCGTGGACGGCGAGGGGAAAGGCGACCTTGAGGAGCTTGTGGTCCTCTCTCCACTCGATGCGCGTGCGGAATTCGAGCCTCGCCGAGCCTCGCCTGAGCGAAATTTCCTGGACAAGATCCGATGAGGCCAGGCGCCGCTCGACGCGGACGGAAGCTACCAGAGGGCCTGAGGCGAGAACCCGCAGCGAGGCCGGTTCGGGCAGCGCCACGGGCAGGCTCTCGTACATGCTGTCGATGTCCCAGGCGTCGTAGTTCGTCGTGACGTCCTTGTACATCCGCATCTCGTTGCAGGGCCCGGCGGCGAGCTCGCGGCCGGAGACTTTGTCGAAGACGCTGTCGAGTGCCCCCTTCTCGTCCAGCTCGACGCGGATGAGACCGTTCTCGAGGAAACAAGTGCCGCCCTCGACGCTCGCCCGCGCGCCGCTCGGCTCAGGCGCGGCGCCTGTCGGCGGTGGCGCGGCCGCCCGGGCCGCCCCTCCGCTTCCCCCATCGGCCAGGTACAGGGTCGTCCAGCCGCAGGACGGCAGATCGAGTTCGACGAGCTTCGAGAGTCCCACTTCCTGGACATCGAGCGCCGAACCGTCGGCGGCGAAGGCCCCGACGAAGCCTCTGGGGAGCGCGACAAGCTCCCGGCGCGGCCAGGAGAGCGAATTGAAGATGCGCATCGACTTCGTCGTCGGCAGCCGCGTCCGCGCCGCGTCCGAGCCCGGATCGGACGCCTTCAGGGAAGAGCGCGCGCTCAGGGAAGAGCGCGCGGCCTCGGCGACATTCTCCGCTGAGGAGGCGACTTCGGCCAGCTCGGCCTCGGCCTCCTCGTGCACCCTGCGGATCGACGTGCCCGTCACAATGTCGTGGAACTGGTTGAAGAGCAGGTGCTTCCAGGCTTCGTCCATCGCGGCCCGAGGGTACTCGAGAGCCCCTTCCGCGGCCGCAAGCGCGCCCCAGAGCTCCGCCTCGCGGAGCGCGAACTCGGCTTTCCTGTTGGCGCGCTTGGTCCTGGCCTGCGAGGTGTAGGTGCCGCGGTGCTCGGTGAAGTAGAGCTCGCCCACGTACACGTCCTCGGGAAGGCCTCGGGCCTCGATCTCCTCGAAGAACTCCCTCGGCCCCTCCATCCTTGCGCGGGGGCTGCCTTCGAGATCGACGAGTCTTCTCGCGGACTCGAGCATCGCCCTCGTCGGTCCGCCGCCGCCGTCGCCGTAGCCGAAAGGGAAGAGGTAGGTCTTGATCCCGTCCTTCTGGATTCGGTCCGTCTCCCAACGCTTGGCGAAGGTCTGAGGGTCGATGGGCGAGTTGCACTTTCGGTAGACATGCGAGAGGACGCGCGAGCCGTCGAGCCCCTGCCACATGAAGGTAGTGTAGGGGAAGGGATCGGAGTCGTTGTAGCCGTCGATGAGCTTCTTGGTGGCGAAGTAGTCGACGCCGCAGGACTTCATGATCTGGGGCAGGGCAGCGGAGAAGCCGAAGCTGTCGGGCAGCCAGAGCACGCGCGTCTCCTTCCCGAGCTCCTCTTCGTAGAACCTCTTTCCGAAGACGAATTGCCGGATGAGGCTCTCCCCCGACGGTAGGTTCGTATCGGGCTCGAGCCACATTCCGCCCTCGACTATCACCCGGCCCGAGTCGATGAACCTGCGCGTTCGCTCCCATATCTCGGGATAGTTCTCTCGCAGCATGAGGTAGAGGGGCGCCTGGCAGAACAGGTATTTGTACTCAGGGTACTCTTCCAAAAGAGCGAGCTGCGTGGACATCGTGCGCGCCGACTTGCGCACGGTCTCCTCCCTCGGCCATTGCCATGCGAGATCGAGGTGCGACTGGCCGAATATCTGCATGGTCGGGGCGGTCGAGCCGTTCGTGCAGTCGAGGAGCATCTTGAGCAGTGCCCGCCCGGCCGAGAAGCTCCGCCTCCTTTCCAAGGCGCTCTGCTCGAAGTCCACCATCCTCGTGAACTCCTCGAGTCCCGCGTCTATCTCGGAGACGCGGAGCGAGCTCTCCGGCAGGACATTCCGGAGCTGATAGAGCGTTTCGGCGTCGATCCAGAGGCGGAAAGCCTCGTCGTCCCAGGCGCCGAAGCTCGAGGCCTCGACGATGCGCTGGACCGGACCCGGCTCAGGGATGGGCACGCGCCCCGGGGGCACCGGCCCCATGTTCTCTTCGATGGGCCCGTGCCCTGCGTAGAATTCGGCGAGTATATCGTAGGCCTCGCCGGGAAGGCCCGAGGGAGAAAGCGCGATCTCAGCGTGCTCGCGGTCGCGGGCTCCCGCGGCGCGGCCGTTCACGAAGACAAGCCCCTCGAGGCCGGGATTGGCCTTGAGTGCGATCCGCCGCCCGGCCGCGGCGGGAGGAAGGACTATGCGGGAGCGGAACCAACAGTATTCCCACTTCGCGCCCCAGGCCGTTCCAACAGGCATGGGCGAGAAGGGCAGCTTCGCCGCCTCCTCGATCGAAAGCCGCTTCTTCGTGACGCAGCCCTCGAACTCCACTTCGCCGAGCTCCTCGTAGAAGTGCCTGGGCAGCTCGTCGATCCAATTGCGGATCCTATTGCGCCATTCCCTGGTCAGCGACATCGGTTCTCCCTTCTTTGTTCCCTCGGGCCGCCGCGAGCGCGCGAGAGAGAGCGCGCGCGCCCTTCTTCACATCTTCCCGCGAGTTCTTCGGCCCGAGCTCCAGCACCTTTATCGGCGAGGCCTCTATGAGGGCGAGATAGCGATCGAGCCCCTCGCGGGAATAGGGCGCGAAATGGTCGTCGGTTCCCTCGATATCGTGGATGTGCATGCCGACGAGCCTCCGCGCGAGGCGGTGCGCCTCCGCGACATCGTCGAAGAAACCGAGCCGGCGCATCAGCGCGCCGTGCCCTGTGTCGAGCCACATGCCCAGTGGCGCTCCCTCGAGTCTGTTCAGGATCAGGCCCATCTCCTTGAAGTCAGGTACCTGCCAGCACATGGGTCGGTTCTCGATGCCTATCGAGATCGCCAGGCGCAGGCGCACGATGCCGTCCGCGATCTCCTCGAGGCTTCGCAGTATGCGATCGAACTCCGCTCCGACATGGTCCGCCCTAAGGGCCGAGTACTCCTCGAAAGGGCCGTCGTACTCCGGGTCTCCACGCCGGAACCCCTCGCCCGCTAGGGCCTTGAGCCTGAAGTCCCACTCGAGGCCGGTCGGGGTGCCGCGCCCTTCATCGGGCACGACGCCGGGGTGCACCACCAGAGCGCGCGCGCCGAGTTCGGCCCCGCGCTCGGCGCTGCGTAGCGTAAGCTCGATCGCCCGCCTGCGCAGATCGGGGTCTTCGTGGCCCAGGAGCCTGGAGTCGGCGCCGAAGCGCTCGTCCTCCGCGTCGGGGAAGACGTTGTGCACGCTCGAGACTTCGATCTCGCCTCGGGCGACCATGGGGGAGATGGTCGTAAGCATCTCCCCGGACACTCGGTAGTTGAGCTCGACCTTTCTGAATCCGAGCGTGAGTATCTCCTCCATGATCTCGGAACCCACGCGCGAGTCGCGCCAGTTCCAGGAGGTCGAGAAGGAGAAATCGGGGAAGAGGTCGGCCATCGGTTAGCTCGTCTGAATCCTCGTCGGGGTCGGTACGCGTCGGAAGCGGATCGCCTTCGAGAAGGGGCTGAAGGCCGTAAAGTAGGCGGTGAAGTGGTCGCGGCTCCGCGATTCGCTGCCGTAGGTCCCGCCCATGTCTCGGTGCTCGGCGAAGGCGGGCCCGATCTCGAGGGCGTCGAGGCCCGACCAGGCGCAAAGCTTCCCCGACCGCGCGAGGACAGCCTCGCCCGGCCTGCCTTCGACCTCGAAATGCTCAGTCCCAACGCGGAGTTCTGCGCCGGTTCCCGTGCAGAGGCCGATCTCGAAGCGGACGGGCACGCCCTCGCAGCCCATGGCGAGGGCGCGAAGCTCGACACCGTCGCCCTCTGGCAGTTCATCGACCCTCAGCGCGAAGGAGAGATCCGGTCCCCATTGCTTGGGTCTCGAGGCGTTGTCCATCTTCCACCAGTCGCTCGTCGGGCTCTTCGTCTCGAAGGGCAGATAGTACCAGCCCTTGGCCAGGAAGCGGAGGACGTAGGCGCCGTCCTCCTCCTCGATCGAGTCTGCCTTGAACTCGCGCTTGTCGAAATAGGAGACGCCGAGCTTCAGATAAGCCGAGACCGAGCCCGATTGGAAATACAGGAACCGCCCGACTCCCTTGATGAGGGAGAGACTGAAGCCGCCGCGCCTTAGGCGCACGAGACCCGAGTCGCGGAAGAATTTGGCGTAGGATGTGGGGATGGGCTCGTCAGTGTTTCCGTAATCGACGCCCCCGAACTCGAGCATGACTCGGTCTAGGCAGTCCGGCGCGTCCCTCCCGGCGGCGACGATGTCTTCCATGATGCGGCGCGCTACTGCGGTGAATAGTCGATTGCCTCGGCGTTTCGCCATATAGAAGTAGAGGTACCAATAGCTGTCGAGCCAGGTTTTCTTGCCGCGGTCTTGCCTGGTGGAGTTGTTCGTGAAGACGCTGCCGTCCGGGTCGACGTAGGCGAGCATCATCCTGAGATTGCGCTCCACGCTGTCGAGGAAGGAATCGTCGTTCCGCTCCGCGGCGAGGGCCATCATCTGCTCGTCGTTGACGATATTGTATCCTCCCGCCGAGCGCTCGGACCACTCGCCGTCGGCGTTGCAATCGAGGCCTTCGCGGAGGTACTCCTGTGCGCGTTCCTTGTAGCGCGCGTCGCCCGTGAGACGGCAGCAGGAGGAGAGCGCGGCGGCTATGGCCCAGCGGTGGTTGGGCGTGTGGAAGCCCCTGGTCCTTATGCCCTCCCCGGCCGCGACGATGATGGCGCGCAGCTTGACCGCCAGGGGCGCTATCAGGGGATCGCCTGCCGCCTTCTCCATGAGAGCGAGGCTCACGACGGCCCGATTGACGATGAAGGCCGTGTCCGGCGCCGAGTCGAAGTTGCAGGGCCTGTAGTCGAAGGTGCCGTCGGCGTTCTGGACCCTCGTCGCGTAGTCCAGTGCCCGGCCGATCGCCTCCGGGACTGCCGGATCGTGCGCGTGGCGCGACTCGGCGCAGAGGTACGATGCCAGGGCCGACGCCGCGAGGCCGAGGCTCGGCTTGGGATCGGCGTAGAAGCCGCCCGGGCCGCCCCAGCTGGCGAATACCGCTCCGTCGTCCGGAGAGCCAGGCTCCCGCAGTTGCATGGCCAGGAAGCTGTCCGTCAGCTTGTCGCTCGCCTCGATCAACCTCTGCCAATGTTCCCTCATCGAATCCCCCCTGCCTTCACGGCCCGAAAACGGGCGGCCGGCGCATCGCACCGTCCGCCCGTATACGTAGATCGAGATGCTTTCGCTTATAGCGAGCTATTTCTTCGACTGCGCAGCGTAGTAGTCGTTGGCTTCCTGCTGCGCTTCCGCGCCGCCAGAAGCCATGTACTTTTGCACGAACTCGTCGAAGGCCGACACGGGCATGGCTCCAGTGATGATGCCTATGTAGTACTGATCCCTGATTTTCATGAGCTCGTCCTTATACTTCATCGCCTTGGGGAGCCCGACCTGGATCACGGATTCGATGCCATACTTGCCGTAGCCGAGTTTCTGGATCGCCCATTGAGCGCCCGCTTCTTTGGGGGGGTAGGGGACTTCCATGGAGAGTACGCCGCCGATCCTGCTCCAGTAGCTCTCGTCCTTGTCGTAGGGCGCGATGAAGTTGAAGGCCTCGCTGTCCTTGTCGAGCAGCTTCCAGTACTTTCCCTCCTGCCCGAACTTGAAGGAAGTGCGGGCGACGAAATCGGGGTTCGCGCTCTCGTCGAGGATCTGCAGCACCTTCGCCACTTTCGCGGGATCGTTCTCGGCGAGCTTGCCTACGCAGTAGAAGTTCATGAGACGGTTGTACTGCTTGATGCCCTGCTTGCCGGTCGGCCCCTTGAGCGGCGGTCCATACGCGAGCTGGGCCGATGGATTGGAGGCTAAGAGTTCCTTCGCGACCGCTCCGGGCTGGTTCGGTGTTTTCTTCCCGCTATCGTCGACCTGCTGAAACACGCCGGGCATGGCCCAGTGATAGTAGTTGGCATGAGCGGTGAAGCCGATCCGCCCTTTGACGAAGGCGTGGGAAATCGCCCAATAACCGCCCTGGTTTTCCCCGGTCACGAACTCCGGGTCGATGACGCCGTCCTTGTACCACTTCGCGAGAAGGGCAAGGGCCTGCTTGGCCGCGGGCGCGACCGAGTCGTTGATGACCTTGCCTCCGTCGAGCATCCAGTAATCAGTCTCCACGTCGAAGGGCACGAGGCCGAAGGCGCCGAACACCGCGGTGAGCCCGTCCCTGGACAGGCCGTAGGTGTCCTTCTTGCCGGTGCCGGCCGGGTCGTTTTTGGCGAACTTGTACATCAGCGACTCGAACTCGGCCAAGGTCTCGGGCGTCTTTGTCACGCCGACTTTTTTCATCCAATCGGCCCGGTAGATGAGCGGGATGTGGATGATGTTAGTCGGGTTGACGGAGGGAATGCCATACTGGATTCCGTTGACCTTGCCCATCTCCATGTAGCCGGGGGCGTAGGTCGTGATGACCTTCCATAGGTTGGGCGCGTTCTTCTGGATGAGCTCGGGACTGAGCTTGGCGAGGACTCCCTGCTTCACATAGGTGCCGAGCGTGTCGGCCTGTTTAATATAGAAGAAATCGGGAATCTCGCCCGCGGCGAGCTTGACGTTGAGGAGCTCGTGGTACTTGTCGTGGTCGATGTTGAAGACGTCGAAGTCGACCCCGAACTTGTTCTCGTAGGCCTTCAGGAGCTCGGCGTCCGGAGGCGTCGGCTCCATCTGGTAATTCGCCACGGTGATCTTCATCTTCGTGCCCGTCTGCGCCCAGCCGGCCCCGACCAGGCAGAGGCCGATCCCTAGGATCGCCAGAGCCTTTTTCGCATTGCCTTTCATGAACCCTCCTTACTTTTCCCATTAGGGCGCCGCTACGCGGGCCCCGCTAGCCTTTAAGCGACCCCATCATGACTCCCTTCACGAAGTACTTCTGCACGAAGGGGTATACGCAGAGGATGGGCAATGTCGTGACGAGGATCGTAGCCGCCTTGAGCCCTTCGGGCGTAATGGCGTCGTGCTTCCCTCCCATCATCTCGGTGATCTGGTCCGTGCCCTGGATGACGATGCGTCGCATCACGAGCTGCAGCACTTCGCCCGCCGGCTTGGTGATATAGATGAGGCAGTCGAACCAGGCGTTCCAGTGCCAGACGGCCACCCACAGTGCGACCGTCGCGATTATCGGCTTGCAGGTCGGGAGAATAATCCTGAAGAGTATCTTTATGTCGTTGGCCCCGTCGATCTTCGCCGATTCCTCGAGGGCGTCGGGTATGGTCTGCATGTAGTTCCGCACGATGACGAAGTTGTAGGCGCTGATCAGCTCGGGGAGTATCAGTGCCCAGGGCTTGTCGATGAGGCCGAGCGTGCGCACCAAGAGGTAGGTCGGGATAAGGCCGCCGGAGAAGAACATCGTGAAGACGATGAGCCCCGTCCACAGGCCGCGGTTGGGGAAGTATTTCCTGGAGAGGGGATAGGCGAGCGTCAGCGTCGCGAGCAGCGACAAGGCGGTCCCGAGGAGGGTCCGGACAACGGTGTTCTTGAATCCCGAGTAGATGAGCGGGTTTCTTAGGACTCGATCGTAATTGTCCGCGGTGAAGGAGCGCGGTATGAGCGAGAGCCCGTTCACTGAGGCGTTGAGGGCGGAGAATGACGAGGTTATGAGGAAGAGGAAAGGATATAGCGTGATGAAACAGAAACATATCATGAGGAAACCGTTGATCGCCGGGAAAGCGTCGAAGCCGCGTCCGCCTCGAATGTTATGGCCTGCTATGCTCATGACTCTTCCTCTCACCAGATTCCATATTCGTTGATGCGCTTGGCGAGCTTGTTCGAGGCCATCACGATCGCGAAGGCCAGTAGGTTCTTGAACAGGCCGAGCGCCGCGGCGGCGCTGTACTCCATGCTTTGAAGTCCCTTGCGGTATATATAGGTGCTCATCACGTCGCCCACCGAGTAGACGGCCGGGTTGTAGAGGTTGAACACTTGATCGAAGTTGTCGTCGACAAGGCTTCCCGTCGCCAGGATGAGCATGATCGTGATGACCGGCGCGAGCGATGGGAGTGTTATGAAGCGCATTTTCATCCAGCGTCCCGCTCCGTCTATTTCCGCTGCCTCGTAGAGCTCGGTGTCTATTGAGCTCAGCGCGGCGAGGTAGACGATGGAGCTCCATCCGACCGACTTCCATACGCCCGTCGCCACGAGGACGCCCCTGAACCAGTGGGTATCGCCGAGGAAAAATACGGGGCGTCCGCCCATGGACTTGATGATGTAGTTGACCGGCCCTTCGGAGGGCGAGAGGAACTGAAGGAAGAGCCCGCCGAGTATGACCCATGAGACGAAATACGGCAGATAGCTGATCGTCTGCACCGTCCGCTTGAAGCGTGTATTGAGGACTTCGTTGAGCAGGAGGGCGAAGATGATCGGCGCGGGGAATCCGACGATGAATTGGAGGAACCCTAGGATGACCGTGTTCCTGAACACCGACCAGAAGCTCGGCGTGCTGAATAGTTCCTTGAACACCGAGAGCCCGACCCAGGGGCTCTTGAATATGCCGTCTATGAAGTTATAGTCCTTGAACGCTATGACGAGCCCATAGATGGGCAAGTACTTGAATATGACGAAGTAGAGGATGCCCGGGGTGAGGAGGATGACTAGATAGCGGCAGTCCCAGTACCGGCCGGCGAGAGTCTTGCCGCGCCGCGGTAGTATTGTGGGGCGTAGGGAATCGTTTGTTCCGCCCGAAAGCCCTTGCGTTCGCATAAAGGGACAATGGGGCCAAAATCGCGAGCGCGCAATAAAACTATTTTATGAAAATATAAAAATAGCGTTGAAAAGCGCCGAATTTAGCGGCTTTCCGCATCGGCAAGCCGCCTGCGGTAATCGCTCGGCGTCGATCCGTACCTCGCTTTGAATTGCCGGATGAAATACGCCGGACTGTTGAATCCGACGGCGCGGCCGATTTCCTGCACGCTTTCATTGCCGCGGGAAAGCAGTCGCTCGGCCTGTTCGATACGCACGGCCGTGACGAAGGTCACGAAATTCTCGCCCGTCTCTTCCTTGAAAACCTTGCTCAAGTAACTCGCCGAGATGCCGACTTCCTCGCTCACTCTGTCCAGGGAAAGGTTCTCGCCCACGTGCTCACGTATGAAGCGCTTGACCATATCCACGAGGAGGCTGGCGCGCTCGTCCGAGCGCCCGTCCATCGCGACCAAGAGCCCCGTAATCTCCGAGGCAAGTCCGGCGCGGAGCTCGCCGATGTCCTTCGAAGCTTCTGCGAGCCCGAGCACTCGGCTACGGAAGGACGCGGCCTCTCTCGGGAGGATCGCGCCCCCGACGTCCGCGACCACCCCGAGGACCCTCGAGAGCTCCGCCATGCAGCATGCGGCCGAGGCGCGATCGGATCGCGCGAAGGAGACGATTTCTTCCAAGATTTCGTCGATTCTCTTCATGTTCTCGAGGCGCAGGGCTTCGGTCAAGGATTCGAGCAGGGCCTTGGGCAGTTCCTCCCTGCGCGCCTCGCGCTCTAGGATTCCGTTTCGCGCAGAGAAGACGCGGAGCTCGGGAAAGAAGAAGCGATAGGACGCGAGCCTCCTCGCCGAATCGAAGGATGAAGCGAGCTCTACGCCGCTCGCGACGACGGAACCAACGCAGATCGTCGCCGGAGGACACTGCAGTTCGGCGGCTATCGCTGCCCAGGACTCCGCGAGATCCTCGATTTCGTTGCCGCCAAGGGTCGCTATCGTTCCGACCTCCGCGCCCGGCAGGGCTGCGGCTAGCACAGTGCCTCCTCCCGAGACCTCGAGAGCCTCGGCGAGGCGATACTTGTTTAGCCGACCAACCTCGATGCCCCGACCGCGTCCGCCGGGCGCTTCGCCGATGAAGATGAGCGCTCCCGCGCAGGCGCCCTCCAATCGAGGCGCGCCGATCAGCTTGAAGATGTCGCCGAGCTCCTCCGGCCCTGGCGGATCGTCGCCGAGAAAGCGAGTCATAAGCTCCTGTTTCATCATGGGCTGGCTTTTCTTGAGCGTGGCGTCGAGTTCGTCCATCCTGTTCGAAAGACCATCGATCGCGGAATCAAGGAGGCTATATTCATCGCCGCCGTCCTGCGTCGAATCGACCTTGAAGCGATTCCTCACTCGATCCAAGAGCCTGCCCAAAGGATCGTAGATCCTTGATCCGAGAATGAGGGCAAGGGCGGCCCCTGCGCAGATACTGGCCATGCAAATTCCCAAGAGTACGAAGCGGATGCTGTCGCCGGGGCCGTAGAGGGCAGCGCTCGGCGTGATATTGACCAGAACGAAGTCCTGGCTCGATAGGCGGATCGAGGACACGAGGCTTTGGGCTCCGTGTATTGTTCGGAAGTAGCTATCGCTCTCGGCGCTCGCGCGCTCGATCGCCTCGGCCGCCGCTTCGAGGAGCCCTTCGTCCTTGCCGAGATCCCGCGACGACTCGAGCACCCTGCCCGATTGGTCGACCAGGAGCGTAACGCCAGTGCTGGCGGACCGCGGTCCGGCGATCGTCGCGCGCAGCTGGGACAGGCGGAAGTCTATCGCGATGACGACCGTACAGTCGGAAGCGCCCGATAGTATAGGATAGCAGCGGACTATCCTCAGATACGGCCCCGAACTCGCCGCCGAGATCGAGCCGCCCTCGCCGAGTATCCATGCTCGGCGCCCTCCCTCCTTCGCTATGGCGTCGAGCCAGGCTCTTCCCTCTTGGCTGGCGTCGCTGTCCATGCCCATATGCAATCCGGAGTTCGAGGAGATGACGACGTCGGATGCTCGGTAATAGAGGTGAATCCCGGAGATTCGGTCTCGATAGCGGCTCGCGAGGGCCGAAAGATACTGATAGGTTGTATATATCTTGTACGCCCTGCCGGCGGGCTCTTCGGACTCGCCGAAGAAATCGGAGACCGAGCGCAGGATCTGGGTGGCGCACTCCATGTAGATGTCGGCCGATGGTTCGATCAACTTGCTTTCCAGCTCGTGGCCGGTATTGCGGAGAGTATAATCGTGCAGGCTCTTGAGCTCGCTGTTATACTTGCCCTGGAAAAAAAAATACGCGGCGAGCGCGGTGAAGAACACTACGGCAACGACTAGGATAATATAGGAAAGTAATAGACGCAAAAACGCGGCGCCCACGTTCCTTCGCCTGGCGACCCGACAGAGCCCCCTTTCTATCAGTCCCTCGTGCATTTCCGCAGTATATCCCTGCCTTCGCCATGGCGCAAATCGAATAGAGCTCGCGATTCGATCGGAAAAGCACTTTGTCGGTATTTTCAACACAAGCGCAATGCTATAGGATTCCTCGCATGATGCATCGCGAATGGCCTACCCAGCCCCTCATCGGCGCCCGCGCACATGATTTCGGCCGAGGGCCCGCCACGGAGATCGCGGCCGCGGTCGCGGACGCAGGCGCGCTCTGCGTCCAGCTAGCGCCTGCCAAGGCCATAGTCGACAGTCCGGCTCCCGAGGATATCGAGCCGGCTTGGGCGTCTTCGGTCGCCCAGGCTTTCGCGGACCGCGGCATCAGTGTCGCCGTCCTCGGCTCGTACGTGGATGTATGCGGCCCCGACGAATCGAGTCGAACCCTCGCCTGGGCCAGACTCTCGCGTTGCATAGAACTTTCGTCGAGCTTTCGTACCGCCGTCGTGGGAACGGAGACCCCGCTTTCCGGTGGCTCGCGGAAAGCGGCCGTGGGGCTGCTTCTCGCGGCCTTGGAGCGTCTTCTTCCCGAGGCCGAGCGCGCCGGGGTCTTGCTATGCATAGAGCCCGTGTGGGGGCATGCGATCGACAGCCCCTCCTCGATGGCTGAGATAATCCGCCTGGCTGGCTCGAAGGCGCTCGGCGTCATCCTTGATCCGGTGAACCTTGTCGACCCGCTTGCCGACTCGTGCCCGGAGAGTGCGGCATTGAAGGCGCTCGATCTCTTCGGCGACAGCGTGGCCGCGGTGCACGTGAAGGACTATGCGCTCAGGGGAAACGCGAAGGAGTCGGCACCGCCCGGGACCGGACTCATGGACTGGGAGCGCGTCGCGCCCGCGGCGGCCATTGCGTCGCATAACGCGCCATTTCTTGTCGAGGAGCAGAGCGGCTCTGGCTTCTCCATGGGGCTCTCGCTCCTGCGCGGCATATTCGGGCAGGCCGTATGAGCATGAGCACTGTAAAAAAATCCGGCTCGAGAGGCATAAGCTCCTTTGCTCCGAGGCTTTCAGCGAAAACATTTTCTTGACAGCTCGATGAAGCCGGTTAATAATCCATATCGATAAAGGTGATATACGTGTACGTTAACGGCATCGAGCCAAGGTTCATTTTAGGAGGGCGAAAGGATGAAAAGACTTCTAAGTGTTGTACTGGTACTTGGTCTTGCCTGTTCCATCGTCTTTGCGGCGGGGAATAACGGCAAAAAGCTGCTCATCGGTGTGTCCATCTGGAGCTCAACGGATACACTCGGTAGCCAGTGTAAGAGAATTCTTGACGCGGCCGCCCAGGCACTTGATGTCAACATTATGTATGTCGACCAGGGACATGTTTCCGAAAAGGTAACGGCTTCGGCGGAAACGCTTGCCGCGGCAGGTTGCGACGGCATGATCATCTGCAACTCGGCATCGGCGGAAATGAATGCTGTCATCAATACATGCACAAAAGACAAAATGTATGTGGCTCAGTTCTTCCGTATTATTGATAAAACCGCCAACCCGGCTGAATACAAGTTGGCATGCCAGTCACCTTATTATGTCGGCGCGGTGCACGAAGGTGAGGTCGACAACGGCAGTAACCTCATAAAGATTCTTGCCGACAAAGGCTGCCGCAAGATCGCCCTTGAAGGCTGGAACTCCGGAGATGCGACCTTCCTCCTTCGCTGGAAAGGCTACAAGCAGGGAGTCGAAACCTGGAACAAAGCCCATCCCCAGGACAAGGCTGTTCTTCTCGATCCACAGTATGGCGGAACGACCTCCGATACTGGACGCTCTACTGCAGAAGCGATCATCAACGCCAACCACGATGTTGATGCCCTTATAGTGGCTGGCGGTGGCGGTGATACCCTTATTGGCGCTCTGGCCGCGATCGACTCCATGGGCTTGAAGGGGAAGATTAAAGTCGTTTCGACGGATTTCCTCGCCGACCTCGACCAGCAGCTCTCAAGCGGCGGTATGGCCGCCGAATCGGGCGGACATTATGCCGATCCGCTCTTCGCGTTCATGCTCGTCTACAATGCGATTAAGGGCAATTATCATAAGCCCGCGAATTCGTTTTACGAGGTTCTTTTCCCCTATCTGTATGTCGCCTCCTCCGCGGATTACGATGCGTATGCAAAGTATTTCGTGACGGATCTGCCGTACAACGCGGATGAGCTTGTTGCGATGGCAAAGCTAAGTGAACCCAATCTCGCGAAGAAAGCTGCCTCTTTGTCCATCCAGGACGTAATGCAGCGCCACAAGTAAAAGCGAACAAGGGATAGTACGGGGTCCTTTGTCGGGGCCGTACATCACATGCAAGGGCTCCGGCGGCGGCAAATACCGCCGCCGGATTTTTTTGGTAGGCTGCGGATAAACAAGGTGAGCGAATCATTCCTGAAACTAAAGACAAGCAGATTTTTCGGACCATTGGTGCTTGTCGTCATGACTCTCTTTATTTGGATCGTTTTCAGGCTGCTGTCTCCATCGAACTTCGGTACCTCAAGGGTGATGGTTGATTACCTACAGACCAGCATCCAATATGCCGTCGGTGGATGCGGCCTGTACTTTATTGTCGTGATGGGGCTCTTCGATTTCAGCGTCGGCGCCAATATAGTCCTCTCTTCCCTCGTAGGCGTCTTGCTCTCGCGGCATTTCGGCTATTGGGGATTGATATTGGGTTGCCTTCTCTGTGGAACGCTCATCGGTTCATTTAACGGTGTCCTGTATTCAAGACTGCGTATCCCTTCCATGATAGTCACTGTGGGACTGATGCTTATTCTGGAAAGCGTCGCGAACTATGTCGTTACTCTTGATAAGTCTGGATTCCCCGGGAAACTCAGCAATAGCAACGTCCTTGCGTTCGGTCACGCTCCATGGAACTACCTTGCCGCGGGCATTGCATTCCTGCTGATGGTTTTCCTTTTGCGCTTTACCAAAACTGGAACTTACTGCAACGCAATTGGCAGCGATGAGCTTGTCGCGAAAAATATGGGCGTCAATGTAGAACGCTATAAGTTTATAGGATTTGTGCTGCTTCATTTTTTCGTAGGCATTATGGCGCTACTGACCGTGAGCTACGGCAGGGGAATGCTTGCCGTTACGGGAATGTCATCTATGGACCGCAACTTTAAGCCGCTGATGGGCACTTTTTTCGGCGTCGCGTTCAAAAAGTACGGCTGCCCGGTGACCGCTATTGTGATAGGAGAGTTCATTATCATCATGATCTTTAACGGTCTGGTGGCGTTGAATGTTCCTACCACGATAAACGACTTTGTGACGGGGGCTGTACTGCTCACTATTGTCACGCTCACAAATAGAGGTCGGAAGGGCAGTGTTGTTAAATAACGGAGCGAAGAAATGAGTGACGTCATATTAAGATCGGAAAACCTATATAAGCGGTTCGGCATAACAACCGCTGTCGAGGATGTTTCGCTCGAATTTGAAAAAGGCGAAATTCATGGGCTGATAGGTGAAAATGGATCGGGGAAGTCGACCTTCTGCTCTCTGCTCTGCGGCATCTATCCCATTTCGAGCGGCCGCTTCCTTCTTGAGGGGAAGGAGCTTAAGGCGAGGTCCCAGGTTGAGGCCAATCACCATGGAGTGTCGATAATCGTGCAGGAAGTGGGCACTCTGCCAGGACTTACCGTCGCGGAAAATATTTTCTTCGGCGAAGAAGACAAGTTTATGCTCGGCATAATAAAAAACGCGAGGGCAATGAACCGAGAAGCCCAGAGGCTTCTTGACAGCTATGGTTTCAAGCACATTATCGCTTCAAAAATGATCGACAACTATAGCTTCGAAGACAGAAAGCTCATTGAAATTGTCAAGGCAACGTATATTAATCCCAAGATTGTGGTCGTCGACGAGACGACGACAGCTTTAAGCCAGGCGGGACGTGAAGAGCTTTTTAGCGTGATGGAGCGTGTAAAAAATAGCGGTAATACCGTCATATTCATTTCGCATGACCTTGACGAAGTGATCGATCATACCGATAGAATTTCCATTCTGCGCGATGGCAGACTTATTGGCACGGTAAAGAGCAGTGAAACAAGCACTGGCGAGCTAAAGCGTTTAATGGTAGGGCGGGAGCTGACCAACCGCTATTACCGGACTGACTATGGCCAGAGCGTTTCGGATGTGGTCGTACTCACGGTTGATAATGTGTCGGTGCCAGGGGAAATAAAGAACATATCCTTTTGCCTCCATGAAGGGGAGATCTTGGGTATTGGAGGCCTTTCCGAGTGCGGCATGCACGAAGTAGGCAAGGCGATATTCGGCGCTTCATATGGGCGAAGCGGCAGCGTGACGCTCAAAGATGGGTACGAGGTCAAGTCAATACACGGCGCCATTCGGCATAGCATCGCGTACGCGTCAAAGGATCGCGATACCGAATCTATCGTCATCGCGGATTCGATCCGCGATAACATCTGTCTGCCATCTTTGGATGATGTGTCTAAACATGCTATTCTTAACAATAGAAAGCTTGATAGTTTTGCGCAGAAGTATGCCGAACTGATGAGCGTCAAGATGACAGGCATAGATCAGTATGTATCAAACCTTTCCGGCGGCAACAAACAGAAGGTGGTACTTTCCCGCTGGCTCGGCAAGAATTCTGATATTTTTGTGCTTGACAGCCCGACGCGTGGAATCGACGTCAAAGTAAAAGCGGATATCTACGCGCTTATGAGCGAACTCAAACAGAAGGGTAAGTCAATTATTATGATCTCCGAAGAGCTGCAGGAGCTGCTCGGAATGAGCGACCGCATTCTTATACTGAAAAACGGCAGAATCAACGGGGAGTTCATACGTAATCAGAGTCTTGGTGAAAAAGATCTTATCACTAAGATGGTGTAATGGAGAATTGCGGAATGGGTAAGCGGAGCGAGACGACAGCAGTTGAAAGGCAGAAAAGGCACAAGTATCTCAGAGATTTGATGCCGTTGTTCGGTTTTTTAGGCATAGTCCTTTTGTTCTCAATACTGACAGGCGGAAGGATAATACGACCAGAGAATCTTTCGCTCATGTTCAGTCAGGTATATGTACTGCTGATTGCAGCGATGGGCGTCTTTTTGATAATGACCGTCGGAGGTCTTGATTTCTCGCAAGGCTCAATCCTTGGTCTTGCTTCGATCATCTTCTGCTGGGTTTCAAGCTATAGCATAGTGCTTGGGGTCATCGCCGCGGTGCTGGCGGGCGCTGCGATGGGTGCCTTTAACGGATTCTTCCACGTGAAGTTCAAAATCGCTTCCTTTATCGTTACAATTTGCACAATGTATTTCTTCCGAGGCCTCTGCAAGTACATAACAACGAACGGCCCCGTCCCGGCGAGCACGAACGTGATGATGCTTAATGAAACATGGTTCAAGCTGCTTTTGACGGGAATCATGCTGTTCCTTGGGTTTATGGTATGGCACTTTACGCGCCTTGGCTGTGATCTGCGCGCTATAGGCGCGGGCGAGACGGCCGCGCGCTTTTCAGGAAGCCGTCCTGATCTACTAAAGTTCCTTGTCTTCATGGTATCGGGAGCCATCACCGGGTTTGCGTCCTTTATCAATGTCATAAAGGTCGGCTCTATTACAGGAACGGCCGGGAGTCAGCTTGAAACCCAGATCCTCATCGCCCTTGTCCTCGGCGGCATGCCGATCTCGGGCGGCGCGAAAGCGCGCTTTCCCAATATAATTATTGGGACACTAACCTATTGCGTGCTGGAAATGAGTCTCCCAATGGTCTTCCCTGTTCCCGCGACTCAGCAGCTTGTTAAGGGAATCGTTTTCCTTATCGTGGTCGCCCTGACAATAGACCACGAGTCGCTGCGCGTCATAAAATGAACGGTCGCGAATGTGCCTTCCCCCGCAGAAGCGGATCAAACGCAAGGGGAAGGCTTGCGGTCAGCCAGGGTGATACGGTTGCGACCTTCCTTCTTCGAGCGGTATAGGGCCTGATCCGCTCGGCTAAATAGATCCTCGAAGCTTTCATCTTGGCTAGCGCTGTGCGCGACGCCCATGCTGATAGTGACCCGAAGACTATTGCTACCCGTGGTAAAACCATTCGCTGCGATCTTCGCCTTGATTCGCGCCGCGAGAGCTTGGGCATCGTCGTCCGTAACATTGGAGAGGAAAACCGCGAATTCATCCCCTCCGACACGTCCGAAGACATCGCCATCTCGTAGGGATTCGCGGCAATAGCTGCAAACATCTTTGAGCACGGAATCCCCCGCGAGGTGGCCCCATCTATCGTTATAGTCCTTAAAATTGTCGATGTCGAAAATGATTAGGCATCCAGTAGCGGGCGAAAGCGCACGCAATCCAGAGACTATTTCTCTGAAGGCTGATTTGTTATATATCGCGGTGAGAGGGTCGCGCTCGGCCAGTTGTCTAAGGTCGCTCATTTTTAATGTATCCGACGTTACGTCCCGAATGACGCCGGCATAGCCGACAGTCGCCGCATGGTCGATCAAGGGAAAGACTCGCAAAGCGAAATATAACGAATGTTCCGAGCCAGAGCGCGGGAGTTCAAACCGCAATTCGTTCCCGGCGTACAGCGAAGCAAGGTTAGGCTTGATTTTTTCGGAAAGTCTACTCGCGATCATGTCAACATTTGCATTATTATCTAGGCCGAAGCAATTTGATAGTATCCTCCGAGCCGATGAGTTGATATCGACTGGACGCCATTCATCGTCGCTTACGATGATTCCCTCATCGATTACGTCGAAGGCTCGGTCTCGCGCTATTGCTTTCAATCCGAGAAAGCCGATCCGGCGTATACTATATAAGATCACCAAACAGCCGACGGCAAAAGCAAAAGAGGCAGGGATGCCTTCAAACGAAGCGTCGCCCAATGCATTCTTTAGTGCGGCAAAAATCGTGGGTAAAGCGATAAATGACGCCGCGGTTAGGGCTTGCTGTTTTGCAGCACGATTTTTGTCTTGTGCGTACAATATGAGTATAGCGACTCCAACGAAAGAATATACATAGTTTAATGAGACGAATAGTTTGCCTAGCATAGTCTGCTCGACGCCAATAATTTGAAAGCCCGATCTGGTCGTGACGAGCGAAACGCTTGACCTCATGAGGTGATGAAAATTGTCTGTCAGAATAAGTGCTATCGGGAGAGTCTGAATGGCATAGAGAATGTATATTGCCAAGAGTCTCCAACGTTTGGGGGAATTTACGTATGCAAGGCTGAATGAAATGACGGAGACCGGCAAGTAGAATGTGCCTATTTGCGTAGCATTCCGCCAAAAAAATTTGGCACCAAAAGTTGGGACGAGTGGCTCGATGAAAGACCCCAGAGACCATAGGAAGGCAATACTCGCGCAGAGGACAAGCTGCAAGGCCGCCCGAGAATTGCGCCGAACGAAAGAGACAACTATGACACAGAGAAGGAAGCAGAGAGGAAGGACGTTGAGCAAGACGCTGCTGAAAATCATTTGTGTACCTTACTTGAGTCTGGCTCCTGCGTCCAGAACCGCTTGCTCTCCGTACAGTATATGTTCTCGAAAGCTGTAGGCGACTAGGGAATAAGCTCAAGCGCCACGTTTAGTGCAACTTCCGATATTTGGTCAGGGGTTGCATCCAGGCCCAGGGTAGGTAGAATGGGACTGGCACTTACGAAAAGAAGAATCACGGCAACAATCGCACGAAATTGATCCGCAAGATTCGCATCGGGGTCGCACACGAGCGATTTAATCCTGAGCAGCATGGGAAGGGCCTGTTCTTTTGTGTCGTGGCCCGCATTGATCGTCCTCATCACGGTACTGTTGGCCTGGGCGAAACGCAACAGGGACTGCAATCGATCGGAGATGATAAATGTCGAGATTCGACGTAAAAACTCCTTCCGGGATTCCTTGGAGCGAGGCTGGCTTTCGCCCCACTCTATAAGCTCGTTTACCGCCCCTAAAAGAGCCTCCGTGATAGAGCGGAGTATCTCCTCTTTTGACTGAAAGTGATAATAGAGCGCCGCCTTACTCACCTCGAGGCGTTCGGCTATCTCGCGCAAGGAAGTCTTGTCGTAGCCCTGCTCGGTAAAGAGCTCCATCGCCACTTGCTGTATCCGTTCCTTCATATCGCCTTGTCGTTTACTCATAGCACCCCCTTCTACAACATTTCATAAAAACTACTTGCCAGCCGGCAAGTTTATTTGTATTGTCTCGATATTGAGTATATATCTGACCGGTCGACAAGTAAAGCTGCACTAAGAGAGGTTAACTGGATGAGCGACACAATTCCCGAAAACTCCAACGGCTGGTTGGCCCCGCTATCCGTAGCGACAATCGGGGTCTTCATGGCCCTTCTCGACTCGAGCATTGTCAACGTGGCGGTATCCACAATCATGACCGTTTTCGGCTCGGACCCGAGTTCGGTGCAATGGGTATCGACCGCCTATATGCTGGCTCTCGGAGTAGCCATGCCCCTGTCCGGGTGGCTCGGGGACAAGTTCGGCTACAAGATGCTCTACATCGTCTCCCTGGCTGTCTTCGTCATGGGATCCCTCTTCTGCAGCATCTCGTGGAGTCTCAACTCCCTTATCTTCGCCCGCGTGCTCCAGGCCTTCGGTGGCGGCATGGTCCAACCTACGGTTATGGCCATGCTCTACAAATTGGTTCCGCGCAAACAAATAGGCAGCGCCATGGGGATATTCGGCGTGGCCGCCTTCGTGGCGCCCGCCCTGGGGCCGACGATCGGAGGATACCTCGTCGAGTACGTCGACTGGCGCTGGATATTCACGATCAATCTACCTATCGGCGTCGTCGGCATAGTCCTCGCCTTCCTCGTCCTTCCCGAGTTTGAGTCCAAGGATCCCGGTAAGCTCGACGTAGCCGGTGCCGTGAGCTCAGCCGTGATGCTCTTTTGCCTCCTTCTCGGCCTGAGCAAGGGACAAGAGTGGGGCTGGCTTGACGAACGAACGGTCCTTCTCTTCGTCGTCTCCTTCTTCGCCCTCGTCCTCTTCATCTACCGCGAGCTCTCGGCGGAGAAGCCCCTCCTGGAACTGCGCGTGTTCAAATACCTCTCTTTTACGATGGCCAACCTAATCCTCATCGTGTCTATGGTGGGCTTATATGCGGGCACTTTCTATATTCCCCTCTTTCTTCAAAGCGTACGAGGTCTGGGCGCGATGGAGACAGGGCTCCTCATGATGCCGGCGGCCCTTGTGTCAGCGATACTCATGCCGGTCACGGGCAAGCTCTACGACAAGATAGGCGCCAGGCCCCTTATACTCTTCGGCGTCATAGTCCTCGCCATCCTCACCTTCACGTTCCGCAACCTTAGCCTTGCGACGGCGACGTCGACGATTCTCCTCTGGGTAACCCTGCGCGGCGCGGTTTCGCCCTTCACCAACATGCCCGCGCAGACCGCCGCCCTGGCCGCCGTACCGAAAGAGCTCGTGGGCAGGGCCTCGGCCCTCTTGAACATCATAGCCCGCGTCTCGAGTTCCTTCGGACTCGCCGTCCTCACCTCCCTCCTTACGAGCCGAAGGGTCTTCCATCAGGAGCACTACGCCTGGGGCCTCACGGCGTCCGACCCCGCCACCCACCAGGCGCTCGCGACGATCTCGGCCGCCGTGGGCGGCGGCGCAAGAGGCAGAATTGGTGCCCTGGCTTGGCTCCAGGGCCAAGTGTCTAGGCTGTCCTTCGTCTCAGGCGTCCAAGACATTTTCATAGTGGCGGGAATCTTTACCGTGCTGGGCATCTTGCCAGCCTTATTCCTGAAACCCGGTTCGAGCGGGAAGAAGGCCCCTACCATGGCGAAATAGCGGTTGTAACTGTGTCGAATACGGAGTTCGCGCGTCGCGCGGTCCCCTCCGGTCGGCAACTAGAACATGAGAGAGGTACATACATGGAAAAGAACATGTCGAAAAAGAAAATTATCGCGGCGATCCTGGGGGTCGCAGTGCTCGCGGTACTGGGAATCGTCGCGTACTACAACAGAGAAGCAAGTCTCTATGTAAAGACCGATGACGCGCGCGTGGCCTCCAACACTGTCATCGTGACCCCCGAGATAGCTGGCAAGCTTCTTGAGTGGAGGGTCAAGGAAGGCGACCGAGTCGAAGCCGGAGATCTCCTGGGACGGCAGGACCTGGGGACTGCCCTCACCTCGGGGGCAATGAGTCCCCAGAGCCTCGGCTCGATCGCGGGTGTCATAGCGGAGAAGGCCTCGATCAAGGCTCCCATCAGCGGGCAGGTCATCCAGTCTTCGGCAGTCGTCGGCCAGATGGCCGCGCCAGGGAGCTCCCTGGCCGTGGTAGCCGACACCGACAGCCTCTACATCTCGGCCAACATACAAGAAGGCGACATCACTAGAGTCGCGCTAGGACAGGAAGTGCGGGTCGCCGTGGACGCTTTCCCGGGGCGGACTTTCCACGGCCGCATCGAGAGCATAGGGCGCGCGACGACCTCCACCTTCTCGATCCTCGCCTCTCAGAGCGGCGGCGGAAACTACACGAAGGTCATCCAGGTGATACCTGTCAAGATCGCCCTCGTGGACCAGGGCGATGCCAGGCTCATGATCGGCATGAATGCCTACGTGACGATATCTATCCGCAAGTGAAGCGAGGAGAATAATGATGAACATACGATACGCTAAACACGCGACTGCCCTGGCGCTCATCGCGGCGACAGTATTGGTTTTCGTCGGCTGCGCGGCCAAGGCAAGCGCGACCAAGGGCTCATTCCGGACCGAGGAAATAAGCGTCGGCCGGATCGTCCGCGAGATAACTATCACAGGCGTGCTCGCCCCGAACACGATAGTGAATGTCTACCCCAAACTCTCGGGCCTCGTGAAGGAGCTCCCCGTCGATGTTGGCGATAAGGTTGTGGCCGGTCAGCTCGTCGTGCGGATCGACGCTAAGGAGCTCTCGGCGCAGCTGCAGGTGGCCGATGCTTCCATATCCACCGTGCGCGATCAGGCGGCTCAGGCCAAAGTGGCCATCCAGACTGCTCAGCTGAACCTCGACCTGGCCCAGAAAGACTACGAAAGAAACTCCTCTCTGTTCGATTCAAAAGTGGTCACGCAGAGTCAGATCGATGACGCGAAGGCCAAGCTCGATCTCGCCAAAGCAGCTTTGGACAATGCACAACACCAGTATCAGACAGTGAGCGGCTCGAGCCTCGCTCAGGCCCAGGCCCAGACGAACCTCATCCGCGTCCAGATATCCAACAGCGAGATAGCTAGTCCGATCACGGGCACGGTCACGAACCGCAACATAAATCTCGGCGAACTGTGCGAGCCAAGCTCAGCTCTTATGACGATAGCCGATACCGTGAACCTCCGCCTCCACGGCACGCTCTCGCAGAACGACATCCTCGTCATCAAAGAGGGCGCCAAGGTCAGGGTGAGCGTGGACGGGATGGCAGGGCCGGGCTATGAAGGCGTGATCGCGCAGATCGGGCCGGTAGCCGCCGCCACGGGGCAATACTTTCCCGTGGAGATCCGGGTCAAGAACGACGGCAGGCTCCTCGCCGGCATGACCGCCAAGGCGAGCCTCTCTGTCTCAAGCGCGGAAGGGCCGCTCGTGCCGCTGGCTGCGATCGAGCAGCTCGGCCCCGACACGGTCGCCTTCGTGATCGAGAATGGCCGCGCATCGAAGCGGAAGCTCGCCCTCGGTCCGCGCGATGCAACCCAGGCTCTGGTCCTCTCGGGCCTCGTGCAGGGGGACTTAGTGGCGACAAGCGGCGTGACAGCGCTCCAGGACGGGGCGGAGGTTCGGCGATGAACGAACGCATCCTTGCGCGCTGCGCCATTGCACTGGCCCTGGCGACAGCCCTCATCGCTCCCCTGGCGGCCCAGTCCTCCTCGAAGGCGCTGTCGGTCGAGGAAGCGATAGCCTCGGGCCTCGCGACCGACCCCGGTATTCTCGCGGCGGCTCTCGACGCCCGAGCCGCGAAGTTCCGAGAGGCCGACGCCCGTTTCAAGATGCTGCCTTCCCTCGCCATATCGGCGGGTTACACGCAGCTCTCGCCGGAGCCTGCATTATCTTTCAGTAGCCTTCCCAGCTCCGACATCCAGGCGCTCATTAACGACGGCTACATGCCGACGCTGGAGAAGCTCACCCCTGTCCTCGACGACCTCTTTTCCCCGATCGACCATTCCGAGGACGTCCGGGTCGATCTGCAGTACCCCATCTTCGCGGGCTTCCGCCTAGAGGAGGCCGCCAAAATCGCCAAGTACCAGGCCCTCGGCAAGGAGGCCGCAACCGAACTCACGCAGCAGGCCCTCGCTTTCGAGATAAGGCGCGCCTACTGGGAGTCCGTCCGGACCCAGTCCAATGTCCAGGCCGTGCGGAATGCCCTCGAACTTGAGTCGGTCCTCCACGACGAGACCGCGAAGCTCGCGGCGCAGGGCATGGCGAGCGAGGCCGATAGCCTCGGCGAAGAGGCCCGCTACGATCAGACGAAGCTCGCCCTGGACGAGATCCTCTCCGGCCGGGAGCTCGCCTTTCTCACCCTCTCGTCCCTGGTCGGCGACAGAGATGCGAGTCAGGGTGAAGAAGTTGAGTACACGCTGACCTCGGTGCCCGGCTCGACACCTCCGGCCGATACGCTGAAAGCGGCCGAGGAGGGCGATGACGGGGCCTTGGTGGAGCGCGCCTTGGCAAACAGGCCGGAGACCAAGGCGGCGACCATAGCTCTCGAGGCCCAGGAGGCATCTCGCGTGGCCGCCCGCAGCGATCTCTATCCCACCCTATCGCTGACAGGCTCTCTCTACTACGCCGATCCCGATCCGCGGATCTTCCCGGAAGAGGATAAATTCAACCTGTCCTGGTCCGTAGGCCTCAGGCTGCGCTACGACATAGGAGGCGTGCCCGGAGCTCTCGAGCGTGGTAAAGCTGCGGACGCGGATCTGGAGAAGGCGCGAGCAGATCTAGCCAGGAAGCGCGATGCCATAGCCTTGGACGTGCGTAAGTGCGCCCTGGCGCTCAAGCGCGCGCGCAATTCGCTCGAGCTCACGCAGGGCATGGTGGCTCAGGCGGAAGAAGGAGAGCGCGTTGCCGATCAGAAGTACGGCGTGGGCATGGCCAAGCACTCCGACGTCCTCCAGGCAGAGCTGGCCCTCATTCGCGCGCATCTCGCCGTGGAGAGCAAGCTCATCGACGTTGAGATTGCCCAGGCCGACTTCGCAAGGGCCATCGGCTCGAAGTGATTGAGGAAGAAATGTCAGCAGCATCTTGTGCACTCCAGCCTAGGACCAGGTCGCTAGGTCGTACCGTAGTAGGTTGCTTTCTGCTAATCATTGTCCTGTTTGTTTCTTCCTGCACGACCGTATCTTCACCGCAGGCTCTTGGCTTCGATAAGGATAGTTTCGGTCCGTGTTTCGTCGCTGATCCCGGCACCCTCCTGGGAGCCATATCACTACAGAGTGTGTCGTCAAGTAAAAATCGGCTGCTCCTAACCAGGGCTTCGCCGTGGTTGATCAGCTCTTGGATTAGGATGACTGTGCTTGACGCCGAAGGCTATGCGGCATGGCGATCTTCGCGCCTTGCTACTCTCAGCGATGTCCTGCCGGTACGTATCATCTTTTCAGCCCGCCTGCCTGGAGGCGGCCGCGAGGATCAGTCAGGTACGATCTTCGTCCCGGTTTTGCGCTCGGATCGAATACAAGAACTCACCTGGCTCATATTTGCGAAAGGG
>Ga0326727_10007085_pt1 | contig 30052 bp, 26 predicted proteins | sample MB2enrmetagenome_FD_207643 | JGI IMG/M metagenome (GOLD analysis project Ga0326727, IMG submission 207643) | Lab enriched peat soil microbial communities from McLean, Ithaca, NY, United States - MB29MY | ecosystem: Environmental > Terrestrial > Soil > Wetlands > Peat | place: USA: New York... | reverse complement strand
ACGCACTCTCATCCGATGTCTCCCTCACCCAGCAGTTGCGACCGCGCCTCGCCCACCAGGTAAACCGATCCGGAGACGACTACCACCCCGCCCTGGCCACACTCCTCGGCCAATAGAAGAGCCTCTCGAACCGATCCGGCGCTCACTGCCGGCGTCACCGTTGCCCTTCCCGCAGCCTCTAATTCCTCCATCGCGGCCGCCCGGGCGGAGTGGATGGGCACAAAGATTACCTGCTCAAAAAGTGGAAAGAGAATCTGCGCCATCTCGCCCACCGGCTTATCGCGCAGGCAACTGAAAATCAACCTTCGCGAGCGCTTTTCACTCAGTAACTCGGAGAGCCCAGCACGCAGCGCCCAGGCTCCCGCCGGGTTGTGCGCCACATCCAGAATCCATTCCACGCCCCTCGCCTCAAAGTGTTCCAGCCGCCCCGGCCAGTGCGTCTGCCGAATTCCTTCGGCGATAGCCGCTGGAGTGATGGGAAATCCCTGTGCCTTTGCCAGCTCCACGGCTGCTACAATGGCCAGTGCCACGTTACGCTTTTGATGCGCGCCGATCAGTGGAGAATCCACCTCGATCACCGCGCCGAGCGCCTCCACAGAATAGGAGCCAGCCGTACTCGCGCCGATAGGCGGCATATACTCCGCTGCGTTCAACACGCGCACATCCAGCGCCGCCGCCGCCTCTCCCAGCGCCTGGTTCGCCTCCGGATACTGCGGCAAAGTGATCAGTGTCCCGCTCCGTCGCAGAATCCCGGCCTTCTCCCGCGTGATGGCGGTAATTGTCGAGCCCAGCCATTCTGTATGGTCCAGCGATATGTCGGTAATGATCGACAGCAGCGGATCGACGGCGTTGGTCGCGTCCAGCCGCCCCCCCATCCCCACCTCCAGCACCATCAGCTCCACCTCCTGCTCGGCAAAGTACAGTAGCGCCTGCGCCGTTAGAATCTCAAAAAAGCTGGGAAGCTGCGGCAGCCTGCCCTCCCGTACCAGCAATTGCGCCGCATCCATCACGTGAAAAAAAAGGCGGGCAAAGGCCTCGTCGCCTATCTGTTCCCTGCCGATGCGTATGCGCTCGTTCACCCGCGCCAGATGCGGCGAAGTGTAGAGTCCGGTACGCACCCCTGAAACGTTCAAAATCGACGCCAGTGTGGACGCCGTCGAGCCTTTGCCGTTGGTCCCGGCAATCAGCACTGACCGAACGCGCCGCTGCGGATCGCCCAGTGCCGCTAGCAGCGTGCGAACCTCGTCCAGTGAAAACTTCCGCCGCGCTGCTCCAGGCCGCGTATACAGCTCCGGCGTCATGGCGTTCAACTGATCGATGGCTGCTAGATAAGACATGGAAAGATAAGTATAAGAGCCTCATCCTATGTCGTGGGTAATTGACTCAGCGCGCAGCAGCAGTTGCAGAGCCGTGCCCGTAGTACGTATAGCACAGCACGAGCCTTCGCTCCCGTCTTTGTGCATAGCCTGTCCTCTGCAACCCATTGCCCTACACATCTCTGGACCCGCTTTTCACACAAACCATTCGCTTTGCACAGCCCTTTTTACGTCTCCTGTGGAAGTCGTGGGAAACAGGGGCCACTCAACACCTCTACCCACCCTGTTTTCCAATTACCCTCAATTCCACAGCCACGATTTAGAAAACTCACCCGCCTGCCAACCCTATCTCTTCCAGCCATTTCAGCAACATTTCCACTTTTCCTGCCTGAACGACGGGTACTACTGTCTTATTTCTTTATCTCCTATACGTTTTCCTAACCCCTGTCGCACGGCATCGTCCACCTGCAAGCCTTCCCATCATCCTGCGCTGAACCCTTCCCTCTACCCCAATCGCTCCACCCCGGAACAACCAATCCCGGGAATCCAGAGAAGTACCCCTCTTTTCCACCTCCATAACTGAGCAAAGGTGAATACAATCAAGAGGAAGAAGAGAAAACCGTTTCCGTCAGGTGGCTACTTGTTGTACAGTGTGGCCAGCGCGGAATCTGCTTCAATCGGTTTCTTCGGTAGCCGCAAGTCAAGGGTGAGTTCATGTCGAACGTGGAAAATGAAGAAGTTGAGAAGCCGGCCGCATCAGGAGCAGCGATGGAGATTACCGTAACCCGTCAGGATCTGGTCAAGGAGCTCACCGCCACACAAAGCGTCGTCGAGCGCAAAACCACCATTCCCATTCTCTCCAACTTCCTCATCGAAGCCGATGGCGACCGCCTCAACATCACCGCCACCGACCTCGACCAGGCGATTCGTACCAGCGCCGCTGCAAAAGTTAAGAAGCCCGGAGCCTGCACCATCCCCGCCCGCAAACTTTACGACTACGTCAAGCTGCTTCCCGATGGCGACATCTCCATCAAGCTCCTCGACAACCACTGGGTCCAGATCCGCTCCGGCCGCTCCAACACCAAAATGGTCGGCATGGCTCGCGCCAACTACCCGCAGGTTCCCGAATTCCCCGCCGTTCCGTCCACCGGCATCTCCACAATAGCCCTCAAGACACTCATCAATCGCACCATTTTTGCTATCTCAAACGAAGAGTCGCGCTACACACTCAACGGCGCACTGCTTGTCATTAAGGCCGAGTCGCTGGCCATGGTTGCCACCGACGGCCATCGTCTCGCTTATGTCGAAAAGCCCAATGAGATTCTCGAAGGCATCAGCGGCGAGAAGCGCATCCTCATTCCCCGCAAAGCCCTCCAGGAGTTGCAACAGTTGCTCACATACACTGAGGCTGAAAAGGTCGAGTTCTCCGATGACGAGCACACCCTCTTCTTCCGCGTCGGCCATCGCACGCTGAGTACCCGTAAGCTCTCCGGCCAGTTCCCCAACTTCGAAGCCGTCATGCCGCGTGACAACAACAAATTTGCAGTCGTCAGCGCTAGCGAACTTGCCTCGGCCATCCAGCGCGTCGCCCAATTCGCCGACGAGCGCTCCGGCGCCATCCGCATCCGGCTGGAGAGCAACGAACTCAAAATCAGCTCCAGCTCCACCGAGTCCGGCGAGAGCGAAGACACCATTGACACGCCCTACTCCAGCGATCCCATCGCAGTCGGCTTCAACTCCGTCTACATCCTCGACTTCCTCAAAGCGCTCAACAACGAGGGCGAGGTCCGCCTGGAGTTTAAAGACTCCCAGTCCGCCGGCCAGATGCGCCCCGAAGACCCCGACGCCGAGTACAAGTACCGCTACGTCCTTATGCCCATGCGCATCTGAGCCGCAGCTTAATCAGCAAGACACAACGGCTACTACCTGAAGAGGATATTGTTCAGGAGCAGCCCCACTTGCTCTTGCAAATTACGCCAGCAATGAACCCGCTAACTCGCTAACCTGCCAACTCCCGCGAAGCGGGTGCTAACCAGCTAAATAGAAAACCAGTCCTCACAAGTTTTTCGCCAAAGATTGAGATTGTCCAGATCTCAACCAGTTTTGTTCAAAGGAAGCATAGACAATCAGATAGCATCGAACCACTTTGAATCTGAGCGGCCGGGAAGTAAAGGAATGGCCGCCGAAACCCTGGATGCGGCATCGCCGAAAGCGAATCAAACGCTGTAAATAATTCATCCGGAACGCGGTCAGCCGGTCTGGATTTGAAGCGGTCTATGGATTCGTGAATTTCATCCAGGCTTCGATAGCTTCAGGATGAAATTCGAAATTCATCACGCAATCGATATGCGCCTTGCAGAGGCGCGTTCTAGTTCGGCGCGCCCGGAGTTTCCGCGGCAGCAAACGTGCACTCTCTGCACTGGCAAGTCCGCCGCAGGTAATCCCATGAATAGATCCCGCCGGAGTGGCCGTCTTGCCAGTTGAACTGAATGGCGTAGCGGCCCACGGCATGGGCGCTCGCCGGTTTGGCGGGCGGAGTGTACATCGGCAGCACGGCGGCCGGCTTGGCTTTGGGCTGGCCGGCTTTGCGGCCTTCCCGCTTGCGCTCCTCGACGCAGGTGGCGCAGGGGCAGGCCTCGCGCAGCCAGGAAAAGCTCCAGGCGCTGCGGTGGCCGTCCACCCAATCAATCTCCATGCCTTTGCCCTCGGTCAGCAGCACCCGCACCTTCTCCGGGGTGATGCTGATGCGCGGCAGCGAACGAGCCTCTTCGCTCTCGCGAGCCTCGTCTTCCTTGGGTACAAAGCGAATGCCTTCATGGCTCATAGGTCCATTTTAGTCGTCAGGGTGCAGTTGTCGGCGAAGGAAGCTCAAACTTAGAACTGAGAACTGAGAACAGACTACTGCTTCCAGAAGAACCACGCCGCCATGCTCAGCCCGATCGCCACCACCAGCCCGCGCAGCACCGCTTGCGGCACGCGCTTCGCCAGCCGCGCCGAGGCGTAGCCTCCGATCGCGCAAGAGATCATCGCCACCAGGCAGAAGCGCCAGATGATCTGCCCGCTCACAGCAAAAATAATGCAAGCAATGCCGTTTGCCGAGGTGGTGGCCGCTACCTTCAGAGCGTTTATCTCGTGCAAATCTTGGTGGCCAAAGAGCGAGAGAGCCGTGATTAGCAAAAATCCCGCCCCTGCGCCGAAGTAGCCGATATAAAAGCAGACCGCCACGGTCGCCAGAAACACTGGCAGCCCCCGCGACGGCTTGCCAGGTACAGTCTTGCGCGCTTCCAGCCAGCGTGAAACCGGGCCGCTCACCGCAAAGATCAATGCCGCCCCCAGCAGCAGCCAGGGCACCAGATGCAAAAAAGTCATCTGCGGCGTGCGGATCAGCACCAGTGCCCCGGCCGTGCCGCCCGTAAACCCCGCCGCGCTCATCAGCAGAGCCAGCCGCAGATTCTTGAGAATGTCCTCGCGGTAGGCGGCCACTGAGGTCAGTTGGCCCGGCCATACGGCCACCGAGTTGGTGGCGTTGGCCTGGATAGGCAGCATCTTCATCCCCAGCATCGCCGGAAAGGACAAAAACGAGCCGCCGCCGGCCACCGCATTCAGCACCCCAGCCAGAAACGCCGCCACGGCGAGCCAAAGCCAGTGCCAGTCAATGAATGAGGGAAGGCTAGAGAAATGAAGCATCTGTATCTATTGTAGAGGGCAACTAGAAAGCCACAGATCTATAAATCGGCCTTCTTAGCAGGGGTGCTGCTTGACGGTTGTCCGCCACTCCCGGAGGGAGTGGGTGATAGTAGCCCTGGGTGGAGCGAAGTGCAACCCGGGGAACGCGGTCCATTCAGGAGGTGTGCCCCGGAGGGGCGCGATGATAGTTCCACCATAATCCGCAACTCAAGTCGGTATTTTCAACAAAAGTAGAAATAATCACGGTTATTCAGAAGTAAATCCGACGGCCAAGCCAGCGTAAGCAATTGAAAATAAAGATAGATAAAAATATTGCAAATATGAGCGTAAATCACGCACATTATCTGAACATGTTGTGCTATATTTGTATCAGATTATGTGAGCGGCTCGGACTCATCCTCCGGCCCCACATCCAAAACATCAGGAGGTATACTCAAATGGCAATCACTCGTTGGGACCCGTTTCGGGATGTCGTTACTCTGCAGAATCGCATCAACTCGCTCTTCAACAATATGAGCGGCGAAAACGATCCGCTGGCAGCGGCCAATTTTGTGCCACCGGTCGATATCTATGAGGACCCGGAGAAGGTGGTCCTCAAGCTTGAGGTTCCGGGCATCGACCAGAAGGACCTGGACGTGCGCATCGAGAACCACACGCTGACCGTCAAGGGCGAGCGCAAGTTCGAGGCCGAGGAGAAGGAGCAGAACTTCCATCGCATCGAGCGGCGCTACGGCAGCTTCTATCGCGCCTTCACGCTGCCCTCCACGGTCGATACAGAGAACGTCGGAGCCAGCTACAATGCGGGTGTGCTCAAGCTGGAGCTGAAGAAGAAGCCGGAGGCCCAGCCCAAGCAGATCGAAATCAAAGTGGCGGCGTAACAACAGTTGTCAATCTCCAGTTGTCAGAATCCAAGCCTGACGCTGAGAACTGAGAACTGGGAACTGGAAAACCATGGCTATTCGTTGGGAGAAGTTGACGGTCAAGTCGCAGCAGGCAATGGAGCAGGCTGGAGCGCGGGCCACCGAACTTGGCAACCCCGAAGTCCAGCCGGTGCATCTGTTGCTGGCGCTCATTGAGGACCGCGAGGGCGTGATCCCCGCGGTCCTCGAAAAAATCGGCGTTCCCACCGAACGGCTGGAGCACGACCTGCACCAGATCGAGGAGAAACTGCCTCGAGTAGCCGGCGCGGCCACGCAGCCCGGCATCAGCCAGGCGCTCAATAAGGTACTCGACCAGGCCTTCCGCGAGGCGCAGAACTTCAAGGACGAGTACGTCTCCACGGAGCACCTCTTGTTGGGCGCGGCGCACCAGAAAAATGATGCCGCGCGCGAGGCGCTGGTCGCTCTGGGCGCAACCCACGATGCAATTCTGAAAGCGCTGACCGCGGTCCGTGGCTCGCAGCGCGTCACCGATCAGAACCCCGAAGGCAAGTTTCAGGCCCTGGAAAAATACGCCAAGGATCTGACCGAGCTGGCCCGTCGCGGCAAGCTCGATCCGGTCATCGGCCGCGACGAGGAGATTCGCCGCGTCATTCAGGTCCTCAGCCGCCGCACCAAAAACAACCCGGTGCTGATCGGCGAACCCGGCGTCGGCAAAACAGCCATCGTCGAGGGTCTCGCCCGCCGCATCGTCTCTGGCGACGTGCCCGAGAGCCTGCGCGACAAGCGCGTGATCTCGCTTGACCTGGGCTCGATGCTGGCCGGCGCCAAGTATCGCGGTGAATTCGAGGATCGTCTCAAAGCGGTGCTCAAGGAAATCGAAGAAGCAAATGGTGAAATCATTCTCTTCATCGACGAGCTGCACACGCTGGTCGGCGCGGGCGCGGCCGAGGGCGCCATCGACGCCAGCAACATGCTCAAGCCGGCCCTCGCGCGCGGCGAATTGCGGGCCATCGGCGCAACCACGCTGAACGAGTACCGCAAGTACATCGAGAAGGACAAGGCCCTCGAGCGCCGCTTCCAGATTGTGTACATCGGCGAACCCAACGTCGAAGACACCATCGCCATTCTGCGCGGCCTCAAGGAGCGCTACGAGGCCCACCACAACGTGCGCATCAAGGACGCGGCGATTGTGGCCGCGGCCACGCTTTCTCATCGATATATCAGCGACCGCTTCCTGCCCGACAAGGCCATTGACCTGGTTGATGAGGCCGCCGCCTCGCTGGCCATTCAGAAAGGCTCGGTTCCCACGGAGATCGATCAACGCGAGCGCGCCCGAACCTCGCTGGAGATTGAGCGCGCCGCCCTCAAGCGCGAGACCGACGCGAACAGCGTCGAGCGCCGCAATGAAGTGGAGCGCGAAGTGGCCGCGCTGAGCGAGGAGATCACCGCGCTGCGTGCCCGCTGGACGAAGGAGCGCGAGGCCAGCAGCCGCATCAGCGAGGTCAAGAAAAAGATTGAGGCGTTGCGTTTCGAAGCCGAGGAGCAGACCCGCAAGGGCCAGCTCGACCGCGCCGCGCAGATTCAGTACGGCGAACTGCCGAAGCTGGAAACCGAGCTGAAAAAGTTGAGCGCCGCGCAGGACGGCAACTCCGGCGTCGCGCGCATGTTGAAGGACGAGGTCGACGAGGAAGACATCGCCGGCATCGTCAGCAAGTGGACCGGAATTCCCGTCTCGCGGATGCTCGAAGGCGAAGTCAAGAAGCTGGTCCAGATGGAGCAGAGGCTGCGCGAGCGGGTCATAGGCCAGGATGCGGCGCTGACCATCGTGGCCAATGCAATTCGCCGTTCCCGCGCCGGCTTGAGCGATCCCAGGCGGCCGATCGGCTCGTTCATCTTTCTCGGCCCCACCGGCGTCGGCAAAACCGAGACCGCCCGCGCGCTGGCCGAGTTCATGTTCGACGATGAGCAGTCCATGATTCGCATCGACATGAGCGAGTACATGGAGAAGCATGCCGTGGCGCGTCTGATTGGAGCGCCTCCGGGTTATGTCGGCTACGACGAAGGCGGCCAGTTGACTGAGGCCGTCCGCCGCCGCCCCTACGCGGTCATCCTCTTCGACGAAATCGAAAAGGCCCATCCCGATGTCTTCAACATTCTGCTGCAAATCATGGACGACGGCCGTCTGACCGACGCCAAAGGCCGCACCGTGGACTTCAAGAACACGGTACTCATCATGACCTCCAATCTGGGCGCAACTCTTCTGATCGGCGACACGCTCAAGACCGAGCACGATTTCGACATGGCGCGCGAGTCGGTGATGCGCGTCCTGCGTGAGCACTTCCGCCCGGAATTCCTCAACCGCGTCGACGATATCGTGATCTTCCGTCCGCTGGGTGCGGCGCAGATGAGCCAGATTCTCGAATTGCGGCTGAACGAAGTCAGCAAGCTGCTCGAAGACCGCCAGATTTCGCTCGAACTGACCGAACCGGCGCGGCAACTGATTCTCGCAGCCGGCTCCGATGCGGCTTACGGAGCGCGTCCGTTGAAGCGCGCCTTGCAGCGCATGATTCAGGATCCGCTGGCCATCAAGATCCTCAACGGCGAAGTCCTCCACGGCGCGCACGTCCGCATCGGCGTGGACCGTGCCACCAACCAGTTGAAGTTTGAGCCGATGAGCCGCGAGGCGATGGCGTAACCACCTGCGGTGGGGCCAATCGCTCGCTTTCCGCTCGCAAAAGGTTCGTGGTTCCCAGGTCTCAAAATTGAGACTTGGGGCACCTGGCCTTCATCACACAAGACTTGCGGCCTGATCTATCGCGGGGCTACACTGTCCCCATGAAATCGACGCTCCGCGTGCTTCCCCTCGTCGCTGGCGTTCTACTCTCGCTGGCCGCCGCAACCCTTCAGGCTCAGGACTGGGCCAAAGCCCGTCTTGAAGCCTCACCCCGCCACCGTGAGTACGTCGCTCTGAAGCACGGCAGCCGTACCGTTCAGGCCTACGTCGCCTACCCGGAGGTAAGCGCCAAAGCCCCGGTCGTGATCCTCATCCATGAAATCTTCGGCCTCAGCGACTGGGCCAAAGAGATGGCCGACGAGTTGGCCGCGCAAGGCTTTATCGTCATCGCTCCCGATCTGCTCTCCGGCTTTGGCCCCAACGGCGGTGGCTCCAGTGAGTTTGCCAGCCAGGATGCAACCGTGAAGGCCGTCTCCGCCCTCGATCCGGACGTTGTCGCCGCCGACCTGGACGCCGCCGCGGACTACGGCAAGCATCTGCCCGCGGCCAACGGCAAGATCGCCACTGTCGGCTTCTGCTGGGGTGGAGGCAAATCCTTCGCCTTCGCAACCCATCGCAAAGATCTCTCCGCCGCCTTCGTCTTTTACGGCCCAGGCCCGGCAGACGTTTCCACGATTACCGCTCCGGTCTACGGCTTCTACGCCGGCAACGACGCGCGCATCGGAGCCACCCTCCCCGATACCATTGCGGCGATGAAGGCCGCCGGCAAAACTTTTGAGCCGGTCACCTACGAAGACGCAGGCCACGGCTTCATGCGCGCCGGCGAGGATCCCGGTAACACCGTCCCCGGCAACAAAACAGCTCGTGAACAGGGCTTTGCACGTTTGGTGAAGTTGCTCAAAGAGATGAAGAGCGCGCCCGCGGCCAGCAGTGGCAATCCGAGCAGCACCCATGCCGGCAACTCCGCAGCCCAAGCCGTCTCCTGCCACGACCGGAAGACGGCTGAGATTTCTACAAGTATGTAGCAGGAATTTGGCTGCAAGAATCCCAGGTCTCAGAATCGAGACCTGGGGCCCCCGGCGTTCTGCCCGTTTGGAACGGCCTATCAATCGAGCCGTGTCCCGCGCTTAACCTTGAGGCGCCTCCGGATCGGGTATACAGCCTTCGTCCCGAGAAGACCGACGTGTGGAAGCGAGATGATATTCTTTCCGTCTTTTTGGGCTGCCATGTCCCATTCGCGGGCCTTCCACCTGACAATAATAGTCGCTTTACCATCCTTGGCTTTTTGCGCCAACTCCTGCGCGGCTCCTTTTGCCGCGTTGGCGGACGGCAACGGGAGCATTAGTACATTCTTTATCCTGTCCGCATTCGCTGAGTAGTAGGGGACCAGCTCAAGAATCGCAAGACGACGGGACAGCGCGTCGAGTGCATCCAAATAACTTATATCCCTATCTGCCGCGAGAGCGCATACCACCGGTCTCAGGTTGGCCTCGTAGTAGGAGAACCAGCCGCTCCACCAAAAACGGGGGTCCAACGCAAAGCATGGCGGTTCCGCGCCATCAAATTCTTGTTTACGATTCCTCTTCAACACCTCTTGGAACTGTGGGTATGCATCCTCCCCATAGTCGTGATAATTGACCCCAGGGTTGGTCATAAGCAGAAAGATGTCTGCGGATTTAAGATCGCCGATATATGGAACGGGAGTGAGTGAGAGGTGAAAACCATCCTCACGCGGGCTTGGGGAGTCAAAATACCGTTTCACTGGAGACACTTCCACGGAAGTCAGTTCTCTTACGCACTTCACCGGGGGGAACCCCGCCTTCTCGTCGCATTTATGGACACGCCGGTCTCCGCTGGTGCATTCAAATTCAGCCCAGAAATTAATAAGCCTCTGAATTCCGCCATCCGCGCTCATTTGTGTCTCCCCTCTTCAAGATCTGACATTCTTGTTCTATCATTCACTACTGGGGATCGTACCCGGTCACTTTATTGGCGGTGATGCGAACCACGAAAGCCAAGTGTAGGCCAGTGGTAATTTGCCATGTTTACTGGACGGTCGTCCACAAGGTGCAAGGAAGACGAAATGAAAACGAAGCTGGACACCCCTTTGCTGGCGGGCATCGGCGTTATCGTTATCGCTATGGCGGCTCTTGCTGGGTATGAAATCTGGTACGGCCAGCACGCCAAGGCCTTGGTTGATACACCTGCGGCGGCCGCCCAGCAACAAAGTAGCCCTACGGCACCTGAACCTGCTGAGATGATCGAATCGACGTGGACCGACCCGGCAACAGGATTAACGTGGACGAAGGCGGATAGCGGTAGTGCCGTTTCTTGGCAACAGGCGATTGATTATTGCAAGGATCTCCAACTGGCAGGCCACTCCGACTGGCGATTAGCGACGATCGACGAATTGCATGGCATTTATGACCCGAAAGCCAATGTTCAGGGGTATTGGGGAGGTGGTCACTCTCCGGTGACTAATCACGTGAAAGGCGACTTGAAGCTGTCCGGTTTCGAATGGAGCAGTTCTCCGGGTCCCTTTAATGCTGACTTGTTCGATAGGCCTTTTGGTGCCTGGTTCTTAGAGTTCGGAAAGGGGACACGAGACGAGTACCCATTCGGCGTGAACAACATAAACTGCGCGTTGTGTGTGCGTGGTTCCGGTTTAACCCCTGTGCCTGTGAAGGCCCCCGATTCTCCTATAAGTAACACGAAGCCTAGAAAATGGTCTGTACTACAACGGAGCGCGGGTCAATGAGATCGAAGGATGGACGAGAATTAGAAGTGCACATCCTTCATGGTACAGAGGAGGACCGATTGTTTGCATCCCTGACCTTCAGCGACACGGGAGAAGAGTTCTGGACCGGGGATTTCAAGAAGTCAAAGTCGATGCCGAGGTTATGGGAGGCCAACGAAAGAAATCTTGATACGGGGCAAGATCTTCTTGTAGGGGCGATGCACTTCGACTATGTTGACTCCGATTATGACCTTGCGATCTTGCATCACCTAGGCAGCGATGGTAAGCCAAAAACCTTCGCCGGAACTTGCAGAGACAAGAACTGAAAGGAGGAAGGCGGGTGGGCGGGTGGCGCAGATCCTCATTGATGTGAATCAATTGAATCTGGGTGCCCCAGGTCCGGATTTTCGGACCTGGGAAGAGTTAATGATCTTTCATGAATTCCCGGACTTCTGGCCAACTTCTGTGTTGCGCAGAATCTTGTGAATGATCATCTTCAAGTAAATCTGGTGGTGTAGACCGCGTTTAGCAGCTTGCGCGCGAGCTTTGGCGACATCTCTGGAACCAAGTCGAATTTTCGTAGCGGTCGAGTCGCCGGTCACAACAACAATGCAGGGGCCGACGTAGCCTTCATTCAAGTCCTTCTCGAATGAGTCCGCGACTGTTACTTCATTCGCTTCCCACCACGCGGCTTCTTCCGCTCGATTGGCAAATCTCTTTTTCTTCGATTTCCTCGGCATCAGCGTCACCCCAATACCTTATCGGCCATTCACTGCCGGAGTTCCACCAGCGTAGCCCCCTGCCCGCCTTCATTTTGTGGAGCCTCTTCAATCCCCGCCACGTGCGGATGCCCCTTCAAAAACTCCCGCACCCCGCGGCGAAGAACGCCGGCGCCGTGGCCATGGATGATGCGCACGCGTTCCAGGCCGGCCAGAAAGGCGCGGTCCAGGTACTGTTCCAACTCCCCGATAGCCTCATCCACTGTGCGGCCAATCAGGTTGATCTCCATGCGCAGATCGTCGCTGTTGGGGCTGGTGACCGTGACGTGAACGCCCTTCTGCTTGCGCACGGCAGCCAGCGGGTCGAACTTCCCCGGCGGTGGCTCTTGACCAAAGGGCTGCGCCTCGCAGAGGTCGTCACGCTTGACGCGCATCTTGATCGGTCCGAGCGCCACTTCGAAAAGGTCCTTTTCCACCTCGCGCTGCACCACGGCGATCTTGTTCATCGACTTGAGCAGAACCTGATCGCCCACGGCAATGTGTTTCAGCAGATGCGGCTGAGCGTTGGCGTCGCCCACATCCGCGCCGGTGCGGTGGGCGACGACGGTCTGGTTGAAGCTCTCCTGAAATTCGCGGCGCAGGCGTAGAATGCGGCGCTCGGCCTCCTTCGAGAGCTTTTGCTGCCCAACGCGATCCTCGATCGCCCGCACCGTCTCGCGCATCTGAAACTCGAAGTCCTTCAGCAGCGAGGCCAGCTTGCTCTCCAGCTCCCGCGTCCGCTTGCGCTGCTCGACGTCGCCCTCGCGCGCCAGCTTCGCCCGCTCCTGATTCAACGCGTACTGCTCAACGCGCGCCGCCTTGCGTTCCGCTTCGAGTTGGGTGAGTTCACTGTGCAGCTTATCGAGGAAGCGCGCGATGTCCACCTGCTGCGAACCCAGCCTTTGCCTGGCGGCGGCGATGATGCTCGCGTTCATGCCCAGCCGCTCGGCGGTTTGTATTCCCGCCGATGCGCCGGGAACGCCGAGCCGCAGTTTGTAGTTGGGCGCCAGCGTTACCTCGTCTACGCCCGCCGCTGCGTTCAGAACACCGGGTGTATTCGCCGCATAGACCTTGAGCGAGGTGTGGTGCGTGGAGATCAGCGTCCATGCCCCCGCCGTCAAAAAGTGGCTGGCAATCGCCACGGCCAATGCCGAGCCTTCTTCGGGATCGGTCGAGGAGCCAAGCTCGTCCACCAGCACCAGCGAGCGCCCACCGGCCAGCCGCGAGAGCCGGTCAAGGTTGGTAATATGCGCGGAAAAGGTGGAGAGTTCCGCCTCGATCGATTGCGCGTCGCCGATGTCGGCCAAAAAAGCCGTAAAAACCGGAAAGCTGGCAGCCGTCGCGGGAACCGGCAACCCGGCCTGCGCCATCATCGCCAGCAGCGCCGTGGTCTTCAACGTGACGGTTTTGCCGCCGGTGTTGGGACCGCTGATGATCAGTTGGCGCTCGGCCGCGGTCAGTTCCAGCGTGAGCGGAACAATCCCACACCCCACGGACGAAGACCTGTCCGCGGGGGCCCCTGAACGTCCGCCGGTCACGCGCAGGTGCCGTTCCAGCAGCGGATGGCGGGCAGCTTCCAGGCGCAGAAGATCGGGCGCAATCGCCGGCCTTACGCAGTCGTAGTCGCGCGCAAAGCGGGCGCGGGCCTGCAGGCTATCCACCAGCGCCAGCACGCGCGCGCCTTCCACCAGTGCCACGGCGTAACCGCCCACCTGGCGGGTCAGCGCCACAAAGATGCGGTGAATCTCGGCCTGCTCCTCTTCCAGCAGCCGCACCAGCTCGTTGTTCTGCTCAATGGTCTCCAGCGGCTCCACGTAAACGGTCTGCCCCGACGAGCTCGTGCCGTGAACCACGCCACTGATGCGCCGCTTCAACTCCGCGCGCACGGGAATCACAAAGCGGTCGCCGCGAATGGTGATCAGCTCGTCCTGCGTTGCGCCCTCCGCGGCCAGCTTGCGCAGCGCGGCGCGCAGGCTTTCTTCAATCAGCCTTTGCTGGCGCTCCTGCTCACGGCGAATGCGGCCCAGCTCTGGCGAGGCGTTGTCGGCCAGCGAGCCGTCGGGCTGAATCGTGCGCTCGATCGACTCCGCCAGCGGACGCAAACTTGTAGTGAGTGCCGACGACAGCCCCGAAAGCCCCATCAGCTTGCCCACCAGCCGCGCCGGGGGCGATTGCAGCAGCGCTTGCCACGAGGCTACGTCGTTGGCCAGCCGCGCCACGGCCTGCAGTTCGTTCGCCTCCAGCGCCGCGCCGGGAATCTGCGCCTTGGCGGCGTGCGGCGTGGGGTCGAAGAGTCCGCCCACGGGAATGGAAGTTTGCTCAGCCAGCAGCAGGCGCAGCTCTTCGGTGAGCTGATGCTGCCGGCGAATCCAATCTTCGTCGGTCGAGGGCGCAAGCGATAGTATTGCGGCTCTACCGACCGGAGATGCAGCATAGCCGGCCACCAGCGCCAGCAGCGCCTCCCACTCCAGGGCGGCAAAGTCGGCGTCCATCACCGGCGACGGAATGGGATCAAGCAGCGGCATGGCTATCAGGAACTATCTTAGCGGCCCAGAGGTCTTTGCACTCTTGAAGCCATGGAATCCCAAGCCCAGCCGAGAGATCACCACAAAGAATGTGGCACATTCATACTCGATCGTGCGAACGCTCTGCGCCTTGCGGATGAGATAAGGGAGAAGTGCGAAGCGGGTCTGCGTTAAAGTTCGAATGCTGGATTGTTAGACGGGTTGCTAAAGGTCATCCGCACAAAGCCTTGCGCTTTGAGATATCTGTCCGCAGCGAAGAATTTTCCTGACACATCATTCATGGTCCCATCATGTTCGTTCTCCCCGTCGATGAGAACGTACCAATCCTTCATGAATGACGACTTTCTGACCCAGATCTTCACATATTTCGCATCAGCGCCCTTCGTCTCGTACCAGGCGTAGGCGATCAGCTCGCGCAAATCGGTACCGTTTTTGATCGCGGGTTCTGCTTTGCCTCCGGCGTTCTTGGAACGCTTGTCCTCCGTCGCCGCTCGGCCCAGCTTCTCTAAAACACTATCTACGATATCGTCGTAGCTATCAGTATTGCTGATCTTTGCCAGACGATCCGACAAGTCTGGATCGTACTTCAATAGATCGTCGCGAGTGATCCCATGCCAGATCGGCAGGATAATTAGTTTTCCGAGTTCCTCTCTCGCAAAGAGGCCATTCAACTCGTGCTCAGTCCATGTCCTCTCAGCCAGGAACGCCTTCGAAAGAATAACAATTGCGTAGCGACTATTAACGAGCCCCTTGTTGATGCCGCGCCGTAAGCCCTCGCCCCAGCCAAGAACATGCTTGTCGTACCAGACCGTTACGTCAGCTCTTTTCAGCTCTTCTACAAGCGGCTCGACGTAGGGTTTGTCTGGCGTGGCATGCGACATGAAGATGTCCCAGGTTTCCGGCACGGACTTCCCCGGCGGCATGGGTCGTGGCACTGGCGTCGGTGTAGACGGGGCCGTCGGAACGGGTACTGACGGCGGTTGCCGGCGTGGGATACCTATATTCTGGACGATTTTCGCTCTGGTCTCGACCGACCGCTTTCGAATGGCGATGCATCCACGGATCGTCGCCTCAAGCTGCTGATCCATGTACACCATAGAGCTGCGCAGACTCTCTAGCCGCCACTGAACCTCAGCTATTTCCCTTCTGACGTAAGCGGCAACATCGAAATCGGCACTCATCGGCCTGACACGGATGAGTAGTTCATGGTCGACAATTTCGCCTTGCGCAACCGTGCTTTTGAAAGCCGATGGTCTTATGTTGAAAACAGCCGGATCGCCGTCGAACGGAATATAGGCAACTATTTCAATCGGGTGCAGCGCGCTGTCGCTTCGCTCGGAGGTCCAATCATCTGGCCTCAGTCTTGGTACATTGAGCAAGAACCGACTTTTCAGGTCTAGCGCGAACGCTTCATCGAGCGCTTTGTCGTCCGCCAAGGCCTCGTAAACCTTCTTGAGCTTCTCTTTTTGGATTTCAACGAAGTCGTAGATATCCTGGCCGTTGAAGAGTATTTGCGATCCCATTGATAGTACCCTCCGACAATCCCTTCATTTCAGTATTTCATTTTGCAACGACCGATTCTATCGGGAAACTAGGATCTTTAGATCCTCGAAGGTCGGTCGGAGTTCGCCGATCCACCTTTGCCCAGCTGTTGGTTGAAGCCAACAGCCCTTGCCATTCGGCGACTCCGTTCACAACCAGTTGTTGCTCCGGCTGATTGGTCTCCAAGCTGGAAACTGACCATTACCCGGAGTCTGAGAAACCCTCCGTGATCGCCGCTGCAAAAAATTCACTTGACAACAATAGTACGAAGCGTATTATTACGTATAGACCATGAAAAACGACTCCCTCCTCGGTTACGCACTCCTGGGCCTGATTCACGAACAGCCCCAGTCCGGCTACGATCTACGCAAGATCTTCGCCTCCACAGCCTGGGGCACCTTCAGCGACAGTCCCGGCGCCATCTATCCCGCGCTGCGCAGGCTGGAGAAGCGCGAACTGGTGAGCGGAACCGTTGTGGAGTCGGTAACTTTGCGCAGACGGCGCGTCTTCCGGATCACGCCCCAGGGCCTGGATGCCTTCAAAGCATGGCTATTGCAGCCGGTCACACGCGACGACGTGATCCGCCGCGTCCCTGACCTGATGGTGCGCTTTGCCTTCATGGACCGGACGGTGGGCGAGGAGCGGACGGCGGAGTTCCTGGGCGAGTTTGCCGGAGAGATGGCCGGCTACATTCCTAGTCTCCGGCAATACCTCGAAATTCATATGAGAGAAATGCCGCACTCCGGACGCCTGGCCCTGGAGTGCGGGATTCAGGAGTACGAATCGCGACTCCGGTGGGCCAGAACAGCAAGAACGCTTTACGAACAAAGAAAGAGGAACCAGGAATGAATCTCTATGGGCGAATTGGACTCTATTGTCTGTTGGGCGGGCTGTGCTTCACGGTCTCCGCTCTGGGTGCGGGCCACTTCTGGTTGTGGTGGCTCAGTGGTGTAATCACGGTGGCGGCGCTGACGCCGGTGGTGCGTTTCGGGCCGCGCCATCCGCTGGCGCTTTTTGGCGCAATCGCATTGACACTGGTGGTGGTGGGGTTGGTGTGCACGCTTTCCGAGGGTGTGCTGTTTTACCCGGAGGTGAAGGCAGAGGCGCTGCGCGACCTGATCGGCGGCTCAGTTTCCTATCTCGTTGTTGCTGCTGTACTTGTGGCGCTAGCCAAGCTGCTGAAACTGATAAAGCCGACATCGCAGGTAGTCGAGCATCGCTCAGTGGGGATCGCAATTCCGGCAGTTCTGGCGGCAGGCGCTTCCTATCTGGTCTATTACATGATCTTCGGAGCCATCGCATTTCAGTTCTTTACCAGGCAGTACTATCCCCACGCCGCGGAACAGGTAGCGGCGCTGGGCCAATGGTTCTGGATCTATCAATGGGCACGGGGTACGCTGATGGCGCTGGCCATACTGCCTATTGTATATACACTGCGGTTACCACGCTGGCAGGCCGCTCTGGCCGTAGGTCTCATTGTGTGGATCGTGGGCGGTGGCGCTCCGCTGTTGGTGCCCAATCCCATGATGATCGCGGCGCAGCGCTACGCCCACATTGTCGAGATCATGACGCAGAACGTCTCGCTGGGCGTAACCGCGGTCTTGCTGCTGCGGCCCAGGGCGGCCATTGAGAGAGCGCACTCCGCACCCGCGGCATAGTCTTGTCAGTTGGTTTCTGAGGCGGTGCTGGCTGCGGCCGCAACGGCGGGGCAGGCGGCTCCGCAGCTTCCGCCGCAGGGCGTCTTGGCTTCGGCCGGTGCGGCTGCCGGGGCGGAGTCGGCGGCAGGCTCGGCGCTCTTGCCCGCGTAGTCGTTGATATAAAATCCCGCCCCCTTGAAGTGCAGGCGCGGCGCGGTCAGCGGGCGCTCCAGAACTCCCTGGCAGACGGGGCACACCATCTCCTGCTCGGAGCTGAAGCTCTGAATCTTCTCAAAGCGATGGCCGCACTGGGTACAGCGATACGCATACAAAGGCAAAGTGTGCTTCCCTTCGGCGAGAAATAGCCTACTCTGTCCATTGTATCGGCTGGGCGGCAATTACCTGCAAAACGCCGCCCAGCCATCCCTAACTTTTGTATCCAGCCCTTCACTTCACCGTGATCGCAACCGAACCGCACAAGTTCTCCCAGGCCAGCGAGAGCTTACCCTTGTTTCCGCCCAGATCCTTGAGCATGTACTTCAGGTTCTCGACCAGCGCCGGCGGCTTCTCCATAGTCATCTTCACCCGCCCCAGGTCCTGCGCCTTGTCGTAAACCGTCCCCCATTGGCCGGTCTGCTTGTTCACGATCAGCACCCAGTGGGCGGGATCGGAAACATCAACAAACAGAGTGTAATCGCCCTTGGGAACGGTCAGGCCGCCCAGGTTGAGTTCCGCATCGGTGTGCAGCTTGGTAGCGCCATTGGCGCCGGCGCGCCACACCGGATAGGTGGGATCGTGGCCGATGATGCCGTCTTTGCCGAAGAGCTGTCCGGCGCGGCCTTTCACGCCAGGCGAGTTGTAGCTGATGGTGATGGCTTTGCCGGCGATAATCGCCGACTCAGTGGCTGGTGGGCTCATTGGCGGACCCGGCTGAGCGGATAGGGTGGCGGCGACGGCGAGCAGGCTCGTACAGACCAAAAGACGTTTCATGGTGTTCATCTCCGTGAGGAAGAATCCTAGCCGGGAGCCTTAGCCCCGACGCATCGATTGTCGCACCGCGCCCCCTGATTCGGAAAGCGGGCAGAACTGAGCGGAATGCCGGGAAATGTGAATCTGTTGGCAGATGCATGCGTGGCGCACGGTGCGTTATACTCCACTACACAGCGGAAACAAGGAGGTTTCTCGATGCGTTTCAATGGTATTGGCAAGATTGTGGCGGCCGGAATGGCAGCCATTGTGATGTTAGCGGCGCCGGGATCGATCCGCGCGCAGGGCGTCGATACAGTGCTAAAGGCGGCGGATACGCAGAAACTGCTGCCGGCCAGAGTCTTCTATCGCGGGCAATCGGCAAATACGGAGATGAGGAACGCCGGCGGGGTGAAGTTCGCCGACGGCTACTATGTGCTGGCCACGCTGGTGGACACCAGTGGGTACTCGACAGGCCTGGCGGTCAAATATCAGGCCTACTTCATTGCCGAAGTTCCCCTCAACGTGGGTGGCCAGAGCCTTCCCGCGGGTGTCTACGGCGTGGGGTTTGTCGGGGACAAGTTTGTGGTCACGGATGTAGGCGCGCACGATGTGCTGACGGTCGCCGCGGGCGACGATCCCGCGCAGATGCATCCCATGCCGTTGCAAGTAAAAGCCGACCCGGCCGGCGGCTTCCGCCTCTACGCCGGGCGCAAGTATGTGAGCTTCAACAGATAGTTGTTAGTGGTCAGTAGCCGAACGCCCCAGGTCTCAATAGTGAGACCTGGGGCGTTCGACGTTTGACAAAGTAATCGCGCGTGAAGGTCTCTTCATTGAGTCCCGCACAAGAGCTACGCAGCTTTCGCGCTGGTTCGCCGAAAAGGAAGATAAAGCAGCAGAAACAGAGTGAAGGCAACGCCGTCGCCTGCCAGGATGTACCAGGGCCATGGTCCAAGAAACGTGAGCAGCGAGACCGTCTCAGGCTTGGTTCTGAGGAACATATAGTTTGTCTTGAAGATGAAATCGAACGTGCCGATCAAGACGATAAGAATGTTAAAGACCAGCATCGCCCTGCCGACCGACCCGGGCAGCGGCCGCGCCTGCCGGGACCAGACAAGATAGAGTATGGCGGTCACGAGCAGGCCGTGGTCCACAAAGAACTGCACCGACAGGAAGAGAGAGGGCTCCGTCAGGTTGGGAGTCAGTAGCGACATCGAAGCTCCGGCCAAGGCAAAATAATAGGCCACGTCGAAGATTGTCGGCTTGAGCGTCAGCAGCGCCAGGATGACCAGCCACAACGAAACATCGCAGAGTTCCAGGGGGAGATGCCCGGGAAACATCGGCTCGCCAAGCACGGCATAGCGTCCGTAATACAGAATCGTGCAGAGGAAGAGAAGCAGAGCCAGGGCAACGCGCACAGCTCTCGATCCGGTCAGCAGCCTTCGCTGAACAACTGCCAGTAAAACCGCAAGCAGAGGAACCGCGGCGAGGATGGCTAGGTGCACGATCCCAAAAAGGTGAAAACTGGCTGCCATGATGCTCCGAAGTTCAGCACGGGGGTTTGTTTGGGGCTGGCGGCATTGTAAAGCTTCTGCGCCTGCTCCGGCTAGAGGGGTGATCTCCCACCGCATGGTAGCTGATTGAGCTCTAGGAACCTGTGCCACTCGCCCTCAGCGCAGTGGATAAGCGCCAGGCGTCTTGGCCTCGGCTTCACTCCATCCCAGAAGCGATCGAACCTCGGAAGGAAGAAAGTTCATGGCCGTCGCATTGGGCAGCGGGCGTTGCAGCTCGAAATGCCTCATGTCGGGCCCTTTCAGAACCGAGCGGGGAGAATGATCGATCTCGACGCCGTTCTTTTCGAAGGCCGGCTCGAGCTTGCGGAAATCATCGAGCGAGGCAAGCCGCGAGGCGCAGTTCTCTCCCTGCGACGGGGCATAGACAATCAGCGGCTCCCGCGCGCCTGTTGCGGTAGATGCGTCACGGAGATAGACGTTTCCGTCGACCTCCGTCGCCTGCGCATTCTTGAGCTTGCCACAGAGTAACGATTGCTGCCCAAACTCCAGCAACGGACCGCGAAACGAGTCCGAAGCCGCCATCAGGTTGTGGAGAAAGATATGGCCATCGCGCTGCTCCAGCCCCGGCCCCGTGGTGGAATGCCAGTCAAAGACGTCGCCCGCGGCCACGCGGTCATTCCGCTCAAAGGATACGCGCGCATTGAAAAAGGTGTTGTTATAGGCATGAACGTCCGCCGAGTTCAGTGAGCGAAGTCCGTGCTGGGAATTCACCACCACGTTGCCGGCGATGGTGGCGCCGCGCGAAATCTCGATGAAGATGCCGTCCAGAGCGCCTTCCACATAGTTGTCGACAATCACCCCGTCGCGGTTGCCCACGTCATACCAGACTCCGTTCGAGTAGGGCTGCTCCAGAATAAGGTTGTCGCGGAAGGTGACGCGATACGTCTGGTTGAAGATCTTCACCGCCGAGGGAAAGTACCCGCTCAATTGCCTGATGTTGTTCCGGCGGATGATGTTCTTCTCCAGCAGCACATCCGACGAACCGATGACGTAAATGCCTTCCGTGCCGGTATCGCTTATGAGCGAATTGCGAATGATCAACCCATCGCCGCGGAAGTAGCCGGCCACATGAGAGCAGTAGCTGATAGTGACATTCTCAATCAGCGTATTCCTCACCTCTTTGCCATAGGTCGCCGGATCTGAGAGGCCGACAGGCTCGTTGGTAGGCTCCTCGGCCGAGGTGAAATGCTTCTTGCCCTCGATCTCCAGCGCGCGATACGCATACTGCGTGAAAGTGAGGCCGCGAATCACCGGCCCTTTTCCATCCGAGAGCTTGCCGTGCGCTGGCCCGGCGGTCCTCACCAGCGCGCTGTCCCAGGCAGTGATCTCCACCTGCCGGTTCGTGGGATCGGCGCCGATGTACACGAATCCGTTTTTGTAATCGATATAAAAGGAATGGGTATCGAGCTCTCCCTCCCAGCCCTTGGAGCTGAGAAGCTCGCCATCCACGAAGACCATATCGTTGTTGAAACGGTGCAGGGGCGTCTTCATGCCCTCGCCTCTGCGATTCCACCAGGGCAGGGGTTCCGCCGGAAAGAGATGGGACCATTTGGTCATCCAGACGTTGTTCGGCAAAGCCTCCCACTGCGTTGCGATCAGCGTGCCCTTGAGGACGGGATGCTCCTCCTCGAAAGGCTGAATCGTAATGCCCTGATTCAGCACCAGGCCGCCGGTCCTGTAGATGCCGCCGCGCAGAACAATGGCGTCGCCGGTCGCCACGCGCTCCATCGCCGCCTCGATGGTGGTTGGATGGGCGGCGTCGGCTCCCCCCGCATCGCTCTTGCCGTCCGGCGCAACGAAGTACACCTTGCCGGCTTTGGGAAGCTCATAGCGCTGGTCGATCGGACCGTAAGGCCCTCCGGAAGGCTGTGCGTAAACCAACCCGGCAACGAAGAAGAAGACGAGAAAACGGGTAAAGCGAAGAGTCTGCATAAGATGTGTTTTGTGCGACCGTTAGCTGTCGGCCACCATCTCAATCTAACACCCCAAGTGCTTCGATGCGCCCTACAGAGCGCAACGGCTTGTCGGAGATTCACCTCCGCGCAGCACAAGACTTGAATGCAGAAGGGAAAAAGCGTAATGTATAGACTGAATCGTCTGTACGGATACTATGGCGCGGTTTAGCTGGGATGAACGGAAGAATCACGCCAACCTGCGCAAGCATGGCGTGAGTTTCGAGGCCGCGACACGCGTCTTCCGCGACCGTTTCGTGATCTTCGAGCAGGACCGCGAAGTTGAGGGAGAGGCGCGCTGGCAGGCGATTGGAAGAGCGAGCCCAAATTCGAACGAAGCACTTTTACTCTTGGTGGCCCACACGTATGAACAGAATGACGAAGAAGAAAGAATCCGCATCATCTCAGCCCGCAAGGCGACCCCAGGCGAGGCGGAAGCCTACCATGCGCAGTTCTATCCGGGTGGTTGACGCCGGCGAGTTGGAGAAGGACGCGCGGGTCAAAGCGCGGGTGGATCGTGAGCTGGCCGCTTTGGCGGCGGCGGATCGGACGATTGACCTCACCGATGCCCCCGAACTGCCCGCCGCCCAGTGGAAGAACCCCATTCGTGGCATGGATGCATGGCTCGAGACCGTGCGCGCCGGCAATCTCTACCGGCCCGTCAAGCAATCGGTCTCGATGCGCCTCGATGCCGACGTGGTCATCTGGCTGAAACAATCCGGCCCCGGCTACCAGACCCGCGCCAATCAAATTCTGCGGGAGAAGATGCTCGCCAATTCGCCGCGGTAGCTCAGGGCAGATGTGGGCCACCCGGCTTCTTGGATGGCTTGTACTTGCCGCAGTCGACCCTTGAGAAGGACCCGGATTGTGCTGAACCAATCGCGCCTGCAATAGCCGGAATGTGATTTTGAACAATGCGCCAGCTATTCGCCGAAAGCGACACAATTGCAATCTTGCGGCCCGTCAGGTTCTGTTGATATTCGAGTGAAAGATCGCCCGTGAGGAGAACGTCGTATCCAGCATCTTCCGCTGCTTTCAGCAACTCGCCATTCCTGAACCCGCCGAATCCGACATTTACGGCCGTGGAGACTTCGTGACCAGACAGATAAGCACGCAATTGATGCGGCATGTTCTCGTCGAGCAGAACTCTTATGGTTGTAGCACGGGTTTGTGGGAGTGGCCGTATGCCCGGATGCGGCGAATTGTGTCGAGTGAGAGGTTAGGGAAGCTCTCTAGCGTCTCCTCGACCGTCGCGCCCAGTTCTTCGTCGGTGAGGATCGTGTCGGCAGGGATGCGCGTGCCCTTGACGACGGGCCTTCCACCGACCTTTACGGCAACGCTCTCAACCAGATCACATTCCGACCAGTCTATGGTCATTTTCGCCTCCACGGCTTCTTTCGTCTTAGCGCGGCCTCGCATCCTTCGCTAGGAAAAAGGCGAATGTGGGACAGCCGGCGCTAAGGCTTGGTTCGGCGGCTTCCTTTCTTTTTGGCGTTGATCCGCGCTGCTTCCTTCTCGCCCTTCCAGAAAAGCAAATCGTCCACGATCTTCTTAACTGTGCCGCCCGTCCCGTCAAATCGGTAGGCCCAGACGTGTCTCAGGAATTCGGGAAGATCGCCAAACCCCACATCCTCAAGGATAACTGGGAGAACCCTGTCGTCGTTTGCGTTAAGCTTCTCAGCAAATTTTGCCTTCCATTCAACTGCAACTGCGGCGGATTTGAGACTATTCGTGGAGAAAACAGGGATCAGGAAGTCACTTGCCTTCACCCCCGCAGTCATCTGGTCCTGTATCCATCGCCCGCCTATCATTTTCCACCGGTCGAGCCATATATCATGGCCAGCCGTCTTAAGATTCATCATATCTTCAAGCGTATCCACCAGAGGCTTCACTGCGTCCCAGTCATCATGGGAATATGAAATAAATATCTTGATCTTCTCCTCCGCAACAGTTTCGTCGTCCTTTTCCGTCCAAGGCAGCTCATCTCCAATCCTCACTCTGTTGTAACTAAAATTCGGGTTTCTCTGCTGGACGGCATGGTGCAGGCAAGGGTGCAATAGATAATAACTTGCCGGGTTGATAGGCATAATCTCCTCGAAGCTCCAATTGAACTGATAGGGTTTTCTGAATGTCTGGCGTCGCGCAGGCGAAGATGGTTCATGTTCGACGTATCCAAGTAACCCGAGGTTGAACAGCAGGCAGAAGGGGTGCTCCGTCCCGCGCCACACCCCATCGCTGAGAAATCTCGCTGACAGCCTCTGCATATTAGATAAGGAAAGAACGGTTGAATTGATGCTACCGATAAATTTATTTATAAAGTGTTGGATATCTGCACCTCTAAAAAACATTCGCATTTCCTTTGCAAGATAATCCGTTGCTAGTTTATTAGAAGATTCCTCATTGACGAGATTTGTGACAGCTTTTTGGCGTTTTTGAACATAGCTTCCAGTGGACATCCGCTCGCTTGGAAGAGAATCAGAAAGCTTTTGCCCCAAGATCATCAGCCAGCGAGGCGATCCAATAATGTGCCGATAAAGGTAATCGAAAGGATCCTCGTATATCTGTAAGTATCCGTTGTAAATCTTCTTCAATCCCAAGAAGTCTTCGATCGATTCCAGGCGCTGATAGTGCTTTACAGCTCTTTCGAAGATATTGCGAAGGTCTTCCTTGGAGTATTCGATCATAAGTACAGATCCCTGAATGTTAAGCGTCTCTGCATTCTGAAAGGACGCATATGCCTCCTGCCTGATGGTAGCAAAAACTTTGACGTGTCGATTGTGGCGGGAAATCTCCCACGCAGCACGCATTAGGCCACATTGGCCTGCGCACCATACATCCATCTCGTCTGGCAGTATATCGTTTAGCGCCTGATCAAAGCTATCGATAAAGACGTAGCAGGCGCTGCTGATATGCCGCCAGCAGAGGTCGTGAATAATTGGCAAAGTGATCGCTCTCGCCTGCTCAACATGACCTTTGCTTTCCTTCAACAGCATCACCAACACGCTAGACGGCACTCTCTCTTCATGGTGCTCCCCATTGAGCGCATTGAGAAGGTCGGCAACTAGAGCAGCGGGCAGGACCGTTCTACTGATTTCCGTTGCGGCAGCCACCTTCTCATTGTCAGTAAGTCCATGAGGAAAATTGAGGAGGACGGAGATCGCAATCGCGATTTCCCACAAATCCTGCCAAAACTTTACATCCTTCATGGAGGAGATTAGGTCCTTTGGCAGCACCCCTCCTAGCGTGACGTAGTCTGACATCTTGTTACGCGGAATCGAGAGTGAGCCGTCGCGTGCGCTCTCAAGCAGCTTCCTCTTGTGCCGCATTAGTAGCGTCTTGCCCATTCCTTTCGAAGCGACAATGAGGAATCGCTCATTGCCGCGCAGGAATGTATTGATGGCCGCATTTGTCCAAATTAGGTCGGGGTGTATTTCGTCAATGAACTGCGCGTCGGTGTTCCAGGCAATGCCTGCTGATATAGTCTGAGCGGGCGGGACCGAGCGCATTCCTGCTCGCGGCGATGGGGTATTTGCTGGTTTTCTGCTCATGAGCCAGAATTATACACGCCGATTAGCGCTGGGCGGCAAGACAATTCTAGAGAAGCTGATTGGGTCCGTCCCCTAAGAGTCCATAGGAGAGAGCTGAGGCGGTGGCTTGCAAGGTTAGGAGTTGCGGGCTACTCGAACGCGGGCCCGAGGGTCCGCGTTCTTGGTGACGAAGTGAATTAATGGGTTAGACCTTGGCCAGCACGCCGCCGGTCAGCCGCTCGGTGAGCAACTCGTGGCCGTGGGCCAGGAACTCGTCCAGCGGGAGCTTGCCCGCGTCTACTTCTGCGAGCAGCGCGCGCTGGGCGGCGTACTCCTTGTTGACGATGCCCGCCTTGGATTGCAGCATCCGCCAGGCTTTGCGGCGCTCGACGCAGAACATCACTAGCTGGCGGCTGATGGCGTAGTGGGTTGCCTTGCCGGCTTCGTCGCTGACGGCGATGGTTACGCCGAAGTCGGGAACGTAGGCGCGGTGCTGGGGGTTGAGGTAATAGCGGTAGACGACATCCTGCTGCGTAATCCGCACCAGCATGCTATCGAGCGGGATGAGCTTGGCCGCGGCTTCGGGCTTGATCTTCTTCAGGTGGTTGCGGAAGCGGGCTTCCGTCGTGCACCAGTGGGCGACGGTGTAGCGCTTAGTCTCGCCGGTGGCTTTGTCCTTGGTCTCGTACCAGTCGAGATCGATCGACGGGTTGCCCTTGAGGTCTAAGGCTTCGGCGTAGGTTTCGCCGAGGCGGGGGTTGAAGACGAACTCGGGCGCGCCGCGCGAGTCGCGGACTCTCTGGGCCTGGAAGAGAGCCATGTCGTCGGCGACGCCGTGCTCGGGCTGGCAGGTGGTGAAGGCCTGGATGAACATGGTTCCGCGATACTCCAGGCCGTCGAGAATGGCGCGGTAGAGTTTGGGCGCGTTGGCCATTGAGACCTGCGCGACAAACGGCGAGCCGTGGCCGGCTAGGAAGGTTTCGGCGACTGTCTTCTTCTCGGTGTTCTTGCCTTGCGAGGCCGCGCCGAAGGTGTTCATGTCGCCGCCGCCGAGCATGGGAGTCGAGTCCGAGTTCTGCCCGCCGGTGTTCGAGTAGACCTGCGTGTCGAGCATCAGCACCTTGACGTTGGGCCGGTTTTGCAGCATCACCTTGGACATATTCTGGTAGCCGATGTCGCCCATGCCGCCGTCGCCGCCGACGGCCCAGACCTTGGGCAGTTCGACGACCTCCTGGTCGGTCATCAGCGCGTCGGTGAAGTGGCTCAGGTTGTAGTACTCTTCGGCGTCGATCACGTTCGTCTCGCGCGTCAGCAGAATGTCGGCCAGCCGCTCGGGAATCACCGAGCGCCGTGCATGATCGACGATGAAGCTCTCGCCCATCAGCCAGCCCACGGTAACGCCGTCCTGGAAGAGCGAGTTCATCCACGGGTAAGGGTGAGGATTATTGGGCGCGGTCGAGCCGTAGACGGTGTTGCAGCCGGTATGTGCGGACATCGCCATCACGCTCATTCCGTTGGCCATGCGGCCATCCACCGCTTGTAGGTTGCGGTGATTAAAGGCCTCGGTGAGCAGGACAGCGGCAAGAGCCTCCACCAGCTCGGCGTCGCTGACGGGGCCGCGCTTGGCCTCGTAAGCCGCAATGCGGGTGCGGGTGTCCGCTTCGTCTTCACCACCCAGGCCAAGAATCAGATGAGCGATGGCCTGACGAAGCAGATCGTACTCTGCCTGGTTGCGCGCCTTGAGGACGGCTAGGCGGGCTACGCCGCGCTTTTCCAGGTCGCCGGCCTTGGCCACGAAGCGGTCGCTCTTGGCGTGGAAGACGGGGCGCATATAGGCCTCCGTGACCGCGGCAATGGAGCGCAGGACGCTCTTTTCTCCGCAGCCGGCGCAGGCGCCATCGCCGGAGACCAGTGCGTCGTAGGTCGAGCGAACCATCAGCATATTGCGCAGCGTCGCGGTCTTCGAGTCGGCCGGATTGGCGGCGTTGTAGAGGCCCAGGAACTTCTGCGTGGTGTCGGGCAACAGGTCAAGGAAGTGCGTGCCGGTGGTGTGCTCGGCGTTGATCTCCTCGGTCTCGGCGACCATTTTGAGGGCGTTGTGATCGCCGCAGGCGGTGACGCAGGCCGCGCAGCCCTTGCATAAATCACTGACAAAAATCGAAAAAATGCCGCCCGATCCCGGTGATTTCCGCTCCGGCGAACTGAAGATGGCAGTCACCTTCTGATAAGCCATCGGAACTTTTTCGAGAATCTCGAAGAACTGCTCTTTGGCCTGGGCGGAGAATCCGTCCACGGAATCCGTAACTTCGCGCAGGATGGCAGGCAGCGGCGCGCCGGTTTTGATCTCGGCCACCATGCGCAGGCGAGTCAGGCGTTCGATCTCCGGCAGCGCATCCAACAGCTTCGCGCGGTCGGCCGGGTTGGCTACGTAGTGGGAGACAGCCGTCCGCAGCAGCGTGCTCAGGTCCTGCGCGGTGTTGGGCAGGGCCGTATCCGGGCAGACGGAGATGCACTCCATGCACTGCGTGCAGTTTTCCGGGATGAAGTGCGGGGTTTCGCGGCGGGCGACGTACTTGGAGGCGGTGTCGCCGGTGGCGGCCGCGATCATGCCCATCGCCGACAGAGGCGTGGCCGGCTGGTTATAGCCGAAGTGAGAACGGAACTGGGCGTCGAAGTTGGCGACGCTGGCCAGAGGCGTACGCACAGCCTGGCCGGCGGGCATCGGATTGGAACGGCAGCCGGTGCCGCAGGAGCCGCCAGCGGCAACCGTCTCCAGAATCGGCAGCAGCGCATGGCCGCGCAGGCTGGAGTGATCGGCCGCGCTCAACTCGCCGATCTTGATCTCCTTCACCTGCTCATAGCCCTGCATCATGACTTCCATGTTCGATTGCACGACGGCCTCGCCCAGCTTGCCGAACTTGCTCACATACTGCTTGTGGACGACCTTGCGATACTGCTCCTGGGTAATCCCGAATTCGTTGAGCAGCGTGCTCACGCGGAAGAATGCTCCCAGGAAGGCGTTGCCCTGCATGCGCAGTTGCAGATCGGCGCGGTCGGTGGCGCTTTTGGCGATTTCAAAACCGGGCAGGGTGAAGACACGGATGTGCTTATCGATAATCTGCTTGCGCGCCCAGAGCGGCAACTGCTCCCAGGCGTGTTCGCCCTCCTGATCCGACTCCCAAACCAGTGAGCCGCCCTCGGCCATGCCGTCCAGTGGGTTGCAGTGAGTGAAAGCCTTGGGGTCGCAACAGAGAACCACGGTCACGTGGCGCAGGTCGCAGTTGACGCGAATGCGCTCCTTCGCGGCGACCATGAAATACGAGGTCGGCGCGCCCTTTTTCTCTGACCCGTACTTGGGGTTGGCGCTGACGTGGATCACTTCCTTGGGATTGCCCAGCTCGTCTTTGAGGCCGTCGCGCTCATAAATCAGATCGTTTAGGTCGCCCAGAATCGCGCCCAGGTTTTTGCCGGTGGTTATGGCGCCCCAGCCGCCGATCGAGTGGAAGCGCACCGCCACCGCGCCCTCGGGCAACAGCGACGGCGTTTCCTCGCCAACGACGCTGTAAGGGTGGTCGATACCCAGGACGATGAAAGACACGCCGTCGGCAGCCGTCTTGCCGTCGGTGCGGGCGCGGCCGGCGGTGGCGAATTCGTAGGCGCCGATAATGTGCTCGGGGCGGAAGTCGCGTGAACCCAGGCCATAGCTCCCGCCGTAGAACTTCGGTACTTCCGCTAGCGAAATCGCGGGCAGCCCCTCGACGGATTGAACAGCCTTGGAGAAGGCGGTGCGAATATCGCGGCCCAGCGGATTGTCGCCGGCTAATGGTTCATCAGTCCGCTCCAGAATAATGACGTTCTTCTTTCCCTTGAGTGCGGCCACAATGGCTGCTTCGGGGAAGGGGCGAATCACGTTGACGTGGATCGAGCCGACGCTGGCCCCGCGCGTCTGACGCAGGCAATCGACTGCGGCCTCAATGTTTTCCGCGGCCGACCCGAGCGAGACGAAGACCGTCTCCGCATCGTCGGTCTTATATTCGCTGATCAGTCCATAGCGGCGGCCGGTCAGCAGAGCGAATTGCAGATAGGCGTCTTCCAGAAATTCAAGAATCGGTTCGGCGAAGTTGTTGCGCCGCGCCACGACACCCTGCATATAATGTTCCTGGTTCTGCACCGGCCCCAGCAGAACGGGGTTGGTCAGGTCCATCATCTTCGGCAC
>Ga0326727_10007084_pt1 | contig 30056 bp, 27 predicted proteins | sample MB2enrmetagenome_FD_207643 | JGI IMG/M metagenome (GOLD analysis project Ga0326727, IMG submission 207643) | Lab enriched peat soil microbial communities from McLean, Ithaca, NY, United States - MB29MY | ecosystem: Environmental > Terrestrial > Soil > Wetlands > Peat | place: USA: New York... | reverse complement strand
CGCAGTGCTGGACCGGAAGCTTCACGAACGATTTCGGTTTCGCCGCATCCAGCCCCCCGGCGGCTTCCTATTCCGGCGACAGAGCGCAATTCCTGGGAAGAAACGGTTCGAGGTCAAAACCGTTGGCGCTGGCCCGGGCCCGTCTGGATAATAGGACCGGCGCGGGGCTGGATCCGGCGGTGGCGCTGCAAGTCGCCGTGACCATTGAGCCAGGCGCGGAAGCGGAGATTATATTCCTGTTGGGACAGGCCGCGAGCGTGGCGGATGTCCGAGAGTTAGTCAAACGGTATCAGGCCGGCGAAAGCGTGGGAAATGCGCTGCAACAAACGCTCCGCTTCTGGGACGGGACGTTGGGCGCGATCGAGGTTCATACCCCGCTGCTTTCGACGGATTTCCTGCTGAACCGGTGGCTGCCTTACCAGGTGTTGAGCTGCCGGTTCTGGGGACGTTCGGCGCTATATCAATCCGGCGGCGCGTGGGGCTTCCGCGATCAACTGCAGGACTCGTTGGCTTTCCTTTATGCAGTCCCACACTTGACCCGCCAGCATATTCTGCTGGCTGCTTCGCGCCAGTTTGTGGAAGGGGACGTTCAGCACTGGTGGCACCCGCAAACAGGGATGGGCGTACGGACACGGTGCTCCGACGATCTGATCTGGCTGCCTTATGCGGTCGCGAAATACATCGAAATCAGCGGGGATCGAGGCATTCTGGATGAAGAAATCCCGTTCCTCGATGGCGCCACGCTCACGACCGTAGAGCAGGAGCGATTATTCATTCCGCAGGCTTCGGCGCGCACGGCCCCGTTGTGGGAGCACTGCCGCCTGGCGCTGGAATACGGCTCGCGTTTGGGATCCCACGGACTGCCGCTGTTCGGCTCCGGCGATTGGAACGACGGGATGAACCTGGTGGGAAAGGAGGGGCGCGGCGAAAGCGTTTGGCTTGCGTGGTTCCTGGCGGCGGTACTCAAGGCCTTCTCCGACCTGAGGCCGGAGCCAGCCGCCAGGTGGCGCGCGGAGGCGGCCACTCTCGTCGAAGCCCTGGAAAACTCCAGTTGGGATGGGGAATGGTATTTGCGCGGGTTCTTCGATGATGGCTCCCCGCTCGGCAGCAATCAAAATCAGGAAGCGCGGATCGACTCACTCCCCCAGTCGTGGGCGGTGATCGCCCAAGACGAAGTAACGGACCGCGCCCGGCAGGCCATGCATGCAGCTCAGAAGTATTTGGTGGAACCCGGAAATGGCCTGGTGAAGCTCTTCACGCCGCCTTTCGATTGTTCCACGCCCAACCCGGGCTACATCATGGGGTACCCACCCGGTCTACGAGAGAACGGAGGCCAATACACGCACGGCTCGCTCTGGATGTCGATGGCGTGGGCGCGGATGAATGAGGGGAATGCCGCCGTGGACTTACTCAAGCTAATGAACCCCGCGGAGCGAACACGGAACCCGGAGGACGTCAATCGCTATCGGGGGGAACCTTATGTGGTTGCCGCGGATGTGTCCGCGGCGCCCGGAAAATTGGGGCGCAGCGGATGGACCTGGTACACGGGTTCCGCTGGATGGATGTATCGAATCTGGATCGAGGAAGTGCTGGGCTTTCATTTATGCGGCGACGTTCTCACTTTGAAGCCAGTGATTCCGGACGATTGGCCGCACTTTGAGATCACTTACAGGCACCGGTCCGCTACCTATCAGATTGCTGTCATCAGGAACACCGCGTCCGGCCCGGCGATCATGGAGCTAGACGGCCGGCGGGTAGACAGCATCCATCTTAATGATGATGGCCGGACGCATCATGTGACGCTGCGAATACCGGAGCTACCAGGGGCCCAAGCTGTCTTCGGATCAGTTAGTGAACCAGGGCTCACAGAAGCGGCTTTAGATACTTATACACATTAGCGGCCACCAGCTTATTGCCTTCATTAGTGGGGTGTATGCTATCGCGCTGCATGAGATCCGGATGCCCACCAACTCCTTCGAGCAGGAAGGGAATCAAAGTCAGGTGATACTGCGCTGCAAGCTGGGTGTAGATTTGCTCGAATTGATGAATGTAAGTGGGCCCGTAGTTACGCGGCAGGGTCATCCCGGCCAGGACGATTTTGGATCCCTGGGCTTGCAGCGGCTGGATCATTTTCTCCATATTTGCTTTGGTCAGGGCCGGAGGAATCCCGCGGAGGCCATCGTTGCCGCCCAATTCCAAGATCACGATCCTGGGCTTCATGGCCAGAATACCGGGCAGCCGTTCGAGGCCATCCGTGGTGGTGTCTCCACTGACGCCGGCGTTGTAGACCTTGAAGTTCTTCTTGGATTGATCGATCAGCTTTTGCAGGAAATCCGGGTAGCTCTTGCCCGGGTCGGCCCCATAGCCGGCTGAAAGGCTATCGCCGAAAGCCACAATCAGACCCGGGGCGGGAGACGCGCTTGCCGCGTGACACGCCAGAGCCACGCTCACGAACACATAAGTTGACAATGTTTGCAGGCTCACAAAGCCATAATAGAAAATGGCGAGGGCAATTCCATCGAGCGGGCCATCATTGAAGTTCAACAACTCACGAAAGCGATTGACACCGGGGTTCACCGTGTAGAGATTCTAAAGGGCATCGACCTGAGTATTCCGCGCGGAGAATTCGTGGCCATCATGGGGCCGTCCGGAAGCGGAAAGAGCACGCTGCTGGGTTTGCTGGCGGGTCTCGACACGGTATCATCCGGCTCGGTGATTCTGGACGGCGTCAACATAACCGGAATGGCGGAGGACCAGCTGGCGCTGGTGCGCGGCCGCAAGATCGGCTTCGTGTTCCAGTCCTATCAGCTGATTCCCACACTGACGGCGCAAGAGAATGTGCTGCTTCCGGCGGAGTTGACGGGGACGGGAGATCCGCGGCGCGCGCGCGAACTGCTGGCGCGAGTGGGACTGCAAGACCGGCTGGATCATTACCCGGTGCAACTTTCGGGCGGCGAGCAGCAGCGCGTGGCGCTGGCTCGCGCATTCATGGTGGCGCCGCCAATTCTGATGGCGGATGAACCTACGGGTAACCTGGATAGCGCCAACGGCCAACATGTGCTGGATCTGCTGCTCGAGTTGAACGCGCGCGAAGGCACGACACTCGTGTTGGTGACGCACGACGCCAACCTGGCGTCTTTCGCCGACCGGCGGGTGACCCTGCGCGACGGAAAAATCGTAAGCGATGAGCGAGCGGGGACACGTGAACACTCCATCAACCTTCGGTAACCGGGCAGCGGCGCGAATCGCATGGCGCGAATCACGCGCGTCCGCCGGCAAATTCCTTTTCGTGATCTTCGCGGTGGCCATGGGCGTGGGTTCCCTGACGGGCGTCAAGGGCTTCAGCCGCGCGTTCCATAACATGCTGTTGAAAGAAGCCCGCACCTTGATGGCGGCGGATTTAATGGTGCGGGTGTTCGCGCTGCCGAACCCCGCACAGCAGGCGGCGCTGGTCAAACTGGATCAGCAGGGCGTGCAGCGCACATGGATCACCGAAACCATCACGATGCTGTCTTCAGGGAGACCCGACGGAGCATTGATTCTGGGCTCGGTGAAAGCGGTTGACCCGAAGATGTATCCGTTCTATGGCGAGGTGAAGCTGGATCCGCCCGCGAGCCTGGCGCAGGTGTTGACGCCCGATCGAGTGGCAGTTTCGCGCGATCTGCTGGTGCGCATGGATGAGAAGGTCGGTGATCGTCTGGTAATCGGCGGCCAGGAATTCACGATTGCCGCCATGGTGGAATCCGAACCCGACCGCATGTCGGGCAGCCTGAACGTGGGTCCGCGCGTGTTGCTCTCGCGCGCAGCACTCGATCGAGCGGGCCTCATGATTCCAGGCAGCCGGGCTTCCGAGCGCTTCCTGTTCAAGGTTGATCCCAATGGGGTTGAGAAACTTCATACGGATTTGAAGCGTTTGTTTCCGGAGAGCCTGATTACGGACTTCCGGCAGAGCCATCCCACCGTGGAACAGGGCCTGGAGCGCGCCACGGTGTTCCTGAGCCTGGTGAGTTTGATCGCGCTCATCGTCGGCGCCCTGGGCGTCTCGATGGTGATCAATTCGCACTTGCAGCAGAAGCTGGATTCCATCGCGATCATGAAATGCCTGGGGGCGCGAGCCAGCCAGATCATGCGCATCTACACCATTCAGACCGTGGGGCTGGGGTTCGCCGGTGGAATGCTGGGCATCATCGCCGGGCTGGGCGTACAGGCCATGTTCCCGTTTTTTATTTCACGTTACTTCCAGATCAGGCCGCATATTTCATTGGACCCTTCCTCCGCCGTGCAAGGCCTGGGAATCGGCGTGCTGGCGGCGCTGCTGTTCACCGTTCCACCGCTGCTTTCGATAAGGCGCATTCGACCCGGTTTGATTTTGCGCCGGGATGTGACGCCCGAGCAGAGAACATGGTCCAGGCGGTTGCTGGATGCGCGGGCTTCACTGTTCGCGGCGTTTCTGATTTTGGCGGGCATTGGAGGCATCGCGGCATGGTTGAGCGATTCCTGGAAGACGGGCGCATTCTTCGCTGGGGGTTTAACGGCCAGCCTGGCCGCCATGGCCGCGGTGGCGTGGCTTCTGCTGCGCGGGCTGCGCTGGTTCGGGAAGAATGCCGCATGGCGGCTGCGCCCCAGCTTCCGGCATGGCATCGCGAATCTGTACCGGCCGGGTTCCCATTCGCAAGCGTCTTTAGTGGCGCTGGGTATTGGCGTGATGTTCACGCTGACGGTGTTTCTGGTGCAGCGCGGGTTGATCGCGGACATGATGCGCGATGCTCCTCCGGGCATGCCGAATGTGTTCCTGCTGGATATGACCCCCGCCAATCGCGATGCCGTGCTGGAATTGATCAAGCGTCAAAAAGGCGTGGAAGGCGGCCCTGAATCGGTGGGCGCGGTCGCGGTGAAGATGGCGGCAATCGACGGCGTGCCGCTGGTGCGGGAGAAGCTGAAGGGGCTGGAACGGCACTACGCTTCCACGGTTTCCGGCGACGAATCCGCCAAGCAGATCCCGTTCACGAAGATCGTCGAGGGGCGCTGGTGGGACGCCCAGCAGCCTCCGCTCAACCAGGTGTCTGTTTCCGAAGAGGCGGCCAAGGTGATGCACCTGAAGCCTGGGACAAAACTCGATTGGACCACGGGCACGCGAAATTTCCGCACAACGGTAGCGGCGATTCACCGCACGGAAACGATCCGGATGAACGCGCGGATTGAATTCACTTTTTCTCCCGGCACTCTGACAGGCCTGCCCGTCATCTACTACGGAAGCGTCCGCATGAACCCCAAGCTGGTGGCGGAGATGCAGAAGGCCATCTATGCCCAGTTCCCGACCGTGACGGTGGTGAACATGGCGGACGTGCTGGTTATCGTGCAGGACGTGGTAGACCAGATCGCGATTGTGATCCGGTTTATTTCCGCCTTCACCATTTTGGCGGGTGCGATTATTCTAGCGTCCAGCGTGGCGGGAACGCGCTTCGGGCGCATTCGCGAGGTAGTGATTTTGAAAACGTTGGGCGCCACGCGGAAGCGCGTGGCGGAGATCTTCTCCATCGAGTTCCTGATTCTGGGTGCGGTTGCAGGTCTCGCGGGAAGCCTGCTGGCTACGGGATTCTCGTCGCTTCTGCTGGGCAGGCTACTGAACGCGGAAGTGCATTTGGACCTGATGCCAAATCTATATGCGGTGCTTTTGACCGCGGCCATCGCGAATGTCGCCGGGTGGCTTGCGAGCCTGCGAATCCTAAGCCAGCGCCCCCTGGAAGTGCTCCGCGAACAATAGGACCAACCGCGGAAAAGTTAAGATGAACGATGGACGCCCATCCATCAATGAAAAAGATTGGCCGCTATCAGATTACGCGTGAACTGGGCCGCGGCGCAATGGGCGTGGTGTATCACGCGATTGACCCCACCATTGGACGCGCGGTAGCGATCAAGACTTTGCGGCTGCGGGAGGTGGATGACAGCGAGCAGCGCTTGCGCCTGCGGGAAAGACTATTTCGCGAGGCGCGCTCTGCCGGCGCACTGTCGCACCCTGGGATTGTGACCATCTACGACATGGACGAGGTAGATGGGCTGGCGTACATCGCGATGGAATTCGTGGATGGCCAGACGCTGGAAGAGATCCTTTCCCGTCCCGAGCCGATTCCGGGCGATCGCTTGCGAGAGGTTCTGCGGCAGGCGGCAGCCGCGCTCGATTACGCGCACCGCAAGGGCATTATCCATCGCGACATCAAGCCGGCCAACATCATGATCGATGGCTCCGGCGCGGTGAAAATCACCGATTTCGGAATCGCCAAGATCACCCAGGTGGAAGGACAAACGCTGACGGGCGTACTGGTGGGCACTCCGAATTATATGTCGCCTGAACAGGTGCAGGGCCAGGAAGTGGACGGCCGGTCTGACCAGTTCTCCCTTGGCGTGATTGCTTACGAAATGCTGTGCGGCGAGAGGCCGTTCTTCGGCGAACAGATTTCCACGGTGGTCTACAAGATTGTGGCCGAGCAACCGAGCCCGATCCACAACTTGAATACGACGTTGAATGAGAACGTCGATAAGGCGATTCGAAAAGCTCTGGCCAAGAAGCCGGAGCGGCGATTTGCGACCTGTACCGCGTTCGCAACCGCTCTGGAAACCGGACTAGGAACTACGAAGGCATGGCGCGCGCTGCCCCGCAAAGCGCAACAAAGTATTCCAACGGCTTCCACCGGGTTGGTGACGCCGACGATCAAACCGCCCCGGAAGTCCGCTGAAACGAAGAATAACGAGAGCGAAAGGAAGCGCGGCGTCGCTGCGGCGACGGCCCAGACCAAGAAGGAAAGCGGCGGATGGTTTATTCCGTTCTTTGGCGCGTTTGTGGTGCTGGCCGTCATTCTGGCGTTGGTTGCATGGCAGACCGGGCTGCTGGATTTGCCTTGGTTGAACAGTCTGGCTGGCCGGGATTCCGCGCCCGCTGAAGCCGTCGAGCAGCCGGCAACTGAAAGCGCCGCGCCGCCAACCAAACAGCAGCCTGTTACAGATTCAGACCGGCCTAGCCCCATGCCCGCGCCTCCGACGGATGCGGAGATTCCAACACCGAAACCCGCGGCGCCCGTGGTCAAACAGGAACTGAAACAGGCCCCGCGTGAAGCGGCCTCCGAGACGGCGCCCACTTCCGGCCAGGTGACGAACCAAGTGGTTCAGATCATGACCGACCCGGCGGGCGCGACGGCGATGTTGGATTCGAATCGCGACCTGACCTGCAAAACCCCATGCAGCCTGACGGCACGAAGCGGAGTGCACAACGTGACTCTACAACTGGATGGCTATCAGACCGAGAGCCGTGAAGTGCACGTTGCCAATGGTGACGTGGAACTGCCCCTGGTTTCGCTGCGATCCGCAAACGGCGTGCTGTATCTGACCAGCGATCCGAACGGCGCGGAAGTTTTTGTGGATGGCCGCGACACCGGATACACGACTCCGGCGCACATCAGCTTGCCGGCGGGACACCACTTAGTCGCGATTCAAAAAAAGGGGCTCCGCGCTTCCGACACGGTTGATATCGCCAATGGCGATTTGCGTTCCTTGAAGTTGATCGTGGAGCGCTGATCGCAAGCTACTTCCTGACGAACTCGACTCTCCGGTTTGCGGCTCTTCCATCGGGGTTACCTTTGACCCGAATCCATTGGCCGACAACCGCGCCGCGCCGACGCCAAGTTGCGCAACCAGGACGGCCTGCACCGCTTTCGCGCGCCGCTGCGAGAGGGTACTTCCTGAGCGAGCCGGCCCACTGCGGCGAAGCCGGCAACTGTCGTCACTGCCGTTTTCCCGCCTATCCGGCGTACTACTGGGGTGGGGGTTGTTCGCCTGGCTTGAGCAGCGTGGGCGGCTTCTTTTTCTCCTCCTGGGCAGCCTTGGCTTCCTCGGCCTTCTTCTGTTTCGCTTCGTCGGGAGTCATCAGAGCTTCGCGCTCCTTCTTCTCCTTCTCTTCCTTGGCGGCGATTTCGGTAGAGCGATTTGCCAGGTCTTCACTGGCCAGTTCCAGGCTGTCCGAAGTGCCGTCAATGGCCTGCTTCAACGTGAATTCGTAGCGCGCAACATCCTTGGGATGCGCGTCCTGAATTTTCTGCAACGTGGCCAGAAGTTCTTTTTCGCCGTTCTTGATGGCCGTTACACCCACGGTGATATTTACCTTGCGGCGAAGGGCATCGTCGGTAACCGTGTCGATGGCGTCGACGATGTTGTCGTAATCGTCCAGCAGATCGTGGATCAGGGCAGAGCGTCCCGGTTTATCCTTGGCCAGCAGGGTCTGTACCTGGTCTAGCCGCTGGCGCGCGAAACGAATGTAGAGGGCGACGCGCTCGTTGGGGTCTTGCGCGGCACGAACCTGGTCGGTTTCGTCGGCGGTGAGAAAATCGCGATCGGCGCAAATCGCAGCGCTACACAGTAACAGGACGGCTATTTGTCCGCATGCTTTCCAGAGATAATTTCTTCGAGCCATTGGTCATGAATCTCCTGCACTTTGGCTTTGGGCGCTTCAAACTGCTTGCGATCATCGTAATCCATTGAGTTATAGAGGCCATCCAGCTTACGGAGCAGATCCCGAGTGACGGTCTCGGCGGACTTGAAAGGTCCGGTATGCCGGCGCGCATTCTTACCGGTGGCGTTGAGCGCGTCGCGCGCCATTTCCACGGCGGCTTGCATATCCCGCAAGGCGTCGCCGGCGCTGTCCCGTTTGCCGGCTGCGTAGTCAGCCTTGGCGCGGGTGAAAGACTCTTCAGCGTGATCGAGCGCCAGCTTTGCGCGCCGCTCCAGGTTGGGTTCGTTCTGGATTTCTTTGAGATCGGCGGCCATCGCGAAGGCGGCGGCGAGTAACACCAGCAGTAACATCCTCATTGCTTGTGGATCTCCCGTTCGATAATCCTGGCTCTCTGCCGAGCCAGGAATTCAAGGTCCGGATATTTGCCTTCGCTCATGGATAGAAACGCCCGGTAGCTGGCCAGAGCCTGAGGAAGTTGGCGCAATTTGTCGAGCGTAATGGCGCGTACGTACTCGTCTCCGGGAAGCTCGCCCAGGGCCTTGACGCGATCGAGCGCGGCGAGCCCCAATCCATAATCTTCGTGCATAATGAGCGCCATGGCTAGTTCATTCCAAGCTTCCTTCGAATCCGGTTTCAATTTGGTGGCAGCCAGAAACTGATCGGCCGCGGGGGCGAACTGGCGCGCGTCGCGGAGGGTTCGGCCGCTGAACATGCGGAGATCGAAGTTATTGGGATCGGAAGCGAGCGCTTTGGAGATCTGTTCTTTCTGTTTGTCGGTCTGGTGCGTCAGCGCATACGCGTGCGCCAGAGCCAGACGATTGTTCACCGTCGGCGCATCCGCTACGGCTTTTTCCAGCCGGGGGATGGCATCCGCAAATTGCTTGCTATCCACCAACAGGTCGCCGAGGCGGGCTTGCGCGCCTGCATCGTCGGGAAAGGTTTTGTAGATCTCGATGGCTTCGGCTGTTTTGCCGGCTTTCTGGTAACCTTCGGCAAGTTCCAGCAGGCGGGGACGGTAAGCGGCGTCTTTCTCCGCCGCGGCTGTGAAATGCGGCGCGGCCGCTTCCACCTGGTTCTGGCGAAGCAGGGCGTCGGCCAGTCCCGCTTCTGCTGCGGCTGATTTCGGGTTGATTTTCAGAGCGGTTTCAAAGTGCGATTGTGCTTCGGCCAGCTTCCCGGCGCCAAGAAGAGCCTGCGCAAAGTAGTATTGCGGGCGATATTCGCCGGGCTTTTGACCGGCTGCACTTTCAAGCGGTGGAAGCGCATCTTCGGCGCGCTTGTTGCGGACCAGCAAGATGCCGAGATTCAACTCCGCCTGGTAGAGATGCGGCTGAAGTTGCAGTGTCTGTTGATACTCGGCAATGGCTTCGGTGTCGTGATCGAGCAGGCTTTCGGCCAGGGCCAGTTCAAAGTGTGCAGTGTAGTCTTTGGGATCTGCCGCGACGGCTTTCTGGAAGAGCGCGGCGGCCTCTTCGTACTGTTTGGCGTCGAGCGCTTTCAGCCCCTGATCGATGGTATCGGGCGATTGAAAGAGCAGGAGGGAAAGCAGGATGCCCGGACCCATGTGTCTAGTTTGCCACTTGTTCGGCCGAGTGTGAAAGGTAATATCCGGTGTGAGACCTCGGTTCTTTGGCTATGTCTTCGGGGCGGCCGGCGGCTACTACTTCGCCGCCCGCATCGCCGCCATCGGGACCCATGTCAATAATCCAATCGGCCGCGCGAATCACGTCCATATTGTGTTCGATGATCAGCAGGCTCCCGCCTTGTTCGATGAGGCGGTCGAAGGCTGTCAGCAATTTGGCGATGTCATCAAAGTGCAGGCCGGTAGTGGGTTCATCGAACAGGAACAGGGTTCCGGCTGAAGAGGCATCGGCCAGGCGCGCGGCCAGCTTCACGCGCTGTGCTTCGCCGCCGGAAAGCGTGGTGGCGGATTGCCCCAGGCGAAGATAGCCGAGACCGACGTCAACCAGAACTTGCAGTTTCTTGACCAGCCGCGGAGTTTCGCGGAAGAAGTCGACCGCCTCCCGGACGGTGAGCTGCAGTACCTCGTGAATGTTTCTGCCTTTATAGCGGATGTCGAGAATGGCCGTTTTGAAGCGCGTTCCTTTGCACTCCTCGCAGACCAGCTCCACGTCTGCCAGAAACTGCATTTCCACTGAGACAGTACCGTCGCCCTGACAGACTTCGCAGCGGCCACCGGCCACGTTGAAGGAAAAATGCCCAGCGGTGTAGCCGCGCTTTTCGGCGTCCTTGGTGGACGCGAAGAGGCTGCGGATGAGGTCGAAAGCCTTGATGTACGTGACGGGATTCGAGCGCGGCGTACGGCCGATGGGAGATTGATCGATCATCACCGCTTCATGCACCAGCGAGGCGTTCTTTACCGCACGGCAGTGCATCTGATGCACGGGTGCGGTAGGCTCGGTCTCGTCTGTTTCATCCGTTGGCGGCGCTGTATTACGGGCGAGGGCGCGGTAGATGACGTCATGCACCAGAGTGCTTTTACCCGACCCGGAAACGCCCGTGATTACCACCATGCAACCCAGGGGGATTTCTACGTCGACGCTTTTCACGTTATGGAGGCGCGCGCCGTAGAAGCCAAGCATACGCTCTTTCTTAATGGCGCGGGGTTCACGCTCCACCGCGACCACGAGTTCGCCGCGGAGGTACTTCGAGGTGAGCGATGAGCCGGCTTTGGCCAGTTTGGAGTAAGCGCCGGAGAAGATCACGTTGCCGCCCAGTTCACCCGCGCCCGGACCCATATCCACGACGTAATCGGCGGCGCGCATCACTTCAGGATCATGCTCGACCACCAAGATAGTGTTGCCCAGGTCTCGCAATTCCTTGAGGATTTTGATGAGGCGCACGGTGTCGCGCGTGTGCAGGCCGATGCTGGGTTCATCGAGCACATAACAGGAACCAACCAGGCGCGAACCGAGGCAGGTCGCGAGCTGGATGCGCTGCGATTCACCGCCCGAGAGCGTGGAGGAGACGCGATCGAGCGTGATGTAATCAAGCCCGACGTCGTTCAGAAAGCGCAGGCGCTGGCGAATTTCCACGAGCACCTTCTCGGCGATGGCGGTTTCTTCCGGAGTGAGCTGGAGCTGCTGGACAAATTCGTAAGCGCGGGCGATGTTCAGTTGCAGCAGCTCGGCGATGTTTTTGCCGCCGACTTTGACCCACAGCGCCTCCGGCCGCAGGCGCGCACCATGACACGCGGGACATTGCGAGTAACCGCGGTAACGGCTGAGAAATACGCGCACGTGGAGTTTGTACTTCTTGGTCTCCAGGTAGTCGAAAAACCTGCGAACTTCCTGGAAGATGAGGGATTGTTCGGCGTCGGTGAGGTCGCAGAACGGGACATCCATGCGGACTTTGCCGCGGTTGGAGCGCAGGTAATCCCGCTGCCAGTCGAGCCCTTTGGGTTTGGTCCACGGTGCGATGGCGCCTTCGGAAATGGAAAGCGCGCGGTTGGGGATGGCCAGATCCATACTGAAATCGATGGTGTTGCCGAAACCCTGGCACCGGGGACACGCGCCCGCGGGGCTGTTGAAGCTGAACAGAATGGGCTCAGGTTCGCGGTAATCGATATTACAGAATTCACACGCGAACTTCTCGTTGAAGCGGAGGCGTTCCTGGGTGGCCGCGTTTTCGAAGAAGACCTCGGCGGCCTCGCGATAGCAGATCTCAACGGTGTCGACGAGCCGCTGGCGCAGGTCCGGCGCGATGGAAAGGCGGTCGGCAAGCACGAAAACGGGCTGCTCGAAGTCGATTTCGAGGAGCGATTCCGGGGTGGAGAATTCGAATGTGCGCCCGTTCTGGTAGAGGCGGCTGAAGCCTTTCCGGCGAAGTTCAAAGAGGCGTGCTTTCAGGTCTTCATCGGCGGTCCCCTGGATGGCCTGAAAGAGAACGTACCAGCGGGAACCTTCGGGCTGCGCGAGCATCTTGTCGGCCACGCGATCCACCGTGTCGCGCTCCACGAGGCGGCCGCAGTTGTGGCAGAAGGTGCGGCCAATGCGGGCGTACAGCAGGCGCAGGAAATCGAAGCATTCGGTGGAGGTTGCTACGGTGGAACGCGGGTTCCGGGTGGTGGTTTTCTGGCGGATGGCGATGGCGGGAGCGATGCCGTCGATCTCGTCAACGTCCGGTTTCTCCATCCGTTCGAGGAACTGGCGCGCGTAGGCGGAGAGCGACTCGACGTAGCGGCGCTGGCCTTCGGCGTAGATGGTATCGAAAGCCAGGGAGCTTTTCCCGGAGCCGGATACGCCCGTGATGACGGTGAACTGGTTATGCGGTATGTCGAGCGAGACGTTTTTCAGGTTGTGGACGCGCGCTCCGCGAATCGATATTTGTTCTTCCAATTTGGGCCGATGAGGAGGGAGTAATCCCTATTATCTCAAGAGCCATTTGTGTCACGAGCCGTAGCGCAGAAACGTTTTGAGTACAAAGTCCTTTTTGCGGAGTTCGGTGGCGGTGGTCCAGCCGTGGCGGCGCACGTCCATCAGATTCTCAGCGGCGCGTTTGCCCTCGGCGAGGATGCGCTGCAGCTCTTCCAGATCCTGAAAGGTGAAAGCGTCCGGATGCTGGAGCGTCAACTGGCGGAGGCGGGCGACGGAGTGCTCCCGTTCGGCGACGGCTTTTTCAACGTGATCGAGGTCAAACCTTTTGGTTTGGGAGTCTGGATTCAGGTGACGGGTGGTGGTGCGCAGTTCTTCCAGGACGGCCGAAACTTCGTTATGAGTCATAAAGAGCCCTTGGGTATGAGATCGGCCCGGGAACCGGGAACTTTAGGGCAATTTGAGCATCGTCGGCTGGTTGGCCTGAATCGTCACAGGGATGGCGGAGGATTCATGGTCGCGGAGCCACGCCGGGTCCATGTATTCAAGGTTGGGGTCGTTGGGAACAAGAAAGACCAAATAGTCGCCGGGGGTCAGGAACATCGTGCTCTCAAATCGTAAGTAGCCATCCCCTTCGGCTGCATGCCGCAGCAGTATGGGCTTCAAAGCGGTCTGGTTCGACTGGAATGAAACAAACAGGTGGCCGCAATCTTTCGAGAAAACAATATCCAGCGGTCCGGGGAGCGATTCCGGTGCAATCGTAAACCGGCTATCGAGCACGTCCCGGCCGCCGAGGGTCGCAGACCTCGGGCAGTAACCCCCACCATGTGCTGAGAGGTAGTAGGTACCGGGTGGCGGAATGGGAAAGCTAAAATTTCCATTGCTCCAGGCATACAATTGCAGTCGGTTGCCGCTGGCGGAAAAGGACGTGGGATTCGCGGCAGGTGGGGGTTCGCCTTCAAATGTGACCGATCCGGTGAGCTGGGTAGCCGCGGAAAGGTCGAGTTCGATTCCGTCGATGTCTTCCGTTCCCGCATGGAGCAAGCGAGAGGCTGAGTGTTCCATGCCGTCGCGATACTCGGAGGCGCGGACCACGTAATCGCCGGCCGGGAGCGCGGCGACAACGAACGTTCGGGTTTTGGCGTCCCACTCGGCGATCGCACCGCCCAGCATTGAAGAGCTCTGATTCAGCGGGGCGATCGAAATGGATACCTGCTCCCCCGCGCCGCGGAGACTTCCAGTGACACGGACCGAGTGCACAAGCGCGAAGTGAAGGTCGAGGCGAAGTTCCGAGCCGGGCTGCAAATCAATCCACTGGGCGGACTCCCGATTCGGCACTCCGGGATAGCAGTTCAGGGGGTAAACAAGGTGGTGGCGCTGTTTGTAGAGGCTGGTGTGCGCGGTGGCGCAGACAAGATAACGGCCGGGCCTCATATCTGCGAGGCGATATTCCCCCAGGTCGTTGGTGACAGCGCCGCTGGGCTCCATGGTAGCTTCGCCGTTTTGTATGGTGCGCCGGATGAGCTCGACGTTGGCGGAAAGAGGCTGGGCGTTTTCGCCAGTGACCACGCCTGTGACCAGAGCGGTGGAAGGCACGGCGAGTTCAACCGCTTCCGGGGCGTGTCCGGACTCCACTTTGACGTTTACTGCGTTGCTTCCGGACTGGCTCGACGGAAGGCGGCGTGCGGTGAGCGTGTATTCGCCGGGCGGGGTATCGAGGAAGGTAAACGACCCTTGGCTGTCGGTAACGATCTGCTGAGATGCGGCCGATGAGCTCAGGGTGACGGTGGCGGCTATGACCGGCGTCCGGGAAGCGTCATCGAGCACGCGTCCTGTGATTCGTTGGAAGTCCTGCGCTGGAACGATACAGGCGATCAAAATGAGAATTGCGAGTCTCATTGCGGCATCCGAAGAAGCGGAAGTCTGATGGAAGACGTCTGGTGAGGACGAACCTCAACAACAGTCTGTTGCGGAGCGAGCTGGCTGAGGTCGTCGAGTACGCCGTCCCACTCATCCTGGTCTGACCACGCCCACATGAGGTATTTGCCGGGCAGGAGGCCGAAATAGGAAATGCCGCCATTCTCGTCGGCGGAGTCTTGAAAAAGGTCGCCGGGGTCTTCAGGCGTGCCGGTCAGCAGGATCAGATGGCGGGCGTGAGGGACGGGATTGCCGGAAGAATCGACGACGGCGCCTTTGATGTCGCCGCATTCGGCGGAAAAAGTAATATCCAGATTGGCTTGCATGCCTGGAGTAACTTGGACGCCGTGGGCTCTAACGTCCTGGCGTGCCGGCAATCCCGATGATTCCAGGCGGGCGTCGGTGTTGCAGAGATCCGCCCGGGTCACCAGCCGGTAGCGCCCCGGATTGGGGATCGCGAAACGGAGCGTGCCATCGGTCTCTGGCTCGGCATCATAGTTCGGCGCATTGGGATCGTCCGCGGAGCGCAGACTGACGGTGATTTTGTCGGTGTGCGGCGGGGCATGTATTGTCGCTGTGATACGCGGTTGCGGAGAAAGCGCCAGTTCAACGGATTGATCTGAATCGCCTACGTCGAGCATGGTCGTGGCGCTTGCGAGATCGCGACCCGGTTTACCGATTATTTGCGCACGGGCAGTGAGCCGGTAGCGCCCGGGAAGCACGTTGGGGATCGCGAAAGAGTGAGTGGGTAGATCTATTGGAACCACGCTCGGCATCATCGGGACACCCGGTTCGGGAACTATTTCGACGTAAACCGAATCGAACCCCTCAGTATTTTGGACGTGGCCGGAAACGGCCACGGGATAAGCTGGGCGAAAGATGAGGTCGAGGGTGAGGTTCTGTCCAGGGCTGAGTTTCACGAAAGACTGAGAGTCTTCCGGATAGCAGGCTTTGGCGAAAACGCCGGTGGGCATATCGCCGAAGCGGGCCACACCGACTGGGAGAACGGGCTGGGCCGGCGGTACGGTTGCGCAAATGCTCCAGCGGCCGCGAGTCAGGTGGGGCAGGCGGAAGCGGCCCAGGTCGTCCGGCGCCGCGAAGGTAGAACTCTCAAGAGTAGCTTTGCCGTTGATCCACACACGGCGAACGGCGTGAATTTGCACCCCGAACAACGGCGCGCCGGTGGAAGTGTGGACGGCCCCGGTAATGGTGACGGGGCGGCTGACGTGATACGTAAAGTCGAGGTGCGGGAATTTTTCGCTGAGGTTGACGCCGTTCACTACCGTCGGCTGTGGCGTTTGTCCCAGGAAGATGGAGCCGATGTCATCCCTGGTGGCGGTGAGGATGTATAGACCCTTGGGAAGATCGCTAATGCTGAAGCGGCCTTCCGAATCTGTGAGGACGGTTTCGCCCACCGGGTTAAATCCATGAAGGCTGGCGTAGACTTCCGCCCCCGCGAGTGGTTCGCCGTCGTCAAAAGTGACGCGGCCGCCGACCGAGTAGGAGGGCGCCTGGGCCAATAGCAGGAGCGCAAGTTGAGCAGGGATGAGCGCGCCCATAATCTATTGGAGCATCTTCTGCATTTCCACGAAAACCTTGGTCATTTGTTCCGGCGTATCGACATCGAATACTTTGGGGTTCAGCGGTTTCACCGTGGCTTCGAGTTGATCGACAACCTGTGGCGGACGGTTGCCGTAGATGGGTGGTGCGGCTCCCATGTGCCCTCCATGGCGGCTGCCGAACATGGGGTCAACCGGACGGGCACGTTCCACCACCGCGTGGTAGCGGACATAGATGACGCGACAGGCCGGCAGAGCTTCGAGGGAAATCGGATTGAGATCCTCGCCGGATTCAAAGGCGACCGGCGGCGTCAGAACCAACAGGACGCAGGGCTGCTTTGAGTCACGTAAGATACCGCGGACTTGCGAGACGAAAAATTGAGCATCGCGCCGGCTTTCGGAAAGCGAATGAACGTCGATGGATGCGGTGTTTGAATCGCTCAAAGATTCCTTCAGGCTTGGCCAATCGATTTCGTCGAAACCTTTTTGGTCGAACGCGGCGCGGCGACGGGACAGGTCGAGCAATTCCACATGCTCTGAAACGGCGGGCGAGCCGGTCTGCGAGATGGCCTTCACGGTAGGAAGCAAGGCGGCCAGGTCGGCGGAATTCGTCCGATGCGGAGCCACGTTCAGAATAACTCCGAGGCGCGCCGGGGCGTGCACGGCGTCAGCCCATTGCAGGCGGCCTTGAATTTCGGGCAGGAACCAACTGTCGGGCGATTCTTCGTTGCCGGTAAACTCAACCGGCGGGAGCGCGCGCCAGGCGTCCGCCAGAAATCGGTGGTTTTCCGGCTGGATGCGAAATTCGGCCTCCCGCGTGCTGTGTTCGCCGGTGCGCAGATCGAAGATGGCTATGGCAAGCCGGTACTCACCGGGCAGGAAAAAGGCGTTTTGCAAATACTGGATGTTCGCGGCGGCGATGTTCTCGTCGAGTTTGCTCAGATCGACCGTGCGGTGTCTCTGATATTTCCTTCCGTCACGATCGGTGATTTGGATGAGAAAGACCAGCCTGCCGTCACCTCGGCGGGTTTCGAGATCGCGTCCGTCCAGTTTGATTTCGACGTGGGTTTGAAGCCGCTGGTGAAAGGTGAGTTCGGCATGGGGGACGGTGACGCTCCAGTGGAAGGAGCTCTTTGAGTCGTGCTCGGCCAGCCATTGATCGAACGGGACTTTGTCGAATGCAGGGTCGAGGTTGTTGTGGGGCGGGGCTGCGGACAGCAATCCCGCAGCGAGGATCAGGCCACGGATTGCTTGCTGCACCAGAGAACCCACCAAATCAAGAGTAGCTGAACGGGCAAACGGCCCCAACGAAGTGCCGCGGGGATGGAGTGCATGTCCGTCGCCATGTAGAGGTTGGCAGGGAAAACAGCGATCAGGAGCGCGACGAGCCCCCAGGCGGCGACGCGCTGGGTTTGCGGGATGAGCAGCCCCACGCCGCACAGGATTTCAAACACACCGCTGATGTAAACCATGGCCGGATGCCAGGGAATATAGGGAGGCATGATCGCCAGATAAATCCCCGGCTTCAGGAAGTGGAGCGAACCTGCGCCGATAAAGAGAATGGCGGCCAATAGGCGCGCGATTTTCAACGAGCGGCCATAAGGGCGCGCAGGCGCCGGGCGCGCTCCGGGGCGCGGAGCTGGCGCAGGGCCTTGGCTTCGATCTGACGAATGCGTTCGCGCGTCACGTCGAATTCCTGGCCGATTTCTTCCAGGGTATGTTCGCGTTCGCAACCGATACCGAAACGCAGCCGGATCACCTTCTCCTCTTTGGGGGACAAGGTTTTCAGAATACCGGCGGTTTCATCACGCACGTTGGACTCGATGACGGCATCGACGGGAGAACCCACCCAGCGATCTTCGATCAAATCCCCGAGCGCAGATTCGCCATCGCGGCCCACGGGTGTTTCGAGAGAGACGGGATCGCGCGAGATGGTCTTCAGCTTCTGGACCTTCTCCACCGGAATATCCATGCGGCGGCCGATTTCGTCGTTCGTCGGCGTGCGCCCCAGTTCCTTTTCGAGTTCGCGGGAAGCGCGCAGGAACTTGTTCATGCTCTCGTTCATGTGAACGGGAATGCGGATGGTGCGGGATTGGTCCGCGATGGCGCGGGTAATGGCCTGACGAATCCACCAGGTGGCGTAGGTGGAGAACTTATAGCCGCGGCGGTATTCGAATTTATCCGCCGCGCGCATCAGGCCGATGTTGCCCTCTTGAATGAGGTCGAGAAGATGCAGACCGCGGTTGACGTACTTCTTGGCGACGGAAACGACCAGGCGGAGGTTGGCCTCCACCAGATCTTTCTTGGCGCGCTCGGCTTCCTGTTCACCGTGCCGGATGACGGTGACGGTGTGCTTCAAATCATTGAGCGAGGCGCCGGCGGTGATCTCGCGCTTGCGGACTTCGCGCTTCAGTTCGCGGACACGGGCTTGCAAGGTGACGCCGCCGCGGGCTTCCACCTTCTTGATTTCGCGATCGAGATGCGCCAGGTCTTCCACGGCGATCTCGATTTCGTGGGCGAATTCTTTCCACTTGCGCAGCAGGAAAGGAATGCCGCGCATGGCGAGCGAGGTCTCCACCAGGGCGCGATTCAGTTTGCCCTGCATCCGCTTGCGGGGCTTCTTGTTGCTGAGCGGGATGGCTTCCAGCTTTTCAGCCAGTTGGAGTGCTTTCTTGTGAGCCGCCTGGAACACATCGAACATAGCGCGCACTTCATCGCGGCGCTTCGTGTCGGCCGAGGTCCCCTCTTCCATATCGCCCAGGTCGACTACGTTATCGAGTTCCTCGACGCCCTTCTTGAGGTCTTCGGCGAGTTCGAGAATCGCCAGTTGGACCACGGCGGAGCGGCTGATGGCCTTCTGCATGCGCAGCTTGCCGCGCTCCATGCGGCGGGCCAGGTTGACTTCGCCCTCGCGGGTGAGCAGGGGAACCGCGCCCATCTCGCGCAAGTACACGCGGACAGGGTCGTCCGTATAGATGGACTCTTCCTGTGGTTGCTGCGGATGGAGAAAGTCCGGCTCGGCAGCATCCGTATCGAAGAATTTAGTCGCTTCTTCGTCGAAATTGATGCCCAACGGGCTTTCGGCTAGAAACTGATCATCAAAGTGATCCATTCCGTATCACCCCCAAGAGAGAGACGCACGCGGCTTGAGATTTTGCCTGAATTCCAAAACTTGAAGCCCGCTGTGAGTGGTTAAATGCAAACAAGGTCGAGGTCCGCGCCAAGGCGAAAAAATCCAATCTTCTCGGGGCTGAGAAATCTTAACACAACCGCCCGAAGAAGTTAAGTCCAATGTATTGGATGTGCTGGAAAAAGTTTAGGTTGCAGAAGGTGGCCGTCACGAGCGGAATAGCAAAGCAGGATCCGCCAGGCACGCGCAAACTGCGACGCTTGCACCATTCTAGCTCACTTTTTGTCGCATGAGGGCTTTCAGTTCATTAAAAAACGCCTGTTCGTCCTGAAAGTCCCGGTACACAGAGGCGAAACGCACATATGCGATTTTGTCTTCGTTGCGCAGCGCCTCCATCAGGTATTCTCCGATCTCGGTGGTTGAGATCTCGCGGTCGGGCGAATCAGTGACTTTGGCCTCCACCTGATTTACGAGATCCGAAAGCTTAGCCATACTGATCGGTCTTTTCTCGGCGGCTTTTAGCAGACCGTTCAGGACCTTCTGGCGGTCGAACTTCTCGCGCCGGCCGTCCTTCTTGATCACCATGTAGGGGACTTCGTCGATGCGCTCGTAGGTGGTGAAGCGCTTTTCGCAGGCAAGGCACTGGCGGCGGCGGCGGATGGAATCGCCTTCCTTGCTTTCGCGGGAATCGATTACCTTATCTTCCGTGTGGGCGCAGAAGGGACACGTCACTAATACTAATGGTATCAATAAGATGACGAGCCTGTTTCGGGCTATTTGCAAAACAGGCCAGCGGGGTGTCCGCGCTGGTGGGAAAACGCCCGGCCGGGTTGCTGCGGATGGGCGCTATCGCGGCGGAAAATTTGAACTTATGATAGAAAGGCTTCGTTACATTCAGTGAAGGCGACCGGCAGGGTACCGGCGAGATAAAGGAGCGAAGCGAACGAATGGCGACGGCAGTGATCACCCCCGGGTTCCAAATCCCGGCGTCGCGTCTGACGAACGACCGGATGAACCGGATGCCGGGGCCTTGGACGGTCTCGGGGAAAACCAGAGCTTTGGATCCTGATAGTCTACTCGTCGAACGCTGTATGGGCGGAGATGTTGCCGCCTGGGAGGACCTTGTCCGCCTGCATACCCGGCGTGTGTATGGAATCTGTTACCGGTTTACCGGAAGTGATTCGGAGGCGCAGGATCTGACCCAGGAAGTATTTCTGCGCATCTTCCGTACGGTGAAGTCCTTCCGGGTGGAAGAAGGTTCGTTTTCGACCTGGACCGCCAAGGTGACCCGCAACCTGCTGATCGATCACTACCGGCGGCGCAGGCAGGACCGGGCGACGGATTCGATTGAAGATCAGCTGCCGCGGATTGAAGCAGTGTCGAGCCCGGTGGGACAGGCGCAATCCCGGCCGGACGCTTTGGTGATTGGGCGGGAAAAGGAAGAGCTTTTGCGGGCAGCGCTGAATAAGTTGTCGCCCGAATTGAAAGAGACGGTGATCCTGAGGGATTTGCAAGAAATGGAGTACCGGGAGATTGCCCAGGTGTTGGGGATTCCGGAGGGTACGGTGAAGTCCAGGTTGAATCGGGGCCGGGCGGAACTGGCGCGATTGTTGCGTAAGCACAAGGACGCTCTTTGAGAGAGACTCTCGTTAAGAGAACGGTTTTATGAGCATGGAAAGCATCCAAATTCGCGATTGTCAGGCTTGCGAAGCGGCGCTGTGCGACTACGTCGACGGCACGCTGGCGGAAGAACTGCGCGGACAGGTTGAAGCGCATCTGGGCGGGTGCCCGGCGTGCGCCGTCTACCTGAAAGACATTCAGGATGCGCTGGTGGTGTTGCGGGAAGCCGAGGAGATAGAGCCGCCGCCGGTACTGGTAAACCGAATTCTATTCCAGATTCCGGCCAAAGAATCCGGGTTCCTGGGATGGCTGGGACGTTTCTTTGAGCCGGTGCGGCAGCCGCGGTTTGTCATGGGCGCCATGATGACGGTGTTGTCGCTGGCCATGATGTCGCGCTGCGCCGGTGTCCCCAACCGCACTCTCACACAATCCGACATCGACCCGGTAAAGATCGTGGGGGCTTTTGAAGACCGCGTTCACCGCACCTGGGACCGGGGCGTGATGGCTTACGAAAGCATTCGGCTGGTGTACGAGATTCGGTCGCGGGTGCATGACTGGCGGCAACAGGAAGAACTGGATTCGGCGGCGAATGATGCGGCGGCTAAGGATGCCATCAAAGCTCGTGAAACATCCGTGGGCTCATCTTGAAATAGCTCCCCGGCAAAGAGTGCGCCACCCAATCCGGTGAAGAAGGAGGCAGGAAAATGAACATGTGCGCGAATCACGCTGAAAAACCGGCGGTAGCGTATTGCCGGAGCTGCGGCAAGCCGTTGTGCGAATTGTGCCGTTTGGAAGAGTACGGGGCAGTCTACTGCGCCGAGCATTCCCCGGCCGCGCAGGCGGCGCAGTCCAAGGCCTCCGGTTTCACAGCGCCGGCTCCCGCGGGTTTCACCGCAGCGCCTCCCCCTCCGCTGCCTAAACCGGGCTACGTGCCGCCGACTTCCCCGTATGGCGCCTCGCCCTACGACGTGCCCTCCGGCCCCTCCCCCGCGCTCGCGGTCATCCTTGGCTTCATCCCCGGCGTGGGAGCGATTTATAACGGCCAGTACGCGAAGGGCCTGATTCACGCCATGGTCCTGGGCCTCCTGATAGCGATTATCAACACCGACGTGGGTGTGTTGGAGCCGATGATTGGCATCCTGATCGGTGTTTGGGTGCTGTACATGGTGATCGAGGCGTATCACACGGCCAAGAAAAAGAGGGCGGGTCTGCCCGTGGATGAGTTCTCGAGCCTGGTAAACCTGCGGGGCACTCATGGCGGATTGCCACTTGGAGCGATCGTATTGATCGGACTGGGGATCCTGCTTCTGCTGAACACCACCGGGTTGATCCCGGTGGACCGGATCATGCGTTACTGGCCCGCCGGGCTCATCCTGCTGGGTGTTTATATGTTGTACGCGCGGGTAGACCATCGCGGTTCGGCGGCGGTGGTTCACCCCGCAGTCCAGGAGTTAACCGATGAACGCCAATGATCAACAACTAGTGAACGCACTGCGCGGTCCGGTGATCATGATCACCATCGGAGTGCTGTTCCTCCTCGATAACCTGACCTCGTTCCAGATTGGGCAGACGTGGCCGATCTTTCTGATTGTGCTGGGGGTGATGGCGCTTGCTGGGGGCTCGCGGCGCCGCTCCATCCCGCCAGGGCCCGTCAACCCACCATTCCCCGGGACTTTCCCGCCGGAAGGTTTTGAGAGCCCCGAGCACAGAACAAGCGGAGAGTACCGGCGATGAGAACCCGGTCTCTAGCCGGCCCGATTATTCTAATCGGCCTCGGAGCGATATTCCTTTTGCAGAACGTGCTCCCGGACTTCTCGATCTGGAGTCTGTTGGGAGAGTGGTGGCCCGTACTTCTAATCGGATTCGGCTTCATTCGCGTTGTGGAAGTGCTGATCGCCTTCAACACGGCCTCGGGCCACACGGGAACAACCCGTCCGATGGGTTTTGGATGGATTTTCGGCCTGATTTTCCTCTGCGCGGCGCTTTCCATTCCTCATCACATCAATCCCCACTGGCATCTGGGGGATTTGAGGGCGGGCGGAGTCCGGCTCTTCGGCGAGGAGTTCGACTACCCGACGACGCAAGTTGCTCCTGCTGGGTCTGCCAAGAGACTGGTGATCGACAACCTGCGGGGCAATATCACGGTGAATGGAGGCGATGGTTCCGACGTTCACGTGGACGGGCAGAAAACGATCCGGGCGTTCGATAAAAACGCGGCAGACGGCGTAAATCGCCAGTCAACGCTGAAAATAGTTCCCGAGGGCGACGTACTTTATCTCCGTGAGACGGAGCCTTCCACGGACGACCACGCGCGGCTGTCGGTGACGCTCGATATCAGCGTACCCCGCGGCATGAGCGTGGAAGCACGCGGCCGGTCTGGCGATCTCACCATCAACGGCATTCAGGGCGATGTGGATATTGAGAGCCAGCGCGGCGAAATCCGGCTGGAAGATCTGGGTGGAAGCGCCAAGATGGACGTGGAGCATTCCGATCTGGTCAGAGCGAACAACGTCAAGGGCACGATCGATATTCAAGGCAAAGGGCGCGATGTCCAACTCGAAAACGTGTCTGGGCAGGTCACGATCAACGGACAGTTTTCGGGCACGCTGGATTTCAAGAATCTGGCGATGCCGCTGCACTTTGAATCCGAACAGACGGATGTGAAAGTGGAGAAGCTGCCGGGAACCATCACGATGGATCTGGGAGACTTCCGAGCAGAGAACCTGTTAGGACCCGTGCGGCTGGTGATGCATTCAAGGGATATTCACCTGGATGAATTCACAGGCCCAGTGGATGTCGAAGTGGGCCGCGGCGATGTGGAACTCAAACCGGCGAAGGGCAAACTGGCTCGCATGGACGTGAAATGTCATGAAGGCAACGTGGATATTTCCCTCCCGACTGACGGCGCATTCAGTTTGAAAGCTTCGGCGCAGCAGGGCGACATCAACAATGACTACGGCGACGGACTGATCGCCGACACCGAAGGTCGCGCGAATTCATTGCGAAGCCCGAAGGAAGAGGGGCCCGCGATCGCTCTTACTTCAGATCGCGGCGAGATATCGGTTCGCAAACTGGAGTAACGCAAGCTTGCGCGACGGCTGTACCGCGCATTGTCGTGGGCTGATCATTTCATGGAGTTAGCGGGCGGAGTAACCCTGGCGTCTAACGAATTATAAATCGCGCCCCGGGTCGGTTAGGGTCAGTTTCCCGTGCTTCACGCCTTTTGTGCTGATCAGCGAATCGGCGAGTTTACGCACTTTGGCGGACTTACCTTTTACCACGAGTACTTCCAGGCAGTTATGGTGATCGAGGTGAACGTGAAGAGTAGAGAGCACCAGGTCATGGTGGTCGTGCTGCATGTCGACCAGCTTGTCGCTCAATAGACGGACATGATGATCGTAGACCATCGTGATCGTACCGACCACTACCGAGTCAGGGGACTCGCCCGCCGTTGTCAAAAGCTCTTCGCGAATCATATCGCGGAAGGCTTCCGAACGGTTGGTATAGGCCCTGCGAGCGATAAGCTCGTCGAAGTCGGCTAGAAGGTCTGCGTCAATCGCGACACCGATGCGAGCCAGTTCTCCCATTGGTTCATGATACAGAAAAGGTAAGGATCAGTCAGGCGTCAAAGAAGAAGGGCCGCATCCCCCTCCGGCGGCCCAACAGCACATAGCCCGATAAGTTCGGTCCTGGTGTTACCCCGCTGCGGCGGCCAGCTTTTTGCGATGTTCGGCCCAGCGTTTCTTCTGCGCTGCCGCGATTCGTTTTCGCGCCGCGGCACTTAGTGGCCGGCGGCCCGAGGCTGTAGCCAATTGAGGGGTCCCTTTGGCTGCCGGAACCGGATGACCGCCTATCCGTGCCCGAAGTTCCGCTATCTTCTCTTCTATCCTCTTCTTCTCCACCTCAAAGCCCAAAAGGGCCATGGACAACAAGGTTGTATCTTCGTCTCGCGTGCCTCTTGGCATAGATTCTCCCACGCACACTATAACAAATATTTCATGATAAGGAGATAAAATGCGCATGGTTATTCAAAGGACGACCCAAGCCAGAGTGGTTGTAGGAGATTCGATAATTTCTGAAATTGGGACGGGAATGTTGATTCTGGCAGGCATTGGTCGGAGCGATAGTCAGGCGGACGCGGACTATCTGGCCAGACGGGTGGCCGACTTACGCATCTTTGCGGACAAAGAGCCCGACAAAGGGGGCAAGATGAATCTTGACCTGAGACAAGTGGGCGGTTCCGTGCTCCTGATCCCCAACTTTACCCTCTACGGCGACTGTTCCAAAGGGCGGCGCCCGGGGTTTGACCTCGCCGCGCCTCCAGAGGTAGCCAAGCCGTTGTTTGACTACCTGGTGGGCGCGTTTATCCGCAATGGGACCCCGACAAAAACAGGAGTCTTCGGAGCCGACATGAAAGTGGAACTGGTGAATGATGGCCCAGTAACCTTCTTTATCGAATCGATAGGCCGGTAACCCGATTCGGAAGCTCGTTATAATGGCTTTCCAGCTTTCATGCCAAAAGCACCTACTCTCTCGTATCAGGACGCCGGCGTCAGCATCGACGAAGCAGACCGCGCGGTTGCAGCTATCCGGCGGATGGCGCGCGCGACTTTTACCAAAGGCGTATTGACCGACATCGGCACATTCGGGGCCTGTTTCGAGCTTCCGAAAATGAAGCAGCCCGTCCTGATCAGTTCCGTGGACGGCGTGGGCACCAAGCTCAAGCTGGCCTTTCTAACCGGCAGGCACGACACCATCGGAGAAGACCTGGTCAACCACTCAGTAAACGACATTGCCGTTCAAGGCGCCGTGCCGCTTTTCTTTCTGGACTACTTTTCCGTAGGCAAGCTGGACGCGGCCGTAGCGGCTCAAGTTGTCTCCGGGATGGCTCGCGGCTGTAAGCAGAATGGGTGCGCTCTCATCGGAGGCGAAACCGCCGAAATGCCAGGTATGTATCAGGACGGCGAATATGACCTGGCCGGCACTATTGTAGGAGCGGCGGAGAAATCGAAACTGATTACCGGCTCCGAAGTAGGCCAAGGTGATATCCTCCTGGCCCTCCCGTCGACCGGTCTCCACACGAATGGGTATTCGCTGGCGCGCAAGATTCTTTTCGAAGTAGCGGGGCTTCAGCCGGATAGTTACGTGGCGGACTTTGGCCAGACCGTGGCCGAAGAGCTTCTTACGGTGCACCGAAGCTACTTGAAACCCATTCGAGGGCTGCATGAGGCCGGCTTACTGAAGGCAGCGGTTCATGTGACCGGCGGGGGAATTACAGGCAACACACCCCGCGTACTGCCCAAAGGCATGGCGGCGCATATCGACCTGAAAGCCTGGAAGGTTCCCGCGGTGTTTGAACTGCTCCGCGCCGCTGGGAACGTGCCGGAAGACGATTGGCGGCGAACGTTCAATCTGGGAATCGGCATGATACTTGTGGTGGCCGCGCAAAAAGTGGACCGGGCCATGGCGATTCTGACTAAGTTAAAGGAGAAGCCATTCCCGCTCGGTAAAGTCATCAAACACAAACGCAATGCCCCTCGCGTGGAGTATGAGTGAAGCGGCTGGGGATCCTGCTTTCGGGACGCGGCTCTAATTTCGAAGCGATCGCGGCCAATGTTCGCGCCGGCCGCATCGCGGCTGAGATTGCGATCGTCATTAGCAACCGCGCTTCCGCACCAGGGCTTGCCACTGCGCTAGGGATGGGAATACCGGCACTGGCTTTACCATCCGGAGGACTTGACCGGGAGACCTACGACAGCCAATTGCGGACGGTCCTGGAAGAAGCGCAAGTGGATCTGGTCTGTCTTGCCGGCTACATGCGTTTGCTCTCGGCTGGCTTTGTGAGAGCATTCGAACGCCGCATCCTGAACATCCACCCATCTCTGCTTCCGGCGTTTCCCGGCTTAGATGCGCAGGCGCAGGCGGTGGAGCACGGAGTCAAGATCGCCGGCTGTACGGTGCATTTTGTCGATGAGTTTCTGGATGCGGGCCCCATTGTGATGCAGGCGGCGGTAGAGGTGCTGGATGGAGATTCCGTGCAGACTTTGTCGGCGAAGATATTAGCCGAGGAGCATCGGATCTATTCGCTGGCGATTGCGAGGGTGCTAAGCGGCGCGTATCGAATTGAGGGACGGCGAGTCGTAGCGGCGACTAACCGAGGAGACTAACCGGCGATAGAAAGCGGCCCATCCGTACGGGACAAAGACGCGATCATATCTTCGCGGCGCGATACCGAAATGGCGACGGCGGAGTCCATACCGACCCAATAGATAACCGCGCCGATGATACCCGCCAGCAGCAGCATGGCGAAAAAGACAAGATCGCTCTTGAAGACATAGCGGCCCCAATAGGCCAATCCAATAGGCAGGAAGGCGAAGGGGAAGAATAGCATCAGCAGGGCGTTTTTGCTTCGTGAAGAAGCGCCGCGAGCCAGCCGGTCAGGGTCCACAGGCATCGGGAAACGAACTGAGGTGATGTTCCCAATCGCAAACACATAAAGGCAGGATACGGCGGTTACCAGGAAAGCCTCCGCCACCACAAAAAAGCGAAACGAAAGAGGCACAAACAAATACACGCAAGTAATGATGGCGACCTCGATGAATTGTATGATGACCGCCACGATGTTCTTGGCGTACAGGACGCTCCGGAACGGCACCGGGGCGGCGAAGTAGAATTGGGCGGCGGAGCGGTCATAACCGAACGCGTTCCAGAAGGTGTAGTAGCCGATCAGCATCATCGAATAAACACTTACGATGGTGAGGAAGTGTTCACTCATGAACGAAGTTTTCGATTTATGCCCGATGGCCTGCGGCAGGAACACCAGGATGCCGAAGCTGAATCCCATGAAAAACGCGAGGCGAAAAGCGGCGCACCGGCTGAGCGCGCGCAGCTCTTTCTCCACCATGGCGGCCAGGGGATCAGTCAGAAATCGATTAGGCAGAGTGAAGAGAAACTCGAAAGAGAACGGCCGGGTTCTGGCGGGCTTGACCGGCCCGCGTCCCGCGAAGGGATCTTCCCGGAGCGAAGAGTAGAACTGACGGCGGGCGAAGCGATAGGCGACGGCAACCCATAAGGCCAAGGCAACCCCGCCTTCCATCGCGGGATGGCCCATCCATATCTGTGCAGTGATCGCCCAGGGATAGTAACCGTGAATGGGAAGGTATGCCATCAGGCGTTGCGAGGGAATCTTGAGACCGACGATGATGCCCGGCGACACGCAGATAAGGACAAAGACGAGCATCCCCAGTTCACGCATCCCTTTGCGTTTGAATCCGCGCTCCACAAGACTACGAATCCCGGCCGCGACAATGAGATTGAAAAAGATGAAAACCAGAGTCGAAGATAGAATCCAGGGCGCGGCGCTCCATACGGTGAAGAGCGGGTTGAAGATCAGTCCGGCGGCAGCTCCCGCGACCACAAGCAGCATCTCCCCAACGGTGAAGAAACGCAGCAAGACCTCAACCGCGAAGAGTTTATCGAGGCTGATGGGATAGACGATCAGCTTTTGGAGGTTCAATGACGCTCCCATACTGGCAGTGATCACGGGGGCGATCTGCCAGTAGACAAAGACCCCGAACAGGCCCGCGGGCAGCACCTGACCTAAAAAGGCGGCATCGGTATCCATCCTGCAGAACGTGAATATTGCGAACGCAGCGAATGCCCAAAAGCCGTAGTAAAAAACTGACGGGAGGACACCGAACCACCGGGCCGCGCCGCGCGTCATCCCCATGCCGCGCAGGCTTAATAATTGAGCTCGTAAGATAGCGAGAATCATGACCTATAACCAACCCTATAACCAATCCAGGCGTTCGTGCTCGCGATAGCCCACGATGCGCACGAAAGCCTGTTCCAGCGAGACATCGGAATCGCGCAATTCATCAATGGTGCCCTGCCGGATAATGTGGCCCTCGTTGATGATGGCGACATGGTCGCAAAGTCGCTCTACCACTTCCAGCACGTGGGAGGTGAGGAATACGGTGGCGCCTTTGCGAACCTGCTCCAGGAGAATATCTTTCATGAGACGGGCGCCCACCGCGTCGACACCCTCGAAAGGCTCGTCCATCAGAAAGAGTTCCGGGTGGTGGATCAGGGAGGCGGCCATGGCCACGCGCTTCCGCATACCCTTCGAGTACTCGCCGATGATCTGCTTTTTATCGGCGGTGAGTTCGAACAGATCCAGCAACTCGCGCGCGCGTTCCCTGGCCAGTTTGCGGTCGAGGGCGTACATGCGTCCCACGAATTCGAGATACTCCGGGCCGGTCAGGCGATCGAAGAGAAGACTCTCGTCGGGAACCAGGCCGATACGCTTCTTGATCTCGATCTCCTTCCCTGGCATGGGGTAGCCGAGGATTTCGATGGTGCCGGAAGTGGCGGGGGCGAGCCCGGTGAGCATCCTGATGGTGGTCGACTTGCCTGCTCCGTTGGGACCCAGGAAACCGAAGAAGCTGCCACGAGGAACTTCCAGCGTCAATCCATCAACGGCAGCCTTGTTGGCGTAGCGCTTCCGCAGGTCGCGGATCACGATGGCGGGCGTTTGCGGCGGTGACATGAAGAATCATCGTATCGAATCACACAAACTGTAAAAAGGAAAGTTGGGATTGAGTGGAAACGGTAAGAGTCAATCGAAAAGCAGCGTCCCGCGTTGATGGCGGGCACCCTTGGATTTTTAGAAGCGACATCGTGGGTGAGGTGGACGCCGCGCTGGGCGGGCAGACAGTACGCGTAGAGTGCGGGAGCCGGACGCTGGGAGTGGCCCACTATAGCAGCGCATCTCTGATCGCGGTTCGAATGCTGTCGCGCCGTGTGGAGGAGACCGATATGGCTTTCTTCAAACGGCGTTTGCGGGCGGCCAGCGAGTTCCGGGGGCAAGTTGTATCGGGGACCACCGCGTTTCGCCTGGTGTACGCGGAAGCGGATGGATTGCCGGCGCTCATTATCGATCGCTATGCCGATTCCTTTGTTGTGCAGGCTTTGGATCAAGGGATGGAACGTTCCAC
>Ga0326727_10007083_pt1 | contig 30058 bp, 28 predicted proteins | sample MB2enrmetagenome_FD_207643 | JGI IMG/M metagenome (GOLD analysis project Ga0326727, IMG submission 207643) | Lab enriched peat soil microbial communities from McLean, Ithaca, NY, United States - MB29MY | ecosystem: Environmental > Terrestrial > Soil > Wetlands > Peat | place: USA: New York... | reverse complement strand
TGGCGCTGCTTGTAAACCCCTACGGCCCGCGCCTGCTCGGTTACGAGCTGAGCGCGGGTTTCGCCCAGCCCCTGAACATGGCTTACGGACAAGAGTGGCAACCCCTGGCCTTCAACGAGTTTTTCGGCAAGTGGTTTCTGGTCCTGCTATTTCTGTTCTTTCTTGCGCCGGTCGTCTGGCGCCTCCGGCCGCGCCTCGAGGATTTGGCCCTGGTGCCATTCGCGGCCTACATGGCCTGTGTTCACCAGCGCTTTGCGGTTTTCTTCGCCATCGTCATCGCGCCCGCGCTGGCCGCGCTGATCGCCAAGTGGTGGCCCGGGTACGATGCGGCGAAGGACAAGCCCGTCCTGAACGCCGTCTTGATCCTGCTATTCGCCGCGGGGGTGGGCTCACTCTTCCCCTCGAACGCCAGCTTGCAGCGGGTGATTGACCTCAACCAGCCCCGCCGCGCTGTAGACTACTTGCGCAGGAACCCCGTGCCTGGGCCTATGTTCAACGACCAGTTCTGGGGCGGCTATCTGATCTGGGCTTTCGCCGGGCAGCATCCCGTCTTCATCGATGGCCGCTGCGATGCCTATGAACCTTCGGGCGTACTCTCCGATTACATCAGGATCATTCGCCCGGATCCGGCCGCACTCGAACTCCTTGAAAAATACGGGGTGCGTTCCTGCCTCATTGAGCGCAGTGGCTCTCTTTGCGCCTTGCTCGATTCCCAGCCGCAGTGGCGACGCGTTTACCAAGACGATCTGAGCGTGCTGTATGTTAGGGACAACCCGGTTTCGCACAAAGGCGCAAAGGACACGAAGGCCGCAGAGGAAAGAAACGACCTTCACTTTGCGTCCCTTTGCGCCTTGGGGCTCTGGCGTGAGCGGTTTTGATTATTCACACCTTCTCACACTGCGGGCTGGATGCCGCCGGCGCTATGGGCCGGTGCGCTCCAGCTAGGATGACACAGCACATGGCTCAGCACAGTCTCGAATCTGCAAAGCCTCTCAGCCGGGCAGCTCTCTGTTCGTTGTTGCTGGCCATTGCCGGGGCGCTGCTGGCCCCCGTTTGGACTGTGCGGTATGTGCCTCTGGTGGACTACCCGAATCATTTGGCCGGCGCTTTTGTCCTAGCCCACCTCAGAGACCCCGCTTATCAGTTCTCCCGCTTTTACGCATCGGACTGGAATACTTACCCCTATCTCGCCATGGAAGTGATCTTGGTCGGATTGCAGCGGTTCCTGGCCATTGACCTCGCCGGGCGAGCGCTGCTGAGCCTCTGCGTGCTGGCCGTTCCCGCAGCGGCGTGGTTTTTCATCCGGCAGGCAAATCCTGGGCAGGAGAGCCTGGCCCTGTGGTCGTTGCTGGTTTCGAACAACCTTTACTTTTTTCTGTTTGGTTTGCTCAATCTGCAACTCAGCCTCGCGCTATGCCTGGTCGTGCTGGGTTTCTGGCTGAAGTTTATCGAGCGGCCCTACGTGTCCTTGTGGTGCCTGCTGTTGATTTTGACGACTGCACTTTATTTCACCCATTTGCTGGGGTTCGGGATGGCCGGGTTGGTGATGACGTCTTATGCCGTGTTCGCCCGCCTGCCCTTCCGCCAGGTCTTACGTTCTTGGGTTCTATTCGTCCCCGGCGCATTTTTCTACCTGCACTCCAGGGTTCATGCGGCGTCCGCACAGGCCCTGCACTTCCAGGGCTTCACGGGAAAGGCCGAGGGCCTGCTGCTGTTGATGGCGGGGTATTCCCCGGCCCTCGATTTCTTCACTCTGCTCGCGATCGGCGGCGCATTTGCGCTTGCCCGCTTAGCCTGTCCGGAGTTCAAGTGGAACTATCGCTGGCTGGGCGTGGCGGCGTGCGTATTTGCTCTGTATTGGGTGTTTCCGTCTTCCTACGGAGCGGCTATGAAGGCTGATATACGGCTCCTGCCTTTTCTTTTCGTCCTGGCTCTGGCGTCGGTCAACCTGGGCCGTAGGGCGCAACTGATCGGCATGATTGCGGTTGTTCTGTTTGCTCTGCGCGCCGGCGAGGTCGAACGCCATTTCATTTCTGTGCAGCCCCGCCTCGAGCAGCTTTCCGAGTCGTTTTCTGCCATTCCTCGAGGCGCCCGCGTCCTTCCGGTGATCGACTGGTGGCAAGCCAGTACAGCAGTGGAGGGCGAGTTCTGGGCTTACGGCGTCATCCGCCGGGGATGGTTTTCTCCCTGCTTGTTCCACGACCCGGGCGTACATCCTTTCCGTATCGAGCTTCAGACCTACACTCCCTGTTCACCCAACTGGGTCCCCCTCGAATCTTGGGATTGGGGCCGTATCCGAAATGATTTTGATTACGCCTGGGTCTACGGTGCTCCGCAGGCGCTCGCTCCGCTTTCCAATTTCGGCAGGCTCGCTGCCCAGCGAGGCGATCTGCGGATATTTCAGTTGCGGCCGGGCGGCTTGCGGCGGTAAACCACAAAGCCCCGGAATTCAACCGCGACTGTATAGGAGCGCGAAATGAGATCGGAGAGACTCGGGTAAATAGCAAGGTATTGTGCCGAGTCCAGATTGGCGAATGTTATCTCGGGAGCGTTATCTCCCCGCTCCACGACGACGAATGCAGGCGGTGACTTCTCAAGGTCGCGAACCAGTTCGTCCCGCCATTGCTTGGGACCCCACCGAGAGATCAGTGCCAGATTCGAAACGAACCGAGTCGGGGGGCGCAGCCCGGTGAGATAGTAGATCAGAGGAGATGTACCCCAGACGAACAGGGCGTCTCCCGGCACAGCAAGCCGGCGCAGTGAGTCGATCACCTGCAACTGATCCCCGAGGTTCTCGTGCGCCCAACGCTCTGCGGGATAGTCGGCAAAGAAGCCCGCCGAATCGTGCCGCCACCACGCCAGGTCCCGATAGCGCCTCGTTATTGCTATCACTTCCGTACGCAAAGGCCCGGCCACGATGACGGTTAACGCGGCGGCCGCCAAAAGCCTCGCCGTCCACCTTCGATCCGGCTGTTTCGCCAAGCCCTTCAGACCCTCGTAGACTTTCACCGCCAGGTATCCCCAGATCGCCGCAAAAAAGGGGAAGGATGTTTCAAAAGCATAAGGGCGGAAGCGAAATTGCGACGCCGTTGCGGCGAACCCCATGGCCGCCGCGGTTAATATGGGCAGCAGACGGGAAAGAGCGCCATCCTCGGCTGTGAAAATTGAAACCCCTGTGGCGAGCACTGTCCACCAACCCACCCCAAGCAGTGCCCTGGCTGCCGCCGTAGCCCAGAAGTGGGGAATCAGCTTGGGCGCCATGGTTGCATATCGAGGCAGCACCTCGAGTTGGACCTCCCTGAATGAAGCCCACGAACCAGTAAGGCGGAAGTAAATTAGGACCGCGGCGACCGCCATTAGAAGGCCCGCGAGCAAAACAGCAACCCTGGCGAGCCATGCTCGCCAGGGGATTAGGAGTCGCAGTCGGCGTGGTTTAAAGTCGAATCCGCTCCAATCGAGGTAGGGGAAGACTGCCAGCAGGGGCAAAAAGGCCAAGGCATTGTATTTCAGCCAGAACGCCCCGCCCAGGCACATTCCCGCAAGCAGGGCCCGCGCTACTCGCCACCGGCCCTCCGCAACAACCAGGAAGTAGCCGGCAAACACCAAGAGCATGAGAAAGCACTCGGGCTGCCCGGCATCTGCATAGCCGTTGGCGCAGTGCCAAGCGGCGTTCACCACCACGGCGATCGCCGCCGCTACTGTCCCCAGGTAACGATCCACGAAGCGGAAAATGCAGTAGGAAATCGCCAGCAGCCACAGAATGTCGACCAACCCCACCGACCACATCACGTGCCCGAAAGGCTTCACCAGCAGGGCGTAAATAGCGAAAATGCCGGGTGGCTTGTTGTCCCAGAGCTCGAGATAGAGTCGCTGTCCGCGGAGGAGTCCTTCTCCGATCACGAAATAGGTGGCTTGGTCCCAGCCAATGGGATAGCTAATATTGGGGAGCGCACGGAAGAGGACGAGAAGCAGCGCTACAAATAGCCAGCGTGTCCGGTCGGTGCGTGCGGCGGTGGTGGAGTTCTCGTTATCGCTCACCATAATCCTGATAAGTGGCAAACTCACTCATTACTATCGACCGGGTACTGCGACAGTCTGGGCGGAGTCTCGTCTGCCTCGACCAGCCAAACGCGTCGGTCGTGGAAATAGTCGATCAGTTCCTTATTCCGGGCTGGCCCCATGTCGCGCGCCCAGATGACCTTTGCATGGTCGATGTCGGCTTCATTGTAGACCCACTCGCGAAACAAAACGTCGTGCTGAGGCCCGTAGCGAACTATGACGAGCTGGCGTCCGGGGAATTGTTGTAGCTGGGCCAACGTCCTTGCACGCTCGACGTTGGTGGTCATGAACGTCCGACGCAGATGCAGCGGATTGGCGCACACTTGCAGCGTCAGCGTCGCCAAGCAGATTAAGGGGACGGCGCGCGTTATGAACACGCCTGCCGGTCGGCCGCGCCATTGTTGGGGTCGCAGGCGGCGCATGGCTTGCAACGGCAGCGCCAGTAATGCGCTAGTGATCGGGGCGACGTAATGGGGCAAGAAAGTCAGCGGCAGCATCGAACATACGATGACGATCCCGCACACCAGCAACAGGAAGCGTGTGCTCGAGCCAATGTCTTTCCATGAGAAACCGTACGGCAGAGTTGCCACGACCACCACAAGTGGAAGGGCTAAGGCGCCGCCCAGGTAGAACATCCACGACCTCAGCAATACGGTAAGGACTTCCTTGACGTTTCCCCGGACCGACCGCGACTCTTCGTACTGGCTCAGCACGGTACCGAGGAAGTACTCTCGCATAACCGCATGATGATACACTGGTGCTGGTCTCAGCGATCCCCAAGGAAAATAGGGCACCGGATTGTATGTGCGCGCATCGACCATATAGGGCGTGGTCCAAGGGCTGCCGGTTGTGCGCCAGAAGTAGTAAGCCATGCCACTCCCTGCCAGAATCAACACGAGAAGAAGAGGCACCACAAGACGGCTGGCAGTGACCCGCAGGGGCGGCCGATTCCTCCCCAACGCCCAGACCGCAAGCACGCCGGCCACGGGTAAGCCGAAAAACAACCCTTCATAAGGGCGGCTGTTGGCGATAACCGCAAAGCCCAAACCCATCAGGAGTGCGTCCCGCACACGCTGCGAGCACATAATTCGCGGTAGGGCCCCGAGGACCAGCGCCCCCCCAAACGCCGCAACGGCACCAGAGCAGTAACTGTCGGCCCAGTAGCTGAAGGTTCCAAGCCTGATAACAGCCAGAAACCCACCGAGCAGCGCCCATCCGGGAGGCAGCCAACCTTGCAGCATCCAGCAGATGGCCGCGCACATCAGGCCTAGGCTGAGCCACACGCCCCAGAAGGGATGACCCAGGAGCACTTGGCCGAGGGCCATAATCAGGCCCTGGGCAGGATAGAACTTTGCGGTGTAAGTCGGCCGCCAGATAATGTGGATGCTCTCGAAATGCACCCACATGGGGTGAGTGGGATTGGTCAATCTTCCGTGCGCAAAGGTATCCGCCAGCAGGAGGTAGCCGAATTCGTCGTGGCCTGTCGGCACAGGGATGGGCAGGATGGGCAGCAGGGCCGCGCGCGCCGCGAGCGCTGCGAGCCCCACCACTACAACAGCCAGAGAGCGCCTCTTGGCGAGCACCGCGCAGGCGCGTTCGCAGGCTTCGAACGAACGCGAACGAAGCGTCGGAAAAGCGAAGGCGGCCGCCGCTGCGGCAAAGGACAGGAAGCACTCGATCAGGAGTATCATCGCGCTGGAGCCTAGAAAATGGAAAATAGGTACTCGAAACAAAACTTGAAACTCGGAACCCGAGGACCAAGAGGTTGCTAGCCAGCCGTTAATCGTCCGATGTGTTCTCCGCGACTAGGCTGATCGTCGTTATTGGGCCGCCTGGATTGGCGGCGGTGATATCTGCGCCGTCGCTTCCGGATACGGCAATACCCTCGGCGGCGTCTCGTCTGCTTCTATCAACCAAGCATGCCGGTCATGGAAATAGTCGATCAGCTCCTTGTTCTTGGCCGAGCCCATGTCGCGCGCCAAGACCACTTTTGCTCGGTCAACATCGTCTTCGTTGTAAACCCACTCGTGAAACAGAATCTCGTGGCGCGGGCCGTAGCGGACGATGGCGAGCTGAAGTCCCGGGAGTTGCCGCAGCCTGGCGAGCGTCGTCGCCCGCTCGAGGTTGGTCGGCCCGAGCGCGCACCAGCTTGGACCAGCTCCTGCGAGCCACCGTTCAGGCTCAGGCAGGTACAGCGGCTTCACGCCGGCTCGTAGCGCCAGCATCACCAGGCAGATCAAAGGGACGGATCGCGTCACGAACAGGCCCGCTGCGTTGGCGCGCCCAGGCCGAAGTCGCAAGCTGCGCATGGCTTGTAACACCAGAGCAAGGATCACACACGTAATCGGAGCACCGTAATGTGGATAAAACATTGTGGGTAGCAAGGAACCCACGATTGCCGCCCCGCAGACCAGCAACAGGAAGCGTGTGTTCGGAGTGATGTTTCTCCATGAAAAGCCGTACGGCAGAGTCGCAAAAGCCACCAAGAGCGGAAGGCTCAACGCCGGCCCGAGGAAGAACATCCACAAAAACCCTAGCGCCGTGAGGTCGATCTTTGCCATGCCCGTGAACGACCGTGACTCAGTGTAATGGCGCAGGATGGCGCCATGGTAGAACACTCGCATGATTTCATGATGATAGACGGGGAACGGCTTCAAATGCGGCCAGGGGAAATAGGGCACCGGATTGTAGGTGCGCGCCTCAACCAGATAGGGCGGGTTCCAAGGACTACCGGTGGTGCGCCAGAAGTAGTAGGCCATGGCACACCCCGTCAAAACCCCCACCAGAGAAAGCGGCGCCACAAAACGCCCGGCCACTAGCCGCAGGTTCACACGGTTCTTTCCAAACATCCACACAGCGAGCGCAGCCGCCACCGGCAAGCCCAAGAACAGTCCTTCGTAAGGTCGGCTGTTGGCTAGGATGGCGAAACCCAAGCCCATGAGCAGCGCGTCCCGCACGCGGGGTGAGCGTTTGATTCGTGGCAGAGCTCCCAAAACCAGCGCGCCGCCCGTGGCGGCAACGGCGCCTCCCCAATAGCTGTTCGCCCAATAGCTGAAGGTTCCCAGGCGGACTATGGCCAAGATTCCGCCGAGCAACGCCCACGAGGGCGGCAGCCAGCCTTGCAGCATCCAGCAAATGGCCGCGCACATCAGGCCCACGCTCAACCACACTCCCCAAAAAGGACGCCCGGCGATCGCTTGGCCCAGCGCCATGATTAGGCCCTGGGCAGGATAAAACTTCGCGGTGTAAGTGGGCTGCCAGAAGATGTAGAAGCTCTCGAAGTGAACCCACATGGGGTGAGTGGGATTAGTCAACCTTCCGTGGGCGAAAGTGTCCGCGAGCAGAAGGTAGCCGAATTCATCGTCAGCGGCAGGTTGGGGAATGGGCAGGATGGGCAACAAGGCCGCGCGCGACGCGAGGGCGGCAAGTCCCACCAGCACGACGGCCAGCCTGCGCCTTTGCGCCAGCGTGCCGAAAGCGCGCTCGCACGCTTCAAACCAGCGTGATCCCGCCGTCGGAAAGGTGAAAGCGGCCACCAGCGCAACAACGGCCAGGGAAGACTCGATCAGGAACATCATCGTGATAGAAAATCGAAGTTCGAAACTCGAAATTCGAAGGGCGAAAATCGAAAAGCGAAAGTCGAAACGTTGGGGGCGAAGCGGAAGTTCGTCGCGCGTTTCGCTAACTTTGGTGCTCAGAAGTAATGGAGCGCACTTAGAATGCCACGCCTAGAACTCCTTCAGGTGAGCTATTTGATTTCCTAACTCATTTTATTTGCTACAGCGGCCTGAATAGGTTTGGAAATGCGGATCACCTGCTTCTTTCGGGACGTTGTTCGGTTCTGGGGACTTACGGTTCGGACCTAGTGTCCGTTTTTCGAATTTCGACTCTCGAATTTCTAATTTGCCGACTGGCTTTCAAGTTGGTAATTTCTAATTCCTAATTTCCTCTATCCCTTGCCGAGGTGTGACTTCTCGTCCCCTTTTCCCTCATCCGCCCGATTATGGCTTCTTTGAAGCAGTCGTAACCTTTTGGTTGAAAAGCGGGCCGCGATCCGTCAACAGAAGGTGACACCCCAGCCCCGTTTCGGACGCGGTGCCGACTTCCTGCTCCCGGCGATAGCGATAAGGGTCTGAATCCAGAAGGGAAACTCGACTTGCAATCCGTCAGGGCATTTGGCACCAGGAGTGCTCCTCCCAGTACAGTTCGATGAGGAGTACCACCGCAACAACAATTTCCGATATGGAGGGGAACGACCCTATGAAGAACCTTTTTGCGAGGCTGTGGAAGGAAGAGGAAGGCCAGGACTTGACGGAATACGGTCTGCTGCTGGTTCTGGTTGCGCTGGCCGCGATTGCAACTATGAGGACCCTCGCGTCCGCGCTCAGCAACGTGTTCTCCAACGCAGCGAGTTCCCTGTCTACGTCCTAGCTAGCAAGGTGCTGGCTTAGAGGTCGACGGGCTCTTACCCAAAAGCGTCTTCCTTGCCGCGAGGCGGGTTACGGCCAGTTGAGCCGGCAAGGAAGAGAGGAGATGCATTGCCTCTACGGGTGCAGCGCCGAGCCGAGGCCCGGCGCGCACCCGGCAGTGGCGGTGTGGTTCGCTCCTCGCAACACGCTAACCAAGAGGCATGCCGATCGCTGCAACCGTCGTCATACTCACATTGCTCAAGCGGCTATGGCATAGCTAACCCGATGTCGTTGCAGCGCAAAGTAAGCGCCCAACACAACACGTGCTTGAGGACTGTATAGGTATGACGAAGGTGTTACTGTGCCTGTGGCAAGACGAGCGAGGTCAAAACCTAACGGAATATGGACTGATCCTTGGTTTTGGTCGCTCTGGCGGCCATTTCGACGATACGGAGCTTGGCGAGCGGACTCAGCAAGGTGTTCAGTAACGCCGCGGGCAGCCTTTCAACCTCGTAAGCCGATGGTCACGGACATCAGCGTTTGCAATCCCCCGGCGCGTTCACTCGCTTGAACAAGCTGGCGGTTGGCAGCGGGTGTCAGGGGCGCCAGATGGAGTGTGCCTTGACCCGTAATGGGAACTACAATAACAACCTCTGAAATAAGACGCAAAATGCCCGCAACTAGAATCTTACCGAGAGAAAGAAAGCATCCTGACAAACCAGGGAAGAGAGAAGATGCATAGCGCCACGTGGAATCTCGCTTGGGCCCTTGTGCTCGCAAGCTTGGCTATCTTGCAAGCGATGTGGGCTGGGTGGCTGGATTGGCGCCTGCGCCGCATACCCAACTGGCTCACAGTGCCCGGGCTAGTGGGGGGGCTGGCGGTCAACACCCTGGCTTGGGGATGGCCGGGAACGAAGGCGGCGCTGGAGGGCGCGGGTCTGGGACTCGCCCTGTTGCTGCCTTTTGTGCTGTTGCGCGGCTTAGGCGCAGGCGACTGGAAGCTGATGGGAGCGCTTGGAGCATGGCTGGGGCCCAGCCGGCTGATCGTGGTGCTGTTGGGTACCGTGCTCATTACTGGAGCGATGGCGACCGTCCAGATGATCCGCAACGGGCGCATAAAGGAAACCCTGTACCATGTGGGGATTCTGCTGGGAATTTTGGTCACTTTTGGCGTCTGGGGCCAGCGCCACAACCTTACCCTTGACAACCCAGGACTCATGAAGCTCCCCTTTGGCGTGGCCGCAGCGGTTTCCACGGTGCTGTTTTTTGGCACGCTATCTGCATTGAAGATTTTGCACTCGTAGGGACTAGGCCGCGGACGCCGCGGAGGCGGGGTCCGCGTTTATGTGGCAAAGAGATAGTACTCATAGACCACTGTAATAAGGGGAACGATGGACCAAAAACGCTTGGTTGTGGGACTGTTAGTCGCCCTGGTATTTGGCTTGGTGGCGGCTCGCTACGTCTACGTTCAGTTACGGAATGCGAAGATGGTAGCGACCAAGCCACTGACGCCAGCCGGCCGGATCGTGGTGGCAGCAAAGCGTATCGAGTTGGGAGAGCGCCTGACCAGCTCGGATTTGCGCGAGATTACTTGGCCTGACGCCACGAGGCCGGCCGGGTCTTTTACGCGGATTAGCGATTGCCTGGACCGCGCGCTGATTACGACGATGGTGGAAAACGAGATCGTCCTGGAAGAAAAACTGGCGCCGAAAGAGGCTGGTGGAGGGCTTTCGGTGGCGATTCCGGAGGGTACGCGGGGCATCTCCGTGCGCGTGGATGACGTGGTTTCAGTAGCCGGGTTCGTGGCGCCGGGGACCATGGTAGACGTACTAGTGACCGGCCAGACGTCGAACGGCGACAGCATTACTCGGACCATACTCCAGGACCTGCGCGTCCTGGCAGTGGGGCAGAAATCGGAGCCGGACCGCGAAGGCAAGCCGCAAACTTACACGGTGGTGACCTTGCTGGTGACGCCAGAAGAGGCGGAAAAGGTAACCATGGCGAGTACCGAGGGGAAAATCCACTTGGCTCTCCGCAATACCATTGACACCAAGGAAGTGAGCCCTCCTCCGGTGACCCGCAGCAGCCTGTTCGCAGGGGCTCCGCCCCCGCCAGCGGCGGCGCCCAAGGTCCGCCGCGCGAGTCCTCCCCCGGCACCTCAGCAGGCGGACGTCTACGTAATCGATGTGATCCGCGGGGACAAGCACGAGAGCCAGAGCTTTGCAGGTCAACAGGTCCATCAATAGGCGGCGGCACATGAGAAGCGCGAACACCAGCAAGAGGCATTACGCATTATTCGTAGGCATCGCTTTGGCGATGATGTTGACAGGCGCGGTGCTGTGGGCAAAGCAGCCCCCGCCCGCGCAGGGGTCCCAAACGCAGCAGGCGCCGGGCGAAGCCGAGTCTTTGCACGTGTTGGTGGGGCGGTCGTTGGTGATAACCTCGCCCACGCGCATCAAACGCATCTCGGTAGCCGACCCCAACATTATCGATGCCTTGGCGGTGAGTCCCACCCAACTCCTAATCAATGGCAAGGCGCCCGGCGGCGTCTCACTAGTTCTGTGGGATGAAACGGGCCAAAGCCAGGAATTCGACATCAGCGTGGACCTCGACGTTCGCGGCTTGGCAGACCAACTCCGCGAGGCCTTCCCCGACCAGGCGGTGCGAGTGGAGGCGCAGAAGGACGTGGTGGTACTGTCGGGCCATGCCGCGTCAAAGGCGTCGGCCGACGCGATGCTGGAAATGTGCCGGGCGGCGTCTGCCAAGGCGGTTAGCCTGCTGTCGGTTCCGCCCCCTGCCAAGCCGGGAGAGGTGTTGCTTCAGGTCAAGTTTGCGGAAGTGCAACGCTCCGCCTTGAGTCAGCTCGGCACTAACCTCATTGTGCCGACCGGAAAGACGTTGGCCTCTGTTTCCACGGGCCAGTTTGGTCCTGCGTCACTTCAGAGCGGCATATTGCCCACACCTGGAGCCGGCTCTGTGACTACGGCGGCAAACGGCACCACAACAATAACCACGGCCGGATTTACTTTGAGCAGTCTGCTTAACATTTTCTTATACAACCCGCAATTGAACCTGGCCGCTACTATCCAGGCGCTGCAACAGCGGAACCTGCTCGAGATCCTGGCGGAGCCTAACCTTCTGACCGAGAGCGGAAAGGAAGCGAGCTTCATTTCCGGCGGAGAATTTCCCTTTCCGGTGGTCCAGGGAGGCGGCGCAGGGACTTTGCCGACGGTGACGATCCAGTTTAGGGAATTCGGCGTGCGGCTCTACTTCACACCGATTCTCACGCCGGAGGGAACTATTCACCTCAAGGTGCGGCCAGAGGTGAGCTCGCTCGACTATTCAAACGCTCTCACCTTTTCCGGCTACACGATTCCAGCCCTCTCCACGCAGCGGGTCGAAGCCGAGATGGAACTGAAGGACGGGCAGAGTTTCGCCATCGCGGGGTTGGTGGACAACCGGGTGACGGAGATCGCGAGCAAGATCCCAGGGCTGGGGGACATTCCCATACTGGGCAAGTTCTTTCAGAGCCGTTCCGTGAACAAGTCGCGGAACGAACTGCTGGTACTCGTGACGCCGCGGATCGTGAAGCCGCTGGAGGGCGCCCAGGTGCCAGCGCCGCCGTATTTCCCTTCGCCCTTCATGCCCCCGGCGGGGGCGGGGACGGCGCCGCCGGCGAGTGCGCAGACGCCGCCGACGGGAAAGAAGTAGTGAGTGTTGGAAGGTTGCAAAGCCACGTTGAGGTGTGAGGGATGTTGACAGCATCGGCGGCCAGCGTCGTATCCAAGAATGGGAGTTACTTGCGGGCGTGTCTGGAGCAGACAGGGCTGGTGAAGTCCATCTCCGAATGGGGGATCGAGCCCGCACGGCATCCGGCACCTGGGGAAATCGTGCCTGATGTTGTGCTCATCGACCTCACCCGCGAATTGGACTCCTGTTTCGAATTCGCCGCCCACTTGCGCAAGCTGCGTCCGTCGGTCTGCCTGGTGGGCTACTCTCCGGTGCAGAACCCCAGTCCGGGATTGCTGATCCAGGCTATGCGCTGCGGCATGCAAGAGTTTCTGAGCCATCCCATCGAGGCTCCCGCGCTGCGCGAGCTCCTGCAACGGCATATCCAGCAGCGAGGTTCGGAGACGGAGCCGGAGAAGTCTGAGAAAGCGATCGCGGTATTGGGGGCCAAAGGAGGCGTCGGGACCACCACCGTGGCTGTCAACCTGGCGGTGCAACTGGCGGCGATTGCCGAGAAGCGCGCGGTGCTGCTCGATCTGGCGCGCCCCCTGGGCATTGTTTCGCTCTTGCTCGATCTTCAGCCGCGTTTTTCGGTTCGGGCCGCCTTCGAAAACCTGGAGCGGTTGGACAGCTACCTGCTCGCCGGGCTGCTGACACGCCACAAGAGTGGCCTCGAGGTATTAGGGGGAGTCACGGAACCTGATGAGTGGCAGCACATTCCGGTGCCAGCGCTGCCTCGGGTGGTGAACGTGGCCCAGAACTGCTGCGATTATCTGGTTATGGACCTGGGTTCGGTTTACACATCGGACTGGAGTCCCGTGTTCCACCTGGCGCGGACGATCCTCTTGGTGACGCAGGCTGACGTCCCCGGGCTCTGGTCGCTGGAGCGCCATCTGTCCGCGTTGGCCTCTTTCGGTCTGGATCCGGCTAAGATCCAGATCATCATTAATCGCTGGCATCGGCCCGATGAAGAAGCATTGAAGGCCTTCGAGAAGAAAACCAAACGTTCGATCTTCGCGCGCATCCCCAACGACTTCCGCCGGGTAAGTATGGCAGTGAATCTGGGGGCGCCCTTGGCGTGGGACCACAACGATCCTCTGGTGTCCAGATTTCGCCAGATGGCCTCGCAGTTGGTCGGCGTCCCACTCGTGGTAGAGACGAAACGGGGCTCACTCTTCAATTTTCTAAGCTCGATTTCGACGAGGTGAATTAGTCCGTGGCGACAACGCTAGGAGTACGCACCGACTTCAACGCGGTCAAGTTGGCCATCCACCGCAAGCTGATTCAGCGGATGGATCTGGACCATGTTGTACAACTCGGCCGCGAGGGAGTGCGCAAGGAAGTTACTGAGATCGTCGAGAAGCTGGCGGCCGAAGAGAATACCCCTATGACCTTTCAGGAGAGGGAGCGGCTCTCCCTGGAAGTGCTGGACGAGGTCTTCGGCCTGGGGCCGCTCGAGCCGCTGCTCCATGACCACTCCATCTCTGACATTCTGGTGAATACGCACAATAGCGTGTACATCGAGCGGAACGGGCTTCTGGAGCGAACCACGATTCAGTTTCGCGACGACGCCCACTTGATGTCCATCATCGACCGGATTATTTCGGCCGTAGGGCGCCGGGTGGACGAGTCCTCGCCGATGGTGGATGCACGCCTTCAAGATGGGTCTCGTGTCAACGCGATTATTCCCCCCCTGGCCATCGACGGCCCTATCCTTTCTATTCGTCGTTTTGGAAGGGACCCGCTGACCGCTGACGAGCTTCTCCAGAATCACACCCTGACCGGCCACATGCTGGAGCTGCTGCGCGGTTGCGTGTATGGGCGCATGAACGTCTTGATTTCAGGCGGAACGGGCGCGGGCAAGACAACCTTGCTGAATGTCCTCTCCTCGTTCATCTCCAATCGTGAACGCATCGTCACCATCGAGGACGCCGCCGAGCTGCAACTCCACCAGGAGCACGTTGTGCGGCTGGAGACGCGCCCTCCCAACGTGGAGGGGAAAGGGGCTGTCCGGCAGCGCCAGTTGGTGATCAACTCCCTGCGTATGCGGCCCGACCGCATCGTGGTCGGCGAGGTACGCGGCGACGAAGCCTTGGACATGCTCCAGGCCATGAACACGGGCCACGACGGATCCCTGACCACCATCCATGCCAACACCCCGCGCGACGCCCTGACTCGCTTGGAAACCATGGTGGCGATGGCCAACTTGAACATTCCCGAGAACGCCATACGCCGCCAAGTGTCCTCGGCGCTGGACTTGATCGTACAGGTGTCCCGCCTCAGCGACGGCACGCGCAAAATCATCAACATCTCAGAAGTCGTGGGCATGGAAGGGGACGTGGTGACCATGCAGGACATTTTCGAATTCAGGAAAACGGGCATCGGGGAGAAGGGCGAGGTACTGGGCGAGTTTTTCCCCACGGGTATTCGTCCCAGGTTGTCGGAGCGTCTGCTGGCGGCAGGGATCCGCTTGCCGATGGGAATGTTTGATCGTCCGGGAGGCTATTGAGGGGGTAAGCATGGAATTAACGTTAGCAATCATGACCTTCACGCTTGTCGCCCTCATCCTGCTCTTGGCCATCGGGCTGGCGGGCGGAGGGCGCAAGAACGTAATCGGGCGCCGCCTGGAGGCCATCGAAAGAGGAGTCGGGCGGGGCTCCGGCTCTCCACAGTTGAAGCTGCTTCGCGATGAAGTCCTCAGCAGCATGCCGGTGTTCAACCGCTTGCTCGCGCGCGCCATGTGGGCTGGGCGCCTGCGCGTCTTCATTGCCCAAGCCGGACTTAACATCTTGCCCGGCCGGCTGATTCTGTGGTGCGCGGTAGCGGGCTTGGCCCTGTACGTAGCGGTTCAGTACATTTATCCCAACACGATTGTTGCTCTCATCTTGGGCGCGATCGGGCTTGCAGCTCCCCTGGTCGTTGTCGCTTTCAAACGAGCCCAGCGCTTGAGGGCGTTTGAGAAGAATTTTCCCGAGGCGATCGACCTGCTCGGCCGCGCGGTGCGGGCCGGTCACGCCTTCACTACCGGATTGGAGATGGTCACGACGGAACTGCCCGAGCCAGTGTCGGGAGAGTTCAAGCTGGTTTTCGACGAGCAGAGCTTCGGCCTGCCTTTGAGAGACGCTTTGACGAACTTGGCGGAGCGCGTGCCGATTATCGATGTGCGCTTTTTCGTTACCGCGCTTCTCATTCACAAGGAAACCGGGGGCAATCTAGCGCAGATCTTGGACGACCTTTCGCACGTGATTCGGGAGCGCTTCACGCTGCTGCGCGAGGTGAGGGTTCGCACTGCCCAAGGGCGGCTGACCGCGGTCATCCTCATTGCTTTGCCTCCGGCGATGATCCTGCTCATGCGAGTCTTGAATCCCGATTACGTGAACACACTGTTTACCGACCCTCTTGGTCCCTACATGCTTGGTGGTGCCGCGCTTTTGCAGATCATCGGCTCCGCCATGCTTTGGAAAGTTGTGAACATCCAGGTGTAGCGGCGCTCACGGAGTGCCGCTGGAGTTGCAAACAGCGGGCTGGCGGTCAGAATCCGCCGCCAGAATGCGAATTTTTCCCAGCTTCTAAGGTTTGAGGGGAAACAGGAAAATGATTTGGGCAACGTGTGGCGTGGCGTTTGCGGCGGTCGTGCTGGTGGTGCTGGCGGTGGTGTACGGTCTTTCAGGGGGAAATTTGCCCGCTGCCGAGCGCCTCACCCGGCTCTGGCAACCTCCCTCTCCTAAGGAGAAGCAGGCGGGCTTTCGGGAAAAGCAAAAGCAGAAGGTCCAGCAGATGCTGGGCAGTGTGGGCAAGTTGGTTCCCGCTTCGGGTAAGCAGCTCCCCCACACACAACGCCTGATGACGCGGGCGGGCTACCGTCGTCCGGAGTCCGTCATGGCCATGCAGGGCGCCAAGGTGCTTCTGCCCTTGGGATTGCTGGCCTTGGTTTATTTCACCGGCATCTACCAATCGTCCCCCATATTTATCCTGGGCTTCGCCGCCGTCGGGGGTTATCTACTTCCCGAGCTCTGGTTGACTTCGCGCATTCACAAGCGCCAGAAACGCCTCCGCCTCTCCTTAGCGGATTGCCTGGATCTCCTGGTGGTGTGCGTGGAGGCCGGCTTGGCTCTCGACCAGGCGTTCATGCGGGTGACCCAGGAACTGCGCATCGTGCATCCGCAACTCTGTGAGGAACTCGACCTGGTCAATGCTGAGATTCGTATTGGCAGGACACGAATCGAAGCTCTGCGCGAGCTCGCCAACCGGACAGGTGTGGAAGATATCAAGTCGCTGGTGGCGATGTTGGTTCAGACCGACCGTTTTGGCACGAGCATTGCCCAGTCACTCCGTGTGCACTCGGATGAGTTGCGGACCAAGCGGCGTCAGAGTGCGGAAGAACTCGCCGCCAAAGCGACCGTGAAGATGATTCCCCCGTTGGTGTTTTTCATCTTCCCAGCATTGTTTGTGGTGATTCTCGGCCCCGCGGTTATCAGCTTATATCGGCACTTTTTGTGATTCAGAAACCAAGGCCCGGCGAACGGCGCCGGAGCCAAATTAAAAGCACGAAGTCAAATTCAAAGGAGGAGTAAATAATGGACGTAACTACGATTCGAATTCTCGCCGGCATCGGCGCTGTGATTGTTCTGTTTATCATTATCTGGAGACGGCGAAAGAAGGCAACCGACTAAAAGGCGCGAGCGACAACCCTGCAAAAGGCACGGCTCCAGAAAGTGAGCCTTGAGGCGGACGCACATGGCGACTCAAAACTCTAACCGCTATTACGTATACAACATCACACGTGAGACATTTGTCGCCACGGAAGCCAAATTGGCGGACGGGTACTTCAGCCGGCTGGCTGGCTTGTTGGGAAAGACGCGGCGCTGGGCCCGTCCAGGCCGGGGCTTATGGATTGTGCCCTCACACGGCGTGCACACTATCGGCATGCTCTTCTCTATCGACTTGGTCTTCCTTGACCGTGAGGGGTGCGTGGTCCATACAGAGGAGTATCTGCGTCCCTTCCGTATCTCCAGAGTCACTCTCAAGGCCCAGAGCGTGCTCGAGCTCCCTCCTTACACCGTCTTCCGCAGTGGAACCCAAGTGGGTGATCGGCTGGAGATCGGGCGGGTGGGCGAGCGGGCGAGCATCGCGATGGACGACCGAGCTCCGGCGCCGTGATGCCGCCCGGCGAAAGGGTCACCCCCAAGGACCGGGGTGCCCGGCAGCCAGGGGTGGAGCGGACCGGCTTTTTAAGATGGCGGCTCTATGGCCAGCCTGAGCGCGCCTTAGGCAGCTGCGTGGGCATCATGCCCTGCGTAGCGAAAGCGAATGCCCGTTTGTACGTTTTGAAGGTATAGGCGGGCGAGGCTGCGCGGCCTGACAGAGGGCCCTGTTGCTCGGTAGTTATTGAAGGACCGGGGGCTCGGGTTGAAAGATGGGGAAGTCTTGAAAAGGCATGCCATGGGTGGACTGCAATTCCAACACGGGAACCAGGATGCTTCCATGGAGGAACTCGGGAGCGAAACGAGGCTAGATGTTAATGACTCGGAAACCTTGAAGGCGGGGGTCGCCAGTGAACTGCGACAGGTGGAACGACTTCGGCGCCTCGCCCGCCCCCTGGCCTTCACAATCTTCGGCTTGCTGGGTCTGCTCGCCGCCCTACTGCTCTATACCTGGATGCGACTGGAAGAGTTGACGACGCTGGTCCAGCACCGCGAGGAGCGAGCGGCGGCCGCGCAGGCAGCTCTGCAGGAGGTCATCGATAAGCAGCGGGCGGCTCTGAATCGCGCTATTCAGCAGATGGCATCACCGAGTGAAGCTCCTCCGCAGGTTAGTTCGCCTGGGAAAGAGAGCGGAGGTGGTGCGCCGGAGCCTACAGTCCATGTGCAGCGGAACGAGACTAAAGCCAGCAAGCAACATCAGCCCGAGCCTCGGGCCGCCCCGAGCCACGGGACTGGCCAGACGGTTCCTGAGCAGGGCCGGCCGGTAGCGGCAAGACCGGAACCCTCCGGGGCTGTTCCGGCAATGGGCCAAGAGCCGGCAGAAGACCGCCAGAACCCACCGGCAACCCCTCGGGACCCTCTCCCCGACGTTCAAGCGAGCTCTCCGCCGCCAACCGAGCAGGCTCTCCCCGCTCAGCAGGGGCTTGAGGCGACCGAAAAAGAGCAACCCGAAAATGTGGGAAGCTCGGACGCGAGGCCCAGCCAGCTTGACACAGCCGTTGCCCGCAACCACGACGAGATCGAAAGGCTGCGCAAGCTCGGCAAACGTGACTACCTTGAGTTTACGCTCGTTCGTTCCGGCAATCGCCAGGCGGTAGCGCCGGACATCAGTCTGGAATTGAGAAAGGTGGATTTAAAAAGGTCACGTTGTTCGTTAGATATTTACGCCGAGGATTACGAGTTTCCCACCGAATTGGGCATCAACGAGCCCGTAATGGTGCGGGTCCGAGCCATGTGGGATTCTGTGGAATTGGTGATCAACAAAATGGGGAAGGACACCGTCGTTGGTTATCTGAGTGCTCCAAAGGGTGTGTTGGGGGGTGGTAAGTGAAGCCTGTGGCACCCGATCGGTCGCACGCTCGGCCCCATCCCCGTTCTCGACAAGGGGGGAAGAATTTATGAACCCTCGTCACCGGCTATTCTTGCTTCCGATACTGCTTCTAATTGTGTCGCTGGGGGTTATCTACTCGGGCCTGAACCTGCCGTTCCTGAGCGGGATGTTTCGAGTTCCGCCCAAGGCCAGCGGCGTTAAAACTGCGGTGAAAATCTGGGCGAGCAAGCGGTCCGGACTCTATTACTGCCCGGACAGCAAGTTGTACGGGAAGCTCACACCCGGTGTTTATATGTCCCAAGGCGAGGCAATACAAACTGGATATCAGCCCGCCGGGAAAACCTGTCAATAGCGGAGCCGGCGCAGGCACTCTTGCCTGTGCTGCTACGCTCCACAGGCCAACGTGCCTGTGCTAGAAGTTGGGTGCGAGGTGCATCCATGCTGAGTGAAGCCTCAAATAATAATGCTGTGGCGATTGCGGAAACGGGGTCCGACCGACCGTGCATCGAGATGCCACACTCCTTGCAAGAGCTGGGGGTTAGAAAAAGCCTCGTGCAAAACCTCGCCTTGAAAATTCTCTATTTGCAAGGTGAGTTACTGTTGGTTCAAATGGCCGAGCATATGCGGCTCAATTTGGCCATCGTTACTGAGGTCTTCGAACACCTGCGCAAAGAGCAACTCTGCGAAGTCAAAGGGATGGTCGGGGGTGTCCATCGCGTCACTACAACCTCCCTAGGCAATGCGCGGGCGCACGAATTGCTGGGGCTTAGCCATTATGCGGGGCCCGTGCCCGTCTCTCTGGACGACTACACGCAACAAGTGCGGGCACAGAGCATCCGCGGTGGGAACTTTCACGTTCCGGACGTAGAGAAGGCATTCAGCCACCTGGTCCTGCAGCCCGGAACCCTGAGCCAGCTTGGTACCGCGATCACATCCGGTCGGTCCATTATCCTGCACGGGCCCTCCGGGGTAGGGAAGACCGTCGTCTCCGAAACCATTGCCAGCCTTTATCGCGACCACGTGTGGATTCCCTATGCCGTCGAGGCGGGTAACCAGATCATTACCGTCTTTGACTCTCACCTCCACGACGCGAGCCCGGACCCCTTCGAGGAACGGAGAGACAAAAGATGGGTTCGCTGCCGGAGGCCGCAGGTTTTCGTCGGCGCGGATTTGAAGCTCGAAATGTTGGATCTCCAATTCAATCCCGTCGGCAAGTATTACTCCGCCCCTTTGCAGATGAAGGCTAACAACGGGATCTTCGTCATTGACGACCTTGGAAGGCAGCAGGCACGCCCGGAACATCTGTTTAGTCGTTGGTTGGTACCGCTCGATCATGACATTGATTTCCTCAACCTGTACGGCGGCGGGAGGTGCATTGTCCCCTTCGACGTGTTCGTAGTGTTCACGACCACCGCGGAGCCGGGAAAATTCGCGGACGAGGCTTTTCTGAGGCGGATCCACACCAAGGCGGCGCTGAACTACGTCACCCCCCCCGAATTTCACGAGATCTTCCGGCGGGTGTGCGCCGATTCCGAACTGACGTACGATGCCGCGGCTGTCGACGAGCTTATCTCTTCCCTCGAGAAGGGTGGACGTCCGCTGCGGCCCTGCGACCCGGGTGAAATCGTCCAGCAAATCCGCTGGGCGGCCGAATACGAGGGCAGAGCGCCGCGCCTCGATTCCGCCGCGGTCGCGCAGGCGTGCCGCAACTACTTTTTCTCGGCCTAGCGCGGCGTGATCCCGTAGGGCAACCCTTGTGGTTGCCCTGGGTGGCCACAAGGGCCGCCCGTGCAAGCTGTCTCAAAATTTTTTGAATCGGCAGTTTATCGTAGCCTAATATGCTGGAGAGTAATATGCGAGTTCGATCATGGCCTTCGCGGCCCTTCAAACTAAGGAATGTGGGTGTCGTGGGTTGGTGCCTCCTCGCGGCCGCCCTATTGCTGCCATCGAGGCAAGACGGTGCTCCAGTCGACGGCGCGGCAGAACAGTCACGACAAGCGGCAGCAGAGCCCGCGAACCACGGGCCCTCTCAGGCGGCACAGGCGCGCGCCATCGGGGCCTACGGCAGACTTCCCCTCGGCTTTGAGTCCAATCAGGGACAGACTGATAGCCGGGTGCGCTTCCTTTCCCGCGGCAGCGGCTACCTACTGTTTTTGACGCCTGACGAGGCTGTGCTCGCTCTCGAATCTGAACGATCTCAGCAACCGGGGCGGACATCCAAGCTTCCGCAGATTGGTCTCGAAATCGGGAAGCCCAAGCCCCCGGCCGTGCTCCGTATGCAGTTGGTGGGCAGCAACGCCCAGGCGGGCATGGTCGGCACAGACAGGTTACCGGGAAAGAGCAACTATTTCTTAGGCAACGATCCTTCCCGGTGGTACACCAACGTTCCCAACTATCGCAAAGTAGCCGAGCACGCCGTTTATCCTGGGATCGACCTTATTTATTATGGTACCCAGAGTCAACTCGAGTACGACTTCGTCGTTGCGCCCGGCGCTGACCCGTGTGCTATCCGCCTCGCAGTTCGAGGCGCGAAGAAGTTGAGGATTGACTCCCAAGGCAACTTGATCGCGAGCGTAGGGAAAGGTGACGTATCTTTCCAGAGACCGGTTGCTTACCAGGAAGACTCCCATGGGGCCAGGCAGCCCGTTGCCGCGCGGTACTCGATTAAGGGCGGGCGCAATGTGGAGTTCAAGTTAGGCAAACACGATCCCAGCCGGTCGTTGGTCATTGACCCGACACTGGCGTACTCGACTTACGTCGGTGGAAGCCTCATTGACGGCGCCAACGGAATCGGCGTGGCGCCGGACGACTCAGTATTCATCACCGGCGAGACCTATTCCGTCGACTATCCCACCGTCGACGCACTTTTCCCCAAGGGTCCGGGAGGTGAGGTTGCGTTCGTATCCAAGGTCAGCCCGGATGGTTCCGCGCTTCTTTATTCGACCTATCTAGGGTGCAACCCCACCGTCGGTAACGCTATTGCGGTCGACTCTCTGGGTGAGGCCTACGTAACCGGCACAACGATGTGTCCAGGCTTTCCGACGACGGAGGGTACGCCCCAGAGCTGGTGCGCCGACGACAACAAATGCGGCGCGACGTGGAATCCGCCGGGCGCCACTGTTTTCAACGGTTTCGTCACCAAATTAAACGTCGAGGGAACCGCATTACTCTGGTCGACCTTTGTCGGAGATTACTCGATGTGCGCGGGCCGAGGCATTGCCGTGGATGAGGCTCAGAACGCCTATGTTACGGGTGATGTAGGCGCCAACATAATGGAAACGGTTCCGCTTACACCTCCCGAGACTCCTCCCCCACTGTTCTGCCACTCCAATGGGTTCCAGATCACGCTCGGGGGGAGTGGCGGCAACCCGTATGGTGGCGTCGGCACAGACGCTTTCCTTCTCAAGATAGACGCCGATGGCTCGCAGTACCTCTATTGCACATATCTCGGCGGTAGCGATGAAGACCTTGGATTTGGCGTCGCGGTTGACACCGCTGCGAATGCCTACGTCACAGGCTTGACATACTCGTCGGACTTCCCAACGGGAGGCGGCGCTCTCCAGACCAAATATGCAGGAGCCGGTGATGCATTCCTGACCAAGGTCAACACGAATGCGAACGGAGCCGCTTCCTTCGTTTTCTCCACCTTTCTTGGTGGCAGTGGTCTTGACCAAGGCAACGGCGTAGCGGTGGATACTTCCGGCAACGCATACGTCGCCGGACTTACCACCTCGAGGGCGAGCAGCTTGCTTTTCACTTCTCCCTCCGGCGCTTATCAGGCGGACTGCCACTTGGATTCGCTGAACGTGTGCGAGGGTGATGCGTTCGTGGCCAAAGTCGCTCTCAGCGGCGCGCCCTCCTTGACCTATTTCACTTACCTTGGAGGTAGCCTGGCGGATTCCGCCAACGGCATCGCGCTGGACTCGAGCGACAACGCCTACGTGGCCGGCTCCACGGCTTCCACTGACTTTCCGATCGTCGGCGCCGTCCCCCAAACTACCTACGGAGGCGGCAACGCCGACGCTTTCGTGACCGAGTTGAATGCCACCGGCTCCGCTCTCGTCTATTCGACTTACCTCGGCGGGAGCGCGACGGACATCGCAAATGGCATTGCCGTCGATGGGGGCAATCCTGCTTCCGCCTACGCGGCTGGGCAAACCTGTTCGTTCGACTTCCCGCTGGCCAACCCGCTCCAGCCTGACTATGGCGGGAACTGTGATGCTTTCGTCTCCAAAGTCAGCATCTTAGAAGGAATCGCTCTGCACCCTACCGGCCTCTCGTTCCCGACCCAAAGTCTCGGCACCTCAAGTCAATCGCAAACGGTCACGCTCACCAATGGTGATCTCTCACAAACGATCACCAGCATTACCATCACGGGAGCCGACCCGGGAGATTTTGCCTTAAGCAATACTTGTCCCATTTCTCCCTCGACTTTGGCGCCAGGAGCCCAGTGTACGATTACCGTAGCCTTTACTCCTCAGGCACAAGGAATTCGAAAAGCCTCCGTCGAGTTTATTGATAGCGCCCCCGGCAGTCCCCAATACGTCACTCTAACCGGCAGCACCTCGCCGGTCGGTATTTCGCCCTCTGAACTGGTTTTCGGAAATCAGCAGGTGAGCGTAGCGAGCAGCCCCCAGCCGCTCACAGTTACTAACAATGGGTCGACGGCGGTGACGATTGCATCTGTCACCGCCAGCGGTGCTTTCTCTCAAACGAGTGACTGCACCAATGCGCCGCTCCAGCCCACGGCCAATTGCGTGGTCAATGTTGTGTTTACCCCCATCGCGCCAGGGCCCAACGTGGGCGCTGTGGCCATTACGGATACTGCGCCGGGCAGCCCCCAGGTGGTGATGCTGACGGGAACCGGAGCCGCAATTCCCGCGGTCACCCTTTCAGCCACGAGCCTGACTTTCCCCGGTCAGTCCGTTGGGACAGCAAGCGCCATTCAAACCCTTACGATTACCAATACAGGCTCGACGCTCTTAACAATTACCAGCATTGTAACGACCGGCGACTTTTCCCAAACCAGCAATTGTCCAACGAGCTTGGCGGTGGGAGCGAATTGCGCCATCAGCGTAATTTTTACCCCTACGGCGGCTGGCAGCAGAACCGGTACGTTGACCATCACCGACAGCGCGGCCAATAGCCCTCAAATCGTCACTTTGGGCGGGGGCGGTTCGGACTTCACGATTTCAGTAACCCCAACGTCGGCATCGGTTGTCGCCGGAAACTCGGTTTCTTACACTATGACCGTGACGCCGAGCTTCGGGTTCAATGCCAAGGTCAACCTGAGCTGCACCGGCACTGTGCCGGAGGGAAGCTGCTCAGTGTCTCCGTCCGCGGTAACTCCTGATGGAACGAATCCTATCTCGGCTACTGTTACTGTGACCACCACGGTCCGCTCCATGCTGCCGCCGCGGTCGGGGCCGAACCTGACCTTGCCTCGCCTCACCACGCGTGTCGGGCCTGCCTGGTTCATGTGGCTGCTGCTCCTGCTGACCCTGGTGGCAAGCCAAGTGATGGCGCGCCGGCGAGGAGCGCTGTTGCGCCTGGCGCTAGTCATGGGCCTGGTGCTCCTCTGGGTGGCCTGCAGTACTGGTGGAAGCCAGGTTGACGTCCCCCAAGGAACGCCGGCGGGCAATTACGTGCTTACGCTGACCGGAACAACCAGCATTGCGCCAGTGTCGCACTCCACTACCGCGAATCTGACAGTGCAGTGACGGCATAGGTGCCGGGGGCTCGCCGCCGCGTTATTCGCGGGTGTCACCCGGCGAGGCGGGCGAGCCTTGGTGAGCTGGGAAGGTGGGAGGGATATTCTATTAGCGCGGACCTTCGGCCCATAGCCCGAAGGCTTTGGGCCGCAGGGCGATTTTGAGTTCCGCGGCTCGCAGGTGCACCGTCGAGGAGGGGAGGCCGGTGGACCGCCACGTACACATGGAGGAATTGATGATGCAGAAGGCTGGTTTCTTGCTTGCTCTGGTTCTGATCTGGTCTGCCGCTGCGGTCGCCCAGCAGACGCCCAAGGTCGAGGTCTTTGGCGGCTACTCGCACTTCTTTGGTGACCTGAATGATACGAGCTTCAACCTGGACGGAGTGCATGTCTCTGCCGCCGAGAACTTGAATAGTTGGTTAGGGGGCGTCCTCGATTTCAGCTCCAACTTTGGATCGTCCAACGGCACTAATGTCAATGCCCAATCCATCATGTATGGCCCTCGCTTTGCCTATCGAAAAAGCAAGTTTATTACTCCGTCCGTTCATGTGTTGTTCGGGGGCATCCGGGGAAGCGCGGGCTTTGAGGGGATCTCTAAACCAAACTGGCGTTTTAACGTGGGAATCGGCGGCGAGATAGACCTCAGGATCAGCGATAGGGTAGCATTCCGCCTGGTCCAAGCTGATTTCATGCCGACTCGCTTTGAAGACGTGAGGCAGGATAACGTGCGGGTTTCGACCGGGTTCGTGTTTCGGTTCCCTCGTTGGTAGGAGCCTTTTTTAAGCAGCCGAGGGGCGGAACTTCGCAACTGCAACAAGAGAGGTTCGAAGGCCCGTGGAGCAGGAGGGACAACAATTTTCGGCCCGCAAGGGCCGCATTCAGGGCGCGATCAGCCACGTGCTGGCGTCGATTTGGGAGAAGGATCCCCCGGTCCAAGCGATTGGTCTCGGGCACACGCGCGCTTGGCCGAAGGACCACCGCTCTGTGCCGGGGCTTTTCACATCCTCCCTGCTCCATTTCTCCGTCGTCTTGTTGCTGATTCGTATACCCATCTCATTGCTCTTTGGTCCGCCGAGTTCGTCAGGGAATCGCACCGAGCAAGTAGTGTACATGCTTCATCCCCTGACTTTCCCGGGCTTCTTCCCCACGTTGAAACCCCCCGGTCCGGGCGGAAAGCCGGGGCAGGGAAGTCGCCCGAACCGGCCGCCGGCGCGCGGCAGCACGGTTCTCCATCCGACGCTCACCATCATCTCCAATCCGCCGCGCCCCGACAACAGCCGGCAGACAATCTTGCAGCCTTCCTCGCCTCCCCACCTGAAGATTCCGTACGAGATTCGGCTGCCCAACATCTTGATCGGCACATTGGCTCCGCCGCCGCCCGCGCGTCGCCTCGCCTTGCCTCCGGCCCCGGCGCCAAAACCGATTGAGAGGCCTATTGTAGTGCCGACTCGGGCGCCTACGCCTATGCCCCCTGCTCCTGCGCTGGCTCTTGTTACTCCTCCCAATCCGTTACCGAATCCCGCACTGCCGGTTGCTGTGCCTCCTCCACCAACTCCGCCACCTCAGCCTTCCGAGTCGAGCGCGGCAAAAGCCCTCGATGAACTGGACATGCGGAGAACTCCCGCCGGAAGCGCGGGGCTGCTCAGCCTCAGCGTCGAGCCCGCTGTCTCGGCCGGGACCGTGGCGCTTCCACCGGGCAATCGTGAGGGAGCCTTTTCCATTTCCCCGGCGGGCGGCAAGGAGGGCTCGCCTGGTGGCGTCCCGAATGGCGATGCGCTTGGAGGCGGCAGCGGCGGGAAAGGCCCGGCCGGTGACGCGAGCACGGGTCTTGGTCCCGGAGATAAGGGTGGTGGTGGAGGGAAAGGTGAGGCGGGTGAGGCGAGCGCGACTGCCAACCCAGGTCCCAGCGACAATGTCAGTATCAGCGGAAGTCCCAACGGCAACAGCGACGATGTCTTATCCGCTTTCTTTGCCGCCACCACAGTTTACCCGGTTGCGCCGCCCCCCCCTCGGCGGCCAATGATGGTTGTCACCGCCGGGCCTGTAGGCGGGGGCGGCCTTGAGGTCTACCGGGTCTTGAAGGGCGGGAAGATATATACGATCTACCTTCCCATGCCAGGCAAGAATTGGATTCTCCAGTACTGCGCTCACGAAGGCTCAGCCGCCAGCCAGAGCCAGCAGCATCCCAGCGTGGAGATCAAACTTGAATCCCCTATCGTCCCGCCCGCAGCGCTGGAACAATTCGACTTTCATCGTCCGCCCGTGGCGGAATCGGAGGCATGCCGGAAAGAAATGATCATCCTGCAAGGCGTCATCCGGGAAGATGGCTCGGTCGGCGATCTGAAAGTCTTTAAGGGCCTTCTTGGGACTGCCGATCAGGCCGCTCTGACCGCCTTCGGTCGTTGGAAGTTCCGGCCCGCGCAACGGTCGAACAAGCCGATTGCAGTGGAGATTCTTGTGGGAATCCCCGTACTCTTGCCGACGACGTGAGGGAAACATTTATGAGATGCGCCGGAACACCACCCATTCGGCGCGGCCACTGCAACGCCCAGTCTACGTTGGTCTTGGCCCTGCTCGCGCTCTTGCCAATGGCGGGTTGCAAACATGCGCCCGCAGCTCAATCGCAGCCCAGCGCAAAGAACGACCGCTCCCAGCAACCTGCGGCGGCGCCCGCTGGGGCGCTCGCCCCCGTTCAGGTTCCTCCCCCAAGTCCGCACTTCGCCGTTCAGGTGGCGGCATTCAGCCGGAGAGCGGACGCCGAAGCTTTGGCCGCCCAGGTCTCCGAACAATACGGACTTCAGACGTGGGTTGCTCCGGTTGAGGCTGGGGGCGAGACCATGTATCGCGTTCGCCTATTGGTGGGGAGTAAGGATGAGGCTGAGAGCGTGGCAGACAGCTTCCTCCGCAACGAGAAACTGAAGGTGTGGATCGTTACCCTGCCCTAAGCGTTCGGGTCGGCGATTCGTGAAGTGGAAGTGTGATTCAGGTCTCAAAGGCGGTCGAAATCGTGGTGAATGGCGTCATTCGCAGGGGTCGAATCTCCCACCACCGCTGAGGTCGGGTCCTTCGCAGGCATCAACTCCCCGGCCGCGCGCTGCAAGCGGCGCGTACAGCTCTCCCACTCCCCTTCGTGGCACTGCGGTTTGCGGCAGTCGAACTCACAGAGGGCATCTTCTTCAGGAACCTCGCGCCAAAACTGTCCTGCGAGCCATTCCCAGAGATTCCGAAGAAGGTTCATCGAGCCACCTCAAAGGCCTTCATTCGCACCTCGCGTCAGAAACCTTTCTTGGTCCGCAGCGCTATGGCGCCGTTCCGATGCTAAGGAGGGAAACACGGCCTCCATTAGAAAAATCGACAGACCGGCGCTGAAACGTGAACTGATCTTGATGTTTTGTTCTGCCCAATTGGCATCGTAGCACAGGAATTCGGGGGACTGGGACATTTTTTCGCCTGCCAGTTTTCTGCCGCCCCGACTGGCCACGGCGATCCTTTATTTATAGTAACATTCGCGCTTCGTTCGTCGATTTTTGCTTGCGGTGCGAGAGGGGAACCGCCGCCTTGTTCCGCAACTTCCGAGATTGGCGCGTGACCTGACGAGGCTCCTTGCGTAGCCGTAGCCTGGGAGGGAATGCTGGCTGGCGCGATGCGGTCGACGTTCTCCGTCTCCCCGTCATCACCCTGACCGCCCGTGGACGCTGGCGGGAGGGGCGATCTTTTCCGCAGGCGGAGCAAGATGTTCACCTTGCGGTCAATCGAGCGGTCCAGGGTCTCTTCCCGGCGCAGCATCATCTTCCATTGTTCGCCGTCCGGGGCAAGGCAGGCGTCCCGCTCGATGGCGGCTTTCTCCTCATTCACTTTCTCGGCGTACTGGAATTCCTCCTGCACGCCGGCGATTTCCTCCTCCAGCAAACGCACAAGCTCCTGGTACTGCGGCTCGCCCGCCGGCTCGCATCGGTCACCCTCGGATTCCGTCAGCTCCTCATCGAGATCTTGCTCCTTGGGATAGGCCGACTCGATGAAGAGGCTCAGCAGATGGCATAGCCGCGCCTGGCGCCAGCCCAGGTGGTTTCGGTAGAGCGACCTGATCACGGCTCGCTGGCGATGCTCGAAAATGCGCTGCTTCACCTGCTCGCGAATGACGCCCAGATAGGAAAGCAGCAGGCGCAGGCGCGCGCCTGGATCGGTGGGCTCGGCATTGTCCATGTCGAGGGCATGGGACTCGGAGGGATCGAAGGTGGCGCCGGCCATCTCGAGCTGCCGGCGGTGTTGCCAATCCTCGACCGCCTGCAAGGCGCGCCGCATCACGCCCGTCTGGGCGCGCTCCAGCCGCTCGCGCCGCCAGTAGAGCCTGGCCAGGTCGTCAATCTGCTTTTCCCAGAAGGCGTCTCCGGGGCCGAACGAAGTCATCAGGCCGCGCCTCATCTTCTCGAATTCATCCGGGTCTTCGCCCAGGGCGCGCATCACTTCATAGTGATTCTCAGGCGCGGCGCGCTCGCCGTGCTTGAGGGCGTTCATCTTCGAGTGCTGCTTTCCGGCGGGGCTGCGCGGGCCGGTGGAGCGCTGCGCGTTGCGGCGCGCGGCGGCGCGCAGTTGGGGCGTAAGCTGGGGCGATTTGCGTAAGGACATGGTTCCTCCAAGGCGGGGTGATTAGGTTTGCAAGACTTCCTCGTTGTGCGGGGGCGGTTCGCGACGGGCTGCGGGCGGCCACAAAGGTCGCCCCTACAACGCGTTTTTACACACCTTCAGAGGCTTTTCCGTCAACTTACTGACAGGGCCGGTTTGTGAGGTGCCGCGTTCTGCTCAATCGACCAGCCCTAGCTTGTCCTGCGACCCGCCCCCACGGCGGGACTTGGCTCACACACAATCGTAGGCTAGCATAGGGGGAGAATTTTGTCAAGAGACAAGGTGTCACATAACTAGCCGACGACCAGGGCGCCATTGTGCGGGGTCGCACGGAGGCTGTCTTGGCGTGGCTCAGACCTAAAGGTGGAGGCGACAACGAGGGAGAAGCGTGGTTGCCCGTTTGGTGCAGGATTACTTCCGAGTAGCCCGTCATCCGCTCGGAATGCCTGAGTGTCAGCGGGCTCGTCAGTAAACATTAGGCAGGACCTGTTTCTCCTTAGCCAGTTTGCTGGGGTGAGGCTCAGTTTCCGACATGGCGACTAACCGTCAGGTGATTCAGGCGAGAGTCCACATCCCCATTCTCCGAGAAGGGCGTTTATCGTTCTGAATCCGGCTTAAGTGGTGGGTTAGGCTGTTATCGAAGATATTGGTAACCCTTTCCGACAAGGCAGGACCTATTTCCGCGAACGCCGTCGCAGGGAGAACGAGATTGTCCGCCATTTGCCGGGAATGCCTACTTGGCGTCCACGTGGATAGTTCAACCAGGGCCCTTTTGGACGATCTTTTGCGGGATTGTTGCCAACAAGGTAAGGGCTCGCTATGCCCAAGGTATGAGGAAATAAGTGGTCCGGCGCGCGGCATGTCGGACCGCGTCAAGCCATTTGAGAATGTTACTTTCGTATGAGCCGTCAAGCCATCAAAAATGTTACCCGAGGCTACCTGCGTCGTGCATATGACTCAGCGGCTGCGTTGAGTTGGAAGCTGGCGGGAAAGC